>Ga0209608_1000029_pt1 | contig 170179 bp, 182 predicted proteins | sample AD_UKC130_MetaG_FD_184428 | JGI IMG/M metagenome (GOLD analysis project Ga0209608, IMG submission 184428) | Active sludge microbial communities of municipal wastewater-treating anaerobic digesters from Canada - AD_UKC130_MetaG (SPAdes) (version 2) | ecosystem: Engineered > Bioreactor >...
AAGTGCTTGGCGGGTTTTTAAATTGGTATTTTAGTTACTTACTTTGATTTCTTTTCTGTTTATTTCGAGTTTCTTGCCACAATTTTGGCAGAATTTGGCATTCTGGGTGTTGGGTGTTCCGCATTCTGGGCATGTTCTTTGTGATTTTAATTTAGTCCCGCAATTTTGGCAGAAGATAGCATCTTCCAAGTTTTTATATCCGCATTTTGGGCAAATTTTCAACCTTTCGGAGGCTATGGATTCTTTTATAGTGTGTGTTGTGGGATAGTTCCAAGTGTATTTTATAGTGTGTGTTGTGGGATAGTTCCAAGTGTATTTTATGGTGGGTGTTGTGGGATAGTTCCAAGTGTACCAGTCGATGTTTTTTATTAATTTGTCGTTGATTTTGATTTTCTGTGCTATGAAGTATCCTGTTAGTGGTAGTATGGAAAGCCAGAAGATTGGGGAGCCCAGGGCGATAATGCATCCGAAGATGCCTAGGAAAAGATTTGTAATGACGCTTCTCTCTTTTATCTTAATATACCTTTTGACGGTATCGTTTTCAGCTAAAATGTCAATTTGTAAGATGAATGTTAATAAAAAGAGTGGGTGTAGGTAAGTTAAAAGCCAATATAATGTACTGTTTTCCTTGATTGATTTCTTTGATTCGATATAATAATCATAATATTCTTGTGGTGGATAAATGTCACTTATTATTGATTTCACGGCGGTAAGAGATTCCTGAAAAGCTCCCTTCATAGCCTCGGACTCTGAAGGTTCCCTCCCATCCAAGCAAGGGTAATTGTATGGTATGATATCAAGGATGCTGGCGTCCATTATACCTACACGAGCCCATTTCAAGTCAATTTTAACATCTTCTAGTCGTTTTTCAAATTCTTGATGGAGATATCCCCTATCAGAGGGATAACACCACTTATCCGCTATAAAATGGGTTAAGACGCCTAAATAAAAAGGATCAATTCTTCCTTTTATTCTGTCCTTTCTCAACTGCAATATTAGATTTCTCAATCTTTCTACGGTATCTTTATGGTGTGGATAACCAAGATCTATCCTATAAGGATTGTTAGAACGATACAAACTTGTGGCCACCTTATCCGGGTATATACTACCCCTCTTCATCTCCTGGGTATCAAGACCGCAGATATGCCCTATATATGCGGCAATTCTTTTATGGGCACCTGATCTCATACAGACCCCAAATCATAGATAAGCAATCACAATAATATAAAAACTACGCGCTTAATATCCAATTTAAAATTTTTATTAAACTTTATTCCAAAAAAAAGGAAAATTTTAATACACTAATTTATATAAATAATTTTCAAAAATATCCCAACTACAAAACAAGTTCACATACCATGGCCTAGAATTCAGTTTACAGACGCACACACTAAACAGAAATCAAACCACCACTTTCATGAAAAACAGTATGTATTAAAATGTGTGGGGGTACATTCCCATTACAAATCGAAATTTAGTGTCTAAACATTCTGGTAGGGCAAGATTTAACTTTGATCGAAATCTTACAAATAATGTAAATAATAAGTGTGGACCATTACATAAAAATATTGTTTTATAAGGTTCGGGATGCGCCGCCTAAAATTCATCTCTTGACAAAAAAATAAAAGGTGAATTTATGGACAAAACAACAAAAGCCCTTTTTGTAGTCTGCCTTGTCTTAGTAGGAGCCCTAGGATTCACCACAGGACTACTCCTCCAAGAAAAGCCAATCCTCCCATCCAAAACCACAAAAAATACAACAATCACAAGTAACAAAACTACAAGTAATCCAGGCAATACCGGCACTGAACCAGGAAATGAGTGGAACGTGTCATTCTGTCCGTATTGTGGCGCTCCACTCCGCGCCGTGGACGAAGTACCTTATTTAATAGATGCAAATGGGATAATGCACGGACACATCTACCGCATCTACGAATGCGGACACCGCGTTTATATGGGTGAAAAGACATGGCGCTTCTACAACATGGACCCAGAATACCAGGAATCCTTCCGAGAAGAAGTAAAAGAAAGAGGCGGTGAAGTCTACTATTAAACCTGACCAGATCCAAAGGCCAAAAGAAAGAGTCCCCATTTAAATGGAGAATTTATCAAGGCAAATGAACTATTCCTTCAAATGATACAGGACCCTCTACATTCGCATTTCCTGGAATTCACTATATATTTATGCCAAAGTAGAGTAGTATGTACTTCAATGAAACATAGAGGAATACAATCCCAAATATAGCTTTTAAAATGTTTGGTTTTATTTTTTTGATTATCCTTGGCCCTATCTGCGCGCCTAAAGATGTTCCAATACCAAGTGATACTGCAAATACTAAATTCACATAATTTCCCAAGATTTTAAGCAAGCCACCAATAAATGCTAGGGGTATCATAGCTGCTAGAGAAGTGCCCATGGTAATATAAACCGGCCCTCCGAAAAGGTAGATCATACCAGGTACTAAAGCATATCCTCCGCCCAAACCTGCTATTCCAGTCGCAATACCTACGAAAAACCCAAACACTGCCTTTTTCCAATTCTCTCCCCCGATCTCGTCACCTTCCCTCATGGGGGGAGGTGAAAACACTCCCTCCTTGATCATTCTTATGGCTGGCCATAAGAAGATCAGTCCTAATATCAATTCAAGGGTTAGAAGGTAATTGTAGAGGACTAAAAACGAAAATATGAGGGATCCAACTATAACACCAATTGTGCCTCCAATCCCTAACCAAAGAGCTGTCTTTTTATGAACATTTCCAATCCGCAAGTGTCCATATGCCCCAGAAATTGTGGTGAATATCACGGCAACAAGAGTTGTTCCAACAGCAATAGGCAAGTGGTTAATATCCCCTTTATATATAATAAAAAAGAGGATCGGTAGCATTAATGCACATCCACCAGTACCAATCAAACTTCCCAGTAATCCTGCTAAGATACCTACAACAAACAAAAATATTACTAACCCAATTTCAATCACCAACACTCACCCCTTATAACATATTTATCCTCCGAATATCCCTTCACGCCAAATTCAATGCATAAAATGCTCTATTGAAATCTTACTCCAACTAAAGACCTTCTTTTTGGCGATGGAAATTTTTAAGGGTCCTGATTTCAATCTTCAATTAAAAAATTTTTTATATCGAAATATTTAAATATTCCGGTTTTAATCTTGGAAAAATAAAACCCCCCATAAAAAATTACGTGGTAGAGGGGAGATCCCCCAAATTTGTGTAAATAGAGCAAAGACTTTGCCATATCATTTAAGCTTTTCTTCATAGATGTATTTTTCCTGCTACAAATCTTCGGTTTCTTCTTCAATCTGAGCCCACAGTTAGAATTCACCTTAGATGGCGAATTAGCTCATTTATTAAATTCCTCGTAATTTTTAGTGATTTTAGGTTTGTAGAATTAATTTTTTTTAGTTCTAGTTCTTCTTCTTCACTTATATTATCCAAAGCCATCTTTTCTTTTAAAATTATCCATTTATCTACTTTGAGCGGCTTTATTTTGTCTTTAAGGGATGAGATTATTGTTGGATATTCAGTACAGTCGTTAGTATGATAATAGGTTTCATCAATTAAAAAATCTAAAAATTTGTAGTCTAGTTGATTTTGTTCAGAAATAACATCAAAGAAATAATAGTCCATTAAATTGAATAACCATCCTTCGATTTTTCCCCCTTTACGTATTACAGAATCATAATTTATGACATAGTTTATTTCATCACTAGTTAATGAATAGAGTCTTCCGAGCAGTATGTCAATTAAATCAATGATTATTTTTACCTTTGATGTCTCGAATCTTTTTTTTTCGGGTTCAAAGTTATCAAATAAAAATTTCATTAGTTTTGATGAAAGCAAATCCAACAAATCTGATGTTTTTTTAATATCATCAAGATCGGGAACTGGAAGATTTTTCATTATATCGCTGTTCATGTGTCTTCCATCACCATATATCCTTAGCCACATATAATACAGATTACTATTGATAATAATTAAAAAAAAGTTGGCAAATTCTTTTTTTACAAATAAATTTTTAATTTCGCTGCTTTCGTATGGTTTTTTATTCCAGGCGTTGTACCAATAATTTCCGCTTGTTCTTATCCATATTTCTTTGCCAGTGTTAATTAAATCATTCAGATTATATGTAGTTTTAACTATCTTTTTTAGTATTTTTGTATTTTCTCCTATTTTGGGTAGTCTATGCTCCTTGGAAAATTCATTACTTGATAAACCTGAATTTGTCAGTATATAGTCATTAGCAGAGCTGTATTTGATTTTAGAAAAATTTGGGGTTTCTCTAAACATTTCTGATGTGTAGAATTTACAATTAGATCCTTTTTTCTTTTTTTTCATAAAAATTAGCGAAACTGAAAGGGTCATCCCCTCAAAAAATTTGCATTTGTCTCTATCAAATGTAGCAATAAAACATTCAGCAAAATTCTTATATATTGCATCTCTGGTACTGGAGAACTCAGTGCTGTATGTTATAGCCGCAGTTATAACAAATGTTAAATTACCAAGATCAGATAATAAATCTATGCATCTTTCCACAAAAGTTGAAGAAATATCTTTGAGGTTTTCATGCCTAGCTTTAAGCAGTTTCTTTTCAGTATCTTTAAGAATGTTTCCATAGGGAGGATTACCGATTATTAAATTAAATCCACTTTTTCCCAAAAATACTTCTGGAAAATTGAGTATCCAATGGAAAGCATTTATTTGATTTACTTCATCAATATTTAACCCATATTCTTCTGCAAACTTCTCATCGAACTTACTCTGGAATGTTTTGTCTATCTTTTCAATGAGATCATTAATCGCTGAAGCCTGTCTGGAGTTCAGCGATACGATTAAGATAGAAACAAGTTTTTCTTTTATATGGAGTACTCTCTTTATATCCGCCCATTTAAATTTTTTTTGGCTGAAAATGAGATTTAGGTCATTTATATCGCTTTTAATATCCCCCTCTAATCCAAGACCTTTACTGCAAGATTCTAAATACTCCATAAGTTCATCAAGGACGTTTATCTTATTGACAATATACTTTTTATCTTTCGTTTGGGCTCCTGAAAATGAAAAGAGATCTATTTTGTCCTTTCCAATGCTATCGTAACCTATTAGTGAGTTTCCTTCTCTGAGGTTGAAGTGAACGTTGGGGAATCTTAAAAAAACGTCACTGTCCTTCTTTGACGGCTTGAAGTGTTTTGCTATACCTAAGAAAAATCTTGCTCTTGCAACCTTGAGTGCTGCTGGGTTCTTGTCAACACCATATATGTTCCTTGAAAGTATGATGAAGAATTTCAAGTAAAGGTTGAAATGGTCATCATCTATCTCAAGAAGGTCAATGTTCTTTAGTTCACCTTTTTCATCTGTAACAGTGATTTCAAAGCCGCCGAGCCCAAGCTCAGCAGCTCTGTTTCTTAATTTCTGGTATATCTCAACAAGAACATCTATGGCGCTTTCCAAGAAATGTCCTGAGCCAACAGCAGGATCAAGTATCTTTATATCCCAAAGTTTATTGAAAAGAGACATGAGGGTATCTGGATCTGCTTTTTCAATTAAACTTTCGATGTTTGTGTGATCAGTTTCCAGTGATTCAAGAAGGTAAGGTTCAATTGTTTCCCTTGCGATGAATGAAGTTATTTCCTCAGGAGTGTAATATGATCCTGTTTTTTTCTTTACATCTGCAGTTATCAGCTTTTCATAGAGAGCACCCAGCACATATTCATCAATGTCACCTTCTATCCAGTCCCTGCTCTCAAATAAGTTTAATATGGGTATTCCTATTTTTATTTTCTTCGGATTTTCGTTTAAGATGATTTCCGTGATATTTTCCTGATAAAAGCACTTGTCAGGTATATCCACAATTTCGAATTCTTCCTCACTACCCATGAATATAGCAGGCCCTATAACCACAACTCTTCCTATGTGTTCATCCTCGTAGTACTGTTCCCTTTCGTTGTCACGTATCTTGTCAAAGAAGTATTCAAGGAACTCCTTGTAACTTTTAAATCCACTCTCATCAAGACGCTTCTGAGAAAGCTCCCTGAACATGGTTATGAAGTATTTATCATCATTGTTAAAGAATCCAAGTACCTGTAAATACCAGAGAGTCATCATCTGCATAAGGAAGTTATCAGCAAATTCTATGCGTTCGTTCTCTTCGGATATTCCCTTAATATTTTCAGCAAGATACTCTCTTGTATTCTGAAAGAGAATGTAGAACTCTTCGATAATGTCCTTTCTATCGAAGAGCGTATCAAAATTAGTCTGTGAGGGATTAATTATTGCCTTTTTAATTTTATTGACAAAGCTTGTATTTATTTTGTTGAGTGACCTCATTATATGCTTATTTTTACGATGGTCCCTGATTAGAAGTTTTTCACCGTAGAGAATGAATGAAATTCTTGGAGTGTAACCACTTATAGGTGCGCGATAATTCTTTATTGATGTAAATTCTCCCCTATCTTCTGCTTCAATGAATAAGAAACCTTCATAGATGTTGAGTTCTGGTTCACTTAATTCAGGTACTAAATATAGGTCATAAGCCCTACCGTTTATCTCGATTTTTTTTGAATCATAGTTTCTAAGACATCTTTCAAGAGTTCTTATTATATCCACAGTACCAACCCCTCATTTTAGATTCAACTTTAAGCGAGGCATCCCCAAGAACTTCTTTAGCAGTAAGATAATCATGAAGTGAACCCACTATTTTATTTACATCGTTCATTTCAATTTCATTACCTCGCATTCTGATTAGACCCTTACCTATTAAATACGATTTTATTTTTCTAGAATATGATCTGGATGGCAGCCTTGAGATGGTATTATATACGCGCCTAAATTTATCCATGTCCGATATTTCTTCTCTTTTTAATAATAATGCATTGGAAAGGTCTCTGAGGAATCCTCTCTGGGTTTCAGTTACACTTTTAAGGTGATCAATCACTTTATCACTATTCTTTTTGAATTTTTCAAGGCCCTGAATTGCTTTATCAACCTTATAGGGCTTAGAACTCCTTGATTTTAGGAGTTCAAGAAGCTTAAGAGGAGTTGACTCCTTAATCTTCCCATCTTCTAATGTGAGAATCTGTTTTTTTACTTTATATGGCCCTTTGTAGTACTCATAAATGGCTGTGAGCCCTACATCATTTTCTATGTATGTGTAGTAATTCCCATCCATTTTTTCAACTTCAGCAAAGTCCTCTGGTGTGTATCCTAATTCGTACTGTATTGTGTTCAGCAGTTTGTAATCCTCAAGCTGCTCTCTTGAAATTTTGCCAGGTATGAAACCTTTAATCTCATTTGAAAGTCCATATTCTTCAAGCTTTTCCATTGGAATTTTTGATAGGTCTTTGATCTTCTCTCCGAATGTTTCTATGTTGATCTTCTCTTCTGGGGATAAGATTCTAACGTCTTTACCGACAACAAGTGTTATGTCCTCTATTTTTTCGTTAAGTTTGTTTAATATTCCAACCATGACCTCTATCTCCCCAGAGGGCATGTAGTTAACAACTGTGATGTCCTTTTCATTTCCTATCCTGTTAACTCTTCCAACTCTCTGGACTAGGATCATGGGATTCCATGGGAGGTCATAGTTCACAACTGCATCTGCATCTTGGAGATTGATACCTTCACTGAGTGCATCGGTTGTTATGAGAATTTCGATGTCCCCTGATTTTTTTACTTCATTCCAGCCATTATTGGAGCCTGGTGAGAATCTTTTTATATAGTTTATCTTTGTTGATGTTTCTGTTTCACCAGTTACCAAGCCTATTTTCAGTCTATTACCATCTTTTAGCCAGGTGTGCAAGTCAATTTCATTTTTTATCCAGTATCGCAGGTTTTTATAGAGGTAGTAAGCAGTGTCCTTGTACTGGGTGAATATGACAATCTTCTTCCCTTTAAGACTAGGCACATTAATCTCTGCTGATTTGAATTCAGGGTTTCCGATGATGTTTTTGAGCGCTCTAAGTTTTGGATCATCTTTGTATGTGAAGATTGGCATCTCTATTATATCTTCTTTCTGTAAGGGTATTTTTCCAAGGGTTTTAAACTCGGACCTTTCTATTTCCTTGAGATTGTCAATACTGTTGAGGATTTTATCCATTGTTCTCAGGTCTTTTTCCATTAAATCCAGTATTATTTCAATACCTGACTTCAAGGGATTTGTTCCTGATTTGGCATAACCCTTAATTATATCTATTATCCTGTCAAATCTTGTAACCTCTTCTTCGAGGCCATATTCATCCATTATTTCATCGAGATCCTTTTTTATATATGCCTTTTCCATTGCAGCTTCCAGAACTCTTTTGAATGTGGTTCTGTTCCATGTTTCCTGGTTCTTGAATAAGTCGTAGAAAGTCTTTTCTTTTTCGTATATCCTCCTAATTGTTGTTTCGAAAGGGTATATGCCGCTTTCAAGTCTTTTTCCCAGTAAAAGTTTCAGGAGGTCTGCTATTTCTATGAGTTTCATTTCAGGTTCTTTAACGCTTATTTCATCATCTTCAAAAAGAATGTACCTTGAGCCATAGAGTTTTGTGTGTTCAAAATTGAGCTCTGGCAATGTTTCCTTGAGTAGTTCTATAAACTCTAGGTATTCTTTCTTGTAGAATGCGGAATATTCGAGGCTAAATGGCTGGGGGTCTTTAAATATAAGTGGTTTTCCGTTTATCTGGAGGTCCTTGAATTGTTCCAGAATGTATTTCCTTGTTCTGAGGACCATTATTTCGTCCAGTATTTCATTTTTTATTTTGTTAGCTATCTTTTTGAGTTCTTTTTTCTTGTGAGGATCTGGATCTATTTCTATTTCTTTTTTCAGTTTTGTGTATTGATTTATGAGTTCATCCACTTCTATGCCCTTCAGTCTGAATTGCATGAATGTGTCATCCATGAAGAGGCGTATAAGGTTGTATACGTCTCTTATTGAGTTATTTATTGGTGTTGCGGTTAAAAGGAGGAATTTATTTTTCTCACCTGTTGTTTTTCGTTGTAATTTACGGATATTTTTCCATCTTTTAGTGTTGCTATTTCTGTATTTGTGTGCCTCATCAATCACATAGATGTCATATTCGTCTGCTATCCTTTTCAGACTCTCCTTTTTGAGATTCTGAAACTTCCCAAGGGACATGAATCCTATTTTTCCAAGTGTTTCGTTTTCTATTATTTCGTATGCGCTGCTGAGTTCATTGTTGCTGGTTATCAGTTTTTTTTCCTGGCCTTGGAAGAAGTATTCCTGGTTTATCAGGAGGTCTTCCCACTGGTTTATGAGTGATGGGGGCAGTATGAGGAGTGCTGATGGTTTTTTATTCTCTGGTTTCCATGTAGGGTGTTTTCCGTTGATGTATTCCTCGATTATTGCTGCTGCAAGGAAGCTTTTTCCAAGCCCGACAGAATCTGCCAGTATAACGCCGTTATAGGTGTTTAGGGAGTTTATGGCGTTCATGACCCCTATTAACTGGAATTCCATGAGCACGTCTTTTTTGAGGATGTTTTTTACTCTTCCATCGAACCAGTGGTAGACGAGGTACTTGAATAGGAGTTCTGGGTCTATTCTCTGGCCCATCTTTGGTTTATGGTCTTTTTCTGTTACTCCAGAGTAGTCTATGATTTTCAGCATGTCCTGACTGAAGTCTGTGGCTTCTTCCCAGAGATCATCGAACCACCTGTTAAGATATAAAACATCTTCTCTTGAGGTTAGAGCTACGTTAAGTTCTTTGTTTTTGGTAAGACCTTTTTTTGTGAAATTGGATGAACCAACAAGTGCCAGTCCGGGGGACTGATATTCTGATGTTGGATTTGTAAGAAATAGATATAATTTCGCATGGAGTTTTGATTTATCAAATAGTTTGACTTCTATTATTTCTTCTGCGATGAGTTTTCTGAGGAGGGTTATGTTTCTTATTTGTTCTTTTGTTATGTTCTGTTCTTGAAGTTCTCCTATCATTTTGTCCTTAAAGAGCTCTCTAAGTTCATGACCCTCTGTAATTTCTTCACCTGTTTGTTTGGTGGTTTCATCTCCCATCACTATTTTCAGAAAGGGTTTTTTTTGGAATTCTGCCGGAAAGTCGTCCTCTATGAGTGAGAATCCCGTTATGAAGAAGTAACCTATTGCAAATTTGGCTTCTTCACAGTTTTTCAATTGATCTTTAATAAGTCTGACAACTTCGCGGTTTTCAGTATTATCCATGATTGAGGGGCCAAAATCCATCACTATCCCTCCAGAAGGATTAATATAACTCATATCTATGTCGATCATATGGGTTTAAATTTTCTATATCCTTACATTAGCTTCACTATGGCTCCTCTTATCATCAATCCCCTCACTTTTCTATCAATTCTACCATTTTTCTTTGACCTTTTAGCAATTCCACTAAATGCTCCCCTCCAAGGATATCACTATTATATGTTCTTTGTTTACTATTTTTTTTGTTGCAGGCGTTCATCCACTTAGGGAATGTCAAATAACACAAATATATATGACACAGAATAAAATTCAATGGAATAAAAGGTTGTGGATTATTATGGTTGAGTTAAATGAGAAACAAAAAAAGAACTTGAAAGATTATTTTAACAAGCTTTGTCCAACTTACAAAAAAAGTGGAGAATTTGAAAAAGATAAAAATGTGGTTTCAGATCGTATATCCTATTTTAGAGGGGAGCTTCCCAAAAAGATAGATGATATTTCAGAGATTGACCTTGTAGAAATACTGTCGAATACATGGGCTATTAGCAGAGCCTGGGGGAATGTACAGTATCGTGCTCAGAAGATCATAGCAGACAACGGGATCAAAAAAATCAAAGAAGCATTTAAGATACTCCTGGATACTTCCATTCCACCACATAAAAGATATGGAAAAGTTCTTAAAATGATCAAAGGATTAGGACCAGCCGCAATAACAGAGATCCTAGCATACATTCATCCACACGAATGCTCCATATGGAACAGAAAAGCCAGAGAAGCGCTGGACATCCTCAACATAAGCATCATAAACACCAACAGATACAAGCTCACGCCACAAGAATACAAAACTTACAACAAACTTGTAAAAACCATCCAAGAAGAACTAAACTTTCAAAAGTCAAAAATGGAAGATATAGGCTTATTCCTCACTGATTTTTTCTTTTTTGAACTAAGCCAACAAGGTGCAAGACCAGAAAAACCAAAAGACAACGGCTTTGATCATGATGAAATAAAGGATTTAACTCAGGATATAGGGTCAATGTTAGGTTTTGAAGCCGATACAGAGGTTCAAGTTGCCCATGGCGCAAGAGTAGATGTGGTCTGGAGCGCCAGAATAGGAAACCTTGGAATAATAAATTATGTCCTCGAAGTCCACAAAGCAGGATCCATCGACAGCCTACTAATGAACCTACAAAAAGCAAAAAGCAACCCAACAGTACAAAAAGTCATCGCAATATCTGACAATGAACAACTTGAAAAAATAGAAAGCGAATCAGAAGGGCTGCCAGAAGAATTCAGACGCGACCTCACATTCTGGCCAGTTGAAGAAGTTCTAAAAGTTGCTAAAAACCTTGAATCGGCAATGGAGATTATAGATGGTCTTAATTTAACCCCCGAACCATTTTAAATAGAAATTTTCATAGAGTTGCGCTGAGATAAAGTGTTTAAATGTCAAACCTTGAAAGAAAGAAACAAGTTTTTATTGAATTTGTTGCACCTGACATAAAACTTCTCGGAAAAGCTTTCGCAAAAACTTTTAATAAAAGGAGACCATTTCATGAAGTTATGCAATTTATGAAATTGAATTGTAAGAATATTATTTTGTCAAGTAATGATTGGTTTATATCCCTTGTTAAATGAAATAAAGGCGAATTGTGGGAGTTATGGCTTCTTAGAAGTTTCTCTGTCAGTAATGTATTGAATATGATGTATTTTTGAATAGACTATGCGGGTCTTGTAATTTTTATTGGGGATTTTATCGTTGCTTTTTGATTTTTGTTTTGAATATTCTTTTTGTTAGGCGATAATTATTTGTCTTTACTTTTCTATCATGTAAGTGTTCATCTTGAGTTTGTCTTTTTTTGTGTTGGTATGTTTTTTATGTGGGTGGATGATAATCACGGCTAGAAGTGTTATTTTTATATTTTCACGGGCTTTTACGTGAAAGATGACTCATTTGTTTTTTATGTTTAGTTTACTTGTAATCCATTCATTTGTACTGAAAAGGTAATTTGTCCCTTTTGATTTTATTATCTCATTTATTTCCTTTTTAACCTTTTCTGGTGACATGTAGGGTCGTAGTTCATTAATCCTATTAAATTTAGGGGAGTATATCCTAAAATCATAATCATTTTCCTTTCCTTTAAGGACGACATTGTAAAAATTCACTCCATGGCTTTCTTTGGCGGATATTTCATATGTTCCGAGGTCAAAGAGTATTACATTTTCATAGAAACAATATTTATTTTCCTTGCTTTTTTTGAAATCATGTGCTATGATGGCATTTACAATTGGAGTTGTGTAAACTATAACAGGTTTAATTTGTATTATTGGTAAGTATGTATTTTCAAAGAGTTGTAGGTAAATTATTGGATTGGTTCTGCCACTTTTAAATAGTTGTATAACAAATTCTAGAGGTTTTCCTTGAAATTGTGATTCTTGAAAAAAGCTACATGTTTTTTGGAAGGTTTTAAGGAAACTAAATTGTGGATGATATATTTCTGGGATGTTGGAATACAAAGTGTGATCATGGGAAAACATCCCTAGATCTGATCTAATTCCATGTAATTTTTCAAAAATTAGTTTATCGTATTCTTTTTTCTTATTTATATATTGGGTATCTAGTTGTAGTTCGTATTTTTGGGTGATGTCTATGCGTATCTTTTTGTAATTTTGTATATTTTCGAAAACTATTTCATACTTATAATTAACAGATCCTTAGGGTTGAAATAGTTATTTTTATGTAAAATTAGAGGAAACCATTTTTTGGTGTCAATTCTCTTTTTATGGATAACATGCTCTAAAATAGGTGATATTTCAATGTCTAAGTTGTTTTGGTAAGTTTTAATGAAATGTTCTGTTTTTTTGGAGATAAAATTATCTAAAAATATATTTTTCATATTTTCATTTATGAAACCATAATTAACGGTTTTTAAAGAATCTAAATCAAGATCACATCTTTCAATGCTGATTATGATAGGTATTATTTTGTTTATTTTCTGGTAATCTAAATTTACATGTTCAAAGTATTTTAAAAGGAGGAGATGAGGATAAAATAGTTGTTTATTCCCCTTTATATAGGATATGGTTTCTTTAAATAACTTTACATAAAGATTAACCTGAGATATAGTAGATTTGAGATTTCTAGAATTGATCCTTTTTTTTCAATTCAATGATATAAACATTATTTTTTTCGTCAAATCCTACTATATCACAGCGTTTTAGTTGTAACCCAACCACGTCAAAAGGTAATGGAAGTTCTTCGGAAATTAAGTACCATTTTGAAATACTTTCTCCTGTAATCTCCTCGATTTTCCCTTTAAGTAAATCTGAATTAGATTCATGAGATAATATGTCCCTAAATCTTACCTCCGATACCATATAATCACTAATTTAGTTTTATTTTTTCTAGAAATTTCTTTTTTTGAGAATCTGATAAACTATTAAAGTAACAGAAGTTATTTATAGGACATGATGCACATTTTAAGGATTGGCAAAACTCTGTGCCAAGTAAAAAGAGGCAACGATTAATTTCATGGGGATTATAGCCCAATCTTTCACAAACAGAACAAATCTTATCTGATATTTTTAAATATCCAAATATTTCAGTTCTTTTAGATATAGGGATTATCTCATCAAGGACTTCATGGAACCTTAAAACAGCGAAAGGATTGTTTTCGTCCATGAAAAATAGGCCCGTATATTGGAATGAATAAGCAACATTCACATCTATAGGCAGAATATCATACTCCAATCCTTCGACATCCCTTAAAAAAAATGTCGCGCCTTTATATGAAATGAAGTTAAGTTTAATCAATTCTTTAAAAATCAACTCTAAATTATGAGAGTTCCTTAGGATGAATTCTAAAAAATCATCAGGAGAATATTTTTTATAAACTTGAATGAAGGCCTCGGTTCTCGAGGCCCCTCTTCTGCCTCTAAATTTTAAATCTTCTTTGGAATGATAATTTTGATGTCCATAGGCTTGCAACATGACTTGGACGAATTCCGTTGCATATGGAGACTTAGATAAAAATTCTGGATTCATATTTTTAAACATCATATTGACCCATATAGGTATAATTACAGAAGATACATCCCTCTGTTGATCTATAATTGTGTAAGCTAACCTATTTAGTAACTCTACAAGATCAAAGCTTCCTCTATTATCTCTTCTAATAATAATTGGATCAATAATTTTCCAGAATTTTTCGCCATGAAGAAAATTTGTTATTAATTCATTTAAAAGAACAGAATAATCAACATACTTCAAAGCATCACCTGAAGACAACCTTTAAAATCGTATTAGTTACAACAGTTATATTTTTTTATCGGTTATATAAAATCTCATGGTGTAATTAACGTGTCATTGAGATAAAAATATTATTAACCAAAACCAGCACAATATAATAGGAGATGAAGATGACCCGCGCATTATGGACGACTACACTATTATTATTCATGATCTCCTTTTTTAATTGTGGTACTTCCCTAGCAGCTAAAGAGGATGCCATTCCTATTCAGATTTCGGAAGAACCCGGTTATGGGATGATCATGGAAAATCATGGTGAGGGTAGTCAAAAGTATTGGATTTTTAAACCAGCCGCACCAGGTAAGTATCCTGTGGTGGTTTTTCTTCATGGGTGGGCTGCTATCGAACCTTTGTTTTTATATGGCTTGGATTCGGCATCTTGTAAGGGGAAGGTAATATTGTAGTATATCCAAGGTATCAGAATCTCTTGGATCTTAGCTGAGAAGTTCGTGGATAATGCTGCGGGTGCTGTTAAGGATGCTCTTGGGAAACTTGAAGGTGAATATGATGGTAGGTTTTATATTGTGGGTCATTCTGCTGGTGGGCTCATAGCAGTGAATCTTGCAACTAGAAATGATATCCCCAAGCCTGATGCTGTTCTTGCGATTCAACCAGGTGCCTCGGAAAATGGGAGTAAACTTCAGAATCTTTCAAAAATTCCAAGTAACGTCTTATTGGTTGTAATGGCCGAAGACTCTGATAATATTACGGGTACGGCTGATTCCTATCTTATTGGATGAAACTCCGCAGGTGCCTTCTGAGAGGAAGATTTTTCTTCTTGTGCAATCATATGGGAGTTTAAGAGCGGATCATTTATCGCCACTTGCCATCTCAGACGAATATAGTATCCTGGTAGATAACCTGGTTATAGTGGTTATTGGAAAGTCCTAGATTTGGGGGTTATCAGAGAATAATACTATTAGTGATGCTGATATGGATGAACTTTTAGGTATGGGTATTGGAGTGATGGCACACCCATTAAAAAAATGAAGATCATGAAATAGTAGAATTTCAACCCCAACTTTGGCATCTTCTTAAAAAAAGATTATTTTTCATAAACTCATATATTAGATTAAGTTGGTGGAAAGTCAATTAAGGGGGTAGGTTAGCCCACAGCTGGTTGGGGAAATCGCTAAGATGTGCTTTATGGTATCTTTTAGGAGAATTAAAGTTAATTTGAAGAAGAGTATGGAATTAGCAAAGGCTTTGAAGGAGGATGAGCGGGTTCCCAGAGTTTCGAAGGTTCTCTTGGGCGTTGCTTTGGGATATTTCCTTCTTCCGATGGATTTGATACCGGATTTTATTCCGTTGTTTGGACAGTTGGATGATCTTATAATAGTTCCTTTGTTGGTATTTGTGGCGATAAGGTTTATTCCAAAGGAAGTTTTCTTGGAACATTATAGAAAAATTTTTAATAAGGGTAGCTCCACCCTAAGCTTCAAGAAGTAGCTGTAGGGGGGTTACAAAATGTTCTGAATTGCTGAGAGTTATTATAATCTTTTAGTAAAATTTCTGTGAATAATAATGAGGAATATATATTTTCAAATCGGAATTTGGTCTTTCAAGTATTCCGGAGGGCGTACCTTCTCATTGCAAATTGGGATTTGATGTACTTCCACATTTAAATCAACTGAATAGGTATTATGCAAGGAGTATTTCATGGTAACTTCATGGGGGCACATTCTCTGTTACAATTCGCAATCTGTGCCACCATTATAATGGGTGCATTCACTACAAGGTGAATATTTTTTATTCATTCTCAGGTTCTAGCCGAAAAATTTATTAATAAGTATTTGTGTTAAACAAAAGGAAAGGAGGGAGTCTACATTGAAGAAATTGGCAACTATAATCCTTGTAGCTATAATAGCAAGCGGAATTGCAGCAAGTTACCATTGCTACGGAAGCCAGAAGTTACAAGTAAAGAACCAAACACAACTAAAAATCCAAAATCAGACAAAAATCCAAAACCAAACACAATACAAGAACCAGACAAAACTAAAAATCCAAAATCAGACAAAAATCCAAAACCAAACACAATACAAGAACCAGACAAAACTAAAAATCCAAAATCAGACAAAAATCCAAAACCAAACACAATACAAGAACCAAAGCCAAAGTTGTTTATAATTAAACAATACATTGTACGATATTCAAACTTGGATCACTACACCAAGAACAAAACGGAACTAAAATCAGAGATAATAAACCATAAATGCACCCAAAAGCTTTTGCCCGTTTAAAGGGCCCATCTCCTATTTTTTTATTTTCCACCACTGAATAGTAGGGTGAAGGCCATCATCCCAGAATTACTATCAGCAAGCAGATTATTATTTCATGTCCAATCGCTGTTTCTTCCCCCTTTTTGTGGGGAGATCTTGCTTTGGCCTCTGCTTGGGATTATAAAAACTATACAAAGTGGATTATTTTAACCCGGAACCTTCTACCATTTTCTATGCATATACTTTGATTCTATCACATTTACTTTAACACTTTTTTCTGCAAAGAGTTTGCATAATATTTCGATCTGTTTTTTTTGGGGTTATTCTATCAACTTAGTATTCGTTTATTTGGAATTGTGCAAAGAATTAAAATTTTATATGGGTATTAGGGTTCTTTTTTTAGTGTATTTTTGAGTTCTTCCACGATGATTTTGGCTTGTTTGATGAGTGGTAGGGCCTTGGGTGGGGCTAGTTCTATAAATTTTTCGAAGGATTTTATGGCTTCTTTGTATTCTCCTATGAGCCTTAGGGCGGATCCTTTGCCGGCCCATGCTTCGGAGTTTTTCGGGTTTATCTCTAAAGCTTGGTTGAAGCATTCTATTGCTTGGGGGTGTTTGTTGAGGCAGAATAGGGCGGTTCCTTTGTTGGTCCATGTTCTGCTACTTTCAGGTTTTAATTCTATGGATTTGTCAAAGCATTCTATGGCTTCTTCATACCTTCTGAGGGTTCCGAGTGTGACTCCGAGGTTTGACCATGCTTTAGCATTGTCTGGTTTTAGTTTTAGGGCTTTTTCGAAGCATTCTATGGCTTCTAGGTGTCTTCCCATGTCTGATAGGGCGACTCCTTTATTATCCCATATTTTTGTATTTTCTGGGTCTGCTTCAAGGGCTTTGTTATAGTAAATGAGGGCTTCTTCACATTTACCTTTTGCTAAAAGTTGGTTGCCTTTTTTAAACCATGGTTTAATATCTGGGCTATCATTCATCTTTTTTCACGTGGTTGATTTTATTATTGTGTTTTGTCTTTCTTTTAGCTAAATTTTTTTTGGGGATGTCAAGTGTTATATAGGTGTAGATGTTTATTATAGGATAGTGGTGTTTTCATTGGGGAGAGATTCTCTCTTTTAGATAAAATTTGATGTGGGGTTTGATGGGTTATATTGAAGGTGAGAGTATTGGGGAGGCTTATTTTAAGGCTTATAGGGCAATATTGGAAGCTAAGTCACCCCATTGGTATTTGATGGTTCATATATCGCAGCCAGTCCTAGTCAATTCAATAAAAATTTCCTCTCTAGATGTTAATGATTGGCTTAAGGTTATAAATGTGGATGATAGAGTGTATGAGGCTTTTGTAAGTTTTAAATTTTCTAAAAAGGATGGATGGACTGGCGGATATTCAGGAGAGAATTGGATAAATGGCAGAATCCAAGATCTCTTTAATGAACAGGGCTATTATAAACGGGGTTTATCAGAAGAGTTTTCTTTCGATCAGCTCCTGAAAGTGGAGAAACGCTTGTCTGCCAGGGATAAAAATGGTAAGAGAATGCATGGAGGCTCAACAAACGCCATGGTATGCATACTATTCTCACCAAACAAGGACCTGAAAGCCGCATGCAGGCCATGTCCACGAGCAGAAGGAGTAAAATCCCTAACCCAAATCGATTTCAAACCAATAAAAGACAAATTGAACCTAATGGCGGTTTTCAGAAGCCAATCCTTTGATACAAAGGCATATGGAAACTTCATCGCACTTGCCATACTACTCCATAGGATGTGTCAGGCTACTGGATATAAGCCAGGGGCTATTGTATCCACAGCTAATAAAATAACATTTGATGGCCATAAGAATGATCTCTATAAACATTTAAGAGCAAATATCGTGGGACATATCACTCATCAGCAGGCATTAGATATATAAAGTTCGAAACATTACCCGAGTCTATTTTTCCACAAGAATGTTACTAAACTATAAAACCCCAATTCAAAAAAAACAAAAAGATATCAGAAAACGTTACAGACCAGGAGGAAGAAAATATCCGATTATCAAATGAAAAAAGATCCTAATACCCATAAACAATAGTTAGAACAACAGAAGTTCTCTTAGTACCATGGCTTATCCTCCTGAGATCATTGGATTCTTGAACAGGGGGGTAAGACAAGAAAAATCGATATTACCTAAAATTCTAAGAAAAATTTGATCCCTATATTCCCTTTTTTGAGTAATCTCTGTATTTTGAAGGGATAATACCATGAACTGCTAACTATTTAGGGTTAGCTTGTGGAACAAAATTAAAAAAACAAATCCCAAACCAACCCCAGTAAAAAAAATCCTACTATTCATTCAAAATTGACCTAAACCCCCAACACAAAGCACAAAATAAAACTCTACCGAACACCCCCAGCTCCTTAAGAGATTCAGCAGCAGCCACCCGAACATCCTTGTCTTGGTCTTTTAATGCCTTTTTTAATGATTCTACTGCGCGAAAATCACCTATCAACCCAAGGTCCGCGGCTGCTGCCATGCGAACAGTCGGATCTGGGTCTTTTAGTTTTTTTGTTAGTTTTTTATGTTTGGTTCTGGTTTGAGGAGGCGGTCTAGTAGTCCCATTTTAGGTCTCCTTTATTTTTTATAGGATATCTTTTCATTTTTTTATTAATTTTTCGTGTTCTTTTTTTGTTGTTAAGCTGAAGAATGTTAAGGTAAGCCTTTGAATTTTTCCCAGGCTTTTAGAATTGCCAGGAAAAATATTCTCAATTCTGTTTTAGAGGTAGATAATTAGAGCAGGTATTATTAGGACCCCTCATGGGATGGGATTTGCTGACACCTACATAATATTTTGAAAGCTTCTTATAATCCATATATTAGAGATGATCAACTAGAAAATCCCCAAATCTTATGCACAAAATAAAAGAAACCGCAATAGATGTAAAACTGAAGAATATGATATGTTGGAGATTGATATCTCCTATTAATTTCGAGAGATAATGGGTATTTTATTTTTCAATTTTGAGGAATCTGGAATTGATTGCCACGATGATTGTGCTTAGGGCCATTAGCGCCGCTCCTTCTGCTGGGGTTAGGAGGACTCCGTAGGCGTATAGTACGCCAGCGGCTGATGGGATTGCGAAGATGTTGTAGCCTGTTCCCCATATTAGGTTTTGGATCATTTTTCTGTAGGTTGACTTGGCAAGTTTAATTAGGTATAATGCATCAAGTGGATTGCTTTTTACAAGGATTACGTCTCCGGTTTCGATGGCAACGTCTGTGCCGGCGCCAATTGCGATACCAACATCTGCTTGGGCGAGTGCGGGCGCATCATTTATACCATCACCTGTCATGGCCACTGTTAATCCCTTAGATTGGATCTCCTTTACTTTTTCGGCCTTTTCTTGTGGTAGAACTTCTGCGAAATATTCGTCAAGTCCTATTTTGTTTGACACCCATTCTGCGACCTCTTTTTTGTCTCCTGTTATCATTATGCATTTAATCCCCATTGACTTAAATTTGGAAACTGCTTCCTTTGATTCGGGTCTTATGATGTCTGCTAGGGCGATTGCACCTTTTAAATCTTTGTTGATAATTACGAAGACTATGGTTTTTCCTTGTGATGAAAGTTTTTCCACGTTCTCGTTATTAAATGAGATGTTGAGTTCTCTTAGATATCCTGGACTTACAATTTCGACTTTTTTTCCATTTATGTTGCCTTTTATGCCTTTTCCTGGGATTGCCTGGAAATCTTCTACAGGGAGAGTTTCTTTTGCAGCTGATATGATTCCTTTTGCAATAGGATGTTCAGAGTATTTTTCGAGGGATGCGGCATATTTTAGAATTTCATCTTTATCATATTCATCGTTTAGAGCGATGATATCAGTTACGCCAAATTTTCCCTCGGTTAGGGTGCCTGTTTTATCGAAAATTATGGCATCAACATTTCGTGCATTTTCGAATGCTACACGATCCCGTATTAATAATCCATTACTTGCTGCTAAAGCTGTGGATACCGCTACAACAAGGGGAACTGCGAGTCCAAGAGCATGGGGGCAGCTGATAACCATAACGGTTACGGCTCTTTCCAGTGCAAAATTAAGAGTCTGATGAGTCAATCCCAACCATACTGAGAAGGTTATAAGAGCGCCTGTAAGGGATAGTATTGTGAGCCAGAGCGCAAAACGGTTTGCTATGTCCTGGGTTTTTGATTTGCTTGCCTGTACTTCTTCAACAAGATTTATAATTTGGGAAAGGAATGAATCCTTGCCAGTCTTTTTTATTTCTACTGTGATGGATCCATCGCCATTTATTGAGCCGCCTATAACCTCATCGCCTTCTTTTTTGAAAACGGGTTTTGATTCTCCCGTGAGCATGGATTCGTCAATGGAAGTGCTTCCACTTACAATTTCACCATCTACAGGGATTTTTTCTCCAAGTTTCACTATAACTTGGTCTCCTACACTTAATTCATCCAATGAAACTTCTATTATTTTTCCACTGGGCATTAATTTATGGGCACTTGATGGCATGAGTTTTGCAAGTTCTTCAAGTGCACTGGAAGCTCCAAGAACAGATTTCATTTCAATCCAGTGCCCTATAAGCATAATATCTATAAGAGTAACTAATTCCATGAAAAATTCGCTTCCGCCAAGTCCAAAAACAATTGCACTACTGTAAATATATGCGCTTGTAATTGCCACACTGATTAATGTATCCATTCCTGGAGTCCGTGATTTAAGTTCATTGTAAATACCCTTAAAAAATGGATATCCACCATAAAAGTAAACAAATGATGACAATATGAACACCACATACAAATCACCAGGGAATCTGATAAACTCAAGTCCAAAGATTTCCTGAATTAAAGGCGATAAAAGTAGAATAGGGACAGTTATAATTATACATACTATAAATCTCCTCTTTAAGTCCCCAATCATCTCAACATGGACATGTTTCCCCTCCATTTTATGCTTTTTATGATGCATTTCATGTTTAATTTTAATCCCCCCAGGATATTCTAACTTTATCAGCACATTAAGGCGTATTTTGGTTTTAACCTTTACTAGTGTCCATACTCTCTCTTTAGTTGTATATCTTTGAGGTAATATATAGACATTGTAAGTAGGAAATATTTTTTGGTATCAAAAAAAGGTTGGGGTGGTGGGGATAAAAAATTATTGAGATTATAAACTTGATATGATTTTACTGTTTTTGTTTCATTTAGCCTCCCTTTTTGGATTAAATTTACCATTCCCGCCAAAGTTCATATTATCCATAATTTTATTATTATTTCATATTTTATTACAAAAAAATCATATCAATCCATATACTTGATCTACCATTAAAATATCGACTTGCAAAAAAAAAAGATTGAAACCTTATAAGGGAAACGATTAAGATTCATCTCCTTCCAACATCCTTTTAAGCTCTTCCACAATAATTTTAGCCTGTTCAACTAGGGGTAGAGCCCTTGGAGGGGCCAATTCCATAAATTTTTCGAAACATTCTATGGCTTCACTATATTCTCCCATAAATCTTAGAGCAGATCCTTTGCTGGCCCATGCCTCAGAATTTTTCGGATTTATATCTAAAGCTTGATTGAAACATTCTACCGCTTCTGGGTACTTTTCAAGGCAGAAGAGGGCGGTTCCTTTATTGGTCCATGTTCTGCTACTTCCAGGTTTCAATTCTATGGATTTGTCAAAGCACTCTACAGCTTCCTCGTATCTTCCGAGGGCTCCAAGTGTAACTCCCATGTTAGACCAGGCCTTTGCATTGTCTGGTTTTAACTCCAAAGCTTTTTCGAAACATTCTATGGCTTCTAGGTGTCTTCCCATGTCTGATAAAGCAACCCCTTTATTATCCCACAGTTTTGTATTTTCTGGCTCTGCTTCAAGGGCCTTATCATAGTAAAAGAGGGCTTCTTCATACTTACCTTCTACTAAAAGACGGTTGGCTTCTTTAAACCATGCTTTAACATTTGAATTGCTATCCTTCATCTTTGTTTATTATATTTAGTCGGATCTAAAAATGTTATGTTTAATACTGAAAAAGAGATTGAATCTATTCAAGAAGGTTAGGACAAAATTTTGGATATTCCTTTTTTACTTTTGTGTAGGTTTCAAGTTTATAGGCTTGTTGAAATATAAGAGTGTGGGTGTAATGCTAGCGAGACCATATATGCCAATTTCTTCAATGGGTTCGCCTCCTTTTTATCCGTGTCATGCCCATTAGAAACTTTTTAGCTGCCTAGAATCATAATTTAAAGAAAAACAATGAATATCCATTTAAATGTTATCTTAAAGCCCTCAAACTAAGAATTGGGGGATTGACACGCCAATTTTCGATCTGTAACAGAAAACGTATCCTACCAAAAGTTAATACATATGAATTAATCTTCCATAAAGTAAGAGTAAATTTCGAGTTGTAATTTGAAAGTGGGTTTTGCAAGGCAGAATATACTAAATGAAGCACAAGTCACTGTGACAAGAGCATGAATAGCAAAAAAATCCATAAGTATTTAACAATGTCTACATTCAAGTTTTTTAAGAGACTTTTCCACATATGCTCATCGCCCAAACATTACTCAAAACCTGAATTGCCATGATATTTAAGAGACCATTAAAAAGTTTAACTTCGTTAAACATAGCTATAACGAAAAAAAACTACCACATGGAAAAGCACCCCCCAACATTTAAAAAAAGCATTTTAAACCCATTATACAAAATATTCAAGTTCTTAAGGGTGTTATTTTATCATTACACTCTCTTTACATCCTTTCATTACTTAGCATTCCCTAAAAGAAGGGTAAAGGTTATATGGATGGAAAATAATAAAAAAGAAAAATAATGGGGGGTGAAAGTTATAAAAAACCAAAAAAATTACTTGCTCCTTTTAACTCTCATACTTCTAACGACAACAATAACCACTACCATGAATTATTCTCACGCAGCATCTGTACTCTATGTCAATGCAAACTCAGGCAATGATGGAAACACCGGAGAAACACCATTAACCGCCAAAAAGACTATCCAGAACGCCACAAACGAAGTGGATGACCATGGAACCATCCATGTGGCCGATGGAAACTACCCCGAGCATCTAATAATCGCAAAGAACGTGAATATCATAGGTCAAAGCCAAACCGGCACCACTATCGACGGCACAAATAACGGTCGCGTCATGACTATCCTCCCTGGAATAAAAGTGAGCATTGAAAGTTTAACAATACAAAAAGGGAATGTCACTGGAGATATCGTCAACTTTGGAGGTGGAATATTCAACAATGGAATCCTCATCCTCAACGACTGTACCATCCAGAACAACACCGTCATGGATGGACAAGCCAATGTAGGGGGGAATCTACAATGAACGCAAAGCCCACCTAACACTCATAAACTGCATAATAAAAGACAACATAGCACTAGGGCTCTGGACCTTTGGGGGAGGGATCTGCAATCAAGAAGAAGGAACCATAATCATGGATAACTGCACCCTAAAGAACAACCAAGCCATAGGACTCACCAATCAAGGTGGTGGAATCTTCAACGATGGAAACATGACCATAACCAACAGCCACATAGAGAGCAACTTCGCTGGGGGAGGAACAAACCTTGGCGGAGGAATCAACAACCAAGGCAACATGACACTAACCAAAAGCAACCTCATCAACAACGACTTAAAAGGAAATTCAAACTTAGGTGGAGGAATAGCCAACCAAGAAGGCGGTAATACAACAGCAAACCTAAACCGTATAGTAGGAAACACAAACCCAACCATCTTCAAAGACAGTGGAAATGTAAATGCAGAGAAAAACTGGTGGGGAACAAACCACCCAGACTTCAAAAGCCTACTATTGGGAATGGAACAACCCAAAGTCTGGATTTATATGACCATAAAAGCCAACCCTGCAGCCATCCACCCAGGAGAAACCAGCACAATCATAGTCAGCTTCAACCAACTTTATAATGGAACCATCATAACTCCACTAACCGGCCACCTACCCGACAACACACTAGTAAACTTCACCAGCAGCCTTGGTGAAATAGGAAAAATTGCACAGACCATACAAGGAATGGCAAAAACTATCTTAAAAACATCAACCGCAGGAATGGCCATAATAATGGCACAAACCGACCAACAAATATTAAATACCAGCGTAAAAATAGACTCACAAGAAGATACCTCCAAATATGTCCCGAGGACTGTTGGGATGGAAAACACAGGAACAGAGATCATACCACTATTCCTAGCCAGTATACTGATTATTTCCGGAATATCTATGAATAGAAAATATTAAAAATTCCCCCTACAATTTCTTTTTTTCAAACATCTATAAAACCAGATATTAGTCTCCACCTGCACCAAAAAAAGTTTCGGATAAACTAATGGAGGTTGCAAATATTCTAGATTATCCATTATAGTCTCCATGCATTATTATTGCTTGTAAGTCCCTACTACGAAAAAAGGGGGGAGAGCGTTTTTGAAGAAAAGATGAAATGGGTTTTTTGGGGGGGTGCATATAATTGCTTAATCTTCAATTGAAGTCATAGAATGGCCATGATCTTTGATTTCACCCTTTTTTGCATGCTTAGATTTTTCCCAGTTTTTTCATGTTGTGAGATTTGGGTTATGTTACCTGTTTTTTTATAAGAAGGGTTTGGAGACTTTTAATTGAGTGTCTTATCCTTTTTTTGAAAAATTGTGAAAACTTGATTAATTTACCATCTTTAAATTACTTTTAGCAGTCTTATAGTTTTTTAAATGTGTATTGGATGTTCAATATCCTCATTTTTCCACGATGAACCCTTAACTTGTCGAGTTTAATGGGTGGAAGGGTGGTTAAATTAGCGTCAAACTATTTATAACGGTTCTTTTGGGGAAATAATAATCCAAATAACCCCCATAATTGAAAATTACAACAGAAAAAGCCCACCCTAAAAACATTACATAGCAGACCTCTCAGCAGCCTTTAAATTTTAAAAAGAGTTCTATCATCGTTTTTTTCCCGGAAAAAACCAAAACATTTATATACTATGCTATGTGATCTTGTAGTCATACACAAAAAACTGTCCTAATAAATTAGGATATGGAGGCGGTAAAATTAAGCGAAAATGGATATTTCCAATGCTATTACTACTCGGTCTAGCATTGGTCCTAAACGTCAGCGACGTTTCCGCTGCAAATGGTAACAATTCAACCACCCTAAACCAGCAGTTAACGTCGCAAGTAAGTTCTCAGACAACCTACACGCCAAACGAAGTAAATGATGCAGCAACCAGAGTGAAAAACTTCTGTGAAACCAACAACAGATTACCCAATTATGTGACCATTAGAAATAATCAGGTTACCATGCCACAATTCCTAGACCTTTTAACCACAGATTTGATCCAAACAAACCAGGGATCAACAACACCAATTACATTGAAAAACGTGGAAGAACCCTCAAATCCTACTGGAACAACAAAAGGCGGCACACTCACAAAAACAGAATACATCAACATGGCACAAAACATTAAAAACATAATAGACGCCACAGGCAAAGCACCAGACAACGTAAACAGCTCAATCGACCAAATAAAATTCGAAACACTAGTCTACATCTTCTCCAAAGTCATGAACTTCTACAAAACCAACGGAAGACTACCAAACTCCGTAACAGTACCAGGCAATGGATACCTCGCCCAAACACAGTTACAGAGACAAAGCCAAACACAAATACAAAACCAGACACAAACACAAATACAAAATCAAACACAAAACCAGACACAAACACAAATACAAAATCAAACACAAAACCAGACACAAACACAAATACAAAATCAAACACAAATGAGTTACACGTTAGTTGAAGTGAATGATGCAGCAACCAGAGTGAAAAACTTTTATGAAACCAATTGTAGGTTGCCAAGTTATGTGACCATTAGAAATAATCAGGTTACCATGCCACAATTCCTAGACCTTTTAACCACAGATTTGATCCAAACAAACCAGGGATCAACAACACCAATTACATTGAAAAACGTGGAAGAACCCTCAAATCCTACTGGAACAACAAAAGGCGGCACACTCACAAAAACAGAATACATCAACATGGCACAAAACATTAAAAACATAATAGACGCCACAGGCAAAGCACCAGACAACGTAAACAGCTCAATCGACCAAATAAAATTCGAAACACTAGTCTACATCTTCTCCAAAGTCATGAACTTCTACAAAACCAACGGAAGACTACCAAACTCCGTAACAGTACCCAGCAACAATGGAGGAAATGGAGGAAACGGAACTACCAGTTTCGGAAATGGTCAATTAAATGGATTGCAAGGAACTGAAGGTTTGCAAATTCTAGCCAAATACATCAATCAAAACTTGAACCACCAGTACGGAGCAGCTACTACCGCAGAAGGTGTTGAAAGAACCGGACTTGGAGACTGCTGGGGTCTATCTGCATGGACAGCTAAAGTATTATATGATAATGGGTACACCGTTAGAATAGTTCAAGGAGCATCAGTTGAAGCAAGTAACCACCGATGGGTGCAAGTATTAATAGATGGGAAATGGATAAACTTTGACCCATCCTTAGTTACCAAAAAATATGGAAGTAAACCATATTATACCACATGTGCCAGTGTAAGTCAAATTATCGCAACATACTATGCCTAAGGTACTTAATGTTTGGGGGGCTTATAAACCCCCAAATATTTTTCCTTTATTTGACCCGCCCAATGGGTTTTCTCTTTCTTGATCCATTTCTAGAGTATTATCGTTGACTGTACTTCTACTTTGGTTTCTTTAGAGTAATTTGAAACTTTCTATTACTAATCTGAATTTTGGTAGTGTTTCATTGTACTTGCTGAGTGGTGTGACGCAGCCTATCCTGTAATATTTGGAGCCTGGGACGGCTTCAATGTGCACAGTCAAAGCTTGGTATTGTATTCCATCAGCATGCCATGTTTTAATGAGTTCCACGGCTTTCATCCCATTGACAGTAATATTTCGTTCTGAAACTTCTGTCTGCCCAATATTTGCAATATCATGTCTATATTTGCTGAGTTCTTCGTCAAATGATCTAAAGTTCAATTGTTTAACATAGAAGTAAGTGCTGATATTAGCTTCAGTGTGATTATCACTTGGATCATAGAATGCTACGATGGGATCTGGAGGGTACCCCCATCGAGTGGGACTATGAAGGTCTTTTATAGGCTTCCAATCTGCAGGATATTTAAATGTGATCCTATTATCTGCGTAGGTTTTGTAAGGGATCGTTGGGGTAGTATTGTTCGAATTATTGACATGACTCCCAATAGGATAAACATGGAATAAACTTGGATAAAATACTAAAACGGCAGTTATTAAAATCAGAATAGTAACTGCAACCATGAAAATCTTCTTAATTTTTCCAATCTTAGGTTTTTTTGGACTTATATGGGAAACCCCTCTTTTTAATTTATGGCTTCTTCCATGTTTTTAAGCCAATTAATATTATTATTATTTTGATATAAAAAGAGTTTTTCTTGGTGAATATTATCCAAATTTTTGGAAAATAAAGTTTCCGTTCTGTGGAATAAACCATTATATCGCTTCAATGGTGAAATTAGTGGCTTATGTTCCAATTGATGGTTCTTAGGATAGGATTTGTCTCAGTTGCTTTGATTTGAGGGTTTTTTGCTTTCGCTGAAAAAGTTAAATTTTCAACCTTTAAAAAAGAAAGTAGTTTTTTTGTGATCTTTTAAAGCTGAAGATTAAAAAAGGTTCCTATGATAAAATTTATGGGGGGGTTTATAATATGTCGTCAAGTATCCCCATGATTATTGCAATGGCTTTCTCTTCGTTTTTATCAACCCCATCCGAGGAATTTGCAACTTTTATCGCCATTTTTAAAAGCATTTTCTTGAAATTTTGAGCTTCTGAATGTTTCAATCTCCCCAGAAGGTCGGCAACTGTCTTCAAACCTTCTAGAGGATTCTTTTTTAATAAATTTCTAAATTTAGGATTGTTATTCGTCACATTGACTATATGATCCCTGAATACCTCATAGGTAAATCCAGTAGAATATTCTATAACATTCTTTGATTGGTTTAATACTTCTTCTAATTCCTCCTCATCAATTTTACCATCAGCTATGGCCACAACTTCAAAAACCCAGATCGGTGCTGCTTGTAAGGTTAACCATTCATTTTCATTAAACTTATTCCTAAAAGTCAACTCCAAACACCTCATAAAATAATATAAAATATTATTTATATCATACTTTATATATTTTTAGCTTTATCTTTATCACCTCAAAAAAAACATTTTTTTGGGCAATTTACAAGATGAAAAAATTTCCATTCTACAATATAAAAGCACTCCTCAATAAAAAAATAGTAAGTGAAGAGCCGCAAACTCCAGATGAAGTATTGGTAAGATGAAAGCATATGGCTCACACGGAGGAGGGACAAGAAACATTTCCCCATTTGGATAGGTTTATATTGAAAGCTATAAAAAGCATAAGATTATGAGAAAAAAGATGAAAATTATCCTCATAGGAGCCGTTACCATTCTAATATTGGGTCTAGTAGTTTCTAATCTTACAAATCCGAAAGATAAGGAATCTGAAGAATCTATTAATATCACTTTTACTGGGGATGTTATGTTAGGGAGGAATGTTGATCCTATTTTACATGAAGATCCGCAACCATTCAGAAACGTGATTAACCTAACCAATGGAACAGATCTGACAATAATCAACCTAGAATCACCTATCACCAATTCAACAGATCCAAGAGACAAAATAATAACATTCAAAGCAGATCCACAATTTACAAAATCGCTCAAAGACGCTGGAGTGGACGTCGCATGCCTCGCAAACAACCACATCATGGATTTTAAAGAAACAGGCCTAAATGACACCATAAAAAACCTAAAAGCTAACAATATAAAATATGTAGGCGCAGGCCCCAATATAACAGAAGCCTATAAACCCCTTATCATAGAAGTTAAAGGGAAAAAGATAGCTATCATACAAGCATCAGAATTCGCAGATGAATATTATATGCCCCCAGCAACCCAAAATAGACCTGGTTTCGCGCCAATTTCCTGGGAACATATAAAAGCTGCAATAGATGATGCTAAAAATGCAGGGGCTGATTATATTATCTGTGAATTCCATTATGGCAACGAGTACCGCTACACTCCAAACGAAGTACAAAAGGATATATATAAATGTATTGATGAAGGTGCATTCATTGTGGTTGGACATCACCCCCACGTCCCAGGCGGCATAGAAAAATATAAAGGACACTTTATATTTTATAGTCTCGGGAATTGCGTTTTTGACATGCAAAACCCTGAGACGAAAAGATCCATGATAATAGTCGTAACAATTAAAGGTAACAGTTCAATCATCCATATTTATCCTATAAACATCATAGGCTGCTATCCCCAACTCATGGACGTGGATGATGCCAACGCATTCCTAGAAGAACTTGAATCATATTCAAACGTAGAAATCCAAACCAAAAATGGTATTGGAATAATAACATGAAAGGACAATCTTGAGTATAAAGGGGGGGCTTCCGTTTGCCATCCGAAAATTTCATAAAATATAAAGAAGCCATCCTAGATGTTCTTATACTCATTGATATATTCGCCATAATCTACATCTCTTTTTATCCTGCAACTCCAATATTAATATCCTCAGTTAACAATTTCGACCTTTTACTTTGCATACTATTATTCGCCGATTTTCTCTACCATGCGAAGACAAATGAGGATAAGTGGGCTTTCATCAAAAAGAACTGGACTGACATAATAGCATTCATACCCTTACCTTATCTCAGGATTTTCAGATTCACAAGATTAATCAAGATTCTCAGACTCTTGAAGGTTTTAGCACTCTTTAGAAGGTATATCAAGGGCATGTTCAATTTCCTCTTGGAGACACATGTTGACCAGGCAATTGCTATACTATTATTCGCTATCCTCTCTGGAACACTACTATTCTATAATACAGAAGCTGGTGTGAATCCATTCCTCAAAGGTCTTACAGATTCCCTATGGCAGACTATAACCACAACCATGGCAGGAGAAGTTGTTATAGCCCCAGTAACATTTTATGGTAAAATCATAACAAGCTTCCTAATGTTCGTGGGAATAACATTCTTCGGCTTCTTAACAGCCTCACTAGCATCCTGGTTCGTTAAAAACCCTAAAAAGGAAAAAGAACTCCATGATACCATAGGACTCCTAGAAAAAAGACTAGATGAACTTCGAAAAGAAATAAAAGAACTAAAAGAAATCATAGAAAAAAAGAAATAATCCACTGTTGCTAATAACCTCTACTTGCAATAGTGAGGGACACTTCACCCGTTAATTTTATAATTGAAATAAGCTAAACTTTTATGGTAACCAAAAAAGTTCTGGGATCACAAATGACAAAAACAACCTACATTATCATAGGCATAATAGCCATATTCGGAATTTACCTCTACATCACAACACTTACGGGCCCATTCGAACCCGTGGGACGCCTTGGACTAGTTAAACTAGCAAATCCAGACATGGCAGCAGGCCACCCACAATCGAAGGTAGCTGCCAGTTACGCTCAAAAGAAAGGATCAAAATGTGTTGTCGTAGTACACTATGCAGGAGACGCCTCCTACTCCCACTACAAGGAAGGTAACATTACCATAATAAACTTCGCATTCATCGACCCAAACGGTCTTAGAACAGACATTGACTGGAACGAAGTCATACAAACATTCATATTCGGAATACCCGATGGAAAATACCGCTACAGAGTCGACGGATACGAATTCAACACACTCGACGAAGCACTCGCCTACGTACAAAATCTCGCCAAAGAAAACGGCCAAGAAGGTCCAATACCACTCTACTTCCATGGAACGGTCCGCAAAGGCAACATATTCATAAACCCAGGATGTGGTTTCCCATTATATGTACAACTAGTATGGAAACAATATGGCAGACTCGGCGCATACTACTACATAGCAAAGGGCCTTATAGAACCATACCTTAGCAATCCATATGCAGTCTATGAAATGTTCCACGCCTCAGACCTCCAAAGACTCTACAACGAAGGATACCTAAACTATTAAAATGTTATTGAAGCCTGAACATGAAAAATATGATACCTTATTGTGATGATTTCAGCAGAAAAAAAGAAATTGGGAGGTTTATCGTCTCCCAAATCCTATAAAAGTTTTTTTAAGTTTTCAATTATCTCAAGGATGGAATAGTACAATATAACCTGTGTTTCCCTGTCTTGGATCCAGTCATTTTTATCTGGCGCTCCTATGGTCATATAACCGTCGGTCTTTTTCAAAATGTCATTTTGAAGTTTTGATAATACACCTTTATAATCACCCGCTTTTATTTCCCACATCACTGAACTTAATTTATTTAAAAGTGCGTTCTGCATATTATCTGTCTTGAAAACAGCCGAATCTAGTGATATGACTATATTTTCTGTATTTTCGATGGATTCTATGACTTCTATTATTGGACTTGTTACTTGGATCATGGCAATGACTGGTTGACTGTCTATGTTGCCATCGTTTACTATAAGCTGCACTATATATGTACCTGGCAGATCCGGGACAAAACTTGTCACCATAGCCTGAGGACTTGCTATGGTGGCTTGACTCCCCACAGGAACTGATAAGAAACTCCATTGATAGCTTAGAGCATCTCCATTCATATCTGAACTTCCACTACCATCAAGGGTTACAGTTTCACCAACCATAACCGAGGAAGCTGTTACAATATCAGCAACCGGTTGTAGGTTGCGGAAACACACTTTTACAAGTGATGATGAGGTTTCATTCCATGAATCAGTCACTGTGAGCTGTATCACATATTCTCCCTTTAAATCTGGCTCAAATGTTGGTCGCGCTGTGTTAGCGCCGCTGAGCACCGCATTGCTTCCAATAGGCTTTGATAAGAACTCCCATTGATATGTGAGACTTTCACCATCTGGATCATAACTCTGAGTACCGTCAAGATAAACTGTAGTAACCTTATCCACCACTTGATCAGAACCAGCAACAGCAACTGGAGCGTCATTCATGGGTGTTATGGTTACTGTAACTGTCGCAATGGCTGTTAATTCACCATCTGTTATGGTGTATGTGAATGTGTCTGTGCCATAATAATTCTCATCTGGTGTATATTTTATTATACCATCCGGTGTCCAAGTTATGCTTCCATGTTCAGGATCCGTGACACCAGTTACTGTTAATGCATCGCCATCAGCATCAAAGTCGTTGACAAGCACGCTTATCATGACAAACATGTCCTCAAATGTTGTCACGGTATCATTCACGGCTACAGGATCATTATTTGCGGCTGTGGGTCTGGAAATTGCTATTTTACTTGGAGAATAATTCGCGAAGAAACTGCCAATGACATTGAATGTGTTCAAATCGATCTCTTGTATATAATAAGTGGATCTACAGGCTATTAGTGCAATATCGTCTATGATTGCCACTCCTCGGGGATAGCCTCCAACATATATTGTTTTGACCACCGTAGGTATACTTAATGTTAAGTCGATTATTGATACTGTACCATTATCACTAGCTGCAACGACCGCATATTTTCCATCTGCCGTGATTGCTGGTTTAGCCCCTGGATTTTTACCTACTGGGACAACAGCTTTTATCGTGAATGGTGATGTTGTTAAATCAATAATATATGCACTATTATCCCCAAGATTTGTTACCACTGCGAACCTTCCAGTAGGATCCATCCCAATGCATATAGGGAAATATCCAGCTCCTAAATCTATTGTGTAAATTTCATCCATAGATGAGAGATCAACAACGGATATAACTCCTTTACCATAACCTCCCACCGTAACCAGCGCATACTTGTTATCTAATGTAATGGCCACGTCGTTTGCTTCGCCAAAGATATAGGCTCCATTATAGTATCCTACGTATATGTCCTTGATGATCTGTGGAGTGTTCGAAGTCATGTTTAAAAGTGTGATCTTTTTTGCTTGTGGACCATAATATGTGTATGTGACAGCCGCAATATTTCCATCTGGACTGATGTCAATACTAGCGAGGCCATAACCATTGTATTTTGGGATGTTTATCGTGTCTGAAACAAATGGTGTTTCTGCTGTTAAGTTTATCACTGAAATTGTACTATTATCGACACTGGTAACCAAGGCTTTCTGGGAATCTGGGGTTATATCTACTCCGTTAGGTTGGTTTCCAACGTTTAAGGTGCTTTTTATTTGAGGTGTTGATGAAATGTCAATTATGGTAACGGTGTTAGCGAACTGGTTTGTCACTACAGCTGTGGTCTGAGTGGTTGTATTAGCTGCCGATACATCATCTATACAAATTGGGAAAAGAACAGCTAAGCTGATCAAAAATAAAATAGTCACAATTTTCTCCCTATTGTACATTAACCGCCCCTCCAAAAGTTATTAATTGTAAATAGAGAAATATCTTCTCATCAGATTCCATAGGAGTTTTTGAGATTTTGCTAAAAAGAAATAGTTCCAGGATTTATGTTCCTCTGTTTACTTTATTGATCCTAAATGTCAATTTTCCCCATTTACATATTTCTATTTTGTATTAAATTTTCTCTATTTATATTTTTATTTTATATTAAAAGCAAAAATTTTATAAATGATGACTGTGTTGGGGAAACCCCCCAGAGAAAGATAAAAATATGATTAAAATCAGATCATATCTTGAAATGTGTATTAGACCTGGTTCAAGGATTCGGTGTAATAAGAAAGAGGCTGTAGTAGGTGCGATTATCCCAGAAGACAGAGATTTTAGGGTTATAACTGTACAACACCTTTTAAGGGTTGGGGGTTGTCATCTGGGGGATCCTGTCTATATTGGGAAATTTAAGGGTACAATTACCAGGATATTATATGACTTGGATCTTGCCGTGGCAAATTTCAAGATTCCTTCTTCTCTTGTTAATCTTATAGAGATAGGTTCTCCAAGGCTTGGACCCGCCTATTCACTGAAAGAAGGGGAGAAGAACTATTGCACGATCTTGTCTGTGGGTAGAACATATCATTATCTCGCATTCGCCCATAGAAACCTGCCATTACCTGGTGATAGCGGATCTCCAATTATACAGGATGGTAAAATTGTTGGTGTTCTCTGTTCTGTCTTTTTTAACAGCGCAACAGCCATCGCCTCCTCCCTTGAAAGATTCCTATAGTCAGAACCTTTGAAGTATACTTTTAACCTCGTCCTCTGACACATCAGACCAATGTTCATAGGCGTCTGCAACAGCATAAGGGTATACCTGTCTTATGTTAGGAGAATATATCATGTCCACTTTCCCTTCCAATTTTTTGATAGCATCTAAGTTGGCTGTGGGTACTGCGATAACTATTTTACCTGCACCAGCCCTTTTAAGAGCCTCCACAGCCGCGAGCATAGTGTATCCTGATGCCAAGCCATCATCAACAACTATCACAGTCCTATTTCTAAGTTTTAAGTGTGGTTTACCTTTTCTAAAAATCTGAACTCTCCCTTCAACCTTCTTCAGGGTTTCTTTGATACCAGCTTCCACTTCCCTCCCAGTTAATCCAAGGGAATCTATCAGTTTTTGGTTTAACTTTGTTGTACCATCAAATGCCACTGCATCATATCCTGCTTCCCTGTTCCAGGGTAATGTTATCTTACTTACAACTAGAACATCCAATGTTAGATTAAGTTTTTTCGCTATAACAGCAGCTACTGGAATTCCACCTGCCGGTATGCCAAGTATTATGGCATCAGAATCTTGATATTCCCATAGCATTTGGGCGAGGATTTCCCCAGCATCTCTTCTATCCTTGAAAACAAAAAATTTATCCCTAAGTTCCCTATTTTCAATTATTTCTGTCAAATCTCGTCCAACCACAAACTTTTATGTGAATAGTTGGTGGATCATCCATTCAGGTTTAAATTCTACAAGATCATCATAACTTTGACCTGTTCCAAGGAACATTATGGGCTTGTTTATAACATAACCTATTGATAGGGCCGCACCACCCTTTGCATCCGCATCTGCCTTTGTAAGTATTATGGCGTCGATTCCAACACTCTCATTAAATTTCATGGCCTGTTCAATGGCATCATTGCCTGTGAGTGAGTCTCCTACAAAGATGATAAGGTCAGGTTTTATAACCCTTTTTATTTTTGCCATTTCATCCATGAGGTTGACGTTTGTTTGCATTCGACCAGCAGTATCAATTAAAACAACATCTTTTCCTTTTGCTTTTGCATGTTCTACAGCGTCGAATGCTACTGCTGCTGGATCAGCGCCTTTTTCATGTTTTATTATTTTCACTCCAAGTTTTTCCGCGTGATGGGTTAACTGTTCTATGGCCCCTGCTCTGAAGGTGTCTGAGGCCGCGATTACGGGTTTTAGTCCTTTATCTAGGAAGTATTTTGCCATTTTTGCTATGGTTGTTGTTTTTCCTGTGCCGTTGATGCCGACAAACATTATTATAAATGGTTTATTTTTCTTTTCTTGGAGGGTTTTAATGATATCTTCACCATCAACATTTAATATGTCCATTATACTATTTTTTAGGGCTTCTTGGGTGTATTCGATGATGTCAGTGCTCCTTTTGACTTTTTTGCCTACTAGTTGGTCTTTGAGTTCGCTTGTTATTTTTTCGGCGACATCTATTGCCACGTCACTTTCGAGTAGTGACATTTCAAGGTCCCAGAGTATGTCTTCGATGTCTTTTTCAGAGATTGTCTTTTCTTGTATGAAAGAGAAGATTTTGAATTTCCCGGAATCCTTTTCTGGTTCTTCTTTGACTTTCTCTGTCTCCAGTTCTTTTGTAGGTTCTTTTATGGTTTCTTCTTTGGCTGTTTCCTTGATAGGTTCCTCTTTTATCTTTTCTTTATCTGATATTTTTTTTGTGATTTTGTTGATTGTTTTGTTGATTTTTTTCTTCAGTGTTTCGAACAATTTATCATTCACTTCCTCTGATTTTTTGGTATAGTTCTTCTGCTTGTGGGGATAATCTGAGAACTATCTCGGTTATTTTTTTAAGGTTTTCTGACATTTTACCTATGGCTTCTTCCAGTTCCTTCTTTTGCTGGTCTATTGTATCCTTTGCGTCTTTTAGGGTTTTTTTCATGGCTACACCGGCTCCTATGCTCATTATAACCTCGTCGGTGTCTTTAAGCCGGGCTTTTATGAATGAACCCGCACCTACTGGTACTAGCGTTTCAACCCCCTCTTTTCCCCTCACAGACTCCAAAGTATCCTCCAAGATCTCCAATTCACTTAGAGAACCCCTGAGGGATTCTATCTGTGCTTGGATCAGCTCTGCCTGTTCCTGGTAGAAATTTAGTTGGTTTATGATCTCTTCCAGGCGTTGCTGGTCATCTGCTCGCTGGTCTTCCATTATGATCATGCCTCCAATATGGCCTTTAATATGGGATCTTGCACCTCATCAGGGGAGATCTCCTCTATACTCTTTATTTGTATCTTGTTGCGGCCTATCCCATGTTTGCTGCCGAATTCGGAATATATTTTTTCATAAATGTCCTCTTTTTTTATTGCCTTTAATTCTCTGGTGAAGGGTTGTAATTTTTCACCCATCATAAAACTTCCCTTAACCCTAAATATTCTTGTCTTCATGATAATCCCCCTTATCAAAGGAAGCCTAGTGCTTCTTCTATTCGGGCCATTTCTGGGCCTGTTGTTTTTTCACTTACGATGGCGCCATTTGAGTTGGCTATTGAGCATGCGCCTATCATTGTCATTCCATGGTTGATTGTACCAACATCGGCTGGTACTCTTAGAGTTTCCTCGACAAATTTTAATTCTTTCTTTGTGGTTTTTGGATGTAGTAGGGCTCCCTTGTTTGTGGCTGTGGCCACCGACCCTATAATGTTGAAACCCGCAATTGCACCTTGTTTAACTTCGACTTCCAGTGCTTTTTCTATGAGTTTCATTGATTTTTCAGAGAGCAGTGGACTTGCAAGGGCGCCATAATCGTTTGCTAATAATAGGTTGCCTACTGCTGTGAATTTTTCCGGTAATGCGAAGACTTCGAAGCCTGCTTTCTCTAAGGATTCTATCTCCCTTTCAAGTATATAAGGTGATACTATGATTCCATTGGAGTTTCCGCTGGATAGTATCCCGTTTAGGCTGCTTCCTGCTATGGTGGCCCTGAAAACCTCTACTTCTAATATTTCTTCTATTGTTTTTTCTATTCTGGTGGATGCGTGGAATGGTATGAGTGCGCTGGTTTCTGTTACTGAAATGTAGACTCCTAGGTTGGGGTTTCCGTCGAGGTTTGCTCTTTTTATCATATTTCACCTTTATTCTATTAGTGTGGCTCTAACTGTGCCGTCTTCTTCTTTTATGGCTTTTATTTTTATCTTTGGGGGGATTTTTTGCATGCCTCTTCCCCATATTTTTTCGTTTATTGATGAGTCTAATTTTATATCCTCTGATTTCATGTGTTTTTTTAGGAATTCTCGAATGAATCTTATTGCTCTGGGGGCTCTTTTTGTCCTTGGAACATTTTTAACTCTTCCTAATGGTATGGTGTATGTTCTCTCCATTTTTTATCCACCATTTCTACTTTTTTTAGACTTTTAGTTTGGTTCTTCTCCAATGTCTCATTTTGGGGTGTGTGCGTACTTTACGGTTTGTTTTGAGAAGAACCCATACTGGGACTCTTCTATTCTGTCTTTTAGCCTTTGCTAGTCTTATTTTCTTGGCGACGTGTTTGTTTCTGCTCATCTGACTATTCCTCCTGTTTCCAGCCTATTACCCTTGTCTGGTAATGTACCGGGAAGAACCTTGAAGATTTGCCCTTCCCTTTTATTTTATCGATGAGGTATCTTATTTCTATCTCATAATCTGAATTATTATGGATATCTGATTTTTCCTTTTTTAGTATAAATAATTGTGATGCAAGCCTATTTATTGTTTTATAACCGAAACCTGTAAGATTAATATATTCAATAGAATGTCTATCCTCGAGGCTTCTTATCTCATCTATTGTAAGTTTTGGAGTTTTATCATCTCTTCTTGTGCCATCAGCTATTATATCATATTTTCTTGCAACAGCTTCTAATACTTGTCTGTGAACGAAGTTTATACCATTGTTTGGGAAGCCATCACCTATTATCTTCCCAGCAGCTTCCATTAGTATGCTCTGATCTAATCTTAAGATTCTATGCGGGAATCCAAGAGCTTCTGCAGACTCCGCGGCGGGGATCCACGAATCATAAACTCCAAAATTTGCAGTTGCAAGTTCCACTTCCAAACCTAACCTTTTTAATATTGTGGCCATTAATGAGCTGTCTTTCCCGCCACTGTAAAGTACACATGCTCTCATAAACATGAAAATAGGATCATCTGCGAACTATCTTTATATCCCTCTTTTTGCCGCTGACTCTCCTTAAAAGCTCCTTCAATTGTTCATCAGTGATCTTTGAACGTATCTGGCCGGCCTGGGCCAGTTGTATTAACTGTAATTCGATTTGTTCAACGAATTCTGGTCTTGTAAGTCTTAGGTTTGCGAGTCTGCTTCTGGCCTCAGGGGTTAATATTTTCATGAGTAACTGTCTTTTCTGTATCTCGAATTGTTGGCGTAACTGTTCTTCTTTCTGGGCTTCTGCTGCTTGTTGCTGCGCCCTCTGTTGCAATTCTAACATTTTCCTTCTACGTATTTCTTCCAGGTCTGTCACCTTAATAAGCCCCCCATTAACCCCCTTAGATATTAGCCTCGTCTTTGGTTTTGTGTGCGATTTTGTCAAGGAAGGATCTTCCCTTGGAAGTTGCGACTCTTCCGCCTTTCACTTTTTCTATGAAACCTGCTTCTTCTAATTGTTGAAGGGCTTTTCTTATGATGGCGCCGCTGCCTCTTCTGAACTTTTCCGGTCTTGAACCGCGATCTTTTTTACCACCATATCTTGTCCTTAATCTGTTCACACCTATCGGCCCGTCAATGTATATTCTCCGTAGGAGGGCTGCGGCTCTTATATACCACCAGTCTGGATTGTCTGGGCGTCTTTCTTTATGGACGCCGGTTTTGACAAAGGGCACCCATTCTGGCGGTTTTACCTTTTTTTCTTTGCGTAATTCTTTTGCAACTTGATTTATGAGTAAATCTGCTGGCACGTCATAGACTGTTGTCATCCTATTGCCTCCTATCCTCTTTTCTTGAATATTATAGCGACATTTCCTCTTAAATCTATGAGTTTGGCATTGGTTTTTCTGATGATTTCATTAATATAGGTTTCTTTTTCACTGGATATGCTCTTTGCGAACTTCAATCTTATCAATTCCTTATCCTTTAATTGTCTTTTAATCTCTTTTATAACCTTTTCATTGACTCCTGCTTTCCCTATCTGTATGGTCATTGTTGATAGGGATCTTCTCATAAGCTCTTTTTTTGAGGGTGTGATATTCAATTTTATTTCTCCTTTTAAGCTTTTTTTCCCTCATATAAGGGAATCTCATTATCCTGCCACATTCCAAGCATTTGTAGTGTATTTTTCCTTTGGATAATCTTATCCTGCAATTGTATCCTGGCTTCAGGAACTTGTAACATTCTTTACAGAACCTTCTCCTCCACTTCCTTGGGATTCTCAGATTATACTTTTTCGAGATCCTCCTTGCAAGTTCAACATAGCGATGGGACCTTTCAGGATGCCTTGAGAACTCCTTATCTGCTAATTGGAAAAGAATGTCTATTCTCTCCCTGGCTATCCTCATCATCCATCCTGGCCTTCTCCCCGGCAAACTAGATCCTCTCAAATTTAGACTATAGAATAGACTTCCACTCTCCTTGCAAATGGAATAACATTACAAGAAGGATATTAGTGAACTATCCCCTTGCTTAGGCGATGGGGGTTTCGTGAAGATTTTAACCCTTCTATGGGGGTATTATCCTTAATGGCCGGTTCACACAGCCACTAACTCCTTATCCTTGTGGGGGATTCGGAGGCTGCATATTTGATGGTATTTAGATTTTTTTCGCGATTCATCCCCCCACTCTAATTGGAGGGGATCTTCTTGCAGACTTTAGATGAAATTTTATATCTAATCATTTAAAAAGTTTCCGTCGAGGAACCATTCCATGAAATCTACACCACCAAATGTGCAAGGTTTCTCACCTTCAAGGACTCCTATGATTTCATCTAGGACCTCATCAAGGGATAAGCTAGTAACATCTATTTCATGAACCCTACCTTTGTGTAATTGGTAAGCTTCATAGGCGCACACTCCAAGAGCCTCTGCCTCAACATTCTCATTCACTTTACTATGATCATATCCTCTCCCTTCTAGCCTCTCCCATAAAATGCCTGGATCTAATCTTAAAACTATAACAAGATCGCAGATCCTGCAATAATGCGACAAATGCCCCTCAACAATATTAAAAGAATCTTGGCTGATCACCTTCTCGATCTCCCTGCAAAGGGAGGGGATGTCAACAATTCTATAACCCCTAAGCGGATCCTCACCAATTAAAAGACCCTTCTCCTCGGCTAAACGGTTCACCTCAATCAAATTAGCATCTAATCGCCCTTTAAGCTTCTTTGAGACGGTTGTTTTACCCACCCCGGGAGTTCCTGTGATACAAACAACAGAAGCTTTCCTCATGCACTTACTCCAATTTTTTCATGATGAGATCAGCCACCTTTTTACCTGAAAGCAGCATACCACCAAAGATAGGCCCCATCCTATGCGAACCATAAACAGCATTACTTGCCATACCAGCCACATAAAGGTTGGGATAAACTTCACGGGTATTCTCAAGGAGACTTGATTCGCCCTTATCAGCCCACATTGGCTTCTCACCCATAACCTTACCAGTCTCTGTACTAAGCCTTGGACCTATCTTCTCCTGGACAACTTTTACTATTTCACAGTCATGGCCTGTTGCATCTATAACAATCCTTGACCTTATACTCAGAGGGTCAACGTGTAATCCTGCCATGTCCACCGCAGTCCAATTCAATACCAAACCTGTTATCTCATCGTTTCTTATCATAACATCCTCAATACTTACAAGGTTAAAGATTTTAAGACCTGCTTTACAAGCCTTTGAACAGATAGTAGAGGTGGCCTCTATAGAATCTGCAACATAGTATCCTTTTTCATGTTCCTTGCAGTCCACTCCAAATTCTCCTTGTAGGATTTCTCTTCCAGCATCTTGGACCACTATCTTATTGAACATCATCCCACCACCCCACATACCACCTCCAATGGAGAGTTTCCTTTCAAATAGGCTCACTTTAAACCCTGCCTTGGACAGGTAATAGCCTGCGGTGAGGCCTGATGGCCCGCCACCACCAATGGCCACGTCAACCTCGAGGTGGTCTATTAGTTCATCCATGTATTCTTCTATTATTGCCTTTGAGATTTTTATATCGTCTAGTTTCAATTTTCACACCCTCATCTTCTAGTTATTATAGTTAGTATATCTCCATCTTTTAGGATATGGTCTATTCCAACTTTTTGTCCCTGGAATTTCACTGAGTCGCCCCATACTCTCGCATGGCGGAATTTTCTTATAAAGTCTCTGTGAAGTTTCCCGCAGACATCTTTTACAGTTGCATTCTTTTTGATTATTAGTGGTTCTTCATAGTCTGGTTCGCCTTGTGGGGGTCTCAAGTAGACCCTTATGAGGTTGAGTTTTTCGAATATTTTTTCTCTAAGACTATTGATATTAATCTTCTCTTTTGCTGATATAAATATGGATTCTGGTATCTCATCTTGGATATCCTTAACATATTCTTTGTTTGCAAGGTCAACTTTATTGAAGACTGTTAAAGTGGGTATGTAGGCTCTGTTAGATTCTATAACATCTATGAACTGGTCTATTGTGGCATCATCACGTATTAGCACTTCGGCATTATGTATCCCATACTCGTTGAGTATGGATCTTATTATCTTCTCATTGAGGTGGCTTAACTCTACTGTGCTTGAAACTCGGATGCCGCCCCTTTTTTTCCTTTCCACTCTAATGTCTGGAGGTTTTTCATCTGGTCTTATACCAACATTCTTCAACTCTTCTAGTATAATATCTCTTTGTTTTGGATCTAGGATGTCTATTATCATTACAATGAGGTCTGCGTTTCTTGCAACTGATAAAATTTCTCTTCCCCTTCCCTTACCCTTTGATGCTCCTGGGATTATACCTGGTATGTCCAATACTTGGATCCTAGCACCTTTATATTCCATTACAGCTGGTATAACATCTAATGTGGTGAATTGGTATTCTCCAACCTTTGCCTGGGCATTCGTTATAATGTTAAGCAGGGTTGATTTACCCACAGATGGGAAGCCTACAAGGACTATTGTAGCATCGCCAGACTTTTTAACATGGAAACCTTTACCCTTCCTAGCGGTTCTTGAAACGGCCTCCTCCCTTAACCTGGACAATTTAGCTTTCAGTTTACCTATATGATGTGCCGTGGCCTTATTGTATGGTGTTCTCCTGATCTCCTCTTCGATTTCTTTTATTTTTTCTTCGATGTCCATGGATATCACGCAAAATTATACTGAAATTTGCTTTGGAAAAAATCTCAATAATCTAGTAGGGTTTAAATTTTTATATGAAGTCCATCCATAATAATGATGTTAGGTGTCTTTATGAAAGTGAAAGATGTTATGGTTAAAGATGTGGAAACCCTTGATATTAATAGTAATCTCGAAGACGTTTTAAAGAATTTCGTTGAGAAGGGTCATGGGAGCGCTATTGTAACAAAGGATAATGTGAAGGTTGGGATAGTAACCACATGGGATGTGCTGGAAGCCATAGCCGAGGGCGATGACCTAAGCGAAGTGAAAGTATGGGAAGTCATGGAGAGAGATCTTGTCACAATATCCCCAGAGGCAGATATCAGGGAAGCAGCATCCAAGATGGTTACCAATGTCGTCTGGAGGCTCCTTGTAGAAGAGGATGAAGAAATCATAGGGATGGTTAGCGCCACAGACATCCTACATGCTAAAATGGCGAAAAGATATTAGGCTCTTGTCCATACAAGAACTCCAGATTCCTCGTGGAGTAACTTGAAGGATGTCTGGTTAAACCCGCCTAAAAGGAAAAGTTTTGTGAACATGGAATTCTCAAGTTTCTTATCCATTATAACAGTCACATATGAGCCTCCACTCTCCACCACAAGTAAACCAAATTGACTACTATTATCTACTATCTCATTCTTAACCAGCTGATTACCCTCAACTAATATTAGTTTGTGGGGTTTTATCTTTTCTGCCTCGCCATTAGCACCCATCACCACTATAGTTGCATTAGTGTCGTTACCCTTCTTCTCTATAACAACACCCACCATCCCTGAAACATCATTCACAGTCACTATCCGAGTTACATTACCAACCACTTCTGGTTTCGAAGCTGCCAAGGAAGTATAATATGCAGAATGCTCACCTTCCTTCTTATCAAAGTCCCAGCTTCCAAAGTAACTCCACCATGCAGCCTTACCCAACATGTCAGAACTTAAAATAAGCGTGAAAGGCTTCTTCTTATCAGGATGTGAATACTTCAAAACATTATCAGCCTGCTGAGGTGTTAACTTATACTTATTTATCATCACATCCCTTGCACTATCCTTAGGGAGTCCAAGGGTCTCTGTAAGTATTTTAACAGTCAAGGAAGTATTATTAGTATAATTATCAAGTGTATTATATGCCATATCCCCACTCGTCGACAACATTGTAAGTATGCCAAGTGACAATGACTCATTATCAGTTAAAAGGGCCTTACCAATCCAGAATGCTCTTGGAGTATTCTGTGAACCTCCATCAAATGTCACGGGCCTGTCAGCAGCCACTGCAAAAAGGTGTCCGAAGTCCCACCAGGACATTACAACAGTATCACTAGGAGTGTTGTTTTTTATCCATGTTAGTGAATTCCACATTCCATCATCTGTACCTGGGACAACTGATGAAGTTAATGCATGGGCTCCGCTTACAGGCGCTGAGATTATAGCTACTGTGACAAGCAACATCATGAATGTTGCCCTGAATTTTTCACTTTTTATCGATAATATTATGAGTATTGCTATTATCCCTGCTAGTATCTTGGCTATTACAGTGACATTAAATGGGTAAATTAAGAGTATGCCTGCGACGAATGATACAATAGCAATGGATGTTGTGGTTTTAACATTATCCCTGAGGTACTCTACAAAATATCCTGTGAATATCCCAGCGGAAATGCCGAGTGGTATTGCGAATAGGGGCACGAACCTGAAACCCTTTGTAACCGTGTATCCTGTTAATATGAGCCATACGGATAATAGTGTTATGTAAGAGAGATATTCTCGTTTTTTCTTTTCAAAATTACTAGGATCTTTCGGATATTTAACGAATTTACTCTTTTTACCGGCGCGTTTACCCCTTCCTTGCTTTAATTCTATTTTAGGCGCTTCTAATGATCTTATCTTCCATATGAGCGCCGCCACACCAAATAATCCGCATATGAATGGTAATAGGCCGCCAACTCCTCCAAGCACTGACACTTGGTTCGGTATGAAAGGATTACCCTCTGTGAATGTTGGAACTTGCAATTCTGAAACAGACACATAAACATTAGGATAAGCCGTGCTCTGAGCGGTGGCCTGTAATTGCACAGCCGAAAACAGCCCAGAAACTGAATTTATAAGTGCTGAGAATCCATTCAAGAGTCCGAAAAGGAACCCTCCAACCACTATAAGAACTAGGAACATTGACAATTCCCTTTGATTAACCAGCCATTCAAACTTGCTCTTATAGGTCTCCCTTTCAAATCCCATAAGCCTTCTAAGGATGAAATAGACTATTACAAAAACTCCCATAACTGCAATGTAGAAAATGTAACCTACCCATGCCAGTGAGAAGAGCAGAATTGATATAATAGATGCTAAGGCAAAAGCCAATCCCCTTTTCAGACTATCGGCATTTATACTCTCCATAAAGAACCATATAAATAATAATGGTAAGAGTATGTTGAACATGTCAGTGTCGAAAAAACCGGCATAAGTGTGTGACACATACACAGGTGTAAGTCCTATTATAAGGGCCGCGGTTATACCACCATAATCATTGCTCATTTTCCGCGTGAAAAGATAAGCTGGTATTACACATAGTGAACCTATAATGGCGCCCAACCAATAAGCGACAACCTTAAGCGGATAATCTCCCACCATGTTAACTAGGCGATAAGCAAAACTTGTAGTATATACTATAAGTGGGGGATATTCAACAGCTCTGCCTGGGGGATAGTATGAGTGTAGATCCCAGTCTGTTCCATTAATCTTTGTATCACCTAACATTCCCTTTGTCAGGTAGTTCATTGTCAGCCTATAATTGTAGTAGGAGTCCATCTCACTGAAATAGGGAAGACCAGTTGAATCCTTATAAAAGTCCTTTGATTCCTTGGGAACCCCCCCTATATTATAAGCTTCAGCCCTAATAGCGAATGCTATTAGGAAGAGTACTACGATGATTATCAAGGGTTTGATTTTATCTAGCTTCATAGGATGTCTTCCCCAAACTTTTTGTTTGCTGGATATGATTATTTTATCAAATATAAATATTTTACTCCCTTTCTTTAACTTCTTCTAACGATGCTGTGAAACGGCATTTTGGGAATCCTTTACAACCTATAAATTCACCATACCTGCCTGAACGTTTTATAAGGTCTCTACCACACTTCGGACATTTCCCCACAACTTCTATTTTATCCCTTTTGGTTTTACCACATTTTGGGTCTAGGCAAGCCCTTTGCCTTGGCCTCCCATAGGATATGAGTGGTAGGCCGCATTTTTCGCATTTGCTTTTCAATATCCTGGCACCTTTTGGTAGGGAGTATACTATTCTACATTCAGGGAATCTTGAGCAGCCAACGAAGTTGCTTTTGTTTTTCTCTGAATATTTTATTACTAATTTACCTTCACATTCTGGGCAGTCTCCTATTATCCGCCCCTTCTGGTAGGCCTTGTAGAGGTGTTTCCCGATTTCTTCCCTGTTTTTTTCTATATCTTCTATTATTGATATGATTTCTTCCTTGGCTTTTTGGATGGTGTTGTCTTTTGTTGTTTCCCCTTTCATTATCTTTTTTAATTCTTCTTCGAATTGTCTTGTGAGTTCTTCGCTTGTTATCTTTTCACAGTATCTTTTAAGGGTGTCTATTATATTTTCTCCAAGTGGGGTTACTCTAATCTTTTTTCCTTCAATGTATTTACGATCATATAGTATTGAGATTATATCTGCTCTTGTTGATTTGGTTCCAAGGCCCCTTTTCTCCATTTCTTTTATGAGTGAGGCCTCGTTGTACCTTGCTGGGGGTTTTGTCTCCTTTTCATCGGCTATTATCTTTTTAACTGGGAATTTTTCTCCTTTTTCAAATTCTGGGAATGTTTCGTCTTCTATTTTCTGGTAGGGGTATTGTTCCATCCAACCTTTCCTTGCAACCCTTTTCCTTGAAAGTTTAAAGATTTCTTCACCTATCTTTAATTTTGCATTCATTGACTCTATAATGGCTTTTTCGCTGAATGCGCTTATGAACCTGTATACTATGAGTTCATAGATTTTACTTTCATGTTTGTCCAAGTCTTTTGGTAGGAGTCCTGTTGGGTGGATTGCTGGGTGTGCTTCATCCTCCTTTTTGCCTTCATGGGGTTTTAGTGGTTTTTTTAAATTGATTATTTTTTCTTTGAAGCTAGGGTTTGCTGAAAGTTTAGTGAGGATTTTCTCATAATCTATACTTTCGGGTAATTTCTGGGATGATGTCCTCGGATAGGAAATATAACCTTCTGTGTAAAGGTTCTGGGCAATGTTCTGGGTTTTCTTTGGGCTTAAACCGAATATCCTGTAAGCTTCTGCTTGTAGATCGCCTAGGTTAAATGGTGCTGGGGGCATCCTAGTTATCTGGCCTATTTTAATTTCTTCTATAATGGCATCTTTTCCTTGGCACTCTTTTAAGATATTTTCAACTTTTTCTTTTTGGAATATTCTGCCCCGCTGGTTTAATGCTATTATATCATCTTTTAGAACGGCTTTTATGAGCCAGTAGGGTTCTGGTTCGAATTTTCGTATGGTTTTCTCCCTTTCTACGAGTATTGCGAGTGCAGGAGTCTGTACTCTGCCGGCTGAAAGTTTTATGAACTTGTTAGTTGATTCTTTAACTGATTTCATTAAAGAACGGGAGATGTTAACTCCAAAGATGAAATCTAGCACATGACGGGCTATTCCACTATCTACTTGTCCATAGTCGAGTTCTATAGGGTTTTTGTAGGCTTCTATGATATCTTCCCTCGTTAGTGTGGAGAATTTCATCCTCAAGGTTTTTTCTAGGGCTTCTTCTCCACAAATATGTTTAAGAACATTATAGCCTATGAGGGTTCCTTCGATGTCATAATCACATGCATGGAAATATCTCGTGGCGTTTTTAGCCAGTTTTTCAATGGCATCTATATAATTCTTGATGTATTGTTTACTTTTATCAACTTCTGGTACTGGAACCCATTCAAGGTCAAAAAATAGTTTCTCATTAGGGTTTTTTGGCTTTAAGGTGTAAAGGTGGCCTGCTGCTGGGATTATTATGGTTTTTTTGTTCCCATTTTGATATTCCCAGTAGTATGTTTTTTTGTGTTTTTTCTTTTTTGCGTTTGGGAATAATGCTTTGGCTATTTTTTCTGATGAGCGTGGTTTTTCGCATATGATGACTTCGTCCATGATAATCACATTAGGTAGAATCCGTAAAATTCGCTGCAGTAATTGCATATTGGATATTTTCCATAATGGTAGTGGCTGCTGTCATCGGCTTTTATGTTGAATTTTCTCTGGCAGATGAAGCAGGTTTCTATCTTTTCTTTTTTGTTCTGGGATTTCATATGTGCTCGCCTTTTATACTATCTTGTATCTTTGTAGGAGTAGTAGTTCGTCTTTTGTGAGTTTTTTACCATCTTTGAATAATTTGTATATTTCCTCTGCTTTTTTTCTTTCTATGATTTCTCTTTTATGGGTTTTAGCCGCTTCTATTTCACCCATCTTTGATTTGATCGCTTTTATCTGTTTGTTGACTTGTTTTATTTCTTCCATGATCTTTTTTGATTCTTCATGTTTTTTTGATGCTAGTTTCATGAATTTCACGAATTCGTTATGGGCTTCGTCTGCCTGGGCTCTTATTTCATCTGTTTTCTGGAACTGTTCTAGCATTTTTTCGTGGTATTCCTGGGCTTCATTGGAGAGTTTGACAACATTTTCATGATATTTTTCTGATAATTTTTTAAGTTCAAGTGATTCAGCCATTGTTTTTTCATCTTCTTTTATTTTTGCCAATTCTTTTCTAAGGTCATTTGCCCTGTTAACTAGTTCGTTTTCCTTTTTCATGTCCAAAACTTGGGTTTCAATTATCTTATCTATCTTTCTGATCTCTTTTTCTAATTTTAAGCGTTTTCTCCTGAAAGGTGACCATTTTAGTTCTCTTATTTTTTTATTAGTTTCATCTCTAAGTCTTTTGTTCTCTTCCACCATCTTATTTATTTCATTTCTCTTGTCCCTGAATTTAATGGCCAATCCCAAAGCTTCTTTTGCTTTATTGTTGAGTTCGTCTCGAAGTTCCTTTTTTTCTTTTGCTTTATTGTTGAGTTCATCACGTTCTTTTAGGGTGGCTGAAAGTTTATCTTCGTATTCACTTTTTTTATCAAGGGCTTCTTCCAAGGTTATGTTATTAGATTCTTCAAGTTCTTCTATGAATGGTATTATACATTTGAGGTTCTTTTCTTCCACTATGATGTCTGCTTTTTCTTTGACTATAGGCTTCGCATTGAATGCTATGCCTAATTTGGCGGATTCTAACATGGATATGTCATTCGCCCCGTCACCTACAGCAACACATTCATCAAAACTAAAACCTTCTTCTTCTAGTAATTCCTTTAGGATATCATATTTTGTTTTTTCCACAAGTGGACCGCTAACTTCCCCTGTTAACAGACCATTTTTATGGTGTAGTTTGTTGCAGATTATATAATCTAGGTTCAATTTTTCACCTATTATATCTGCTATCAGATCAAAACTGCCTGTTATGGTTGCAACCTTGCAGCCTTTACCTTTAAGGTATTTGATGGTTTCCTTGGCGCCTTCCATTAATGGTAGGGTCTGGGCCAGCTTTTTTATATCATCTATCCTTGCGCCTTTGAGTAGTTTAACTCTCTCTTCTAGTGATTCCTTGAAGTCTATTTCGCCTTCCATGGCCCTTTTTGTGAGGTTTATTATCTTGTCTTCAACTCCCATCAGTTTTCCTATTTCATCTATTGCTTCACCGTCTATTATCACGTTATCAAGGTCTAAGACTACAAGTTTAATCAATAATATCACCATCAAATAAGATCCAAATCCGCGAGACGGGCTTTCGCCCTTTCAACACCGCGTTTAGCATCCTCGGCACTCTTTGCTCCTGTGCAGACAACTTTACCCGATCCGAACAATAATAGAACAACCTTAGGATCTTCTAAACGGTATACGAGCCCCGGGAACTGTTCAGGTTCATATTCAGTGTTTTCGAGGCCTAAAGCCACTGCTTCTAGGTTTAATGGTTTTCCCAGGTTTGCAGAGGCAACTATATTCTGTATTTTAATCTCGAAATCTTCTGGGATTTCAGGATCCATTGTCCTCATCTTATCCACTGTTATTTTTATGGCTTTCTTTGAATCTTCTATTGACTTCGCCCCTGTACATACTAGTTTACCTGAACCGAATATTAGGGCGGCTGTCTTAGGACTCTTCAATTTATATACAAGTCCAGGGAACTGTTCACGGTTAAAATCAACATTTTTAAGCGCCTTAGACACTCTTGTAAGGTCTATTGATTTTCCAAGGGTTGCAGAGGCTACTATATTTTCTATTTTAATATTTACATCATTCAATTATTATACCTCCCAGCGAAATTGAAAAATGGTATCTTCATGGACTCTTCTTTAAATGCTTAAATATATTAATATTAATGTACTTAAAAATTAATTACTATCAATTAACAATTTTTTATTACACAAGTGGGTCTGAAATTCTCTCAGACACACCTAATAGACTATCAAATATATCCCTTCCTACAATAATAAAAATCATATAATAATATGGTAATCTGTTTTCCGCATTAAAAGTATGCTGGTGAACACCCTTGATTGAAGTAGAAGTAAAAGCAAAATCAAAACCTGGGATAAAAAAGAAACTTGAATCCATCGGCGCCCAGAAAATCAAAAAAGAAAAACAAGAAGACACATACTTCAACGCACCGCACAAAGACTTCAAAATAACCGATGAAGCCCTAAGAATAAGAAAAACACCATTAAAAGCCTTCATAACATACAAGGGGCCTAAAATAGATGAAAAAAGCAAAACCCGCCAAGAAATAGAAACAGAAATCCCAGACCCAAAAAACATGACAAGAATACTAGAATGCCTAGGATTCAAAAAAGCACACAAAGTAATCAAAAAAAGAGAAACATACCAGTTAAACGATTTCAAAATCGCCATAGACAATGTTAAAGGCCTTGGAACCTACATCGAAATAGAAAAGGATATAAAAGAAGATGAAGACTATAATGAAACACTCCACAAAATCCTTAAAATCTACAAACAACTCGGAATCAAAAAAGGATTCCAAAGAAAATCATACCTCGAACTACTACTAGAATCATAAAAATCTTCCCATCAAAAAAATTAGGTGGTAATCACTTGAAATATTTTGTAAGCCCATTCAACAAAAAAATCAAACTAAAATTCCCAGATAACATCATAATCTACGACACCACCTTAAGAGATGGAGAACAAACACCGGGAGTCTGCCTAGGAACAAAAGAAAAACTCGCAATAGCAAGAAAACTCGACGAACTAAAAATACACCAAATAGAAGCAGGATTCCCAATCGTATCAAAAGAAGAAAGAAGATCCGTGAAAAAAATCGCCAACGAAGGATTAAACGCCGACATACTAGCACTATCACGGACAAAAAAAGAAGACATAGAAACAGCCCTAGACTGCGACGTAGACGGGATAATCACCTTCATGGCCACCTCAGACCTACACCTCAAACACAAACTAAAACTAACAAGAGAACAAGCACTCAACATCTGCATGAACTCACTAGAATACGCAAAAGACCACGGAATATTCGTAGCATTCTCAGCCGAAGACGCCACCAGAACAGACCTCGAATTCCTGAAAAAAATCTATAAAAAAGCCGAAGAATACGGAGCCGACCGCGTCCACATAGCAGACACAGTAGGCGCCATCACACCCCAAGGCATACAATTCCTAGTAAAAGAACTTAAAAAAACCCTCAACACAGAAATAGCACTACACTGCCACAACGACTTCGGACTAGCAGTCACAAACTCAATCACAGGACTACTAGCAGGAGCCAATGCAATATCCACCACAGTCAACGGAATAGGAGAAAGAGCAGGTAACACACCCCTAGAAGAACTAATAATGGCCCTACTAATCCTATACGAAATAGACCTCGGATTCAACATAAAAATACTCTGCGAACTATCAAAACTAGTAGAAAAATACACACATATGAGCGTCCCAGAAAACAAACCCATAGTAGGAAAAAACGTATTCAGACACGAATCAGGAATACACGTAGACGCAGTCCTAGAAGAACCACTAACCTACGAACCATTCCTACCCGAGATGATAGGACACAAAAGAAAAATAGTACTAGGTAAACACTCAGGATGCAGAGCAGTGAAAGCAAAACTCGAAGAATACGGAATAGAAGTAACCAGAGACGAACTCTGCAAAATAGTAGAAGAAGTTAAAAAAGCCCGAGAAAAGGGAAGATTCATAAATGATAAACTATTTAAAGAAATCATAAGCTCAGTTAAAGGACCAGTAGACATGTAGTGATCCCCCATGAACATCACAGAAAAAATACTAGCCAAAGCCGCGGGAAAAAAAGAAGTAAAAACAGGCGAAATCATCGAAGCCAAAGTCGACCTCGCAATGACACACGACGGCACAAGCCCACCCACCATAAAAACCTTCCAAAAAATAGCCGAAAAAACAGGACAAAAAAAAGTCTGGGATCCAAAAAAGATAGTCATAGTCTACGACCACAACATACCACCAAACAATATCGGAGCAGCCCAATTCCAAAAAGTAACACGAAAATTCGCAAAAGAACAAAAAATAGAAAAGATTTTCAAACACGGAGAAGGCATATGCCACCAGGTGCTCCCAGAAAAAGGATTCATAAAACCAGGAACAGTCATCATAGGAGCAGACTCACACACTTGCACCTACGGGGCATTCGGAGCATTCGCCACGGGAATGGGAGCAACAGACATGGCCATGATATTCGCAACCGGTCGAACATGGCTCAGAATCCCAGAATCGATAAAAATAGAAGTAGAAGGCAGATTCAAAGAACATGTAACAGCCAAAGACCTCATACTGCACATCATAGGGACACTAGGAGTCGACGGGGCAACCTACAAATCAGTTGAATTCACGGGAGAAACCATAAAAAAACTTGACGTCCCAGACAGGATGACCATCTGCAACATGACAGTAGAAATGGGAGCAAAAAACGGGATAATAGAACCCAACAAAGCAACCTTAGAATACCTCAAAAAAAGATCCCAGACAAAATTCCAAATATACACTCCAGACCCAGACCACAACTACAATGAAGAATTTTATTTCAATATAGACGATCTCAAACCACAGATAGCCTGCCCACATTCAGTTGACAACGTAAAAGACGCTGAAAAACTCATAGGAAAGCACATAGATGAAGCATTCCTAGGTTCATGCACAAACGGAAGATTCAAAGATCTTAAAATAGCAGCAGAGATCCTAAAAGACAAAAAAGTACACGAAGACGTGAGGATGATAATAGTCCCAGCATCCTCCAACATTTACATTAGAGCCATCAAAGAAGGCCTCATAAAAACATTCCTAGATGCAGGTGCAATAATATGCAATCCAGGCTGCGGCCCATGCCTCGGAGCTCACATGGGCGTACTAGGACCTGGAGAAGTTTGCATATCCACAAGCAACCGAAACTTCCAAGGACGCATGGGAGACCCCAAATCAAAAATCTACCTCGCAAATCCGGCGATAGTGGCCCAATCAGCCATCAAAGGCGAAATATCCATACCAGAATAAAAGGGGATGTGGAATGGATATAGATATCGTGGAAGAAATCCAAAGACTTGAAAGGATAATAGGCCCGCTTTCAAACACCCAGAAGATACTATTAGCAACTGACGGTTCAATCACAAGAATACTCGACGTACTCTTTGGAAAAGTGAAAATAAGAACCTTAGTCCAAGAATTCAGGGAAGCCAATGAAAAAATCGCCGATAAACTTGACATAGCCATTGGAGAGAAAATAAACTATAGGATAGTTTTAATCGGTAACAAGGAGCCGCTGATACACGCAATATCATACATACCCCTTGCAAGATTAGACAATGATTTCAAAGAAGATCTGATAAGAGCAGACATACCAATCGGGAAAATACTCCGCAAACATAACATTGAATCAAGAAGAGAAGTGGAAAAAATAGACATTGAAGAACCCACCAGTGAACTCAAAAAAATATTCCAGACAGATTCATTAATGTTAACACGCACATACAACATCATACACAAGGATAAAATCTTGATAAGGATAAAAGAAACATTCCCCATCACATACTTCACAGGAGAATACTAAAATTGAGGTCTATGACATGGGTGTTAAACTCAAGGATATAATATACTCCTCAAAGATAAAAATCGAGGATCTGAATGGGCGCATCCTAGCCATCGACGCCCCAAACACCATATACCAATTCCTCTCCAGTATAAGGCAAAAGGATGGAACACCCCTAATGGACAAAAAGGGAAGAATAACATCCCACCTCAGCGGCATACTATACAGAACCGCGGCCATAATAGAAAAGGGCATAAAAGTGGTCTATGTCTTCGATGGAAAAAGTCCAGAATTTAAACGTGAAACAGTCACCAAACGAAAATCTATAAGAATCGAAGCCGAAAAGAAATGGAAAGAAGCTCTCAGGGAAGGGGAGGTCGAAGAGGCTAGAAAATATGCTATAAGATCCGCCAGACTATCCTCTGATATAATATCAAGTTCAAAGGAGCTTCTAGACTTAATGGGCGTGCCATTCGTTAACGCCCCAGAAGAAGGCGAAGCCCAAGCATCTTACCTCGTCCAGAAGGGTGATGCATGGGCAGTCGCCTCCCAAGACTATGACTGCCTCCTATTCGGAGCCCCAAGGATAGTCAGAAACCTCGCCATAACCCTAAAAGCACACGAACTAGAACTCCTAGAATTAGATGTTATCCTAAAAAGGTTGGAGATTACGAGAGAACAACTAGTTGACATGGCATTACTCGTAGGCACAGACTTCAACAGGGGCATAAAAGGGATAGGCCCAAAAAAAGCCTTCAAACTTATAAAGGAAAAGGGCAACATCCATAATGTATTAAAAGATTTAGGTGAAGAACTAGACGAAGACCCAGATACCCTAAGGAAAATCTTCCTCAAACCCCAGGTTACAGATGATTACAAGCTTTCATGGAGAAAACCCGACAAGGATGGTATAATAGAATTCCTCTGCCATGAACATGGGTTTTCAAAGGAAAGAGTGGAAACTGCCATAAAAAAGATGCAAGTTGAAACTTCTATCCAGAAAAGTTTGACAGACTGGTTCTGATAGACTCCTCAACCAGCCTATAATAGAAACCCTTTCTATGAGAATAATCAATAAGCCTACTATAGGATGGGTGCGCCTTTAAAGTCTCGGAATCTCCTATTATTATAAGCTTTCTCCTAGCCCTTGTAAGTGAAACATTAAGGCGCCTTAGATCGCTGAGAAACCCTATCCTACCCTGTTTATTGCTCCTTACCATTGATATTATTATAATCTCCTTTTCACGTCCCTGATAGCCATCAACAGTATTAACCTCAACCCTAGCATGGGACGATATAAGATCTACTTGATCATCATAAGGCGTTATAATACCTATATCAGAAGGGTTAACACCCCTCTTAATAAATAAATTGGATATTATAATAGCAAGATCAGCCTCTAATTGATTCTGGAGTGAAGGCGACCCCCTAACTCTTCTCTCGAACTTTACTCCAATATCGGCGGTGTCTATGAATATCAGAGGCTTTTCAGGGTCTAAAAGTTCTCTTCCAAGTTTCCATTCACAATCTGTATCATTCACAAGGTCTTTTATTGTGAAATTTTCCAGGCCAAGCGCTGCTTTTATTTTACCATCATAAAATTCCATGTTTGGGAATTCCATCAACTCTGGGTTCATACGATACTGGATATCTAACATGTATGCCTTATATGGGTACAATCTTATCAATTCCTCAAATAGAGTTTTCTCTAATTCTAGGGCATCCTGATTCAAGATTGTTGGGGGTAACTGTTTATGGTCACCTGCCAGGACAAACCTCCCCCCACGGGAAAGTGGGATGAGAATACTTGGTATTGTGGCCTGTGAAGCCTCATCAACTATCACAAAATCGAATCTGATATCATCGAGGTGTTCTAGGGCTGCTGATGAATTAGTTGAAAGTATTACAGGAGTTTTAGCCAGGATCTTTGCTACTATGCTATTTTCTATATCATCTATCTTCTCGTATAATTCATCTATTTTCTTGTTGGTTTTTATCCATTTTGCCATGGATATCATGACATTCGGTGATATTCCCCTAATACCTTTCCTTTTCATGGCATTTGCCACTATTTGCCTGTCACTCAAACCTCTTCTGAAGGATGGTGTGGGTTTATGGTATTTTTCCCTTTCATCTATCAATTCTTGGATGTTTTCTTCTAGTTCAGGTATTTTTTTATAATCTGGATGATTTTCCACTTTATATGCTAGGGTCTTTTCAAGGTTTCTTTTTGAAACTCTTTGCGGGTGCCCAAGCCTTACACATTCTACTCTTCCATCTAATCCTTCTAGGATATTATCTACTGCAGCATTACTTTCTGCAGTTACAAGCAATTTCCTGCCTTTTTTAACTTCTTGTATTATAAGTTCAAGTAGGGTTCTTGTTTTACCAGTGCCGAATGGACCGTGAATCAAGAAAAAGTCTTCAGATGCCATGGCTCTTGATATTGCTTCTCTTTGGGAATGGTTAAGGTCTTTGTCTTCCGGTTCAAATTCCACTTTTTCTGTTTTGTTTGTGGGGCTTCTTTTTCCTAGGAGGAATTCTAATACCTGGTGGGTGTTTTTGTTGAGTTTTTTCAGGTTATCTTCCATCCGCTGGAATGTGATATCATTGGCATATAAGTCGATTCTAACATTTTTTAAAGCCCATCTTGGCACCTTTTCCATGGCAACAGTTATAAATCTGCTGCCCTTCTGGGCTACAGTTGCTGTAAGATCGCTTCTAAGGGGGTTGCCCCTACTTATAAGTACAAGGTCTCCCACGCTTATCTCGGTTTCGATAGGTTTTTTCCTACCATACTTAACAAGGATGAATCCAAGTTCCCTGCCAAGAATTTTCCCATTAAGGTTATTAATAGCCCTACCTATCTTCTCACGCTTCAAGGCGGATAAATGTCTTATCTCGGCCATCATAGCCTCTATCTCCGCCTTCCTCTCCATCTCAACAAGTTCTAATAGTCTTTCCACGTATTTTTTGATTTTGATTTATGGGTCCCTCCTAGAATGGTGGATAATCACCGAAGAATTCTCTGGCATATCTTCTGGCAATTTCAACTTGTCTGGGATACTTTCTTCCAAGTTTTTCCTCCAATTCTGGACGATCTTCTATTGACGCTATAACCCTCAGAATACTAGCATAGGTCTTGAAGGCCTTCCCATTTAGAATGCATGGCATTTCAAGGGTGATGCAAACATCCCACCGTTTAAACAGGCTAGTTCTTATATGTGGAGATACTGAGCCTATAAGAACACCATTTTCCATTTCGATAAGGGGTGGGACTCCAATCTTCTTTTTACGTTCAGGGTCTATGAGGCGTTCATAATTTTGATCCTTGTAACAGTGCGCCTCCACATAAATCGATGGCTTATAATATTCTATTAATGAGAGGATCTCTTTTCCCTGTCTTGTATTATAATATGATCTTTTTAGGGTGCTGAGATAAGTTGTGGAATTGCAGTTATAGATTATAAGCTCGCCACTTTTCACATCTTCAAAATTTATCATTTTAAGGGCTTTTATCGTTGTAAGACCTTCCCTTCCATGCAAACCCCCTATGAACAATCTTCTTGGCTTATCACCCTTTTTTATTAACCTGAAGAAACTCATGTTCCTTCCTGCCAATTACTCAAATATTCCACTTGCCTGGGTGTTAATTCATCTATCTCTATGTCCATGGATTTCAATTTCAACTTCGCAACCTTTAAATCGATCTCATCAGGAGACCTATAAACTCCAGGTTCATACTCTTGGCTTAAAAGGTGAGCTGCAGAAAGTGCTTGTAATGAAAAGCTCATGTCCATTATCTCAGCAGGGTGGCCTTGACCCCTGCTAGAAGCTAAATTAACAAGCCTGCCCTCTGCAAGAAGATATAATCTTCTACCATCACCTAATGTGAACTCTTCAATATCCTCCCTGATAATCCTATTTTCGACTGAAAGCTTTAAAAGATCATCGCGGCTTATCTCGACATTGAAATGCCCTGCATTGGCCATTACACACCCATCCTTCATCTTTTTAAAATCTTCTAGCGAGACAACATCAATGTTTCCAGTGGCTGTTATGAGCATGTCAGCATATTTAACAGCCTCATTTACCTTCATAACCCTGAAACCGTCCATACGAGCTTCAAGAGCCCTTATAGGATCCACCTCGGTTATGATTACATTGGCCCCGAGACCTTCAGCTCTCATAGCGATTCCACGACCACACCATCCATAACCACAAATAACAACGGTTTTGCCAGCTATTAACATGTTAGTTGTGCCCATTATGGAATCAACTGTTGACTGGCCAGTACCATACCTGTTATCAAAGAGATATTTTGTATATGCGTCATTTACAGCCATGACAGGGAATCCTAGCGCTCCGTCCTCTGCCATTGCCCTTAGACGATTTATACCAGTGGTGGTCTCTTCACATGCACCTCTTATTTTATCTAATAGTTCCTGTCTTTCCCTGTGTACTAGGAATATCATGTCTGCCCCGTCATCGATAAGGATGTCTGGTTCATGGTCGAGTACGCGATGAATGTTCTCATAATATTCTTGTTTTGTTTCACCACGCCAACCATAAATGTTAAGGCCGAAGGATGCTCCTGCTGCCGCGGCATCATCTTGGGTAGAGAGGGGGTTGCAGCCTGTCATCGCGACTTCAGCCCCTCCGGCCATTAATGTTAATCCTAGGTTGATTGTCTTCGGTTCTAGGTGTAAACATGAAGCTATAGTAATATCCTTGAAGGGTTTGTTTTCTTTGAATTCTTTTTTTATGTGTTCTAGGACTGGCATGTGCCTTTGAACCCATTCTATTTTCTCTTTCCCTTTTGGGGCTAGTGAAATATCCTTTACATTATATGGCATGAAAAATCCTCTCCAAAAAAATTAAAAGATGTGAAGTTTTAGTGGCTTATAGGTATTGTACTTGTTCTTCTGCCATGGTTGATTTTGGTTTTATTTTTTTCAGGGCTTTCATGAAGTTTTTCATTGGAACTTTCTTTGCGTTCATGTCTTCTCTGAGTGTTAGCATGGCTGCTTCTCTGCAGATTGCTTCTATGTCCGCGCCAACATAACCTTCTGTTTTTTCTGCTAATTTTTCGAGGTCTACGTCTTCTGCTAGTGGCATGTCCTTTGTGTGAACTTTGAATATTGCGAGTCTGGCTTCCTTGTCTGGATCTTCGACTTTCACGTGTCTGTCGAATCTTCCTGGTCGTAGTAGTGCTGGGTCTAGGATGTCTGGTCTGTTTGTTGCTGCTATTACCACTACGTCTTGTAGTTCTTCTAGGCCGTCTATTTCTGTTAATAGTTGGTTGACTACTCTTTGGGTTACTCCTGAGTCTGCTTCTGATCCTGTTCTGCGGGATGCTATTGCATCTATTTCATCGAAGAATATTATTGTTGGTGCTGTTTGTCTGGCTTTCCTGAATACTTCTCTAACGCCTTTTTCTGATTCGCCAACCCATTTTGAGAGTAGTTCGGGTCCTTTGACTGCTATGAAGTTGGCTTCGCTTTCGTTTGCAACTGCCTTTGCTAGGAGTGTTTTACCTGTGCCTGGTGATCCGTAGAGTAGTATGCCTTTTGGTGGTCTTATGCCGAATTCTCTGAATTTTTCGGGGTATTTGAGGGGCCATTCTACTGCTTCTCTGAGTTCTTGTTTTGCCTTTTCCAGTCCTCCGATGTCTTCGTAGGTTACGTTGGGTACTTGTACTAGTACTTCTCTGAGTGCTGATGGTTGTATGTCTTTGAGGGCGTTTTTGAAGTCTTCTCTGGTTACTATCATTTTTTTGAGGACTTCTTTTGGTATTTCTTCGTCGACTTTTAGTTCTGGTATTATTCTTCTGAGCACTCTCATTGCAGCTTCTTTACAGAGTGATTCTAGGTCTGCGCCCACGAATCCGTGTGTTATTTCTGCTAGTTCGTCTAGGTCTACGTCTTCTGCTAGTGGCATGCCTCTTGTGTGTATTTCTAGTATTTCTTTTCTTTCGTCTTTGTCTGGCACTCCTAGTTCTATTTCTCTGTCGAATCTTCCTGGTCTTCTGAGTGCTGGGTCTAGTGCGTCTGGTCTGTTTGTGGCTCCGATGACCATGACTTGGCCTCTTGTTTTAAGGCCGTCCATGAGTGTTAGGAGTTGTGCTACTATTCTTCTTTCTACTTCTCCTGATACTTCTTCTCTTTTTGGTGCTATTGCGTCGATTTCGTCGATGAATATGATTGATGGTGCGTTTTCTTCTGCTTCTTCGAATATTTCTCTGAGTCTTTCTTCTGATCCTCCGACGTATTTGCTCATGATTTCTGGGCCGTTTATTGCTATGAAGTGTGCGTCGCTTTCGTTTGCAACTGCCTTTGCTAGGAGTGTTTTACCTGTGCCTGGTGGTCCGTACATTAGTATGCCTTTTGGTGGTGTTATGCCTAGTCTTTCGAATAGTTCTGGTCTTTTTAGTGGGATTTCTATCATTTCCCTTACTTTTTTGACTTCTTCTTTGAGGCCTCCGATGTCTTCATAGGTTACGTCTACTAGGTTTGTGACTCCTTCGAGTTTGCTTACGTCTACTGGTTGTGGTTGTATTTCGACGTTTGTCATTTCTGTGACTTTGACGACTCCTGTGGGTTTTGTTGATACTACTGCTAGTTTTAGTTCTCCTAGTGGTGATATGTCCATGAAGTCTCGGAGTAGTTCGTCGAATAGGCTGCCTGTGGTTATTTGTTGTCTTATCCCTGATACTATTATGTCTCCTTTTACGAGTACTCTGTTGAGGAATGCTGATCTTATATTTCCTCTTATTATGATTTGTTGTTCTACTGGTGCTAGCACGACTTTTTCTGCTTCTTTTACATCTGCTACTCTGATTGTTACTTCTTCTCCTATTGATGCTCTTGCGTTTTTGCGTATGTATCCGTCTATTCTTATGATGCCTAGGCCTATGTCTGATTGTGATGATGCAGCTGTGGCTGCTGTGAGTTTTTTTCCTTCTATTTCGATTATGTCGCCGTCTTTGATTCCTAGTTCTTCCATTGATTGTGGGTCGAGGCGGGCTATTCCTCTACCTACGTCTGATTGTGATAATGCTTCGGCTACTTTTAATTTTATTTCTTTTCTTTCCATTTATTTCACCTTATTAATTATATTATTTTTTTTATTTATTAAGGGGGTTACCATGATATTTTAGTAAATTTTGGTAACTATAATACAAATGTAGTTTATCATATATAAAGGTTTCGGTAAATTTATATATGATAAACTTGAATTTATGAAATCCACCCTAGAAAATTATTATCACAACCTTATCTTATAACCGCGCCAAAACCCTCAAACAGACCTTTAACCTTCTCATAAACCTCAGAATCAAAAACCTCAAACCTAAAAGTTATACTAACCATCCCCGAAGGTATCTGATCACCCCTATAAACATCAACCACACTAGCTTTTATCACACCATCCAAACCCTCAATAACACCCCTTATAACCTCAGGATCACAACCCTCAGGAAACATAGCCGAAATATCATAACTACGCCTAGGAAGATTCTCAACCTTCCAACTCCAAACCTCCTCCCTACTCAAAACCCTAATATTCGAAACCTTCAACTTAACAAGCCTCTTACCAACCCTCAAAACAGCAAAATCAGGATCAACAGACTCCAAAACCCCAACATGAACATTACCAGAATAAATATGCTTAACACCCACCTCTCTACCCACAGCCCCCTTCAAAACATCCAACTCCCTATTCAAAGCAAATATAGCCTTATCAGACCTCCCAAGAGAAGCCTCAACATCATCAAGACCCTTAGCAGCGAAACTCATACACCTAACAAACTCATCCTTCTCCCCACGCCTCAAAAGATCACCCAAACCCTCAACAGTCTCAATAAACCTCTCACGCACACCCTCACCAAACCTATTATAAACTTGAATAGAATAAGCAAGATAAGGATTCTGAGAAACTATCCGAGCAATAGTATCCAACATAAGATTATAAATAGGACTCGCAAACTTCCTAGACTCCCTAACATCCACCCCCAAATCCCTAATAGTCGAAGCAATACTAATATAAGCAAAATGCGTAAGCACCTGAACAACACTCATCATCCTATCATGCTTACTAGGAGAAGTAACCAAGACTCTAGCACCCTTACCCCTCAGAAAATCAACAACCCTCCTAAACCACTTAGATCGCTTACTAGGAGTTAAAACCACAACCTGCCCAGCAAGCGAACGCACCCTAGGACCAAACATAGGATGCATAGGAATAACATCAACACCATCAGGAGCAAACTCCTCCATCAAACGAGCCGGCTCCTCCTTCACAGAAGTCACATCAACAAGCAAAGAACCCCTACGCATCATAGGAGCAACCTCCCTAATCACACTAGGAGTGCTCTCAATAGGCACAGAAATTATAACAACATCAGAAGCCCTCGCAGCCTCAACATTATCAGGACAATACTCCACACCAAGCTCCCTCGCAGCACCCTCACCAACAAACCTATCCCTACCAGTTATAATCACCTTAAAACCTTCATCCTTCAAGAAACCAGCGATCCACCTTCCAAGACCCCGCGTACCACCAATAACCGCAACAATCATACTATCCTACCTGTCTACTCTTTCCCAATTGAGATGCTCTAACAGCCAAAAAACCTCCCAAACCACCAAGACAAAACGCCAAGAAACACGTCAAAACAAAACCAACAACAAAACTAAACATATCAAACCCAAGCATACTACCTATCCAATATGGCATCTCAGGCCCCATTATCATATTATAAACGAATAAAATAATCGCAAGGATTAAACCTGCAAAAGCACCCACACTAGAACTCCTATCCTCTAACCTAGTCAAATAAGTGGAGATAAAACCCGTGAAGACAAATACAAAAACTCCACCAAAAAATAAAAACAGGACAATCCCAAAGATTATACCAATAAACGTTGCTGTTCCACTTTCATAATCACCCATTCCAACACATCCTCCCTAAACTAATATATTCACAATTAAACCTAGTTAATAATAACTCTTTATTATAAATGATCTTTCTATGGTATGGAGATAAACATGAGAATAATCCAAGAAAACCAAAAAAAAGGGATCATAGAACTAATCCCTGAAACCCTCGACGACCTCTGGCACCTATCACACATAATAGAAAAAGGAGACCTCCTATCATCCCAGACCACCAGGAGAATACAAGACACCAGCGGCGAAAAGATAAGAAGTGACAGAGGAATAAAAAAAACATTCTACCTCGGAATCCGAGTAGAAACAGTGAAATTCCACAGATACACAGGCAAACTAAGAGCAACCGGAACCATAGAAAAAGGCCCAGAAGACCTAATACCACTAGGCTCACACCACACACTAGAAATCAAACTAAACACACCACTAAAAATAAAAAAAGAAACCTGGTCCAAATGGGCCCTGAGAAGACTAAAAGACGCTATAAAATCATCAAAAAGATTATATGCTATCATACTAGCAATAGAAGACGACACGGCCGAAATAGGCCTTATAAGACAATATGGTATAGATTACTACGGTCCAATCATCGGCAACATCCCAGGCAAAAGAATACAAACAAAAGACAGACGAAAAAAAGTCATCCAATTCTACGAAAAAATAATAGAAGCCATAAAAAACCTGAAAGAAATAGAACTAATCGTCATAGCCGGCCCAGGATTCACAAAAACAGACTTCCACTCCTACCTAAAAGAAAAACACCCAAAACTAGCCAAAATATCCATAATAGAAAGCACCGGGACAGGCGGCCGAGTAGGAATACAAGAAGTCCTAAGAAAAGGAACAATCGAAAAAGCAGCCACAGAAAACAGAATAGCAAAAGAAACCAGAGCCGTCAACGAAATCCTAGAAGAAATAGCAAAATCCTCAGACTTAATAGCCTACGGCAAAAAAGAAGTCACAGAAGCAGCAAACATGGGCGCAATAAAAAAACTACTAATACTAGACAAACTCGTAAACGAAACGGAAAAACTACTAGACCTAGTCGAAAACACCGGCGGCCAAATAATACTAATAAGCAGCGAACACGAAGGAGGCAAACAACTAGAATCACTCGGAGGAATAGCAGCCACCCTAAGATTCAAAATACACTAAAATAATAGGGTGCATAAAATGGGGATAAAAATCAGCCAATGCAGAGAATGCAACACTTGCAACCTAGTACTCTGTCCCGCAGGAAACGTTAAAAAAGCAGCCAAACAAGACAAATGTTTTGAATGCGGAGCATGCACACTAGCCTGCCCATACAACACAATAAAAATAGAAAAAACCAGAAAAGAAAAAGTAAAAGTCACAGTAAATGGAAAACCAATAAAAACAAGAGGACTCGTGAAAGACGCCCTCAAAGCCGCCGGGATAAACATGGGAAAATCACCCAAAAACAACATATTCATGCCATGCGAATGCGGAGGCTGCTGGGCCTGCGCAGTCAAAATCGATGGAAAAATGGCCTTATCATGTATAACACCACTAATAGAAGGCATGGAAATAGAAACTGGTATAAAAGCACCACTAAGGGTTATGAGCGGCTTCGGAGCCCATATGGTAGGCGGTGTTGGAACACCCTACTACCTAAAAAATAGCATAAGACCAATCGAAGTCGTTGGATTCACACACGGTTGTAACCTAAGATGTCCACAATGCCAAAACCACAGGATAGCATTCACAGCAAAAGCACAACTACTAGAACCAAAAGAAACAGCCAATATCCTACTAGGACTCGAATCAATATACACAACAGGCACCATAACCCTATCAGGAGGAGAATGCACACTAAACAAAAAATGGCTCCTTGAAACAATAAAAAACATAAAAAGAGAAAAAAAGCTCAACATCCACATTGACACAAACGGAACCATCCTCAACCCAACATACATAGACCAACTAGTAAAAAAAGGAATGACACAAATAGGCATAGACCTCAAAGCCCTCAAAACCAAAACATTCCAACACATAACAGGAATAAAAGACAAAAAAATCGCCAAAGAATACCTAGAAAATTCATGGAACGCCACAAAATACATTATCAATAACTACCAAGAAAAAGTATACACTGGAGTTGGCATACCCTACAACAAAGACCTGATAACCATCAAAGAACTCAAAGAAATGGCAGAGAAAATCCGCAAAATCAACCCCCAACTACAAGTTTGCATACTAGACTACCGGCCAGAATTCAGAAGACAAAACATCACAAGACCATCATTCAAAGAAATGATCAAAATAAAAGAAATACTAAACAAAGAAGGCCTACAAACAGTCATAGTCCAGACCACCCATGGCCACATCGGCCCATAAAACTTGGAGGGCAACATGTTAACCAAGATAATCATCGCAACAATCCTAACACTAATACTAACCCAAACAATAAAACATTTAATAGAAAAATATGCAAGATCCACCAATCTCTACACTAAAATCAGGGATGGCACGCCACGTGGAGTCGGCATAGCACCATTCATAGTACTCATCCTATTCCTGCCATCACCCTACAATCTCCTAGTAGGTATAATGGGTCTGCTAGCATTCATCGACGACATCATAGGAAGAAAAAAGATAAAAACATTAAATGTTGAATGGGGACAATTAGCAAGAGGCTTTGGGATAATACTCGTTTCCATCATGGGATATCCATTTATGGGCCCTTCTAGCATCCTTGTAGCCTTCATGATACAACCTTTAAATATTGCTGACATGCAACCAGGAGCTGCTTGCACCACCATAATAATAACATCACTACTAGTCATCCTCTTAAATTTGGTTAAAAGCCAACCCGTATATGTCCCATTGTTAATATTGGCTACTTGCATCGCATATTCACCCCTAGATTATAAGGGTGAGATGATGATGGGCGAAATCGGTAATCATAGTTATGCTATAGCACTTGGAGTAAGTTTTCATTTTATTGGAGGATTTATAACAGTCCTAATCTTCCTCTTGCTCACAACATTTATAATAGCCTTGGTAAGAAGAAAAAACCTGACAGAATATATCCAAGAAAACCTTGGAATTCAAAATCCAAGCCTAGGAGACTGTTTCATGGATGTTCTAACTGGAGGGGGGCTTGGAGACCTCCTAAGAAGGATAATACTCAAAGAAAAAAGATTCGAAATCGAAAATAGAACACTAAAATCCCTAGGACTCAGAAGACTTCTCCACAATCCAAACACATGACCAGTAAAAAAAATCCTATCCTAATCATTCTCTAGCTTTGGTTTCCACAATTTAACCTTCCCCCCAACTTCTTAAAGCCCTTTAAAACTTCAACTATTTTATCTTTTGCTATTCACAATCATGGCACAAATCATCTGCAGCTTTTCGTTACTACCAGTCCACTTTCAAGACTGGGGAGTATTACAACAAATAATAAATTTTATAAAGTAGCATCTAACAAAATGATTATTAGGTTTTGACTGGGGAATCTCAAAGGCTTTATGAAGAGGCCGCCATTTATAAGTCTCCTCTGAATAGGGACGACGAGGGATAAGCCCTTTTTAAGGAGACCCTAATCTTTAAGGATAGGAGTAATTCACATGAAGAGAATACTATATCTGGGTTGTTTATTGGCATTTTCTTTAGTGTTTATCGGCAGCGTTTCAGCAACCGAATTATCATATAATGAAATTTCAGACACTTCACAGATAATAGCAGACCAGGCTTCGAAAACAGGCCAAATACCATCCCAAATCACAGTAAACAACAAAAACATCACCCTAGACGACTACCTATACGCCACAAGCACCACCACAATAAACCTAAACACCAACAAAAAAACAAACATAAGCACCAACAACTACAAACCACCAACAAACCCCCCGAGTAATACAGCAACTGGAAAACTCACAAAAACAACATACCTACAGGTAGCACAAAACATCAAAAAATACATGGAAACCAATGGAAGATCGCCAAATTATGCCACCACAACAATAGGAAAAATAAACTATCCAAGCCTGATCTACACCTACGCCAAAATAATAAACTTCTACAACACCAACGGAAGACTACCAAACTATGTAACAATAAACAATGTAGATCTTCAAACAATTCCTACACCAGTCACAGGCAACTTAACAGATCCCTCCAATGAGACCCAAATTAAATATTATCTTGACAAGTCCTACTACCTCAAAAACTATGATAAACTTTTGTCAGCAGCTATTGATGAAAATAAAAGGATAAGGGATCGTTTATATTCGAAATATAAGAGTACTGGTGACCAAAGGTACTATACAGCTTATATAGATGCAGGATATGCGGTTGAAGTTTTCAAAAATATTAAAAAGAACAGGCCCCTCACATCCGAAGAAAAGATAATTGAAATCAAAACAATCCAAGCAAATAATGCCTATTATTCAAGGAGCTTGTCACCATCACAGAGTTACACAGGAATCCTATTTAGCAACAGATCATCACGTTACACCAATTTTATCGTGCCAGAATTTGAAAGCACTCTACCATTCGTCTATTACAAAAACAAAGGATGGAACCTCTATCCTGTCACAACATCAAATCTCGCAGCAACCTATACTGATGAAAGATTCTTCGAAATCCTCGATGAACTGAAACTAATGATCACATTCCAAACATACAATAGTATGCCTTATGCCCTTTTCAAAATATACTTTGAATATGAAGGATCAGGGATTGGTTGGATCAATTCCTTCTCCCAGGCTAACCTTGCAAGTTTATATGCTAAAGCCTATAAGCTTAGTGGTAACACAGAATACCTTGACATATCAAATGCTCTTATAAACAGTTTCATAGCCCCTAACAATCTCGTGAAAGAGACAAAATATGGCAGTTTCTACCTTCAATATCCCTTTATGAGAGAACATTACATCCTAAACGTTCACCTTATCGCCACCGTAGCATTCTATAATACATATGAGGCCACTGGAAACACTCTTGCATTAACACTCTTTGAAAAAGGTGTTAAAACATTTGAAAAAATGGCTAAATTATTTGATAGTGGCAGTTGGACCTATTATGCAGTGAGCGGTCCAGATTATAAACCGGCATAGCTTGCAGAAACCGACTACCATAGACTCCATGTAAATTTCGCGAATAAACTTTATCTTATCACAGGAAACTATTACTTTAAGGAACTAGCTTTAAAATGGAACAATTACCTCATCCAAAAAGGGCTTAAAGGAGAAAACATTTAACTTTTTGTCGCTCCTAGGCCCCCCCCAAATGGGGGGTAATCCTTTATATACTTTCAAGGAAAAAACAGCATAAGTACGAATGTAGGGCTAGGACACTCCCCCGCCACGAACACCTGTTTTTTCAAGAACTGATACTCTCAAATACGGGTTATCCCCCCTAAGGCCCCCTTTCGATAGGTCTCTTTGGCTGAAATTTCATACTTACTAAAACCATTAGGAGGGATACCAATTTTCTATCGAACTTGGAACCGCAAGCAGTGTATGGATACCATAAAATATTATATTGTAAATACGGATCTCGGACACTCCAGATACCCTTTCTTCTGTATGGATACTATAATATTATATTGTAAATAGTGGGATAAAAGGACATTATCTTAACATTTTCCAATCCAAAAAAAATGTTATGATATGGGAGGACCTATACTATGAAGGTATTGTTCATGATCACGGGACGTGGTATGGGGGGTGACGCGGTCATGGGCCTTAACATCGCACAGACCCTCTCTAATAAGGGTTTTGAATGCGAATTTGCATTAGATCATAAAGCCCCTGGCCTACTCTTTAAAAAAAGGAATATCAGATGGTATAAGACAAGCATACCTCAAGCTGGTGGTCATGCCGCCACAACCCTAACCTTGGCTAAAGCCGCTCTAAAAGCCGTTAAAGCAACATGGGAAGGTTACAAACTGATAAGAAAGGTTAAACCAGATATAATTGTTGGGGTTATAGGTGGTGGTGCTATAATCGGCTGCCTATCCGCTAAATTGGCTAGGGTGCCCTCTGTGAGCATATCAAACACAATAACAGATGCAAGGGTATGTAGAAGGCTTAACCCAACTATAATGTTACCAGAATCTGGACTATTCGGCGTCAAGAACATGAAAAACGTTTACAGTTCCTATTCTCCCATAAACCCCAACATAGTGGGGGGAAATGCCAAGCACGCCCTTGAAAAGATGCCATCATCCTTCAGAGAAGACCTGCCAACAATATTATTCTCCTCAGGCTCCTCCCTCTTCGAATTAATGGCTAAAGCCGCCCATAAAATAAGTGAAAGTGATATAAAAGCAAATATTCTCGTAGTTGGCCATCCTTTAAAAGAAGATTATGAAAGATACCTCCAAAGTCCCAGGATAATAAACTTGGGTTATATAGATTGGATTCCAGATCTTTACCGTCTTGTTGACCTTGCAGTGCTATCTGATGATGGTGTTATGATACACGAGGCCATAGCATGTAAACTCCCGATAGTTGCATTAAAAGGCGTGAAATATGGCAGATATCATAATATGGCTTCTGTGTTTCCTGGTGCCGTTGTTGAAAGCGATTTTAATAACCTTGAAGATACCTTGAAAAAATCGCTTATGATCAGAGATGAAATGAGGGAGAAAGCCTCAGTCTATAGTGAAAAGGTTATAAGAGCTTCTGATAAAATCGCTGATATAATTGTGAGAGTTGCGAAGAGAAAAATTTAATATTTTGCGAAAAAGCGCATTAGTTTATATAGAACGTCAGTTGATGGGTGGGTCTCTACAAAATTTTCGAAATCATAGGTTCTAGCACCTAACCTTAAGAGAAGGGAAAGATAGGCTACCACATTACGACTTGAAGGGGATATGGAGTAAACTTTTTGGATTGTGCCTGTTCCAAGATCTACTTGGACTTTACTGAAACCTGTATTATCATCTAGGACTCTCCAGAACGATCCGGGGCCAGCGGCGCCTGGCATTTTCCCCTCCACAAACTTTTCTCCCTTGGTTTCTTCTATTTCAATGAAACTTACATCATAGTTTAGTGATATTGCATGTGGGATATAATTATAGTCTATCCTTTTTTCTATGCCCGCGGCGTTTAATCCTGCTATGGCGCCTTCCATGCGCGCGACTGGGGTTGTTCCAATCCCTCCAATAACATCTCCTGCAGCGTAGATGTTCTTGCAACTTGTCTCCATTTTATCATTGACTATGATGTTTCCCTTTTCACCTTTTTTAACGATGTCTATTATCTCTGAATTGGGGGTCATCCCAGTGGCCAAGAACGGCAGACCTTCTATGTAACCCTTTTCTGTTTTAACACCTTTTTCTTTTATTTCCTCTGTTTTAGTGTTTGTGTAAATTTTAACATCATTTAATAGTCTAGTTATATAGTCTCTTATTTCATCATCTATCCTTGATAGGAATTGTCCTCTGCATATTATATTGACCTTGGATCCTAGGATAGAGAATATGTTGGCTATTTCAGCTGCTATCACTCCACTTCCAATTATGGTGAGGTTTTCAGGCACTTCTTCTAGGTCTAGGAGGTTTTGGTAATTTATGGCGTTTTCGCTTCCCTTGATTGGTGGTGTGTATGGCCTTGCACCTGTTGCTATTATAAGGTTGTCATATGCTATTTTTTCGCCTTCTACTTCCACATGGTTTTTGTCTGGGACTTTGGCTTCTCCGTATATTACTTCTATCCCAGCATCTTTGGTTTCTTTTTTTGTCACATCTCTTATCTTTGAAATTACTTTTTTGACGCCATCTGCTATATTCTTGTATTTAAAGTTGTAATCGACTTCTAGGATGTTATGTTCATCAAAGTTTTTTGCATCATGTAGGAATGAGGTTATGTCTCTTAATCCGCATATGACCATGCAGCCTTGGTTGAGGCATGTGCCGCCTAGATGGTTCTTTTCTATGATTGTTACTTCTTCTTCTAGGAATGATAATTCTAGGGCGGCGGCTCTTCCCGCCGGTCCTCCGCCTATGATGATGTTCATAAACTTATCCTCCGGGTGATTATTTTATTTGATAATCTTTATAAGTAAGCTTGTTTCAATTAGTATATTATACTTATTGATAGAGGGGTTAACAAGATGTGTATAGCAGCGCCTGCTCAGATAATAGAGATTAACAAGGAAGAGAATAGTGCAGTGGTTGATTTTGGTGGTGTGAGACAGAAGGTTAAGCTTGATCTTGTAAAGGATGTTAGAGAGGGTAAATATGTTCTTGTGCATTCAGGTTATGCTATTGAAGTGTTGTCTGATGAGGCTGCAAGGGAGTCATTGGAGGCATGGGATGAACTGTTAAGGGTTCTTGAAGAGGAGAACCCCATAGATTAGTATATTGAAACTCTTTTCACGCCTTTTATTTTTAGAAATTTTTTAAGGAGATTACCTGGAATAGGCTTTTCTGTTATAATGGTTAATTTTGGTCTTTCCTCGAGTTCTGGGTCGCTTGCATGGGCCTGTCTTATGCTTATGTTTTCTGATGCTATTAGTGAGGCCGCTTTTGCTAGTATACCTGGACTGTTGGCGTTTGCTTCTATTTCAACAACGCCAAATTCGAGGCTTTTTGCAGTTTCTTTGAGGAGGGCTCCTGCCGGTATTATCTTTTCAAAGATTTCTTTTAGATCATCGTCTTGGAGTATGACATTTGTAGTTGCCCTTACTGTTCTTCTGTCAACGTTAGCGGCCCTTGCAAGTGCCATGTCACTTATTTCCACGTTTCCACAGTATATTTTTCCTGTAGGGTCTACGCGGAATCCGAGTTCCACTATTTTTTTAGCCACGTTTATTCTGGCGGGGTATTTTTGGAATTTGTGTTTTATTTTTTCCCACATCAAAACCACCAATGTACATTATTATACAAGTAAGATTTAAATAGTACCTTAAAGTATAAGTATTTTGTGCATTATACAAAAAAGGAGTGATAAAATGCAAGGAAGTGAATATTTTTGGAAACCCCCCTAAAACATTCAAACTCGACTTTAAAGACCCATTCAAACTATTCAAAAAACTATACTATAATAATGATTCTGTTTTTCTCCTAGAATCGATGGAAAGCGACACAGGACTCTCAAGATACTCATTCATAGGATTCAAACCCACCCTAACCCTCAGAGCCAAGTCAAACACGATTGAAATAGAAACAGAAGACAACAAAGAAAAAATACACACCGAAAACCCATTTAACATCATAAAAAATTTCCTAAAACAAGGAAACAAATGCAAAGGCTTCTCAGGCGGCCTTGTAGGATACATTTCCTATGAAGCCGCAAGATTCTTCGACAAAATCCCACTCAAACCCGGCGACTTCCCAGACTTCGAATTCGGATTATTCCTCGACGGAATAAAATTCAACCACCACACAGGTAAATGCACATACATAACACTATCAGAAAACAGACTAGACTGGATAAAAGAAATAGAAAATACCCCAGAGGACCCTGAAAAACTCTCCTTCAAAGACAATGGAAGAATATTCTCCAGAGACCAATACGAAAAAATGGTCCTAGAAACAAAAGAAAGAATAAAGAAGGGCGAAATATTCCAAGCCGTGATATCGAACGCCCATGAATACAAGATAAAAGGAAACAAACTCCAATTCTATGAAGCCTTGAGAAAAGTTAACCCTTCACCCTACATGTACCATCTAAAAATAGGTGAAAGGGAAATCATAGGCTCAAGCCCAGAAATGCTTGTAAGAGTCGAAAACAGGAACGTGGAAACGTTCCCAATCGCAGGAACCCGCCCAAGAGGATCAAACAAAACAGAAGATGAAAGAATCGCCAAGGAACTCTTATCAGACGAGAAAGAACTGGCAGAACACCTAATGCTAGTAGATCTTGCAAGAAATGACATAGGAAAAATCAGCGAATTCGGCTCAGTTAAAATCAAAGAATATATGAGTATAAAAAGATTCTCACACGTACAACACATCTTCTCCCATGTAAAAGGAACACTCAAAAAGGACAAAACAGCAATCGACGCGCTAGCATCAGTATTCCCCGCTGGAACCGTGACAGGAGCCCCAAAAATACGTGCAATGGAAATAATAGATGAAATAGAAACCAAACCCAGGGGTGCATATGCAGGAGCCCTCGGATACCTTTCATTAAATGGAAATGCTGATTTTGCAATAACAATACGATCCCTCATAACCCAAGGAACCCATGGAAAAATACAAGCAGGCGCAGGCATAGTATACGACTCCATACCAGAAAAAGAGTTCCTAGAATGCGAAAACAAGGCGAAAGCACTACTATATTCACTCAAAATGGCGGGTGAAACAAGATGATACTCCTAATAGACAACTACGACTCCTTCACATACAACCTCCACCAACTAATCGGAGAAATCATAAAAGAAAATGGCATAACCCAAAAATTAAAGATCCTGAGAAACGACGACAAAAAACTCCTCAAACTCGACAAATCAAAAATAGAAAAAATAATAATATCACCAGGCCCAGGCACACCACTAAATAAAAAAGATTTCGGATTCTGCCAGGAAATAATCAAAAAATTCAAAAATAAGCCAATATTAGGCGTCTGCCTCGGACACCAAGGAATATACACCACATTCGGTGGTGGAATATGCTACATCGAACCAGTACATGGGAAAATAACAACAATAATCCATAACGGAACCCACATCTTTAAAAACATCCCAAACCCCATCAAAGCCACACGATACCACTCAATTGCATGCGACCCCCTCCAAATACCACCAGAAATCCAAGTAATAGCCTGGTCCATTGACGGCATTATAATGGCGATAAAACATAGAAAATATCCAATATATGGCCTACAATTCCACCCAGAATCCATAGGAACGACCTATGGCAAAAAAATAGTCAAAAACTTCCTTTTAAACGGTGAATCCCATTGATACTCAAAGAAATAATCAGAGAAAAGAAAAAAGAAATCTCTAAAACCAAAACTAAAACACCAGCCAATGACCTAAAAGATAAAATAAGCATAACAAACCCCCCCACCGATTTTAAAACAACCCTAAAAGGAAAATTTTCCATAATATGTGAATACAAAAGGGCCTCACCATCTACAGGATTCATATCATCAACAAGACTAAAAGACGCTATAAAATCATTTGAAAATGGTGGTGCAAGTGCAATTTCAATTTTAACCGAAAAAAAATTCTTTAAAGGAGATATTAAGTATTTGGAGATGGCTAAATCAATAACAAACCTACCAATCTTGATGAAAGATTTCATAATAGACGAATACCAGATATTACAAGCCAGAGCCCATGGTGCAAGCTCAATACTCCTAATAGCCAGCATATGCCCCAACCTAAAAACCTTCATAAGATTATCAAGAAGCCTCGACATGGAACCCCTCATAGAATGCGGAAACTCCCTAGAAATCTACAAGGCTCTTGACAACGGAGCCGAAATAATAGGAATAAACAACCGGAACCTCAACGACTTCAACATAAATTTTAACAGGACAAAGGCATTCGCACCTCTCATACCCCATGACAAAGTCCTAGTATCTGAAAGTGGTGTGAAAAGAGCAGAAGACGTTAAAAAACTCCGCAGATACGGTGCAGATGCAATCTTAATAGGAACAGGAGTCATGAAATCAAAAAACCCAACAGACTTCATAAAAAACCTTCTAATCACCGGAACCCACACCCCAAAGGAAAGGAGGAACCCACTTGAATCCAATCCAAATTAAAATCTGCGGAATAACAAACAAGAAAGACCTCAAACTAGTCAACAACAAGGCACATTACATAGGATTCATAAACGTCAAAAGATCACCCCGCTACATCACCCTATCCAAAATAAAAAACCTAGCAGACGATAAAGAAAAGGCCGTGCTCGTATTAGAACCAGAAAAACCAGAGGAAGTCCTGGAAAAAATTGAAGAATCCAACATATTCAACATTCAGATCCATTCACTCAACCCATCAGAAATAAAAAAGTTGAAAATTCAACTCCCAGAAAACATTCTAATCATAAAGGCTGTTGGCATATCAGATAAACTCACAATCCGGAAAATGAAGGAAATAGAAACCTTTGCGAAAATTTCAGATGCCATACTATTCGATTATGAGCTTCAAGGACAAACTGGGGGAACAGGAACCCAGATACCATTAAATATAGCATGTCATGCAGCGAAAATCGCTTCAAATGCGAACAAAAAGATAAAACTTTTCCTCGCGGGTGGTATGAACCTCAAAAGTTTAAAAGAGAATTTTAAGATTATAAATTCACATTTTGATGTTGTAGATTTTAATTCATCCCTCGAAAAATCCCCTGGGATAAAAGATCCCAGAAAAATCAAGGAACTATCAGAATACATAGACAAGGTGATCAGATGATTAAAAACGGCAAATTCGGCAAATACGGTGGAATATTCGTACCAGAACTTCTAATACCGGCATTAGAAGAACTAGAGGTAGCTTTTTTCAAATATAAATATCATAAAGGATTCAATGAAAGCCTAGATTATTATCTGCGAGAATTCGCAGGACGGCCAACCCCATTATATTTCGCATCAAACCTCTCCAAAAAACTAGGATGCAAAATATACCTCAAAAGAGAAGACCTACTCCACACAGGCGCCCACAAAATAAACAACACACTAGGACAAGGCCTACTAGCGAAATACATGGGCAAAAAAAGGCTAATAGCAGAAACAGGCGCCGGTCAACATGGCATAGCAACCGCAGCAGTCGGTGCAATGCTAAAAATGCCAGTAGACGTCTACATGGGAGAAGAAGACATACAACGCCAAAAACTGAACGTATTCAGAATGGAAATCTCAGGAGCCAGAGTCATACCAGTAAAAACAGGATCAAAAACACTAAAAGACGCGATCAACCAAGCAATGAGAGACTGGATAAGCAACGTAGAAGACACATACTACCTCATAGGCTCCACAGTAGGCCCACACCCCTACCCCACAATGGTAAAACACTTCCAAAGCATAATCGGAGACGAAACCAGAAAACAGATACTACAAAAAGAAGGTGAATTACCAGACGCCATCATAGCCTGCGTAGGTGGTGGCAGCAACTCCATAGGAATATTCTCAGCATTCCTAGATGATGAAGTGGAACTTATAGGAGTTGAGGGAGGAGGAACCGGCCTAGAAACAGACAATCATGGAGCTACACTCTGCGCGGGGAATGAAGGAATACTCCACGGTTCATTATCCAATGTACTACAAGACAAAGACGGGCAGATAAAAGAAGCACATTCAGTATCAGCCGGACTAGATTATCCTGGAGTAGGACCAGAACACTCATACCTTAAAGAGATTGGAAGGGCACGTTACGTGGCAATAACAGACCCCGAAGCCCTAAGAGGATTCCAATTACTCTCAAAATATGAAGGTATCATGCCAGCCCTTGAAAGCGCCCACGCAATAGCCTACATGGAAAAATACGCCAAAAAACCTGAAAATAAAGGTAAAAGGATAATAGTCAACCTTTCAGGTCGAGGAGACAAAGACATGTTCCTAGCAGCCAAACTACTAGGAGTGAAAACATGAAAACATACAATGAAATGTTCAACGACCTTAAAGAAAAAAAAGAAGCTGCATTCATGCCATTTATAGTGGTAGGAGATCCAGATTTTGAAACTTCACTAGAGATAGCCAAAACACTAATCAATAATGGTGCAGATGCACTCGAGATAGGATTTCCATTCTCAGATCCAATAGCAGATGGCGCAACAGTACAAGAAGCAGACATAAGAGCCCTTGAAAATGGGATAACAATAGATAAGTGCTTCAAATTTCTAAAAAAACTGAGAAAATTCACATCAATACCCCTAGGATTACTCGTCTATTATAATCTTGTCTACCAGCGCAGCATAAAAAAATTCTACCAAGACGCGATGAAAGCAGGTGTTAACAGTATATTGATCGCTGATTTACCCCCAGAAGAAGCGGGGGAGGCTCTCAAGGCATCAAAAGAATATAATATAGATCAGATATTCATCATAGCCCCCACCACATCAAATAAAAGATTGAAGATGATCTCAAAACATGCCTCAGGATTCCACTACCTCGTATCAGTCATGGGAGTTACAGGCGCGAGAAAGGAAATTAAAAAAAGCACCCTCAGCTTCATAAAAAGAATAAAAGAAAATGGGAAACTCCCAGCAATGGTTGGCTTCGGAATATCTAAACCATCACATATAAAGGAAATAACTATGGCAGGAGCTGACGGAGCCATTGTAGGGAGTGCGATAATCGACATCATAGCAAAAAACTTGAAAAACCAAGAAAAAATGCTCGTAGAAATCTCCAAATTCGCCAATACCATGAAAAAAGCCACTAGGAGGCCTTATAGTTGATAGAATCCAAGAGAAAAATTGAATTTAATAATATTATCCAGAAGATAACAACAGGCTCGAACCTGGAAGAAAACGAAGCATACAAATGCATGATGGACATGATCCATGGAAGAATCAATGAAATCCAAATAGCCGCGATACTAACTTCTCTAGCTACAAAGGGTGAAACAGTCCCAGAAATCACAGGTTTTGCACGTGCTATGAGAGACGTTTGCAAAACCATCAAAACACCCCCAGGATTAGAAGTTGTTGACAGCTGCGGTACAGGCGGCGACAAACTCAAAACATTTAATATAAGCACTGCAGCCGCGATAATAGCGGCATCAGCAGGAGTTCCAATAGCAAAACATGGCAATAGGGCCGTTACCGGCGCCTGTGGAGGTGCTGACATACTAGAAGCTGCTGGAGTCAAAATTAACCTTCCACCCGAAAAGGTTGAGCTTTGCCTGGAAAAAATAGGGATCACATTCATGTTCGCGCCACAATTTCACACAGCAACTCGTAATGTCATGCATATCAGACAAACACTCGGTATAAGAACAATATTCAACATCCTAGGCCCATTAACATCCCCAGCCAAGGCAAAAATACAATTACTAGGCGTTTTTGACCCCTCATATGTAAAACCATTGGCAGAAGTCCTCTCTAGATTAGGTGTTAAAAGGGCCATGGTTGTTCATGGTTTTGATGAAGAAGGCGAACCTACCATTGATGAAATATCAATCATGGGCAAAACACTCACAGCCTTTCTAGATAATGGTAAGATCAAGATAAAAAAATTGTATCCAGAAGATTTCGGATTAGAAAAAGGGGAATCAAAAGCAATAAAAGCAGCGCCTACACTCAATGAAAACCTCAAAATATTCCTCTCAGTTTTAAATGGTGAGAAAGATTCAAAAGCGGCTAAAACACGATTTGACATCACCCTTGCAAATGCAGGTGCCCTTATCTACCTTTCAGGGAAAGCTGAGAATGTGGAAGAGGCTGTGAATATAAGTCGGGAATGTGTTGAATCAGGAGCGGCCATGAGAAAGCTTAGAGAATTCGTTAAATTTACGAGGGATGGGCCCGCTGGGATTTGAACCCAGGACCTCACGGTTATCAGCCGTGCGCTCTAACCACCTGAGCCACGGGCCCCCTCTATACACTTTTTTTGCATTATACTTTTTTTTATCCTATAAATCTTTTGTTATGAATCAGAAGTTTTATGTAGCGTTAACACTCTTTTCATTTCATTTAGGGTTTCGTTAAATTTTATATTTTGGATTATGGATAGTGTGCATCCTATCATGGCAGAGGATATCATCATTGATACCCTTAACATTTCCATGTGCTCTGTTAAGGTTTTTATCGTGTCTTTTATCCTTTTTTTCGCGTCAAGTCTTCTTCTGAGGAGTATGAGCTCTGGGGGGGATTCTATGAGTATTATAAGTGCTGGTTTTATGATCTCAATTGGAAGGGATAATATGTATCCTTTAGGTGATTGGTCGAAGCCATGTAAGTCTATCAGGGCTTTTTTTTGCTTTTTTATTTGAAGTGCGGTTTCTCGCCATATTTGATATTGGGTTCTTATTGGGAGGGAGAATAATTCATTTTCTGTCCTTGCGAGATCCCATTCCCTTGCAATATCTAACATGAGGTCTCCATAGTTTATATGAGGATAGTCTACTCTCTTTGAAAGTTTTCTGCAGAGGCTGGTTTTACCCACGCCTGGTACTCCAACAACACTTACAAAATCTTTTATTCTTGGCATTTATCATTTGTTGACCATTTCTGTGATGGCGTCTGCCATTAGGTGTCCGGAGATGATGATCTCTGCCTTGTCGATCCCTTCAACTTGTTCTACCATGTTTCTTGCGTCCATGGCCATTCTAGCTGCGCTCATGCAACCGGGATTTGTTGGTCTTATTGTTATTTTAGCTATTGTCTGGTCTCTCTTTTCTATTTCAATGTTTTCAACGAGTCCCATTTCCATTATACTTATTCCCATATGTGGATCGGCAACTTTTGCTAAAGCCTTTTTTATTTTCTCCATAAGGTCATTTGCCATTATATTACCTCTAATTATGATTGGATGATATGGTTTGATTTTTCTAATCTTTTTCTACTTTTAGTATTTAAATAGTTTATTGTTTGATTCTGTGACGTATTTTAACAGCCACTCCATATTCGGCGTTTACCATCTCTTCTCCGTTTAGAATGGCTTTACCAACCCCTACGAGTTCTCCTTTCCATGTTATTATAACCTCGTCGCCCGGGATTATATTAGGATCCGCTCCCACCACTCCGGGCGCAAATATGGTGTTTGAATCTAATTTAAAATCTATTTCAACCCATTTAACCTTTAAATCTGATAGTAGACGTCCGCCGCGGAGTGTGAGCACATATAATCCCCTATCCATCATTAGTGTGTAGAGATGATTATTTTCGTTGTCTAGGATCATTTTGTTATATCTTCCTTTTATCTTAAAATTTTCTGGTATTATCTTAGCTCCTTTTTTTCCAAATTGGTATTTTGCTATGGACCTTAACCCGTTTAAAAGTTTTATATGGGTGGGTATTTTCTTGTAAGGTTTTATCTCTCTTTTAAGGTTGTCTATGGACTTTTTGGATGTTGGATTACCATCAATGCAAGTGAATTTGCATTCATCTAAATATTCTTGGCACACTTCCTTGTAGCCACCAGTTACATGGGCTATAACATCTTTGTCCTCAACATAACCTTTTAAGATTTCGCCCACAACCTTCTTCTCTTCCCATGACCATTTACCGGTTGTTGAAACATCATAGGATGAGATAGGATATGTGTTCTCCATTTCCCTTGGGCAGATCGCGAAGGGTGATGTTAATATAAGTTCTTGGATCTTACTGGTAACTCTCCTGAATATTTGATGAGACTTCGAAGTTGAATAGGGTTTTTTCATACTACAAGGTAATATTACCACTGCTTCTCCGATGGGTTTGAGGAGTTTCATCCGTTCCCGCCAACGGACAGCCTCTGGACGATAAAGAGATTCCTCAATTGAACATTGAACCCTAATCATCTCCTAACTCCTGGTGTGCCATCAAGCCATTTTATACCAGCGATCTCTGCAAGTCCCTTTTTAAGGGAGAATATATCAGCATCATTTAACAATCTAATATCATTCTTGCCGGTTACACGTGCAAAATCCGCGATCTCATCAGTAGCTACCCTTATAAAGTTCTCCAATCTTTTGGTAGCCTTATCAAAATCGAACTGTTTTAAAAGTTGAGGGTCATGTGTCGTGATACCAGTAGGGCACATTCCAGTATGGCATAGACGATGTTGTTCACAGTTTAGGGCTATGAGCGCAGCAGTACCTATATAGATTGCATCAGCACCCAGAGCTAAACATTTAGCCATGTCAGCCGAAGTTCTAAGACCGCCACCGACTATAAGGGAAACTTCTCCCCACTTCCCTTCTTCTTTAATCACGCGAACTGCTCTTGGAAGCGCGCTGATAAGTGGAAATCCCACATTTTCCCTTATATGGGTGAATGTTGTGCTTGTACCACCACCGAAACCATCAATACTTATAAAATCCACACCAGAATCAAGAAGTATCCTAACATCCTCTTCAATGTCTCCACAGCCTATTTTAGCACCAATAGGAGCGTCTTCATTTATGTCGCGGAGCCATTTTATCTTATCCTTTAAGTCTTCTGGACTTTTTATATCAGGATGATGGGCTGGTGAATACGCTCCCTCACCCTTTTTCACGCCCCTTATCCGCGCAACTTGTGGGCTTATCTTTTCAGGTGGCAGATAACTTCCTTTACCTGGATAGGCCCCCTGGCCAAATCTTATTTCTATGGCGGCGGCCTTTTTTATAATGTTATTGTTTAATCCGAATCTTCCAGTTGAATATTGTAGGATGAGCTGGGATGATGCAACTTCTAGTTCATGTTCGAGTACTCCGCCTTCACCTGAATTATAGGCTATTTTCAGTTTTTTAGCCACGGTTGCAATGGCTTTTTTGGCCTTTTCTGATATGGCCCCATAGCTCATTCCACTTATTATGATTGGGGAGTTGATTTTGAGTGGTTTTTTGGATTTTGGACCGATTGTAACTTTTGTGTTAACCTTTTCTTTTCCGTTTAATGGTATTTTATGGATTTGTGCTGGTATGAAATGTATGTCATCGAATGTATAGGGTAGTTTTTTTGGGGAGCCCATTGAGGCTATGACGCTTTTTCCTTTTGACATTATCTTTATCTGGATTATCTTTTCATATTCTCTAGGGTTTTCTTCTTTTCTTCTCCGGCGCATGAAAATGTATTCATCACCTATAAGGTCCTTGTTACAAAAGTAGAGGCCTTTAAAGTTTTTTTCTTGGTATACTGGACATGAGGCGCAGAGACATCCTCTTTCTTGTACTTCGAATTGGCTATTACCTTCAAGACAATAGAATGATTCCCTATGGAATGGATAGCTTGGGCATTTTGGACAAAGACAATCTTTATTTGGCATTTCACACACCAGAATGGATGGATTATAGGGTTCCTATGAGCTCCTTGTGTAAATTTTTAAGTCTTTCTATTGCAGGATGTTTTTCTCCTAATCTTTTTTTCCATTTTTTTATTACGAAGGATATGTCCACTTCTTTTTCCCCGTTTATAAGGTTATCTGCATGTGCGACTATTTTTTCTTCTAGGGTGACTGGTATGTAATTTTTTGGGGGTAATCCTAACAGTATTGCTTCATTTTTGGGTATGCCGGCTCCTATATGCCTTTCAACTATCCGTATTATCTCTTGTGGGTATCCTTTTTCTTGGAGGATTTTGGCTCCTATTATCCCATGTTTAATGCTGTTTGTTTCGCATCTTCCAATGTCGTGTAGTATGGCGCCTTCTTTGATCAGTTTTTTATCAACTTTAAAATTTTTTGATATTTCAAGGGCTTTTTCAGCTACTTTCTTAGAATGAATTATGACCCATTGGGGGCAGCCAACTTCCTTGAGTAGATGGATACTCAAAGGTTCACCTAGATATTATTTTTTTGTCTTCTAAGAATAAGATTTGAAGTTGAAGGCGATTTCTGAGCCATTATTCTCATATAGGCTTAGTTCTCTTTTGAGTTGTTGGATTATCTCTGAGTTGTCCATGTATTCAAGTTCTTCTTGGCATTCTGGGCATCTGAAATTGTTTTCAGCAGCTTCATCAAAGGTGTATCTGTAATGGCCATTTTTACATGCGAAGAACATGTTGTTTTCTTCGAATGCTAGCATTTCTCTCAAGTTTTCTATGATTTCCTGGTTTCTTTTTTTTATTATCTCTTCAATTTTTTCTGATTCGAATTTCCAAGTGTAGGTGTACCATTGGGTTTCAGGGTCTTTACTCCTCTTGTAACTTGCTATACCGGCATCGTAGAGTTTATATAATATTTTGCGGACTGTGTTTAGTTTTAGGTGGGTTTTCTCGGCTATTTCTTCATCTGTTATGCTGCCTTCCATGAGACATTCCACTACTGGTACGCCCTCCTCCTCTTTGACTATTTCATGGATTAGCTCTTGCACTATTGTGTTGTTAATCAAATTAAATTCCCCCTGAGACTGAAAGCAAAGCTTGTGAAAAAGTTTGCACTGCCACTTTTCTTTTTGGTGATCTGCTTGTATCAGTTTGCATGTAATCTTATGGAAATAATATTATATAAATTTATATATAAAAGGGAAATGGAAGCTTTTAAATAGGGGATCCTTTGATTTTGTAGAGATCATGATAAGATCTAAATCTCTAGATTTCTCTGAGTATGAGCGCAGGCACATGCTCAACTGATTCTAGATTTCTGATAGTTATCCTATCCCTTTTTTCCTTAAAGATATCCTCCATATCATAGACGGTTTCAATGTATTCTGTATGGTTTTTATGATAATCTTCAGCAACCTTTGCAATTTCAAAAATTTTATCTATACTCATCTTTTTCGAGACTGCAAGTGGTGTTGGTAGTATATTATCCGAAAACCTTCCAAGCAGATAACCCAAAAATCCAGTATCAGATTTTATACCATCTATGGCGCAAGGTAAAGGTGTGAAATAACGTCCCATCAGCTTGTAAGTTGCATCGGTATCTATTATAATGACGGTAACATCCCTATTATAAGATTTTTGTATATTTTCAGCAATATACTCTGAAACACCCTGAGGATCCTCTGGTAAAAGAGCTGCTAAAGTCCCCGGAAGATTACTTAAATCTATACCAGCCTCCGAACCGGGCTTCAAGGCATGTTTAACACCATAATGTCTGAGAACAGCCTCTTTATGAGCCCTAGCCTCCTTTGGCAGTCTTCTAAGGTTCTTTATAGTCCTCTTCTTCACCCCTAATAAAGGCCCTAAAAGATAACCCCAAATATACTTAGACCATATATCCGCAAGGAAAAAAGCCAAAAAAGACGGTTCATAATCAGATTCATCAATCACGCGCCCCTGGGATATGGCGACAGGCGTCTCAGAAACCACAAGATAATCCCCATCCTCAACTACTGGACCAGCCTTATCTATAATCACGTCCAAACCATCATTAGGCCTTATATACCCTGTTCTCACTGGGATGACCCTATATTTATCATCCATGGGGGATCATCTTTCCAATTTTATAGGCGGAGCCCAAACCTTCAAATCAATCCCCTCTATAAGGGCCCTTTCACCTTCTAACTGTACTATGACTCCAGAATGCACTTTCTGCATCATACAATGATGGGGTATGAAACGGACAGTCTCGCCAACAGAAGGCAATCTACCTTCTATCACACCCTCAAAACCCCCAACAAGACATATACCAATCTCCCTAAACTCAAAATCTTCACCAAGCCTATGACATGGCCCCACGATATGCACTGTTATAAGCCCATGATTCTCATCTATTATCTCTGCAAAATGGGTTATGGGACAACCAAGGGGCCTGTAACGGATCACCTCTCCTATGGTGAGTTTTTCATTTGTGAATGGATAAAGTATTTCTCGGCATGAACTTTCACCTGGAAGCGGTTTCAATATAAAATCCGCCTCATAATCATCCAAGAGGCCTACTATCACTTTTTCTTCAGGTATTATCTTCTCTTCTCTGAGTAGCTCTTGAAGTTCTTCAAGGTTTTCTGTGAAAATCTCCTGGTATAAGAACCTGCATCCCTCAAGTTGGGCGTGTCCTTTTATTAGGGCGCCTGCAAATTCGTCACATCTTGCATAACCACATATACCACAATTGAAACCTGGGAGGAGTGAAATAACCTTCTCTTTAAGTGAACTCTTTTCCATTATCATATAATACCTCTCATGAAAATTAATCGCAAAAAAGAAACTTGGGATTTTATAAGCTATTCGCCTTGATATGTTTGGAAGCCATCTATTCTCCTGAGTATCCCCCTATGATGCTTCTTATTAACCCTTGTTTCACCCACACATAAAGTGCATACTGCAAGTGGAGCGGAGTGTCTGAGTTTTTCACTCTCAAGGGACACCTCTGGACTTTTAATCATTTCTTCTGCCAATTCTAGGCATCCTTGACCGCTTAGTCCATTAGCTTCTATTATCTTGGCATTAGGATTTACTTCAAGTATTCTTTCCCTGAATATTTCGCGTTCAGCCTGTGATATCATATCCCCTTTGGTCACAACCACAATATCCGCGGTTGAAAGGAATGGACCCACCTTTAATGGTGTGTTAGGTCCGCTTGTAGCATCTATGACGCATACGCCTAGACAATTTTTTGTATAAGGGGCGCATCTATGACATAAACCTGCTGTTTCCACTATGAGAAAGTCCGAATTGTTTTCCTGCGCCCAGTTTATCATATCCTCTATGTTGTATATTGCATAATGGTCTGGGCACATGTCCATTGACAAGCCTACAAGGGTGGGTATGCCTAGTTTTTTAAATTTTTGATCATCATCAGTGTAAAGACAGTCAATTTTAACAACTGAAGCTGTGAAATTATCCCTCATAAGACTCCTAAGAGCATGGATTAGGACAGCTGTTTTCCCAGAACCAGGAGTTCCCGCCACTATAACCATACGCATCCTCTGACAACTCCCACTATCCCATTTTTTAGCTGGTCAGACCCTCAATTTTTATATTTTCTATGATTTCTCCGTGTCTGACCTTATCCCTTAGATTAAGAAGTAGATCATCTATTTTACTCAGTTCCTTTGAAAGTTCCTTTTCATGTGGTGTGGTGGTGACTATCTTTTGCATGCCACCATTCTTCATAACAATCCTTTTATCTGTCATCAGGGCAAGGATAGGATCATGGGTAACCACCATAACAATCTTACCATGCCCTGATAGAACCTCTAACGCCTCATGCTTCCTTATACCAGCATTTTCTATCTCGTCAATGAGCACTATAGGAGAATCACTTATTATGGCCACATCAGCCACCATAAGGGCCCTTGACTGCCCGCCACTTAATATTGTTAAGTCATGGCTCTTTTTTATAGGTTCTCCTGTTAATGTGTTGGCCAATTTTATAACCTTGTTTACACAAGATTTATGCGCGCCTCTACATTTAGCATGAAGTGTCAAGAATTCTCCTACTGTCATGTCCGCCAGGAAATTCATGTTCTGCGACAATTGGGCCACCATCTTTTTACGGGGGTTGGTACGATCTTCATATGTTGGTTCCTTACCATTTACGAGTATTTTTCTCCTGGAGAAGGTGTCCCTTTGGGCTAATTGTTCAATATCGGCGATTAGTGAACTTTTTCCGCTGCCTGTTGGGCCTACTACACCGAATATTTCACCCCTATTTATATCAACTTTCCTTACGGGTTCTTTTTCCCCGAATTTGTCATAGCCGCCTAATATTGTCACTTTTTTTATCATTAGAGCTTCACCTTTCCTAGGGTATCCCCTCTAAGCCCTCTTCGCATGCTTTCAAGGGAAATAACATCCTCTGGGGGTATGTTACCAAGGTTAGCGTTGGGTCCTATCTTCAAGATAAAGTATACTTGTTGATTTTTTTGTGGAGCTTCCCATATCAACTTTTCCATTGGCAGGTTTCTTATAAGATAATCTACTTCATCCTCTTTAACATTACCTTTTTCATCGTATATTCCAATGTTTTGGCCGCTTTCCCGGGCTTCAATTAATACTTTCTCTGCTCCGGCTTCAATATCTTTTTTCACAGATTCCACTCTCTCCTTGAGGCTTATTAATTTATCTTTACTTGGATCTTTTTTACCTACTTCAGATATTACCTTGAATCCATGGTCTATTGTATCCTCTATGAGTTTGGTCTTTTCATTTTGGGGTAGTTCTATTGAACCGTCTGATATCTCAAGGTACTTGAAGCCGAGTTTTTCTGCTTCATCAAGATATTCCTCAAACTTGTTTTTAATATATGCTATCTCGGATAGTGTACCTCCGGGGTGTGCTTCAACTCCATAATCCCGATAAATCTCGATCTTCTCTTTTATAATATTTCTATCACATAAACTTATGATACCCCATCCAAATTTCACAAAATCCAAATGTTCACCAGCTATTTCCAGGAAATCTTCCACCATACGGGGGCCTAAACCTTTATCCAGCATCATGGTGATACCAGCATCATCTTCCCTTATCCTAGCTGGTGCTAAGAAATTAAAAGCATGCATTATACTTCACCCTACTTTTCCTATGTTATAAAGTTAATGTTTGTTCTTAGTGGATTAAAAATATAAGCTGCTTAATATAATAAATTATGGTGATTTTTATGATAAAGAGTATATGCTATTTTGAAAGTCCGGGCCCTGAAAACACCGAAACATTATTAAAACTTGTTAAAGAAAGATCAGAGGAACTTAACATCAAAGATATTGTTGTCGCATCTGTTTCTGGTAGAACAGCCCTCAAATTATCGAAGATGTTACCTGATGCCAATATTGTGTGCATCACCCACCATGCAGGTTTTAAAGAAAAGGGGAAACTAGAATTAGATCCTAAAATAAAGGAAAAATTAACAAGGAAAGGAATAAAAGTATATGCAGGATCTCATGCACTAAGTGGTGTTGGAAGGGGAATCTCAAACAGATTTGGTGGTGTCACGCCAGTTGAGATAATGGCAGAAACCCTCAGGATGGTCTCGCAAGGATTCAAAGTCTGCGTCGAAATCACCATAATGGCCGCCGACGCTGGCCTCATACCAATGGATAAGGAGATCATAGCAATAGGTGGCACTGCACAGGGAGTTGACACAGCCCTAGTCGTCTCACCAGCCCATATGAACAGTGTTTTTGACCTTAGAATACATGAGATAATCGCCATGCCAAGACCTTAAACAGGAGGTGATGTGAAGCTTTAGCCATGAAAAATCCAAGGGGGCGATCTCAATAGAAACCCCATAGACCATAAAAGAAGGGGAATAACGTTAAAGTTTATATATACCTACATTAAATAATACACAATTATAATCAATATTAGATAAAAATGTTGAATTCCCTTTAAGGGAGAATTATTATCCATTCAAAAGACTGTTAACTATCATACAACTCCCAGAAATATCCTATAAATCTCTATGAGAAAATATAAATCCCTTTAGATTATAAGGCGTTCATAGATTCTCATCCAAAAAGTAAAAGCCCATCATTACGCTTATCCCGTCTTGGGGTGAACGGCCAATCCCAGGATCAAGACAGGATAAACTATCAAAAAAAAAACTTATGTGGGGGTAGCAATTGAAATTTATTGATGATGCTATAAAAGAGGAAAAAAGACATAGGCCAAGTCCTACACCAATGGACGAAGATCTTAAAGAGGTTATAAAAGAAAACCGGGCGAAAATATACGTTGTAGGGACTGGTGGAGCAGGGAATAATACAATAACCCGCCTAAATGAGATAGGAATCGAGGGAGCGGAGACCATAGCCATCAACACAGACGCGCAAGACCTCTATTATACTCTTTCTTCCCGTAAACTCCTAATAGGGAGAAGTATATGTAACGGCCTCGGAGCTGGTGGCATTCCTGAAATCGGGGAGGAATGTGCAGAGGAAAGCGAAGACGAGATACGAAGAGAACTTGAAGGAGCAGACATGGTATTCGTTACCTGCGGCCTTGGCGGGGGCACAGGAACTGGTTCGGCACCAATAATATGTAAATTATCAAAAAAGATAGGAGCCCTAACAATCGCAGTTGTAACATTACCATTCAGTGCAGAAGGTCTCAAAAGGAGAGAAAATGCAGAGATTGGCCTGGAAAAGTTACAGAACGCCGCGGATACTGTTATTGTCATCCCTAATGATAGACTCCTCGAAGTCGCGCCTAACCTCCCCATCAACAAAGCATTCATGGTAGCAGATGAAATACTAGGCCGAGCAGTTAAAGGTATAACAGAACTCATCACAAAACCAGCGCTTGTCAGCCTAGACCTTTCAGATGTCAAAAGTATAATGAAGGGTTCAGGAATGGCAATAATAGGAATGGGCGAATCAGAATCAGGAGACCGGGCATTAGAATCCGTACATGAAGCCCTTAACAGTCCACTCCTTGATATTGACATATCCAATGGTAAAGGAGCCCTAATAAACATAGCGGGAAGTTCAGACCTCACATTACAAGAAGCCGAAAATATAGTCCAAGTAGTCGCCGAAGAATTAGACCCCGACGCAAATATAATCTGGGGAGCCCAGATACAAGACGAACTCCAGAACTTGATAAGGACAACCATAATAGTCGCAGGAGTAAAATCCCCCTACATTTATGGTTCACCAACTGAAAAAGAGATGATAACTGAAAGAAAAAAAGAAAGGAAATCCGTGGAAGACTCAGCACTAGAAGAATTTATAGACGGTGTATTCTAAACCCCCATATTTTAGAGTGAGGGCGACGAAGAATTTATAAATACAACCGCCAATATATTTATATATCATTATCATAGAATTTTTTTCACTCCTCCTTTTTAACATCAAAGAGTAGGGATAATCATGGGTTACAAAGAATCTATTCTAGAGTTTATAGAAAAATCGAGGAGAGTCCTAAAAGTCTCAAAGAAACCCGACAGAGAAGAATACTTCACCGTAGCCAAGGTCACTGGCCTAGGCATAATCATAATCGGAGTAATAGGCCTCATAATAACACTCACGACACAAATCCTTGGTAAATAACATGCAGGTTGTGTGTTTCAATGGAAAATAAAAATGCCATCTATGCCCTGAAAACATCAGTAGGTCAAGAGACAAATGTGGCAAGGATGCTAGCGAGAAAAGTTAAAAGCAGTGGCATGGAGATAAACGCCATACTAGCCCCAGAATCCCTAAAGGGATACATTCTAGTAGAAGTATCAGGAAAACTAGACATTAGAAACCCTGCATTAAGGGTGCCTCACTTGAGGGGTATAATAGATGGTGAAAAACCCATAGACTTTGATGAGATAAGAAAATTCCTCAAACCAGAACCCATAATCTCATCCATCAAAAAAGGTAGTATAGTTGAACTCATATCAGGACCCTTCAAAGGAGAAAGGGCAAAGGTTATACGTATAGACGAATCAAGGGAAGAAGTAGTCCTAGAACTGATAGAAGCAGCCGTACCAATCCCTGTAACAGTTAAAGCTGACCAGATACGTATAATACAAAAGGAGGCTGATTAATTGGCTAAAGAAACCATTGAAATCCTCATAGATGGTGGTAAAGCCACCCCAGGACCGCCCCTAGGTCCGGCCCTCGGACCATACGGAGTCAACATGATGCAAATCGTCGAAGAAATCAACAAAAAAACAGAAAACTTCGAGGGAATGAAAGTCCCAGTGAAAATCACCATAGACACTGAAACAAAAGAATTTGAGATCCAAGTAGGCACACCACCCACAACAGCCCTCATAATGGCAGAACTAGGCATCGAAAAAGGATCACAAGACCCTGGAATGGACAAAATCGCAGACATATCCATCGAACAAGTCTTAAAAGTGGCCAAGATGAAATCCGACTCACTACTCGCAAAAGATTACAAAAGCGCGGTTAAAGAGATAATGGGAACATGCGTAAGCATGGGGATAACAGTAAACGGAAAAGACCCCAGAGAAGTCCAAAAAGAAATCGACAATGGAGTCTATGACAAACTATTAGAAGAATCATAGACCACAAATTATAATTATAATAAAAACCAAAAATCTTATTTTACAATAAAACTCTTTTCTCATGGAGGATATAAAAAATGAAACAAGAGATACTAGAAGCGGTGAAGAAGGCTAAGGAAGAATCCAAGCCGCGGAACTTCACACAGTCAATCGATGTCGTCATAAACATCAAAGACCTAGATGTGAAAAAACCAGAAAACAGATTCGAAGAAGAAATCTCACTACCCCATGGCCGCGGCAAAAAAATTAAAATAGCAGTCATCGCAGACGGAGAATTAGCCCTACAAGCAAAAAAAGCAGGAGCAGACCTAGTAATAACAAGAGACGACCTGGAAGAACTTGGAAAAAACCGTAAAAAAGCGAAAAGACTAGCCAACGAATACGAATTCTTCATAGCGCAAGCCGATCTAATGCCACTCATAGGCCGATTTCTAGGACCAGTACTAGGACCCAGAAAAAAGATGCCAAAACCAATACCAGCAACAGCAAACCCAGCACCACTCATAAAAAAACTCAGGGACACAGTAAGGGTCAGAGTAAAAGACCAGCCACTAATACATACAATTGTAGGAACAGAGAAGATGGAAGACGAAAAAATAACAGAGAACATAGAATCTATACTAGACGCCCTTGACCGTAACCTCGAAAAAGGCAGGAAACAAGTAAAATCCATGTATGTGAAGACAACCATGGGACCAGCAATAAAGGTGATCTAAAATGGCTCATGTAGCTGAATGGAAAAAGCAAGAAGTTAAAGAACTTGCAGAGATGATGAAAGGACATGACGTCATAGGCATAGTCGACCTATCAGACATCCCAGCAAAACAGTTACAAAAAATGAGACAGAACCTCCGCGAAAAAGCAAAAATTAGAATGTCAAGAAAAACCTTAATTTCACTAGCACTAGAAAGGGTGAACAAGGAAAAGAAAAACATAGAAACCTTAAACGATACCATGGAAGGCCAACCAGCCCTCATAGTCAGCGACATGAACCCCTTCAAATTATTCAAGATACTTGAAAAGAGCAAAACCCCATCCCCCGCAAAACCAGGGGCCATAGCACCCCAAGACGTGATAATACCAAAAGGCGATACTGGCTTCGCCCCAGGACCAATACTCGGGGAATTACAGCAACTAGGCATCCCCGCGAAGATAGAGAAGGGTAAAATCGTTATAACAGAAGATCACACCATATTAAAAGCTGGGGATGAAATAACACCTAAAGTGGCTGAAATTTTAAACCGCCTCGACATACAACCATTAGAAGTTGGTATAGACCTTAAAGCCGCCTATGAAAATGAAACAATTTATACATCTGATATTCTAACAATTGATGAAAACAAGACAATAAATGATATCAAAAGGGCATTTTCACAAGCCTTCAACTTGTCAATTAACGCACTAATCTATACAAAGGAAACAATACCATATATAATACAAAACGCAGCTTCAAAAGCATTCAACCTAGCCTATAACGCCATGATACTTACCCCAGAGACAACAGAGCCAATATTAGCCAGAGCATACGCACAGATGCTATCCCTAGCAGCGGAGATAGCACAAAATAACAAGGATGCCCTTGACCAAGAATTATTAGAAAAGATCTCAACAAAAACCAAACCAACAACAAAAAAAGAAGAAAAAAAAGAAGAGGAGAAAGAAGAGGAAGAAGAGGAGGAAGAAGAGGAAGAGGAGGCAGCGGCCGGTTTAGGCGCGCTCTTCGGCTAAAATTTTACAAAAAAATTAAATCTGAGGTGATCATATGGAATATATATATGCAGCAATGTTATTACACGCTACAGGCAAAGAAATAAACGAAGAGAACGTGAAAAAAGTGCTAGAGGCAGCTGGAGCAGAAGTCGATGACGCCAGAGTAAAAGCCTTGATAGCAGCACTAGAAGAAGTCGACATCGAAGAAGCAATGGAAACAACAACTATAACAGCAGCAGCGCCAAGTGGAGCTGCAGAAGAAGAAAAAGAAGAAGAAGAGAAAGAAGAGGAAGAAGAGGAAGAAGAGGAGGAAGAAGAGGAAGAGGAGGCAGCGGCCGGTTTAGGCGCGCTCTTCGGCTGAAACTTCTTTTCCCCTTATAAAATCTTTTTTTTAACATTCACACTACTTTTTCTAAATAAAAAAAGACCATTGATTACCATGCCCCACCAACTAAAAAAACTTGGATATGGAAAAAACAAGTGCAAAACATGTGGGAGATACTTCTGGTCTATAGATGAACGCGAAACATGCGGAGACGCTCCATGCGACCCATACACGTTCATAGGAGATCCTCCGACAAAGAAAAAATATGACCTCTACAAGGTACAGGACACCTTCATAGAATTCTTCAAAAAAAGAGGACACGAACCCATCAAAAGATACCCAGTACTCGCAAAACGCTGGAGAGACGACGTATTCCTAGTAGGAGCATCAATCTACAACTTCCAACCATGGGTAACCTCAGGTCTGGTTAAACCCCCAGCAAACCCACTAGTAGTCGCCCAACCCTCAATAAGACTAAACGACATAGACAACGTGGGAAGAACAGGAAGACACCTAACCTGCTTCACAATGGGAGGCCACCACGCATTTAACTCCCCAGAAAAGCAAATATACTGGGAAAACGAAACAATAAAATACTGTCACGACTTCTTAAAACATATTGGTATAAAATCAGAAGAGGCAACATTCATAGAATCATGGTGGGAAGGAGGAGGGAACGCCGGACCATGCTATGAAGTCTGTGTAAGAGGCGTTGAACTCGCAACCCTAGTATTCATTCAATACGAGATCTTACCAAATGGTAAAAAAAGAGAAATCCCACTAAAGATCGTTGACACAGGCTATGGACTTGAAAGATTCGCATGGATATCCCAGGGGACCCCAACAGCATATGACGCATCATTCGGGCCAGTAATCCAAAAATTAAAAGAACTGGCATCAATCAAAGTCGACGAGGAAATATTAAAAGAAAACGCCCAAGTCGCAGGGATGATGGACATAGAAACATATGCAGACCTTAAAACCCTCAGAAAAAAGGTGGCGGACAAATTAGGTCTTTCAATAGAAGAACTTGAAGCCTCTGCAAAGCCAATGGAATCAATCTATGCAATAGCAGACCATACAAGATGCTTGGCCTTCATGCTAGCAGATGGTGTAATACCATCAAATGTGAAAGAAGGATACTTGGCACGCCTAATCATTAGACGCGCAATCAGACTAATACAAGAATTAAACCTGGAAAAATCATTAAAAGACATAATGGAAATCCAGATAGATTTCCTAGAACCCCAATACCCAGAAATAAAAGAACATCACAAACACATACTAGACATCATCAAACTAGAAGAGAAAAGATATAAAAAGACAATACAAAAGGGTAAAAGAATCGTTAAAAAGACAATAGACCACTTCAAAAAAGAAAAAGAAGAGATACCCCCAGAAACCCTCATAAAACTCTACGACTCCCATGGCATACCCCCAGAACTAGTGAAAGAAATAGCAAAAACCCAAAACTTCAATTTAAAAATCCCAGACAACTTCTACACACTAGTAGCTCAAAAACATGAAAAAGAAGAAGAAACAGAAACAACAAAAATTGAACTAGATTACCCAAAAACAAAATTACTATTCTATGAAAAACCAAACAAAACAAAATTCAAAGCAAAAATAATAGGAATCCACGAAAACGGGATCATACTAGACCAAACACTATTCTACCCAGAAGGCGGCGGCCAACCATCAGACAAAGGAACACTAGAAACAGAAGAAATAAAACTAAAAGTTGAATATGCAGAGAAAATAGGGGACATAGTACTCCACAGAACAGACACAGAAAAACTACCCAATAAACTCATAGGCAAAACAGTGAAAGGAGACATAAACTGGGAAAGAAGAATGACACTAAGCCGAAACCACACAGGAACACACCTCATAGTAGCAGCAGCACGCCAAATCCTAGGAGACCACATCTGGCAAACAGGAGCCCAAAAAGGGATCAAACAATCAAGGATAGACTTATCACACTACAAGCGGATCAAAATAGATGAAATAGAAAAAATAGAAGAACTAGCCAACAAATACGTGAGAGAAAACCTTCCAGTTAAAACCAAATGGATGGAAAGAAACCTAGCCGAGAAAAAATACGGTTTCATATTATACCAGGGAGGAGTAGTGCCAGGAGACAAGATAAGAATAGTTAAAATAGACAAAATCGACGTACAAGCATGCGGAGGCACACACGTACCCAGAACAGGAGACATAGGACTTATAAAAATCAACCGCACAGAAAGAATACAAGACGGCGTTGAAAGAATCGAATTCTCAGTAGGAAAAGCTGCAATAGAACAAATACAAAAAAACAACCGCCTATTAACAGAAAGCTCAAAAATATTCAAAGTACCAATAGAACAACTCCCAAAAGTCTCTGAAAGATTCTTCAAAGAATGGAAATCATTCAAAAACGAGATAAAACGCCTAAAAGAAGAAATAGCACGTCTAAAAATAGAAAACCTCATCAACAAAACCACAAAAATCAACAACCTCCTACTCCTAGCAGAAATTGTCGACGCAGAAATGGACGAAATGCAAAAAATGGCACTAAAACTCACAGAAGACAAAAACATAGACATCACCATCCTACTAAACAAAGACGGGAAAATCGTGGGAACATCATCCCAAAAAGCCATCAAAAAAGGCATCCAAATAAACAAAATCATAAAAGAACTCGCAACAATCCTCGGCGGCGGCGGCGGAGGAAAACCAAACCTCGCCCAGGGAGCCGGCCCCAAAACACACAAAATAGAAGAAACCCTAAAAAAAGCCCCAATATTAATAAAAGAGGCTCTTGAGGGTTAAACTTGGAAAAAACAATCCAAGATATAAAAAAAAGGATAAAAAAAGGCGAAGCGCAAATATTCACAGCCGAGGAAATAAAAAACATGCTCCGCCAAGGAGAAACACCATCCATCCAAGACATAGACATCGTAACAACAGCCACCTGCGGAATAATGTCAGGCACCGCAGCAATCATGCACTTTAAAGCCACAGAACCCGGAAAATTCAAAAAAGCAAAAAAAGTCTACCTAAACGGGATCCCAGCATCCCCAGGCCCATGTCCAAACGAAAACCTAGGCCTAATAGACCTTATACTCCATGGAACATCAAAAAGCATAGAAAACCCAGACTACGGAGGAGGATTCCTACTCAAAGATATAACAAGTGGCAAAAAAATAGAAGTAACCATAGAAACAGACTCCAAAACCATAAAAACAACAACAACCCTAGATAAGATCAAAACAGCGAAGATAATCGGCACAAGAATGGCATACAAAAACTATACCGCCTTTGTAAACCCTGGAAAACAACCAATAGCATCCATATTCAATCCAGTGCCAATGGAAGGTCCATTCAAAGGCCTCTCATTTTCTGGATGTGGTGAACTAAACCCCATCCAAAACGACCCCCAAATGAGAACAATAAAAGCCAGCTCACCCATACTCCTAAACGGTGCGCTTGGCATGATAATAGGAGAAGGTACAAGAAGCACACCAGAAAAACCCAATCTTATGATAGCCGCCGACATCCACGATATGAACCCATACTACCTGGGAGGTTTCAGGACAGCAGCAGGCCCAGAAATATTCAATACAATCGCAATCCCAATACCCATACTAAACAATGAAATACTTAAAAACGTCCTTATAATGAACCATCAGATACCGCTGCCAGTAGCAGATATAAGAGACAGAAGCATCATAGACCAGACAAATTATGAAACTGTTTGGATGGGGGATGAAAGACCATCATATCATCCTGAAAGGTGTGCTGATTGTGAAAAATGTCTCGTGGCTGAAAGATGCCCCACATTCGCCTTCAAGAACAGCCTAGACCTTGAGAAATGTTTTGGTTGCGGAATGTGCGCAAATTCTTGCCCAAATAATGTATTTGAAATGGAAACAGGAGAGGTTACGCTACATTTTAACAATAAAAATATCTATGTGCCAGTAGTATGCAGACAATCAGATATAAAACGTGCCAAAAGATTGGCAGAGGAATTAAAATCCAGGATAGAAGATGAAAGTTTCCCCATTAAATAAACTTTGGTGTTCTAATGGATTATGATCTTATACTTGGACGTTACGGTGAAATTGCCCTTAAAAGTCCGCGGGTTAGGAGGAAATTTGAATCTCAGCTCATTCATAACATAAAAAGCGCATTTAAAACAGAAGCACATATAAAAAGTGGTAGGATATTCATCTACCCAACTGATTTTGAAGAGGCCTTAAATCGCCTAGAAAAAATTTTTGGGATAGTCTCATTTTCACCAGCAATTGCAATGAAAACAGACAAAAACACCATCAAAAACAAACTCGAAGATTATGTGGAAAAACTAAACTCAGAGAATCTATTAGATAATAAAAGATCCTTCGCCATAAGGTGTAAAAGAACAGGAGATCATGAATTCACAAGCCAAGAACTAGCAGCATATGCAGGTTCCATAGTTGTGAATAAAATAGGAGCCCCGGTCAACCTCACAAAACCCGACATAGAAATATTCATAGAAGTCCGCGGCAGAGAAACATACATTTTCCATGAAATGTCACCAGGTCCGGGGGGACTTCCAGTTGGCACAAGTGGAAAAGCAGTATCTCTACTCTCTGGTGGCATAGACTCTGCTGTTGCAACATACCTCATGATGAAAAGAGGATGTAAAATAGCGGCCCTACACTTTGACACTTATCCTTACACAAGCAAAAAAACAAGAATCAAAGTTAAAAACTTAGTAGATAAATTAAGAGAATATTCCCCTGGTGTGAAATTTGAACTCCTAACAATAGAATATGGCGAATACCTTGATTACTGCATATCAAATGCTCCCAGAAACCTCACTTGTATATTATGCAAGTTTGGAATGTACCATCTTGCGGAAAAAATAGCTGAGAAGATAGGCGCCCTTGCGATTGTAGATGGTAGCAGCCTTGGACAAGTCGCCTCCCAAACTTTGTCTAACATTTTGGCAACACGTTACAATGTGAAAATCCCCATTTTAAGCCCCCTAATAGGCTTCGACAAGGTAGAAATTGAAAACCTTGCAAAGAAGATAGGAACTTATGAAATTTCCATAACACCCACTGGAGGGTGTAGCGCAGCCCCTTCACATCCTGCCACCAAAATAGAACCTCAAAAACTATTAAAGGTAAAAAAGAGCATAGGATTGGATTCAAAATTAGAAAAAATAGTAACTTTAAATTAAATAATCTCAATATATTCTAATAATGTTCATAACTGTATACTCCGGAGGTGTATTACCATGAAAACAACTATTAGTGTGATTAAAGCTGATGTAGGAAGCCTAGCAGGTCATGTGCGCGTCCACGAGGCCCTAAAGGACAAATGTGAAGATATACTCTCAGAGGCCAAGGACACAGGGATTCTAGAAGACTATTATATAACCAATTGTGGTGATGACATCGACCTCATCATGACGCATCAAAGAGGCGAAGAAGATGAGGAAGTACATGAAACCGCATGGAAGGCCTTTAAAGAAGCAACAAACCTTGCAAGGGAAATGAAACTATACGGAGCGGGTCAAGACTTGCTCTCAGACACGTTCTCAGGTAACATAAAGGGTATGGGTCCAGGTTGCGCCGAGATGGAGTTCAAAGAAAGACCAAGCGACCCAGTAATCATATTCTGTTGTGATAAAACAGAACCAGGCGCATTCAACCTCCCACTCTTTAGAATATTCGCCGATCCCTTCAACACAGCAGGACTCGTCATAGACCCAAGCCTACACAACGGTTACAAATTCGAAATATTCGACGTCATAGAACACAAAAAAGTGACAATGTCATGTCCAGAAGAAATGTATGATCTGTTAGCCCTTCTAGGCTCCATAAGCCGCTATGTGATCAAAAAAATATACAGAAAAGATGATGATGAAATAGCAGCCTCCGTAAGCACGGAACGATTAAACATCATGGCAGGGAAATACATTGGAAAAGACGACCCAGTAGCCATAGTAAGAGCCCAGTCAGGCTTCCCGGCAGCAGGAGAAGTGCTCGAACCATTCTCAGTCCCGCACCTTGTAGGTGGCTGGATGAGAGGATCCCACAATGGTCCACTAATGCCAGTAGCGCAAAAGAACGCCACACCAGTCAGATTCGATGGTCCGCCACGAGTCATCAGCCTAGGATTCCAAATTGCAAACTGCAAATTAACCGGGCCAATAGACCTCTTTGATGATCCATCATTTGACCGTTCAAGGGCACTAGCAGCTGAAATAGCAGAGTATATGAGAAGGCATGGACCATTTGAGCCTCACAGACTCCCAAGTGATGAAATGGAATACACAACACTACCAGAGATCCTCAAAAAATTAAAGGGAAGATTCGAGGATATAGAATAAAAAAATTTTTGTGGCTCCCCCCATGATTTCATGGGTTAGGTATGGAGCCACCTATCAAATATTTCCATGCGAAAAAAGGAATATCAAAGACCCTCTTAACTTTATCTATAATGGCACTATCACTTGTGGCCACTACAAAATCATCAGATTCCCTTTTGATATTGTAATCAACCTGGGGGGATACTTCGACTTCCCCGGGTATATTATAATCTTTTAATAATCTTCTTACAATGGATGCTAGTTCTCCGCTGAAACTGACATTTTTATCAAAATAGAATTTCACAAAATCCACTTTTAAAATTTTTAATGTTTTAAAGACGATTTTAAGAGCTTTGAGTGTATCATCATTTAATTTGTATTTTCCGAAAATTCCCCTGGAATCTCTTAAAAATCCATCCTGGGCTATGAAAAAATCTCCTCGAAGGACACTCTCCACACTTATAAGAACATTATAACCATCTATAAGTATCTTAGATCCTCTAAGGGATTCTGGATTTGCTATTTTCTTTCTTCTCTTTTTTATTGTGGACTCTGAAAAAACGTATCTTGCAAGGTAATTTCTATCCTTTCTTTTGAGCTTATAGTGGTTCGCAACGAAATCAAGGGCAACTCTCTTTTTATAACCTTTGTCTAGAAGATATCGGAGATCCTCCCTGGCATCTTTGAGGGTCATCAACCCCTCCTCTTAGCAGCTATAATTAGTACGCGGTCTGAGGCATCCTCTGCCCTATCAGCTATATTTCCAATGTGTATGGCAATCTCCTTCATTTCTAGGAGTTTGACCACGCCAATTTCTTCGCTTTTATAGGATCTGTAAAGTTTGGTTAATATTCTTCTTTCAATCATGTCTGCTTTTTCTTCAAGTTTTTCTATCTCATGGGCTTTTTTAATCGCTTCTGTAAGATCTTCTTCTAGGAATTTTATACAATCTCTCAGGGCTTCTACAACTTGTCTTATAACATCCATGAATGCTTCAAAATCTTCCCTGAATTTTGAGGGAAATTCAACTTTACTCAAGGATATTATGAATGCTGTGGATTCTAGGGTGTCAGCTACTTTATCCACATTTTCAGTTAACATAATCCTATCTTCCCTGTCAAATGGCAAGAAAGCCCCCTCATAGAATCCCAATTCCATCTTTCGACGTATTTCATCAGCTTCATGCTCCAATGAGGATATCTTCTTTGTTAAAACATCCACCATATCATATTCCCCATTATAAAAGTGGAGCATAATGTCCTCGAATTCCTCGTAGCACTCATAAACTTTCTCCACATGCTCTTTAGCATATAGTTCAACTTTACTTTCTTTTAAGAAGAACCTTCTCATTATTTAACCCCTATTCCATGTAGAATACGTAGGGAATCAATCAACCCATGGGCATAATTTATACAACCAAAGGATGTTAGATAATCCCCCTTTTCCAGATAATATATAGAGTCCTCTTTATAATTTTCAGCCCTCTGGATAATATCCTTCTCTTCTCTACTGAAATCTAGGTATGACATCTCCCTTAAATTTTTCTCTAAAAGTTCAATATCCTTCCTAATCCTTTCATATGCCAAAGCCCATCACCTGTTGGACATCATCCTCCAAGAATAATAGATCCTCTGAGCCACAGTAAAATATCCTAGGACTATGATAAGTATAACAGCAACTTCCATGATAAAATCTCCAAAAATCGAAGCCAAAAACGCTCCAATAATTAATATTATCAATCTTTCAGCTCTTTCAGCCACTCCTATACCACAGGGTATACCTTCACCCTCTGCACGGGCCCTAACATAACTTACAGTCATCGAGGCGTGGAGTGCCAACATCCCAGTTAACCATCCTGTAAAACCACCATAAGTTATACCTATTATCATAGATGCATCTGAGAACCTGTCCAATGTCGAATCTAGGAACCCTCCAAATTTTGTCGCCTTAAAATTCCCCCTTGCAAGAGCACCATCAACAATATCCATAAAACCACTCAAGGCCACCAATAAGCCGCCGATAAACAATTCCCTAACTGCAAACATGTAAGCAGCTGCCAAGGCTGCGATAAAAGCCATCAGAGTAACATAATTTGGGTTCACCTTAATCTTTGACAGAATAGGGTCTATTATACCCTCAAGGTATGGTCTGAGATTATTTAGCATAGAATATTCTTATAAAATTCAATTTATATATATTCCATGGACACCCCCCCACACATAATAAGAAAATCTTGGGAATCCGAAAATGAAGATCATAAAAATAGAAAATCAACACTTAAAAAAGCATTTAAAAGAAGCAAAAGCTATTCTAAAAAGTGGAGGTATCATATTATACCCTACTGACACCCTATATGGTCTGGGAGTTGACGCATTTAATGAAAAGGCTATAAAAAGACTTTACAGGTTAAAGAGGAGACCTCTAAATAAGCCAATGTCAATATGCTTACATGACACGAAATGGATTAAAAGAGTCGCCCACCCCAACCCCAAAATCGAAAAGATAATAGATATGATCCTACCAGGACCATTCACCATCATACTCAAAAAAAAGAACACAATCCCCTCCATTTTAACCAGTGGCAGTGAAAAAATTGGTATAAGGATCCCAGACAACACCATTTCCAGAGAACTTGCAAGTGAATTCCCAATAACAACTACAAGTGCAAATATATCTGGGATGAAAACCCATAATAACATCAAGGACATAATCCAACAAATAGGAGAAGTAGACCTAGCCCTCGACGCGGGTCCGCTCAAAAAAAGAAAACCATCCACTGTAGTAGATCTCACAAAAGATCCCCCAAAAATTTTAAGAAAAGGAGCAGGACATGAAAAGATCAAAAAATTAATATTAAAAGGTTATGAATATGAGACTCCTCTCAAACATTAAAAAACCAGCCAGAATACCAACAGGCTGCTCCCTAGATAAAATACTAGGAGGGGGCGTGGAAAAAAGAAACCTAACACAATTCTATGGACCTCCAGGATCCGGGAAGACGAACATAGCCATAAAACTAGCCGTAGAAACAGCGAAAAACCATGGGAAAGTGATATTCATAGATACTGAAGGTGGAATGTCAATAGAAAGAATAAAACAAGTAGCAGACAAAGACTTCGACAAAGTAGCCAAAAAAATAATATTATTCGAACCAGGAACATTCCAAGAACAAAGCGAAACAATAAGAAAAATATGGGCACTCCTACAAAGACACCCAAAAGAATTCGACCTCATAATCCTAGACTCTGCAGTAGCATTATACAGATTAAAAGACGGGAACTCCCCAAGAATACACAGCGAACTAGGCAACCAAATGGCCCTACTTTTAAGGATGGCGAAAAAATATGACGTCGCAGTTGTAATCACAAACCAAATATATTCACTATTCGATGCTGAAGGCAGAAACGCCATCGAACCAGTAGGAGGCACCATACTCAAATACTGGAGCAAAATAATCATCGAACTACAAAAAGGAGATGTCATCGGAGAACGCCGCGCAATCCTCAAAAGGCATAAAAACAAACAAGAAGGACTCGAAACAACATTCAGAATAGTTGAAAACGGTCTTGAAGGATAAACCATCTGAAGAAAATCATATACTCAGATGCCATGAAAACTTTTATTAACCCTCTAAACTAATAATAGTCTAAAAAAATCATGACAGATTTTCTTTCCAATGAAGAGTATAGGAGCAAGAACATGATCTTCTCCAATGTCACATAAAAAACATAGTGATGAGCATGATATCACCCAAAAAATATCACAGAACAGCTAAAATGCCACCTAATGATTTTAAAAATGTTAATGAATTTTTTAATCATGTTTTCCAGGACAAAAAAATGATATGGATGGGTCAGAATACAAACCATCTCAACGATCACAAGGAAATAAAAGAATCAATGATAGAATTCATAAAAACCAACGAATATTGTAAATACCCCCCACCAGAAGGATTCCCAGAACTCCAAGAACTAATAATAAAAGACCTAGGATTAAAAAACGGCTTCGAATCCCTAATAACAGCTGGGGGGACAGAATCCCTCCATATATGCATGCAAAGCATCATAAAAGTAGGTGATGGGATCATAACATGCGACCCAGGATACCAAATAATCGAAAACTTCGCCAGAAGATTCGGGGGAAAAGTAAAAAGCGTGGAAATATACAACAATGAATGCTCCTATAAACTCACACCAAAACTCGTAGAAGATAACATAGACAAAAAGACAAAGATAATATCACTCATAGACCCCCTAAACCCCCTAGGATCATCCTATACAAAAGACGAGATAAAAGAATTCGCTGAAATAGCCGAAGAAAAAAACCTATACCTCCTACATGATATAACATACAGAGATTTCGCAAGAAAACACTACCTAGCAGCTAAATACGCCCCTGAAAGAACATTAACAATCTATAGTTTTTCAAAGATCTGTGGAATGGCCGGTTTAAGGATCGGAAGCGTTATAACAACACCAGAAATGATGAAATCCCTAAAAGATTTCATGATAAACGATCTTGGAACAAATGTCCTATCACAAGTCGGCGCGATAACAGCCCTAAAATCAAAGAAAAAATGGATCAAGAAAGTGCGTGAACGCACATTCAAAAACCAGAAGATCATAAAAAGGGCTGTTGACCAAGTAGAAGGTACATTCATACCAGTATACCCATCACAGGCCAACATGATGGCCATAGACATATACAATACAGGCGTGGACCCAGTTGATCTCACAAACTATCTTCTAAAAAGAAAAATTTTCGTAAGACAAGGATCATACACCAGCAGAACCTATGGTAACAGATACATCAGATTAAGCTTCTCAATACCAAAAGAACAGGTCCAAATATTCGCAGAAAACTTCATAGACTTAATGGGATTCCTAAGAACCTAAAATTAGGAGAGTTCCAGAAAAATTTAATTATTTTTCACATCTATATCCTTATTTTGCTTGTCAACCCCCAAAAATAGAGGATACACATGGGGGAAACTTGGATAGTTAAATTTAAATATCACATTTTAGATAGATTCCTTTTGTAGCTCTGCTCCCTAACGAGAGTAGCATAGGATACAAGGGGTTCCGAGCCAAGAGGGGAGTATGATTCCATGGGCGTAAAGCCATGGTGGTGAACTCCTCAACTCTGTAAGATTCCATGTTGGAAACCTCACGTGTAAGCATGGGGGGAGACCAACCCCTCATAGAGGTCCATTATATTTTTCAACCAATTAATGAAAATTTATAGGATGAAAAGGACAAAGGGAGGTGTTTACATGGATAAATTAACAATTATAATCCTACTAGCTATAATAGCAGTTAGTGGGGTTGCAGCAGGTTACCATTATTACGGGGGAGAAAAACTACAATCACAGACACAGTTAAAGATCCAAAATCAAACGAAACTTCAAAATCAGACACAAATAAGAAACCAGACACGATACATGAACCAAAGTTGTCTCTCAGTTGACCAGTTAAACAGCGCAAATGGGAATCTAATACAATATCAAGATCAGAACATGTTCAGTGGCGGGTCACTACATCAAGAACAAAATAGGAACAGAATCAGGAATAAAACATAGAAAGTAACATTCGATGGAAGACTTTTGGCGTCATCAGCCCAAGAAGAGAAATTCTGGGGGAAAGTTCTTATAAATTAAATTATGATCCCCTCAGATTATTCAATTTTAAGGTAATAATATTCTCCGATTTCTTTTTGTTTACGATCAAGGAAACTATTGATTTTGTTCACCCTGGGCCTTCTTGTTTCTTTATCTCTTCTGAATGTTATCCCCACTTGGGATAAGAACTTGTTCATGGCTCTTCGAAGTTCTGTCGGGCTTGTAGCATATCCTTCTATACCTGGCATGCCATAAAATACCATGGCTCTATCTGATATATAATCAAGGAATATTATATCATGGTCTATTATGATGGCAGAAGAGTCCCTACCTTCTATTATTTTTCTCATGGCTTTAGCTGTCATCAATCTTTGTTCAACATCTAGGAATGCTGTGGGTTCATCGAAAACGTAAAGATCGGCTTCCATTGAAAGTGTGGTGGCGATGGATAGTCTTTGAAGTTCGCCTCCGCTGAGCTCTTCAACCTTTTTATCCTCTAATTCTTCGAGGGAAAATGGCCTTGCAATTTCGCTTTTAAATATTTTAGTCCCGTATCCTTGTGCATTTAAATGTAGGAATTCTCTAACAGTGCCCTTGAAATTGGATTTTAGGTATTGTGGTTTATAGGCTACTTTGAGTTTCTTTTTAATTTTGCCATTATCTGGTTTTTCTTCTCCGGCTAGGATTTTTGCAAAGGTTGTTTTACCTATACCATTTGGTCCGAATGCGGTTACTATCTCCTTTAGGTATACTTTACCTTCTTCGACGTTTAATTGGAAACCTTTATACTTTTTGGTTAATTTTGTGTATTCTGTGAGTGTTTCGCCCTCCTCTTCTGGGGTGGGTGGTTTTATTTTAAATTGGATTTCGCCTTTTCTAAATCTGACATTTTCTTCCCTTAAGAAACCTTTTATGTAGGCATTTATACCGACCCTCACACCTCTTCTCTTTGATACGACTCCATAAGCCCCCGGCTTACCATAGAGCACGTGAACGTAATCTGAGAGCGCGTCAAGGGCTGCTAGGTCATGTTCTATCACCATAACTGCTTTGCCCTCTTCCTGGAGAGATCTTATCACTTTAACGGCATTTAGTCTCTGTTTAACATCTAACCAAGATGTTGGCTCATCAAAATAATAGAAATCAGCATCTCTAAGGGCTGCTGCGGCTATAGCTATGCTCTGGAGTTCTCCCCCGCTTAAATTTTTAATATCCCTTTTTAGTATGGGTTGGAGTTCAAGTGTTTCAATTATAAAATCTAATTTGCCACGTTCATCAATCCTTGAAAGGAGTTCATACACTTTACCCTTCACATATTCAGGGATGAGGTCTATTATCTGGGGTTTATGAACTGCCTTTAATTTACCTGCTGAAAGTTTCTTAAAATATTCCTGTAACTGCGAGCCCCTGAAAAAGCGTGTTATCTCATCCCATCCTGGTGGGTTTTCATAATCTCCAAGATTAGGTTTTAATTCACCTGACAAAATACGGCTTATAGTCGATTTACCTATCCCATTGGGTCCTATAAGTCCAACCACGTCACCTTGACTGATAACTGGTAATCCGAAAAGTTCAAACATGTTCTCCCCATAACGATGAACAGGATCCTCAAGGGCCTCTGGTAGATTTATTATACTTATAGCATTAAAAGGGCACCTATTAGTACATATACCGCAACCAGAACATAATTCTTCTGATATCACCGGCTTTTTCGTTTTTTCGTTAACGGTTATCGTGTCTTCACCCATTCTGACACCTGGACAATATTCAATACATAGATAATTACATTTTTTTGGCTGGCACCGGTCATGATCCAAAATAGCAATCCTAGTCATCAAATCACCCTTTAGGAAAACAGTGAAAAGGTTAAACTTTAAATTGGCTCCGGTGAATTACCCTTCTTATTCCGGAAGGTGGACCCCCCCAAAGGTATTTAAAGGTATAGGCTCCCAGATTTAAGATACTATTTCCTTCTAAAAAAAATTTCATTCCCATAAAAAAAGGAAAATAAATATATAAAAATTGATATAATTAAAGTTCTTTCTTTTTAAATGCCAAATCTATGTCCTCTGCTTTAACGGTCTTTCTACCAGCGTGTTTTGCTAGTTTAACAGCTTCTTCTGCTATTTCTTCGCCTATTTCTTCTAGGGCTTTTGCTAGTGCTTCCCTTGCATCATCACTTATTCTTTGCGCACCGGCATTTTTTATGATTCTTCCAACTGGTGCTATTGGTAATTCACCCATAATATCACCTCATTTTTATCTTCAAATCTCTAGTATTTAAATTTATCGTTTTTTTCCCCATTTTTGTGACCAATATCCCATTTGTAAATATGAGAACCACACTAAAGACAACAATAGAACTTTGAAAAATTTTTCGTACCATCAAGATACTCCCATAAAGTTTCACACAATATAATAACCTATATACCCCATACCATAATAAGATAAAAAAAACTAAAGGGTGAGACCCCCAGATGAAACAAGCCATTATAATCCGCACCGACCTTAAAATGGGAAAAGGTAAACTCGCAGCCCAAGCCTGCCACGCATCCATCGAATCATACAAAAGAACACCTAAAGAGAAAATAAAAAAATGGGAAAAAGAAGGTTCAAAAAAGATAATCCTAAAAGTGAAAAACCTAGAAGAACTCATAAAAGTATACGAAACAGCAAAAAAGAAAAAAATCCCCCACTACCTTGTACGCGATGCAGGACACACACAACTACCCCCAGGTACAATAACAGCCCTCGGAATAGGCCCAGACAACGATAAAAAAATAGATAAAATAACAGGCCACCTAAAACTATTATAAAACCCAAAAAAATAACATAGGGACCTTTAAAAAATGATTTTCATCAACACAACACCAAGGAAGTGCCAATAATGGAATGGACAGTTAAAATAGGAGGCAGTTTATTCCCCCACCACGCAAAAAAACTCCTAGAAAACCTATCAAACGAAGACGTCATCATCATACCTGGAGGTGGAGAATTCGCAGATAAAATAAGAGAATACGACAAAAAAATCGGACTTTCAGACACTGCTAACCACGAAGCGGCAATACTATCAATGGATATAATGGGCATACTCCTAGCAGACCTTGTGAAAAGGGCTGAAACAACCCACACAATCAAAGGCGCCCGAAAAATAAAAAAAGATGGTAAAATCCCCATCCTACTACCATCAAGAATACTACATTACCTAGACCCCCTCAAACACTCATGGAAAGTAACATCAGACTCCATCGCATTTTACATATCAAAACTCATAAATGCAAAACTATTAATAGCAACAGACGTAGATGGTATATACACAACAAAACCCACAAAAAAAGGGGCTAAACTTATAAATGAAATAACTGCTAAAAAGTTACTAACTTTTGGCGAAACCGCAGTGGATGAAGAACTACCAAAACTACTACTAAAATACAAATCTGATTGTTACATAGCCAATGGAAAGCATCCACAACGGATTCTTTCTATCATAAGATCCACTGACACCATACATACAAAGATAAGAGGTGATTAAATGGCCAAAATAAGATGCACATCATGCAAACAAGAAATACCACCAGTTGAAAGTTATGTCAAATTCGAATGCCCATTCTGCGAAGAAATAATATACAGATGCGAAAAATGCCGAACCTTCGGCCACCCATACAAGTCTAAATGCGGATTCGAAGGCCCGTAAATTTAACATTGGAGGATTTAATATGGGAGAAGTTCTAGCCACAATCAAGATAATGCCAGAAAGTCCAGAAATAGACATGTCAAAACTAAAAAATGAAATCCAATCATCCATCCCCAAAAGCGCCGAACTATATAAAATAGAAGAGGAACCAGTAGCATTTGGCCTCATAGCCCTTAAAATAATGGTTATTGTAGATGACGCGGCCGGGGGAACAGAAAACGTCGAAAAAAACTTATCAAAAATTGAAGGTGTAAGCAATATCGAAGTGACTGATCTTCGACGTTTAATCTAAACATCCGCTATCCTATTTTAAAAAACATTCTTATTTATATCATGTGTGGGGGGGTTAATAATATGCCTAGTGGCCAGTATAAATGGGGGGCAGTTTTAGTTGCCTGTTTGGCAATTTTCATCATAGTTTTAGATACATCAGCAATGAATGTGGCAATAACCACACTAGTTGTGGAGCTAAATACTACATTGTCAACAATTCAGTCCATAATCGCTTTATATGCATTAATAATAGCCTCATTCATGTTATTAGGGAGCAAACTTCAAGATATCCTTGGCAGAAAAAAGACATTTTTAGTGGGATTGATCATTTATGCTTGTGGAACGAGCATCGCTACTTTAAGTATCAATGCAGGGATGCTCATGATAGGATGGGCCATTTTAGAGGGTGTTGGCGCGGCTTTGATGTTCCCAGCGACCACAACCCTTGTGGGCGCTAGTTATGAGGGTGAAGATAAAGTTACTGCTTTTGGAATTTGGGGTGGTATAGCAGCCATGGGCGCGGCCATAGGCCCTATAATAGGGGGAATTTTCACGACATACTTTACTTGGAGGCTAGTGTTTGCATTTGAACTCATTTTTGTAGCATTAATTTTAATTTTCAAGGACTATTTAACGGAATCTGAACCAACTTTGAAATGGAAGGATTTAGACATATTAGGCGCCATTATTTCCACAGTATCCCTAGTATTAATTGTTATGGGGATTTTACTCCTTTCAAAACCGCGAAACTGGGAATATGTCCCGGTTTTACTAGTCTCTGGTTCTATTCTCTTTGTTGTCTTTTTATGGTGGCAGAGAAGAAGGCTTAACCAAGGTTTAGAACCGTTATCTGATGTATCTCTCTTTAGGAATCGTCTGTTTGGATTAGGTACTATTAATTCCATAATACAACAAATACCCTTAGCAGGTTTTCTTTTCATCATACCAGTTTTCCTGCAACAGATTACCAAACTCAATGCATTTGATACTGGGCTGACTCTTCTACCAGCATCCATCTCTATCCTCATGTTTTCAATTTTAGGGGCGAGATTCTCAACAATTTTAGATTCCAAACATATTATGATGATTGGTTTTCTTATTTCTGCACTGGGAACATTCCTACTGGGAGGGGTGTTTAACTTAAACACTCAAATGATGGACATTATACCATCGACTATTGTCTTTGGTGTGGGAATCGGCCTTTTACTTTCACAATTAACCAACCTTACCATGTCAGCTGTCAGGAGCGAACAAGAAACAGATGCCTCAAGTTTACTTAATTCATTTAAAAATCTAGGTTATTCACTAGGAACGGCTTTGATAGGAGTTTTACTTTTAATAGGAATTTTCAATGGACTTACAACTGGAATAGAAGCAACTGGCCAGACTGGAAACATGACTACACAGGAAATTCGGGATAGTCTTTTTGAATATGTAGAAAAGATGCAGACTGGACCACCTCCACAAATATCGCCACAAATACAACCTTATGCAACTGAAATTGTGGATCTATCTATTAGTTCTGCAATGAGGCAAACATTTAACGTATTGTCTTTGATTCTCCTCTTAGGATTCATACTAAGCATTTTCTTACCAAGAAAATCTAAATTGGGATGAAGAATAAAAAAGAAGGAAATAAATAGTACGTCAATAACCCCTTTTTTTATATTGACAATCTTTAATGGTATTTCTGTGAGATTTTTTTATCGGAGGTTTTTTTATCCTGCGAAAAACGTCACCAGAGAAATTCCCAATCCATGATATTCGAAAACCACATAAAATATAAATAATAATAATAATGTTGAATATAATATTATGTCTGGGAGTTGATATGGGGAAAGTTCTCGCCACAATCAAGATAATGCCAGAAACCCCCCCAAAATAGGAACGCCAAAACTAAAAAATAGAAGAGGAGCTTGTAACATTCGGCCTCATAGCCCTCAATGTAATGGTTGTCGTAGATGACGCGGCCGGGGGAACAGAAAACATTGAAAGCTTATCAAAAATTGAAGTTGTGAAATGGCTAATCTTCAATGTTGAAAAGTTGGTGGTTGAAATTTTCGATTTCATCCTCGCCTGCTTTCTAGGGATTATCTGCGGTACAATAACAGGTATTATACCTGGTATCCATGTTAATACCGTAGGTGCATTCGTATTCGCTGCCACTCCCTTCCTTCTCAAGTTTTTCTCCCCTGAATTTTTAGCTGTTTTCCTGCTTTCAATGTCTATTGCCCATGCACTCCTAGAATTCATACCATCCATGCTCCTAGGCGTACCAGATGAATCAACAGCATTATCCATCCTTCCAGGCCATAGGATGATATTGGAAGGGCAAGGTAGAAAGGCCATAAGACTAACAGCCATTGGAGGGCTTGGAGGCATAATATTCACAGTATTATCCCTACCCTTATCCATAATTTTCCTACCTCCAACATATAATCTGATAAGACCATATATAGGACTATTACTCCTTATAGTGTCAATTTACCTTATAATAAGCTTGAATAAGAATTTAGAGGCTACTATATGGTCCCTTGTAATATTCATCCTTTCAGGGATCCTAGGATGGGTTATGTTAAATACTCCGCTTTCATCAAATATCTCTCTATTATGTACCTTCAGCGGCCTATTTGGTGTGAGCACATTAATTCACAGCCTAGGTAAACACTCGATTTTACCCAGCCAATATACTGTGAAGGAAATTAGAATCGATACTAGGATTATAAGAGGAATCCTTGGAGGAGGAGTTGCAGGAACCCTATTAGGGTTTCTCCCAGGTTTTGGACCGGCGCAGGGCAGTATACTGGCCCAGGAAATCAGTGGTGGGAGTGATGATAGGATAGAGAACCTTTTAACATCTCTCAGCGCCTTGAACACTTCAGATGCTCTTTTTTCACTTATGACAATATATCTCATGGGAAATGCTCGCAGTGGCATAGCAGTCTACATTTTGAAGATAATAGAAAATTTCAGTTTAAATTATCTCATATTTTTTAGTTTTGCATCTTTATTATCAGTTGCAGCATCTTTTATCCTGTGCATAAAATTGGGGGATTTTCTGGTTGATCGTCTACAATACCTAGATTACAATAAGCTTTCCAAACTGGTAATATTTTTTATAAGCTGCCTAGTGGTGATATTCTCCCTATGGGAAAATGCACCAGTCCATTTCATCTTACTTGCCTATGTAACATCCATCGCCGTTGGTTTGATACCACATTATATTGGTGTGAGTAAATCTTATTTGATGGGAGTCCTTATAATACCCGCCCTGGCCATCTATCTTTAGCAGATTAAAATTATTTCCTTGGCAAGCTTTCTAGAAGTTTTAACGAAAGGTGTGGTATCAACATTTGGGAATGGATCTATGATACAAAGATCATATTTTTCATCAATGAGTGAAGGCAGATCCCTTATATCTTCATTGTACACCTCAAATTTCTCATCTGCAAGTTTAAATCCATTCACTTCCAAATTTATAATGGTTGTTTTTATGCTTTCAGTCCATATATCATTGAATATTACCTTATCGGCGCCTGTGAAGAGTGAGAATAATCCGAGGGTTCCAGGGCCGCATGTAGCATCTATAACCTTAAATGGACCTTTAAATTTTCTCAGGATATTATAGAGATTCATGATCTTTGAATATGAAGATCCTAGGGATTCGATGTGCATCCTACTCTGTCTTTTATAAATGCATAAGGCCCCCCTTGGACTTTTTATGATGTCGCAGCGCATATCACATCCGGCTAATTTCTCATATACGATTGGTTTATGATCTGAGTCAAGCATGCCTACTGTCTTCCCTGGATCGCCTTTGATAACCCCTTTAACTTCTGGCACTTCCCCGATTATCTGTTTAGCTGTTTTTTTATCCAGTTTATCAGATAATATTAATAGGGATTTTGATGGTAGAAATGGTGCTCTTGAAAGAGGATAGCCTATGGTCATGAGTGGAGTGCCAACGTTTCTTAGACTTGATTCTTTATCTAGTAGTCCTTTGTCAACCATTATACTCAGAATATGCCCCATTGTGGAGTCAAGGTGCCTTTTACCACACTCACATCTACCCCAGTCTCTATCAATGGATTTCAAGTTTAATTGATCCCCTAGTGGGGTTCTTTTATCTATGTGAGGATCATGGCAATTTTTACATCCATTATAAAAATATTGGATCTTTTCTAACAAAGATCGCCTATCTATTATGCACTTTTCCCCACATTCACACCTTAATCCCATATAAAATTTAAATATAATGTTCATTATATTAAAAGATGATTCTCATGAAGGATAAAAGGAAAGCCATCCTAAAGGAAATCCTGGGAGATTTCGCTTCTGAAAACTCTGAATCTGAGGGAAGACTTGAATCAAAGGATGAGAGCAGTTTTGATATATCCAAGATAATTAAGAAAAGACCCCCAAAACTTGGAGCAGATGTTGAAGAAGTCGAAATCGTCGAAGAAGAACTAATACCACTATACAGGGTTTCCATCCCCAGATTCACTGAAAAAGAAAGGGAACTTATAAACGAGATAAGGGCAAAGCTCGTTGAAGCCGCTGTAAGTGCGGGTGGCGAATTTAAAGTTGATAAAAAAACCCTTATGAAAGAGGTTAAAGATTTCCTCAGAATAAAAGGAGTTCGCGATATTGACAGACTCGCCAAGCAAATCATACAAGAAATGCTAGGCTATGGGGAAATCGACCCCCTCATAAGAGATGATAACCTCGAAGAAATAATGATAATCGGCGTGAAAAAACCAGTTTTTGTCTACCACAGAGAAAAAGGCATGATGATCACAAACCTCGTATTCGATGACGCGAACAACATAAAAGCCCTAATCGATTTAATCGCAAGACAGGTAGGCCGCCGCATAGACCAACAAACACCCATACTCGACGCAAGATTACCAGACGGATCAAGGGTCAACGCAACCATACCCCCAGTCTCCCCAGATGGCCCCACCCTAACAGTGCGTAAATTCAGAAAAGATCCCTACACCATCATAGATCTTATAAATTTCAAGACAATGTCATCTTACCTTGCAGCCTTCCTTTGGGTGTGTACAGATGGCCTCGGAGCCAAACCATGCAACGCAATAATCGCCGGTGGTACAAGCTCTGGTAAAACAACAACCTTGAATACAATAGCAGCATTCATACCACCCCGCGAACGTGTTATCACAATCGAAGACACCCTAGAACTCCAACTCCCACACCCACATATTCTAAGGTTGGAAACAAGACCCCCAAACATAGAGGGAAAAGGCGAAATTGACATGGACACCCTAGTCAAAAACTCCCTACGTCAAAGACCAGACCGGATAATAGTAGGGGAAGTGAGGGGGCCAGAAGCCATAACATTATTCACAGCCTTGAACACTGGACATTCAGGGTTCGGCACATTACACTCCAACACCGCACGTGAAACAATCACAAGACTTACAAACCGTCCAATGAATGTGCCAAATATTATGATACCCGCACTAGACTTCATTATAATGCAGAATAGGATGTACAGTTCATCTGGCCATTCAATAAGACGCATAACCGAAGTAGCCGAAGTTGTGGGGATGGAAGAAGACAAAGTCCAATTAAACAGGATATTTGAATGGGATAACGTCACCGACAAAGTGGAATACGTGGGTATAGCAAGCCAAACACTAAGAGAAATAGCAGAAATGCGAGGTATAAACATAACAGAGATAGAAGAAGAAATCGAGAAAAGAAGACTAGTCCTAGAGTACATGGCCGACGAAAACATAAGATCTATAGATGAAGTAGCTAAATATATACATAGTTATTATAAGAATCCTGAGGAAATCTTGGAGCAAATACTCTAAAGTCCCCCGAATATAAAAGAGGGGATGTCCACAATGGTTTTAAAAAAAATTTTTGAAAAACTCGGCAGCCTAACAATAGATGCGGGTAAAAAGGTGGAAGAGGGGGTTAAAGTCCCCGCCACGAAACTAAACATTGTCAAGCCTTCATTCACTAGTAAAATGCCATCAATCCCTGGTAAAATTGATTTTAGGAGGACTATAAAGCGTAGAAGCACATCCGTGATCTTGGAACGGATGAAGATGACCCCAGAGGAGATAGAAATATTCAAGGATCTTATCGAAGCCGATAAACGTCGCGAGGAAAAGGAAAAAGAAAGTGAAGAGAAGTATATGGAAGCTTCACTCGAGGAAATATTAAAGGAGAGAGAGAAAAGGAGACTCGAACCTAAACTGGTAATGACATTAGGAGGCATTTCCGGCTTCTTACTATTATTGATAACAGTTATATTAGGTTTTGGCTTAGATATTGGGCTTATATTAATGTTCTCAGTAATTTCCCTATCTATACTCTTAATGTTCGCGCCAGAATTACAAAAGGGGAGAAGATCTTCAGAAGCGGCACGTCAACTACCATTTGCTCTGAGGCAAATGGCAACAGAACTTAGAGCAGGACTAGGACTCCATGATACCATGCGCTCAGTAGCAATGTCAGGGTATGGGGCGTTATCCCAAGAATTCGCAAGGACTCTGGAAGAAATAAGGTATGGTGAAACCACAGAAAATGCTTTAAAGGAAATGTGTAACCGTGTGAACTCAGAAGGTTTGGATAGGGCTATTTATCAGATTACAAGGACTCTAGAGAGTGGGGGGGACCTAGCTAAAACCCTTAACATTATAGCAGAGGATGTGGCCTATGAGATGAGAATGAAACTTAGAGATTATTCCCAGAAGCTTAACTCTTTTACCATGATATACATGTTCATCGCCATCCTAGGACCAGTTATATTCCTAGTAATGTTACTTGCAGCCACCACAGTCATGGAAAGGTCAGTTTTACCCCCAATTGCCATACTGTTATTATATCTATTATTATTCCCAGCGATAGTAGGGTTCATGGCCTTCATGATAAAAAGACTTGAACCAAAATTATAAATTACGACCCAAAGGGAATTCCAAGTGGACTTGTAGCCCAATAAGCTTCTCTTTTCCTTTTATAAATTGGGTGCAGGTATATAATCTAAAATATGGATAACCGTTCAGTTAATAATATTTAAAACTTTCGATTACCTTTAAATCATAAATTATTTCTATTTTGCAGATAAACTGATATACTGGCTGCCGCAAATTTCCCGCCATTATAAAGGGGTGGTGAAAGGCAGCAGGAGAGGTGGGTGGGAAAAACCAAAAATTGAATCTGGGAGTGGAAAACTCCCTTAACCTGTAAAGGGATAATTAACATCTCCACCCACCCGTCAAGTTCGGGAACGGAGGTGAAACCCTCCCACAAAAGGGATGGAAACCCCCCCAGAAAACATTTAACAACCCGAAGGTGATATATATGAAATTTGGTATCGAAATAGTCCCAAGCATGCCAATAGACGAAGTAGTTGAAGTCGTTAAATTGGCAGAGGACGTAGGCTTTGAATACGCTTGGATAACAGACCACTACAACAACAGATACGTATATCAAGTCCTCGCCTTACTCGCTAAAGAAACCGAAACCATCAGAATGGGTCCAGGTATAACAAACCCCTATGTTAGAAACCCAGCAATAACAGCCTCAGCAATAGCAACCCTCGACGAAATCTCAAATGGAAGAGCAAACCTCGGTATCGGACCCGGTGACAAGGCCACATTCGACAAACTAGGCATCGCCTGGGAAAAACCAATATCAAGGATAAAAGACGCAATATCCACAGTAAGAACCCTAACAGCCGGCGAACCACTCGACACAGGGGCAAAATTAGACTACAAACCAGTCCAAGATAAAATCCCAGTATATATGGGTGCCCAGGGCCCAATGATGCTCAAAACCGCCGGTGAAGTGGCAGATGGTGTGCTGATCAACGCTTCAAACCCAAAAGACTTTGAAGCAGCCGTCCCAAACATAAAAGAAGGGGCAGAATCCGCAGGCAGAAGCATTGATGAAATCGACGTCGCCGCATACACATGCACATCAGTAGATGAAGACCCTGAAAAAGCAGCAAACGCTGCCAAGATAGTTGTAGCATTCATAGCCGCAGGATCACCACCATTCGTACTCGAAAGACACGGCCTACCAGGCGAAACACAACAAAAATTCGGAGACCTCATAGCCAAAGGAGACTTCGGCGGTGCAATAGCAGCAGTCGACGACGCATTAATGGAAGCATTCGCAATTGTAGGCACACCCGACGACCTCGTGCCTAAAATAGAAGCACTTGGTGAAATGGGCGTAACACAATACGTCGTTGGTTCACCAATAGGACCAGACATGAAAAAATCCATAAAACTCGTAGGAGACATCATAGAAAGCTTCTAAAACAACCCCCAACCTTTTCTAATTTTTTTACAAAAACTTTTTTTTTATCTAAATTCTGCAAGAAGACCCTCCCATAGAGAGGGGGATAATTGTAAAGCCTTAAATACTGCCTTCCACATACACCCTTTTCTAGACCATACCTTAAAGAGAGTAGCATGGAATACTGGGCCCCAAGCGAGAAAGGGGATATGAATGTAAAAGTCTTGGGTTCAAACCCCGCAAGCCTCCATGTTGAAGAAGTCTCCACGCGTGGGGAGGGTCACTCTAAAATATAAATAATCTTTAGACAAAATGATTATAAATAGAAGTTTTAAAAGGGGAAAATGATAAGAGAATTAGCACTGAAAACTAGGAAAAAGGCCATCAAAAGGATTAGAAGAAGATCACCAGAAGAGTTAGCGACGAGCTGGTGCCAAGACGACTTGCTCTATTCGGGAAAAGGCAAATCCATTTTCATGATACTCCCCACCAAGGGGTGCTCATGGGCATTATCAGAAAGTGGTGGTTGCACCATGTGCAGCTACCTCTCAGATTCACTACTTGAAGATATCAAATCCGAAAAACTAAACCAGATATTCAAGGATCTAATATCAAAATATAAGATAAAAGAGAAAACCGCGGTTAAAATATTCATCTCAGGCAGCTTCCTAAACCCAGAAGAATTCCCAGAAGAATCCAGAAAATTCATACTAGAATATCTTGATAAAATCGACAAAATAGAAGAAATAATCATAGAATCCCGACCAGAATACATAAACAAAGAAACACTCATTGAATGTTGCAAACAAGCACCCAACAAAATCATAGAAGTTAGCATAGGACTCGAAACAGCAGACGATTACACCCGCAAATTCAAAATAAACAAAGGATTCACAAAAAAAGACTTCGAAAAAGCCATAAAAACCATAAGAGGTCTTAAAAAAGACTTCAGGATAAAATCAAAAGCCTATATCCTTGTAAAACCAATCCTAACATCAGAAAAAGAAGCCATCCAAGATTCAGTTGAATCTGCGATTTACGCAGAAAAAATAGGGGTGGACAGAATATCATTCTGCCCCTCAACCATCCACAAAGGCACAATAATGGAAGAACTCTGGAAAAAAGGCTCATACAAACCCCCATGGATATGGAGCCTAATCGAGATAATAAACCGCACCCGAAAAACCCTAAAAATACCCACAATAATGGACACCTCAGGACTAGGAACACCAAGAGGCCCATACAATTGCAAAAAATGTAACATGAAACTTAAAAAAATGATAATAGAATCCAACCTAACCCAAAAAACCATACCATGGATAAAATGCGACTGTTACAAAAATTGGATTGCCGAAAAAGAACTTGGAGATTTCGTAAGATCATCCAACACCATCAAATATCAAATATACTAAGAACACGAAACAGATTAAACTTTTCATGCAAAATCTTATTGCTTGTAAGACCCCCCACACCTTGAAAGGGAGGTATACAATGAGATAAGTAAATCTAAATACTATTTTTTTCATAGAGTTTTTTACAGCCCACACCCTAAGAGGTATAGTATGCAGGGCCTAGTGACCGTCCAGAGGGGAGTATGAACCCATAGGTATGAAGCTGGATGAACCCCCTCAACTTTGCAAGCTTCCATGTTGGGAAGCTCCATGTGTAAACGTGAAGAGGAGGTCACTCTACAAAATTTAGGGGAGTTTATGATTGGTATAAGCGCAGATTTCGACCCACTACATAAAGGACATGTGAAACTCATAGAAAAAGGACGCGAAATAGCGGGAAAAACCGGGAAAAAACTCGTTATATACCTTAACAAAGATTATAGCGCCAACCACGCCCCATTCTTCGCATCATATGATGCACGTAAGAAAATGGCGCTTAAAGCGGGTGCTGACAAGGTTATACCAATTGAAGGTCTGCACTACAGACTGACCTTAGCATACACAGTGCCTATAAGGATAGCTATGATGATAGAAGATGGTATCACAGATTACGTGGATGCAGCGAATGTATCACCACACTTCATAAAAAAAGAGGCGGAATACTTCGCGAAAAGAGGCATATTCAGCGGCATACCATCAAATCTCCCAAACAGGAACGTTATAAGATGGTTCGCTGTTAATGAATTTTTCCAAGGAAAATATAAACGTAAAATGAAATTTCACATAATCCCAGAACTCACAGAAAACGGTTCAAAAATTTCCGGCAGAGAAATAAGAAAAAAAATAATAGAAAACAACCTAGAAATACCCGAAGACGTGGCTAAACTTCTACCTGAAACCACCACAAAAATCCTCGAAAAGGAACTCAAAAAAGGTAGAGCACCAAGTAAAAGAAACCTTAATCTAATAAAGGATAAGATGAACAGACTTTCACGAGCAGACCTCCTAGAGATAGCCTACCTCAATGCCAACCTCATAAACTCCATGATCAAATGGAGACCCCATCATACAGAAAACCAGATATGGGCAACTTTCAGAAAAGCCGGGTACGGTCCAGTGCTAACAAGACTAGCAATGAGCTCAATGGAAATGAACGTCACAAGAAAAGAAGTCTATGACCTCATAGGATACTATGAAAAAAAAGGATGGATACCACCAGACCAGAAAAGGAAAAAGATAATCCAAAGAGCCTGGTTCATATCAAAAAACATAAAAAAAGGTTACACTTCAAAAGAAGCCCACAAAAAATTCCTAGAAGGCCACATACCATCCGAAGAGCCTGAAAGATCCCTTAATGCAGGGTTGAGCTTAAGAAAATTTGAAACAAGAAAATTAAGGGAAGGAACAAAGGCCAAGATATATGTGAAGGAAGATGGTGTTATCTCTTGCCAGATAAAAGACGATATTAAAATTAAAAGTCCACTGATCCTTCCAGGTGCAATGGCAACTTACCTCCGCCTAATAATAGATTCACATATCATACCATTCAACAGCCGACTCATCAAAAAAGATGAAAGTTTCAGGATCCAGATAAACATCGGATAAAAGTTTATTTTTCTTTTCTATGTTCTACTATGGGACATGTCCATGATTTACAAAATGTCATGACAAATGTACCTTCACCAGTATCTAGATGAATCCTCCAGCACTCATCATCATAAAACTTAAATTCAACGTCAAGGATCTTTTTTCCAATCAATTTTTTAAGATTTTCCCTACACTCATTTATGATGCTTTCTCCCAACTAAATCACCCACATTATCTTATCCGTTTTAATATATTATAAATCTTTAATATAATCAAAAACCATAGTATAATCTTCAAACTCCGCATCAAAACCTTCTAATTGCTTTATTATCCTCTTAAATGTCCTGAGGGTGCACCTTGACATTATTGGAGTTATATTCTCGGATAAAAACGATTCAACATCCTTCATCTCCTCATATCTCCTCCCGGAATGGAAAGCCGAACTTATAACCCTTGAAATTGCACGTTCACTGAAACCATCACCCTCAGTCTCCTCAAGTATATCTAATAGAGGCCCATCAAGACCTAGATTATATGCAGCTAATAAAGTTTCCCATAGAATTGCTGAAACACCCTTAGTATAAGAACTCCGCAACATTTTAAGGGCAGAAGCATCACCAACACTACCAGCCACAACTTTTATATTGAACCCATAATCATTTAACCTAGCAAATTCATCAGCCGCAGTTCCAGATGCTAAAATTTTAACCTTCAAACCTATACGTCCCATGATAGCAGCATCAACCACCCTCCCATTCCTTATATTCTCAAGAGCTCTTTTCACAGTAGCCGGGGCAACATTATTTATATCAACATAAACCCCCCTAACATGATCACCAACCTCCTTAGCAATCTTAACAGCCACCCCAGGCGTGACCGCAGATATTACAATATCAGATTCCCTGGAAACCTCCCTGATGTCAGCACAATCAACAACCCCTAAATCACGTGCTAGTTTCCTTGTGCGTTCACTCCGACCACTAGTAGATGTTAAAACCTCAACCCCCTCTTCCAAGAGCTTTGAGGCCATGATAGATGCTACTTCACCAAATCCTATAAAACCAACCTTAATAATATCACCTCCTACCAGAAAGAAAGACAGCGCTAATGAGAGGTGGGATTAATTTTTATCATTACATTAGATCCTACCTTCACTCCAATATCTTTTGCTATGGCTGTGCATTTAGCATTTAATAGGCAGAACACCTGTTTTTTACCGAGTGGCGCTTCTGTTAAACCCTCATAATTACCAAGGCCCTTGGCTATTATAAGAGGGGATTTGTCAAATATTTCCCTGAATTCATCCGAGAATTCATGGTAGATCACACCAACAGAATCTGTTCCAGTAGTAACTATATCAGCGAATTTGTGGAGGCCTGCTTCAAATGCATCTTCTATACAAGCGTCATTGAGTATAGGCCTATCCTTAACAGCAATTATAACATGCAAATCATATTCTAGTAGTTTTTCTATTAGTAGTCTGTCGAATATGATCTCACCAGTATTATCTGCGAGATAGAGGAGTTCTCCAGCCTCTTCCAGGGCCTTTTCAAGGATTCTGGTATGGTTTATTTCTAGGGGGGAGTGGAGTGCTTCTATAACCACTTTTTCATGGTTGAAGTCAAGTCCAAGGGCTCCGAAGTCTATTATGTTGCCGGTTATCGCCACTTTTATGAAATCCTCGAGATTATTATTATTTTTTAGGAATTTTCTTGCGGTTGGCAGGAAACTTTGGGCTATCCTGTTACATCTTTTCTTTTCATTGGCATATGGGTCCTTGTTGTTGGTCATTTCTTTGATGAGTCTATGTATGCTAGTACCTATCTCATTGGATACCGCACCTTCCCTGAACATGGAATTGAGTAGGTTTACTATTTTTGTCATTATTTTGAGTTTTAGTTTTGCATCATCTGTTGCAAGATCCAAGGCTTCTCTTGCTTGTCTAAGGAAACATGGAGCGCATTCATAGTATACTTTCATGGATTATCCACCATATATGACCTTTATAACTTCTATGATATCACCGTCGTCTACTGGTTCTTCTTCAAGTACTATTTCACCATTTTTTTTAATAACAACAGCTTCTAGTGGTATTTTGAAATCTTTAAGCAAGTCTTTGATTTTTAAACTTTTATTGGTTTCCATGGCCCTTTTCTCATCATCTATTATGAGGGTGAATTTCATTTCGATCCCCCGAGTATTTCTTCTAGGAAGGTGCAGGCTTTACACAGTTCCTTGGAAGCTGGCTGACCACATCTTTGGCATTCTATTAGCTTTGGTTCTTTTTTATATTCTTTTAGGGGTTTTCTGATTTTTTCATGGCCTCTTAGTGTTGAGTATAATATTGTGGGGTGTTCTTGTGATAGTTCTTCTAGTATTGTTGCTATTTTTTTTCTGAATGAGGTTTTTCGGTATGGGCATTCTTCAAGGTGGACATCTAGGCCCCTTGCTTTTACGTATAATTTGATTTCTTTTTCTGGGATTTCTCTTAGTGGTTTAATTTTGGTTACGAATTTTTTTGAGTGGGTTGCTGGGCCTATTCTGGTGAGGTTTTCGATGTTTCCTTCTAGATAGTTCATTATTATTGCTTGTGTTTCATCGTCTAGGTTGTGTCCTGTTGCTATTTTATCTGCTTTGAGTTTTTTGGATTCTTTGTTGAGTATCCATCTTCTGAGCACTCCACAGTATGTGCATGCTTTTCTTGGCGGTTTTGATTCCATTATTTCGTCTATTGTTATGTTGAAATGTTCTTTGAATGATGTTATGTGTTGAGGTATCCCAAGTTTTTTGCATGTTTTTGTCGCTGCTTTTATTCCTTTTTCGCGGTAGTCTTTTATACCTTCGTTGATTGTTATTGCTTCAAGTTGGATTATGTTTCTCTCTGCGAGGATTGATAGTATATCTAGTGCTGTTGTGCTGTCTTTTCCGCCTGAAAGCGCGACTAGTACTTTATCGCCTTTTTTTATTAGGTTGTGTTTTTTTATGTCTCTTAGGACTTTTCTTTGGATTGTTTTAATGAAGCATTCTTTGCATAGTTGTTGTCCTGAATATTTTCTGTGGATGATAACCTTTTCTGAGCCACATTTTGTACATGACATTATTTTACTCCTAGAGAAGAGTTTTATAGTTTGAATGGTTTTTTGAAGAGTTCAAGGTCTTGTCTGTAATCTTTTTTTGTGATGAGTGCTATTTCTGCTTTTTGTAATTCTGCTCCTAGGTATGCTGCATGTTCCATGCGGGTTACAAGGTTTCTTTTTATTATTTCTTCATAAAGTTTTTTAGCGCTTTTAGAGGTTAGTGCGATTTGTGGTTTCATTTTTTTGTAGTGGATTACTTTTATTTTATTGTTTTCTATTGTTATTTTGAAGCTGCCGGCTTTGTCTTGTATGAATTTCAGCCCACCTGAGGCTTCGATGGTGGGGATTTTGGTTTTTTCTTTGATTTCTTCGTGTTTTCTTTTATCTTTGAATAGTATGAGGTCTATGCCTGTGTTTTTGGGTGCTGATCCTCTGTTTTTTGCTATGAACATCATGCGGGATGCTACTGCGAGTTCGTATACGCTGCCTTTGTTTTTACTGCTTACTTCTGGTGTGAAGAGGATCCCTGCACCTAGTTCCATTCCCATGCCTGCGAGGAGTGCGTTTACTCCGGTTGAATCCACGTCTATGAGTTCTGCGACATTGCCTGCGCCGAAGAATATGGGTTCTGGGTTTCTTAGTGTGTATTCTCTGCAGGCTTTTATTGAATCCACGATACTTTTACTGTTTACTGGGTCTAGGATCGGGTCTGGGATAATATTTATGCTTTTACATTTTTTCTTTAGGGATTCTAGAGATTTTACTCTTTCTTCAGCGGTTTCTGGTATCCAGCCTTTGTTATAGTTTGTGGGTAATATAACTGCGGGGATGTTTTTTTCTTCTAGTATGGGTAGTACTTCTTTGTAGTTTCCATGATCGAGACTTAGAACAAGGTCTGCGCCGGCTTTTACAGCTGCTTTTATTTCATCTGGGTTTAATGTGTCAATACTGACTGGGAGGTTGCCTGCTGCTTTTTTCGCTGTTTTAACTATTTCCGGTATTTTTTTTGAGAGGTCTTCGCCTGCTATGGTTCTGAGGTCTATTATGTCAGCTCCATTTTTTATGAAGTATTTGATTTTTTTTATTAGTTCTTCTCTTTTGATGAATGGTGCATCTGCAACTTCCGCTAACACTCTCATTGGGAAGTCTCTTCCTACAGGGAGTTTGCCTACAAGGATGTTCTCGTCTTTTTTGAGTAATTTTTCACGTTTTTCTTCGTCTTCCTCAAAATCTTTTATGAATTTAAGAGCCCTTTTACGCTGTTCTTCTTCTATGAGCCTGTCAGCAGCCTTTTTAGGTGATAAATTCAATTTATCGAGTAAGTCAAGGACTATTGGGAGATCCGCGGCATCTGTAGGCCCCTTATAGGTGGGTATCCCTGTCTCTTTTGTTATTATACTAGCATCTCTGGGTATTAGACCAGGGATGAGTATAATATCTAAGCTCGAGATAAGGGGTTCATCTAGTTTTTTTATTTCATTTATTATCCTTTGGGGTGTTAGGAAAGCTGCTATGAGTATATCTGCGATGTGAACATGTACATCGTGCTTTTTGGTGGATGAAACTTTCTTTACATGTTGTCCTGCAAGTTTTCCTGTGACTATAAGTACCTTCATTTTTCTATCCCTCTGATTTATACAATTTGACCATCATGTATATATATTAAAAATTTATAATGATTAACAATGAAAAATGGAGGTAGACCATGATCGAAATCCGATTTCATGGACGCGGCGGACAAGGCGCCGTAACAGCAGCAGAGATCCTCGCTAAAGCCGCATTTGAGGATGGGAAGTACTCACAGGCATTCCCATTCTTCGGAGTGGAAAGAAGAGGCGCCCCAGTCATGGCCTTCACAAGACTAGATGAAAAACCCATAAGAAGAAGACATCAAATTTACAACCCCGATTATGTTGTTGTACTAGACGACGGACTCCTAGAAGTCGTTGACGTATTCGCAGGACTAAAAAACAACGGTGCAGTCATCATAAACACGAGAGAAGAACATGAAGTGCTGCCAGGAGCCAAAAAATATACCATAGACGCCACAGGCATAGCATTAGAAATCCTGGGCAGGCCAATAGTCAACACAACAATGTTAGGCGCGTTCGCAGGCGCAACAGGTGAAGTAACAATAGACTCAATAATAAAAATAATCAAGGAAACATTCCCTGGTAAAATCGGGGAAAAAAATGCAGAGGCTGCTGAAAAAGCCTATGAAAACCTAAAAAGGTGAATATAAATGGAGATTGGAGCCACCGTCAAAGAACCAGGAAGCACACGAAAAAACAAAACAGGCACCTGGAGAACATTCAAACCAATCCTAGACAAAGAAAAATGTATAGAATGCGACAATTGCCTCCTATTTTGCCCAGACGCATGTATAAACCCAGAATATGAAATAGATTACGATTACTGTAAAGGATGCGGGATATGCGCAGAAGAATGCCCCGTAAAAGCAATAAAAATGGAAAGAGAAAGATAACCAGGGTGAAAAAATGACACTAAAAGTAATATCAACAAACCGGGCCGTCGCAGAGGCCGTGAAACTCGCCAAACCAGACGTCATACCAGTCTACCCCATAACACCACAAACCTCCATATCAGAATACCTAGCACAATTCGTAGCCAACGGCGAACTAGAAGCAGAATACATAAGAGTAGAATCAGAACACAGCGCAATGAGCGCATGCATAGGAGCATCAGGAGCAGGAGCAAGAGTATTCACAGCAACATCATCACAAGGATTAGCCCTAATGCACGAAATACTCTTCGCAGCAGCAGGACTAAGAAATCCTATAGTAATGGCCAACGCCAACAGATCGCTATCAGCCCCATTAAGCATATGGAACGACCATCAAGACTCCATAGCTGAAAGAGACTCAGGATGGATACAAGTATACGTCGAAAGCGCGCAGGAAGCTCTAGATTCTATACTCATATCTTACAAGGTATCCGAGAACAAAAAAGTGCTTTTACCCAGCATGGTCTGCCTAGACGGGTTCATATTAACACACACCGTAGAACCAGTTGAAATACCCCCAGAAGAAGAAGTAGACAATTTCATCCCAGAATATAAACCAGAACATGCAATACTAGACCCAGAAACGCCAATGTCACTCGGAACATTCACAGACCCAAACTACTACATGGAAGCAAGATACCAAATCGAAGAAGCCACGCAAAAATCCAAGAAAATCATAGAAAAAGTAAACAAAGAATTCAATGAAACATTCGGACGCCAATACAACTTCCTTGAAGAATACAAATGCGAAGACGCAGAAATCATACTCGTAGCAATGGGATCACTCTGCAGCACCCTAAAAGAACTAGTCGACGAATTCAGAAAAGAAGGTAAAAAAGTAGGACTACTCAAAGTAAGAGTCTACAGACCATTCCCATACAAAGAAATTTCTAAAGCGATAAAAAACGCTGATAAAATAGCGGTCCTCGACAAAGACATAACATTCAGCATGGGAGGAGCCCTCTACACAGACATCATGTCGAAAATCCACGACAAAGAAATCTACAATTTCATCCTAGGATTAGGAGGACGCGACATAACACCCCAAAACATCAAAGAGATTGTAGAGAAAACAGAAAACCCAGAAAAGGACATTACATGGATTGGATTAAAGGAGGAATCCTAGATGGAAATACCTAAAGAAGAACTCCTCGCCCCAGGTCACCGAGGCTGCGCAGGATGCGGCGCAACCCTAGGCGTGAGATTAGCATTAAAAGTCCTTGGCAAAAATACAATAGCAGTTTCAGCAACCGGCTGCCTAGAAGTTATCACCACACCCTACCCCGAGACAGCATGGGAAATACCATGGATACACGTAGCATTTGAAAATGCAGCCGCAGTTGCCTCAGGAGTTGAAAGAGCACTAAAAGCCAAGGGCAAAACAGACGTGAATGTAGTTGCATTCGCAGGAGATGGTGGAACAGCAGACATAGGCCTGCAAGCCCTCTCAGGGGCAATGGAAAGAGGCCATAACATCATCTACATTTGTTACGATAACGAAGCATACATGAACACAGGAATACAAAGAAGTGGAGCAACACCATACGGCGCATCAACCACAACATCACCACCAGGAAAAAAGAGCTTCGGCGAAGACAGGCCAAAAAAGAACATGCCATTCATCATGGCAGCCCATGGAGTGCCCTATGTGGCAACAGCATCAATATCATACCCAGAAGACTTCATGAAAAAGGTTAAAAAGGCCAAAGAGACAGAAGGACCAGCATACATACACTTACATCAGCCTTGTACAACAGGATGGGGATTCGACCCATCACAAACAATAGAAGTTGGAAGACTCGCAGTAGAAACAGGCGCTTGGTTACTATACGAGATAGAAGAGGGAGAATTCAGGATAACCTACAGGCCAATCCAGAGAAAACCAGTCGCAGAATATCTAGATGTCCAGAGAAGATTCAAACACTTAAAAGAGCAGGAGAAAGCTAAGATACAGGAGTATATTGACAATATATGTGCAGAGCTTAGAATATAGAGTGGAGGATAAAGAGTTGAAAAAAATCCTAAGCCAACCAGAATTATGCGACGGCTGCAAAGACTGTGAAGAAGCCTGCGAGAAACTTTACGAAGCTCCAAGGATAATTATACGTGAAATAAACGGGAACTATTATCCTATTATATGCCAACAATGCGAGGACGCGCCATGCAAAGCAATCTGCCCCACAGATGCCATCAACAAAAGCATAGACCCTGAAAGATGCATAGGCTGCGGACTCTGCATGGTAGTATGCCCATTCGGCGCCATCATACTATCAGACAGAAAAGCCCACAAATGCAACCAATGCACCGACCTAGACACACCAGCTTGCATAAAAGCATGCTCAAAAAGAGCCCTAGCATTAATAGACGCAGAGAAACTAAAACTCGAAAAACAAGAACAACACATAGCAAAAATTGCAGGAATCACCAAACCGGAACCAGACATCCTAAACTTGATTAAGACAACTAAAAAAGCCGAGGAAAAACTGAAATAGGGGGCCTCAACATTGAGAGAATTAATCTTAAGCCCAGAATTATGCGATGAATGCCTAAAATGTGAAAGAATATGTCCAAGGAACTCCATCAGGTTAATAAATGGAGTGCCAATCTTCTGCATGCACTGCGCCCCAGAAAAGGCTCCCTGCCTCAACATTTGCCCAGAAGGCGCCATAATAGAAAAGGATGGTGCCATTATAATCGATGAGAAAAAATGTGTAGGCTGCGGACTTTGCAGAGACGCCTGTCCCATCGGTGCCATTTACACTGACGAACATGGAATTCCACACAAATGTGACCTTTGCATAGAATACGAAAAACCACTTTGTATCGCAGCTTGTCCCACAGGGGCCCTTATAGAAAGCTCAGAGAATCTACTATCCACAAAAAGGGATAAACTAGCAACTGAACTTAGAAAAATTAAAGACCTGATCCAGTTATAGGCTCTGGGGGGGAACAGCAGCACATGATCAGCCAAGAAAAAGTCAAGGAAACAGTATGCCAACTTTTTAAAGAGGCAGTGACAATATTACCCGCGGATGTTGAATCATCCCTCAGAAAAGCCTTCATAGAAGAAGAGGATGAAATAGCATTATTAAATTTGAAGGCCATCCTGGATAATATCAAAATTGCCAAAGAAAATGGAATTCCCCTATGCCAGGATACAGGACTCCCCATAGTATTCGTGAAAATGGGTAATATCAAGGTTGAAAATCTCTACCAGGGGATTATAGAAGGTGTTAAAAAGGCAACTTCACAGGTTCCATTAAGGCCGAATGTTGTGGATCCTATCTCAAGAGAGAATACTGGAGACAATACAGGTAAGATGATCCCGCAGATAGACTTGGAGTTAGTTGATGGGGATTTTCTTGAGATAACAGTCATGCCAAAGGGTTTTGGTTCAGAGAATAACAACAGTTTAAAAATGGGGCTTCCTGGTGAAGGTCTTGAAGGTGTCAGAGATTTTGTTGTTGAGACAGTGATTAGGGCTGGTGGTAAACCATGTCCACCCATAGTTGTGGGTGTTGGTATCGGCGGCTCTTCTGATCTTGCGCTGAAACTTGCTAAAAAAGCTTTGCTCAAGAAAATTGGGGAAAGGAACGAAAACCAGGAAATCGCGGAGATGGAAGAAATTATACTTGAAGAAATAAACAAGACTGGTATAGGTCCAATGGGCCTTGGTGGTAAAACAACTGCCTTAGATGTTAAAATAGAAACTGCTCACACACATACTGCAGGTTTGCCTATTGGAGTTTGCATACAATGTTGGGCTTCAAGACACGCCACAGCCATCCTAGAAGACAAATAAACCAAAAAAAATAGTTGTGGGAATATTTAAACCTCCGTTTTCAAATCCCCTTTTTTTGCAAGTTATGGTTTTTCGCATGTTATCATGAATATTGTTCTGTCAGCGATGCTCACAGCCCTGTCAGCTACTCTTTCAAGGAATCTTGCTATGAATAGTAGGTTGACAAGGTAATTGATAGCCTCTTTATCCTTGAACATGCTAATGGTCACATGTTCTAATGTTTGGTCGAATAAATCATCTACTTTATCATCGTCATGTCTGAGCTCTTTAGCCATTTCTATGTTCTGATCAAGAAATGAATATATTCCTTTGGAGAGCATCATCTGGACAAAATCTGCCATGTGCATGAGATTTTCTAAGGGTTTTTTAGGTATTTCCTCATCTTTTATATTCTCTGAATATTCCGCCATATCAGCTGCAAGGTATCCTATCCTTTTCAAGTGGCTTCCAACCTTTATACAAGCCTCTATGAACCTTAAATCTCTCGCAACTGGCTGTTCAGCAGCTATTAAACTTATACATTTTCTTTCGAGGTTGAATACCATGTCATCTATCTTTCTGCTATTGGATATTACTTCTTCCTTTCTCTTTTCATCAAAATCGAATAAGAGGCCCACGGCCTTTTTATGTGTTTCAAGGGTTTTCTGCGCTATTTTTTCCACATCTTTTCTCAAATCTTTTAACCTTTTTCTGAAGAGTATTCGCGGATATTTTTTCTCCATAACATTTTCCTCCTAGAAACCGGAAAAATTATCCGAATCTGCCAGTTATGTATTCTTCCGTCCTCTTATCCTGTGGTTCTACGAATATCTTTTCTGTTAAGCCGCTTTCAACGATTTCACCATTTAGGAAGAATGCTGTATACTTTGAAACTCGTGTGGCTTGTTGCATGTTGTGTGTCACGATTATTATGGTGAATCCACGTTTTAGTTTGTGTATTAGATCCTCAATCTTAGTTGTTGAAATAGGATCTAATGCCGAACATGGCTCATCCATTAATATTACCTCTGGTTCTATTGCTATTGTCCTTGCAATGCACAGACGTTGCTGCTGCCCCCCTGAAAGGCTGAGTGCGGACTGATCCAACTTATCCTTAATCTCATCCCAGAGCGCCGCCGCTTTTAAACTTTCCACCACCCTATTTTCTATCACTTCCTTATCAGTAATCCCATGAACTCGAAGACCATATGCAACATTCTCAAATACAGATTTAGGGAATGGATTCGGCTTCTGAAAAACCATACCTACCTTTTTCCTTAACTCCACAACATCCACATCAGGATCATATATGTCCTTCCCATCCAAGTAAACATGACCCTCATGACGGAACCCTGGTATAACATCATTCATCCTATTAAGAGTTCTTATGAAAGTGGATTTACCACAACCTGAAGGGCCTATGAGAGCCGTTACTGTATTCTTAGGTATCTTCAAGTTTATATCCTTCAAAATGTGCTCTTCGCCAAAGTAAACGTTTAAATCTTCAACTTCAATCCTGTACATGATCATCGCCCCATCATCTTTCCCCTATACCTTTCAACAAGAGTATTGGTTGTGATTGTAATAATAAGAACCATTATCACGAGGACGGCTGCAGTCCCATAAGCGTTTTTAAGGGAAAGTCCCTCTGTGGCAAGCACATATAAATGTAAAGGCAGCGGCCTTCCCGGGTCAAAGATTGAAATTGGCATTGAAAGCGCGGATCCCACAACAAACATCACCGCAGCAGCCTCTGAGATGGCCCTAGCCATTCCAAGGATAACCCCAGTGATTATACCTGGCATTGCCGCTGGTATAACAACCCTGTATATTGTCTCCCAGTGGGTAGCGCCTAAAGCCCAACTTGCTTCCCTATAAGATCGTGGAACGCTCTCAATAGACACCACAGCCACCTGGAATATTGTTGGTAAAGCCATGAGGGCCAGCACGAGGCCGCCTGAAAGGAGTGACCATCCAAGTCCAAGGAATATGACAAAAAATGATAATCCGAATAAACCGAAGACTATTGATGGTATTGATGCCAGTGTCTCGGCCCCAAATTTTATAAACTTAACTATCTGTGTTTCACCAGCATATTCTGACATGTAGACTGCGGCCCCGACTCCAAGTGGTGTTGCGATTAAAACCGCTACTAATGTCACATAGATACTTGATACTATCATTGGGGCGATACCACCAGCTCTTCCAGAATCTATGGGTTCTGAGAATATGAATTCAAGGTTTATTGCTGGCAAGCCCTTCATGAGTATGTAGCCTATGATAACTATGAGTATTATTATCGTGAATATCCCGGAGGCCCATAAAACCCCATTCATCAGCTTTTGGGTGGTTTTGGGTGAAATTAGCTTGGATAACATTTTTATTCCCCCTTAGAGGTAGCCTCCCCCGACCACGATCTTTTTCTTGTAGTGGAAATAATTGGCGATCACTAGCAATATCATGATGACTATGAACAATATTACGGCTGTTCCAAAGAGTGCATTATAATGTAGTCCTGTTGCATATCCCATTTCAAGGGCTATGTTTGATGTTAGTGCCCTTACAGGATCTAGTATTGAATGTGGGATCTGCGCCACGTTACCTGCTACCATGATAACTGCTAATGTTTCACCAATGGCTCTTCCCATTGCAAGTATTATAGAGGTTATTATACCTGGTATTGCGGCCGGGACCATGACATTTATTATAGTTTGCCAATGGGTTGCTCCTAGGGCAAGTGATGCTTCCTTGTATTCAAGTGGGACTGATTTGATGGCGTCCTCTGATACACTTATTATCGTTGGCATTATCATTACAGCAAGTATTAGGGAGGCTGTGAGAATACCGAAACCTGTGCCTCCGATATGTGTTCTTACAAGTGGTACTAGGACTATGAGTCCAAAGAATCCGTATACAACTGAGGGTATGGCTGCTAGGGTTTCAATGACTGGTTTAAGGATTTTTCTCATGGAATCCGGTGCTATTTCCGCCATGAAAATTGCGCATAAAAATGAGAAGGGGACTGCGATTGCGAGTGAAAGGAATGTGATGCAAAGGGATCCTACTATCATTGTAAATACGCCATATTCTCCCTCAGATGGTGCCCATTCCCATCCGAAGATGAAATGTAGGAAACCATAATCTTGGAATATTGGCACAGCTTCCCTGAAGATGAACAATACTATAAGTAATATGACTATTATTGAGAATATGGCGGTTATGAAAAGTCCCTTTTCAATTAACATTTCCCTTGTCCTGTTTATCATGGTATTTCCCCCAATTTTAGTCGTCATCTGAAACATTTGCTATTGCAGGCACTACTTTCTCGCTTCTTATTATATTTTGGCCTTCCGGTGAAAAAACCCATTTTATGAAATCTTTAACGACGCCGGTTGGTTCTCCTTTTGTTAGGAATATGAATGGGACTACTAGTGGATATGATCCGTCGGCCACTGTTTTTTCTGATGGTTCGACACCATCGATTTTTATGGCTTTTACATCATCGCTCATATGTGACATTGAAACGAAACCTATGGCATAAGGGTCTTGTTTAACTGTCTGTTTAACTGATTCTGTGGATCCTTGGACTATTGCATCAGGGCGTATTTTAGCATCTTTCATCACTAGGCTTTGGAATGAACTCCTGGTCCCGGAACCTTCTTCCCGGACTACTACATGTATCTCGGCGTCTGGGCCTCCTACTTCCTTCCAGTTTCGTATTTTGCCACTGAATATGTCTCTGAGTTGTTCTTTTGTTAAATCGTCTATGGGGTTTTCCTTGTTCACTGCTATGACTATACCATCTTTGCCGATAACATATTCTTTCATGTCGTCTTTTTCTTCGGGTTTAAGGGCTTTTGAACTCGTCCCTATATCCACGATTCCTTGTTGTGCTGTTCTGATACCTAAACCCGATCCTCCGCCTTGTACGTTGATTTTCACGTCTGGGTGTTTTTTCATGTACTCGGCTGCGAGTTTCTCTGCTACTGGCTGTACAGAGGTTGAACCTGCTATCTCAATTCTTTCATAATGTACACCTGGTCTGAATAATAAGTATAATATGATGATGGAGATGAGTATGATTCCCCCCTTCCATTTCCTCTGCAAGTACACTCACCTTGGAATTGTTCTTTTGAAAATAATTACTATCATATTTTATATAATCTTTTAGTCCTTAAAAAATTCAAAAAAGGGGAAGGGGGTGGTATTTTTTATTGTTTTGCTGGGACTACTTTCTCTGATTTTACTATTGCTTGGCCTTCTGGGCTTAAAACCCAGTTAATGAAGTCTTTAACGACGCCGGTTGGTTCTCCTTTGGTCAGGAATAGGAATGGTCTTTGGAGTTTGTATGATCCGTCGGCCACGGTCTCTTCTGATGGGATTACTCCGTCGATTTTAAGTGCTTTTACACTGTCATCAAGGTTTGCTAGTGATATGAAGCCTATTGCATTCGGGTCTTGTTTTACTGCTTGTTTCACTGCTTCTGTGGAACTTTCTACAATTGCGTCCTTTCTTATTTTAGCATCTTTCCCCATCACGATTTCTTCGAATGCTTTGCGCGTTCCTGAGCCTTCTTCTCTAGTTATCACCGTTATTGGGGCGTCTGGGCCTCCTACTTCTTTCCAGTTTGTTATTTTGCCACTGAATATGTCTTTGATTTGTTCTGTTGTGAGTCCTTGGATGTTGTTTTGTTTATTTACGATTACTACGATACCGTCTTTACCTATGAGGTATGTTTTAAGGTTTTTCTTTTCATCTTCTTTTAGTTCTTTGGATGATGTGCCTATGTCTGCTGTTCCTTGTTGTGCTTGTGTGATGCCGACACTTGATCCTCCGCCTTGTACGTTGATTTTCACGTCTGGGTGTTTTTTCATGTACTCGGCTGCGAGTTTCTCTGCTACTGGCTGTACAGAGGTTGAACCGACTATGTCGATTTTCTTTTCGCCTTGGCCTTGGCCGCCTAGGACTATTACAGCCCCTATTATTATGATTATGGCTACTATTATTCCTACAATTGTTTTGGTGTCCATTTTTTATCACCAATATTGTAAGTTGTCATCAACCTACTTAAATTTTACTATTAGTGAATTATATTTCACTTTATATGAACAAAAGAGGTTGATAACAAAAATTAATTCATAATATGTGAACACAACTACACAAAAAGTGTTAAATTTAAATATCAGTAAATCCAAGAACGATACGGTGAATAGCTATGATAACAGAAAAAACCCTAAAAGAAATCTTCAAAATTAACATTTACCGCTGGAAAACCGCCATAACCCTCATAGAAAAAAATTCCATCACTACAAGAGGTTACTCCATAGAAGACCTGATCGAAAACGTCAACTTCGCCGATATAATCTTCCTATTATTAATGGGCGACCTACCATCCCAAAAAGAATCCAAAATGCTCAACGCAATACTAGTATCATTCTGCGACCATAGCATCACACCACCCAGCACACAAGTCGCACGCCTCACAAGTTCCACAGGCTCACCCCTAAACGCATCTCTTGCAGCTGGCCTATTAGCCTTCGGAGAAAAACACGCAGGCGCCATAGAAAAAGCCATGAAACTACTCCAAGATACCATAAAGCTCTGTGAAACTGAAAAAGACATACCATCCCTAGCCAAACAAATCACAGACAAACACCTACAAAATGCTAAGAAAATACCAGGATATGGTCATAGATACCACCATAAAGATCCAAGAGCAGCCAGAATCCTAAAAGTAGCAGAAAAATTGGAATGCACCGGACCACACACCCAACTAGCAAAAGAAATCGAAAAAACACTACACAAAACCAAAAAAATACACATAAATATCGACGGAGCCAACGCAGCAATACTATCCGACCTAGGATTTCACTGGAGCACCGGAACAGGAATATTCATGATAGGAAGACTACCAGGACTAATAGCCCACATAAACGAAGAAAAAACACAAGAAAAACCATTCAGAAAAACCCTAAAACTTGAAGAAATACAATACTACGGAAAAAAACCAAAAAAAATAACAATATAAGAACACACAAAAGCCTTCTACTAACAACCATAAACTACCCCCACCCCCCCTCGGACAGGACCTCCCACTTTATGATCACCCTCTGATAAGTGATTATGAAAAGTAGAGATTTTCTCTCTACAGGTTTTCAACTTTTCCAGCCCCCCAAATCCTCTCCTCATGCCCTACCAGCCCTCTCAACCTTGTAGGCAATACATGGAACAAACATATAGGTTAACCGCAACCTCCCCCATTGCATCCCCACCTTCAAGGGGGCTTAGCAGCAACAGAAAGTTAAAATCTACACTCCCCCCAATCCATTTAAAGGATATCCCATGACTAGCATGGAATGGCCCTTCAAAAAAAAAATCAAGGTTTCCTGAACCTCTCAGGAGTGGTTGTGCGTGGAATATTCATATAAAATTCCACAGCAGTATCTATGATTTCAACAGAAATATCACCTATCCTCTCAAAGGTCTTAACAATCCTTGAAAGAGAAATATAATATGTTGAACGCTCCTTCTCATCAAATGAAGTTTCAGCCATCTGACTCACGATACAATTAAGCGCCTTTTTCTGTATCCTATGTATTTCCTCCTCAAGCCGCATAACATCATCCTTAAGCTCCAATTTTTCGTTAAGGAAAGCATCCATGGCCTTTTTAACCATGCTGATAGCAGTTTCATACATCCCACTAAGATACTCCATTATCTCTGGGTCAACAGGATAAGCTTCCTTAACCGTGAAATTAGCCAGTATACCTGAATGATCACCTATACGTTCGAGATCATATGCGATTTCGGTGAAAACCACAGCCCTCCCAAACTCAGAATAAGGATTCATGGATATGGCAGTATCAATTGAAGACCTAATCTTCTCATGCATATGATTAGTAACATAATCCATTTTAAGGGCTTCATTTGCAAGTTCCTTATCATAGGTGGTGAGAGCCTTAAAGGATTTTTCAAGCTGTTTACACACATGCTTTGCCATATCCTTTAAAAGCTCCTTGATGAAAAAACTTCCCGCATATTCTCTTGAAGTTAATTCCTCGCCAAAAATATCTGAAAATTCCTCAAATCTTTGAAGATCAACCATATAAGCTCTCTTAACAACACCCTTCCTTATAAGGGGTCTGAGCAATTTAGTAACATAACGTCGGGTAATCCCAAGCCTTTCAGCTATTTCATCTTGTGTAGATGGATTCTCATATAATATCACATCGATTATAGCCTTTAAAGTGGCATTTTTCCCAGGCATTTCCATCACTTATGTTTTATCCTCAGTTATTATAACTATGGATTCATTAAAGATAACAGCTACCACATAAAGTAAGATTGTGATTATAACCACTGAGATCAGAACATCAAACTGATAAAATAATGGACTATACAATCTAACAATAGGTGAATTCACATCTACAAATCCCCTCAAAAGGAGTAAGAAACCAGCGAAGATAAGTAAGTACCCATAGAACTTCTTTATCTCATCAGGTTTGAAAAATGGATACAATCCCATTATAAAAAGTCCAAGGCCCATGGACCTGAAAAGATTCCAATGGGTTACACCCTCCAAAAGATAGAGTACACTCTTTGATTTCCAATAGAAATTTGCCAGGAAGTTTATAACCTCTATTACGAGTATAATAATAAGTGGGATTGTGAAAACTATCTTATCCTCCACTATCCGCGTTTTAACATTCCCCAGCGGCTCTCTGAAATAATGGGATAATAACTGGTAGAGCATCGAACCTAAAACAGCACCTAACGCTGTACCACCCACCCCAAGTTTTTGGGTGGTGAATGCTACTATCCCTGATATTATCCCTGCCATTATTATATCAAATGCCTTGGACAATTCCATCACCAAAAAATATTATTCCCCATAAACTCTTACCAGGAGAATTAATCACTATCAAGCCTTAGGGGGGATTTGAACCCCCGACCTCTGCCTTACCAAGGCAGCGCTCTACCACTGAGCTACTAAGGCTAAAATAGATAAAAATTAATGCAGGGGAAGGGATTTGAACCCTCGAAGGCCTGCGCCAGAGGATCTTAAGTCCTCCCCCTTTGGCCGCTCGGGCACCCCTGCATGGTAATTAATAAATAGTAAAAAACTGGTATATTAAGTTAACGGTTAGGCTAGAGGATCAAAGTGGCCATAAACCCACCCCCCTCCGGGTGATTTCGATGAAAAATCTTCTAAGTGTAGATTTCTTCACAGTTGGGCGTTTCACCCGGCTTCACACCTATGGATTCATACTTCCCTCAAGAGGACTGTCACCAGGCCCCACACCTTTTATTAAGGAGTGGAATACAACCTATGAAAAAAAGGAAATTTATTTATCCCCCTATTGTGTACCTCCCCCAGGGTGGTGGGGGGTCTTACAAGCAAGATAAATCCCCCCCCTAAAAATTGCATTGTAGGTGGATTTGATTGCGATTACTTGACAAGTGTGGATGTTGTGGCGCTTGTGTGAATATATGCCCATATGACATCTTGGAAATGGAAAAAAATATTATAATAAATGGAGAATGTAGGGAATGCGGTACTTGCAGTATAGTGTGTCCAGTGAACGCCATTCAAATAAAGAGGGCGTAGATCATGAAATATGACCTCATAGTGGTTGGGGGGAGGGTGGCAGGATCCATATCATCATTCTACGCATCAAAATATGGTCTTAAAGTTCTCATGATAGAAAAAAACCCAGAGATAGGTGTGCCTGTCCAATGTGCCGGGGCTGTTAGCGACACCTTCTTCAAATCCATGAAGATAAAACCATCATCACGGTTCACTTGTTCTAAGATAACAGGTGCATGCATACACGCACCCTCAGGTGCAAGCTTTTTAACTAGAGACCCTCTCATAACAGGTTATATTGTTGAAAGAAAAATATTCGATAAACACCTTGCTATCATGGCAGCTGAACAAGGAACTGATATAATGCTCAACACAATAGCAAAAAACCTCATAATAAAAGATGGGAGAGTAACTGGTGTAACAGTTAAAAAAGATGGTCAAATATTTGATATCCATTCAGATATTGTAATAGCTGCAGATGGAATCCAATCAAAAATAGCCAGAAAAGCCGGTCTCGACACAAGATTTAAAGCAGACGAAATTTGCTCATGTGCACAATCAGAAATGGTAGGAGTTAACATAAAAAAAGAAACAATGGAATTTTATCTTGGAAATAGAACAGCTCCCGGCGGTTACCTCTGGATATTTCCAAAAGGAGATGAAAGAGCAAATATCGGTGTTGGAATACGCAGAAATGAATGGAACAAGAAAAGCGCCCACTATTACCTTAAAAAATTCACATCAAAATTAGATGCAACTGAAATAGAATTCAACATAGGAGCCGTGCCATTGGGAGGACCCATTAAAAAAACCTATGCTGATGGTCTCCTTGTAGTAGGCGATGCCGCTGGACAAGTAGACCCACTAACCGGTGGAGGGATACACACAGCCGCCGAATGCGCCAAGATAGCAAGTGAAACAGTGGTAGAAGCCATAGAGAAAGGTAGAACCGATGCAAAATTCCTGAAAGAATATGAGAAGAGATGGTATAAGAAAATAGGAGTCAACATTGAAAGATCCCTTAAATACAGGAAAATACTTGACAAACTAACCGATAAAGACCTTAATAACCTAGTAGAATCATTAAAAGGAAAAGAATTAAATTTAACATCTAAACTTTCACTCCTTAAACTCGTGAAAAACTATCCAGATATCCTGAAAATCCTAAAGGAAATACTATAAAATTTCGGTGATAACATTGACAAAAAACAAATACCTTACATTGATATGTATACTGGCCTTTATCATAAGACTCATACCCAGTAGAAATTTCGCATTCCCTGGTAACGATGCCTACATCCACCACGACATCGTAATGAGACTAGCCACAGAAGGCCTAGGTATACTTTCAAAGAATCCAACTTCCTTATTAGGACTCAAACCATATGCTTATCCACCACTATACCATATACTAGGACTCTTCCTGTATAAAATATTCAATAGTTCTCTTGTATTCTTTGTTTTACCCCCAATCCTTGGCATATTATCCATCCTAATATTCTATAAGATTTCAGTGGAAATCTTCGAAGATGAGAGAAAATCTATCCTCGCAACCTTCCTATTCTCCATGGCACCATCATTCGTGACTAGAACATCAGTTTTCATACCAGAATCCCTAGGACTCTTATTATTCACCAGTATACTATATCTTATTATAAAATATGCCAAGAGCATGCCAGGATACCCAGATCTCGACAATTTCACCCTAGGAGGATTCTTTAACATATTCAAAGGAGACCTAAAATATCTTATAACAGCCCTTGTAATATTCGCCATATATCTTTTCACCCACCGGGGATGGGTATTCCTCAGCATAACCATACTAATATTCATGTTAACATTCCTAGTACCCTCATTTAAAAAAAGACCAGTAGAAATCTCCTTATTATTCATCCTCGCAGCTGTTGGCATTTTAGAATTTATAATATTCGCTGCCCGTTTCCAGACACAACCAGTTACAATACTTGGATTCCCAAAATGGATGGGTTTAATCCAGATTATATTCGGATTATATGGTGCATACTTTTTCATAAAATCAAAAAATCCCATCTACAAATTTACCGTTTTATGGTTCATCATATTCGCAGTGATAGGAACCTACTCCTTCAGATTCAGAGACCCTTACGCAACAATACCCCTATGCCTAATGGCCGGCTACGGACTCTCAGAAGCCATTATAAGATTAGAGAAGATGAAAATACCAGATTATAGGATTCTCAAGAAAAACCTCACACCCTATATAAAATTATTTGTTATTTCACTCCTTTTGATAATACCCATCACACAAGGGGGTGCGATAGCCTACTTAAACGTTATAAACCCCTCACAAGAACAGATAGAAGCATTTAAATGGATAGAGAAGAACACCCCAACAGATTCCGTGTTCCTGGCCACCATGGATGACGCTTACCTACTCATAGGTAACACTCACCGAAGAGATGTTCTACTATGGAAAACAATCTACCAGGGGATGATGGGTAATCCACCCACACTAAAAGAGAAGGAAATGAGCGAACAGGAAGTAAAAACAATATTCACCACATCGCAGCCCAATGAAGCATACTATTTCATTGAAAAAAACAACATAACATACATTTACATTAGAAAAGACATGCACCAACAAGGCCTAGGCTTATATCTCCCCACAGACACCCATTTCAAAACTCTTATCGTTACAGGGGACGCCGCAGTATATCAATACATCCCAAACCCTCCCATAGAAGGTAATGGGAGCAAAATAAACTTCACAGGAAACCCAGAATATGAAAAGATCACCAATTTTATAGAAAAATTCTGGAACGGATACTCTTATTCAGAAAATGGAGGATACACTCCAATAGAATATGATCCTGCCAGAGATTTGGAATTTGGAAGCGTCTTTAAAGGCTGCTATGAAGACAATGCAATGATAGCAGTACTATATTATAAACTATCTGAAAAAACCGGGAACATCCAACTTAAAGAAAGGTCAGATTATCTGATCGAATGGTTGGAATACAAACAGATGACAAACGGATCATTTCCAGGGGGCATGCCACCAGCAGAATACACCTTAACAACAACCCAGACAATCCACCCACTAAAAGAGCTCAAAACAGATAAAAGCGAAAAAATAGTGGATAAGGGATCGCGATTCGTTGAAAACCAGATAAATGATGGGGAAATAAATATAGCGGCTAACAGAGGATCATCACAGCTTATAGGAACAGACTACCTTAAACTTAAAACAGAATCCCAAGTAAGTGGAATGAACCAAAACAAGGAAATCATATATAAAGTAATCGAAAAACAAAAAGGGGACGGATCCTGGACCCCTAATGCCTATGAAAACATCGAAATACTTAAAGGACTATCCCTATATTACCTGGCAACAAACGATACAAAAACCCTAAAGGCACTCAAAAAGGGTTCAGAATGGCTCAAATCCCACCAAGACGAGAATGGCAAATTCAAAGGCGACGGAGACTCTGAAATATACTCTATAGGGCATTACGCAGACGCAATCCTAGTATACTACGCAGCAGGTGACGAAAAGGCCATGGAAAAAACCCTTAACTACACCCTAAAAAAGGATATAGAAGGGGATCCAACACCACTAAAATCATATTTAACCCTATTCTGGGACTTGAAAACAATATATGACGAAGACAAAGCCCTTGAATTATCATCTAAAATATTATAATCCCTCCCCATACCAAAAAATAGTACAAGTATTTATTCACCCCCCCTACAAGAATATCTAAGGGTGGTTTTTCGCTGATGGACCCAAATGAAATCTTCTTGAATGCGAAACATCCCATCCTCCAAAGGCATGAGTTACACTTCCCCCACCCACCTTAAGTGGCTTATAAATGATAGTCTTTCTCCATAACCGTTTAAAGGCCGTCTATGCATCTATAATCACCCTATTATGGATACTACAATATAAAACTACTACCAACTCCATCCCCCCTTTATCTCACACCAATTGAGGGATTAGCAGCAACTGGCGAATATAATCAGAAATAAGAAAAGTTTATAATATATTCATATTCTCTAGGGTAAAACAAAACATATTTATATGTTTTAGGAGAAGAATTAAGGTGAGGTATAAAGGGATAATGCGGGTATGAGGTGGAAAAAAATGTTTAATATATTTTCATTCACACTCAAAGATTTTTTGAAAAAAACATTAAACATCTGAGCATCCCCTCAAATTCCATAACCTATCCTGGCTTATCCAGCCGATATACAAGATCTGGGGATACCAGAGATGATGATATAAACTTGGACAAATCCAATATTATTTTTAGGGAGTGCTGGGGTGAATACCTTTGAATGAGATAATTTCGATTGCAATCGCCACAGTCTTGGCCTGGCTAAATTTCGTGTTAATAGATATATGGATGGGTCTTCCTGAAGCCCCAGGTGTCAGAGGCGCTAAAGCCATTGGAAAATCCATAGAGAAGAGAGGAGGGGACTTAGGTGGTGGCTATTTTTCAGGGAATATTGTATGTTCTCCAGATGCCTCAGCAGGCACACTACTAGCATCCTGCGGCTACTATGGATTCGGGGGCCCTGAAGGTGGTTTAATAGCCGCATTATTCGTCTACTTTGGGAATAGGATGTGCGCAGACCCTGGATATGCTGGGACAACCGGAGCCCTAAGCATAACCTTCATAATATGGATAGCATCACATTTCGGCATCACACCAAACTACTTTATAGTAGGTATGGTCATTGCCATACTAACAATCCAAGGCTTATATCATCCACTATCATCCAAGCTCATCGGTAAAATAGCCAGAAAAATGGATAGAAAAGTCATAAAATAGTGGTAAAGATGATAGAAGAGACAATAATAGCATGCATAATAATATACATGGTCTTAAGACTCTTCATAACACAGAATAGACTCGAAAGGATGCCATATCTCAATGTTATAAACTTTGGAGTGGCTGCAGTTATAACACTCAGGAATCCATCCCCATTGGGAGCTATAACATCCATGGTATATTTCATACTTGCAACAGTAGGTGCAAATGCCATAGCATTCACCATAAGCAAAGTAAAGGAGATAGAACATGGTGATTGAATTTGTATATGCCGCGGCCATCCTCATGATAGTAGGAGCACTAGGAGGAGTGCTCCAAACAAGACCCATAGACAAATTCCTGATGTTAGCAGTCTTAGGGGATGGTCTGATTAGTATAGTGGCAACCTTCGGCTACCTGGACGTGGCCATGGCATCCTCATTCATGACCTTTGTAGGCATAATCATAATGATGATAGGCTTGGTCAGAGTACTTGAAATCAGGAAAATGCGAGGCGAAATAGGATGATATCACCTACAGAGACACTACCATTAATATCATTTTACCTAGGATTAACCCTAGTACTGATTGGGAGTCTTGGGGTTGTATTCGGGCCTAAAACTTCAACAGAGCCCATACTTAGGATAATAAACCTTACAGTCCCTTCTACAGGCGTTGCATTAATCTTCTTAAGTTATAATTATACCCTTGCGATGTTAACATTCCTCAGTGTGAACCCCATCCTTTATATTATAATGATAAGGGCTATTATAAAATTAGAAGAAATGGGAGGCTCTACAAGTTGATAGGAAGGATCTTGAATTCATTGGCCGAGCCTAGGATGGTCCCTAAGATCTTCGCACTCGCCATAGCCATAGTACTAGTTTTTAGTTTGCCGCTTCCATTCCATCTTAACCCGAAACAAATCTACCCTAAACCCGCACCCCAACTCCAAATAGAATTAGCCAAGAAAAACATTGATGTGAGCTATAATCTCGCACCATATAACCGCGGGGGATTGCCAGTAGACCCCAATAATAGGGGAATAGTAAAATCACAGTATAGAAGCCCATATGAAGGTTTCATAACAGCCTATTTAACCCCATTCTCCCAGTGGCTGAGGGATATCTCATATCATCTGGGCACAACCATAGTAGCGCACCCTGGGGGAATACTAGATGAAATATTATATTATACGAGGGGATTGGACACCATACTTGAATCATCCATATTGTTCACCGCATTTACAATAGCATCCTGGGTTATGTTAAACAGGACAAGAAAAATGATGGGAGAAAAATGAAATGCCACTGACAGATTCCATCGTCCCAACGGTCGTCCCCAACATAATCATAAACTTTTATCCCATAGCAATATTAATAGCGATTTTAACAGCCGTCATCGGACTTTCAGGGGTTGTACTAGAAAGAGACGACTTCCAGAAGATCCTAATATTGCAGATAGTTACATATGCCATGTTAATGATCGTGGCAGCCGTGGGAACCGACCTAGCCGAAGCCCTTATACTCCCAGGATTGGTTGTTTCACTAGCCGAGATACTAGCAGTAACAGAAGTCCTAATATTCAGAGAATATACAAAAAGAGGAATTAAAAACCCAAAATTAGAACATAAACCAGTTGACATGGAGATTCTGAAAACAGCCATACCCCTAACCTCCATACTATGCGTTATATATGGTACTATACTAACAGGGTTTACCGGTGGAGCAGTTGCAGGAGCCGGTATACTAATTTACCTATTCATAGGAAAACCCAAAGGACTATCACCTAGATTCTGGGAGGAAATGTCAGGTGTGTCAGGACTAGCATGGTGCCTATGGCTTCTAGGATTCCTATTATACTTCTTAAACCCCCGACTATGGCTCGTAGCACTATTCATGTCAGGTGGCGGTATCATAATCAAAGTAGCCCTAAAATTTGGACTACTGGGAATACTAAACAGAGAAGAATTTAACAGATAAAGGGATCAAAAATGAACGAAATAATCAACTTAAATGGTCCGATAATAGCACACATCCCATTCCTAGACATAGTATTATATATAAGCCCATTTTCCCTAGCATTAGTATCAGTTATAGTGGCTTTCACAATATTCCTAGCATTAAGCAAACCAGAACTAAGATCAGTGGCAAGATTTGGAGAAGACATTGTAAGAACCACCACCGTGGAGGAGAAAGAAGCCAAATTCAGAAGATTCATGACAATACTCTGCGGAATAGCCCTAATTGGCGTCGTAACCACCGGGGACCTCTTCAATTTCGCGCTATTCGTATCATTAACTGGAATCACAAACATGGGGATCTTTGCAGGCGTTAAAGACAGGCATGTGCTTGATGCAACATTCAATTACGGCCTAGTGCTCATGATCTGCTCACTACCCCTATTCGGGGGAGTTGCCATGATACTTGCAAAAACCGGCACCCTAAGCATGAGCATCCTTGCAAACATCCCCACAAACCCAATATTGAACATGAGCAGGATGCTGCTCCTCATAGGCGCCTTTGGCGAAGGAGCCCTAGCACCGTTCTTCGCAACCAAAGTAGAAATGATAAGGGCAAAAGGAGCCCCCTATATAAACATGATGCACTTAAGCTCTCTCATGGTATTCACAAGAATAATAGAAGTCCTACTAATCCTGGGGTGATCCACAATGAAAAAAGGAACAAAAAACAAAATACTTGCAACAGCCACAAGCATACCCATAATCCTGGGAATCATAATACCACTCCCATTAACAGTTTCAATCGTCATTTTAACAATTTTCATCCCACTATCAGCATATTATATCGGTCTCGTGTTAATGGCCCGTGCAAAGACCAAGAAGGAGGAAAAAGAACGTACAAAGATAACATTCACAGGTTACTAATCTGGTGATAAAGATGGCCTATCTATCCAACATCAACCTACCCTACATGTTACTAGAAATAATCACAGCCTTCATATTCGGAGGACTACTACTAGGACTCCAAAGGAAGGTTATAGCAAGAATCCAAGGCAGACCCGGGCCTCCAATAGTGCAACATTTACTACACACATTCAAATTTTATATAAAGGAACTTTCAATCCCAAAAACCGCGAGCATGCCATTATATGTTGCAATAGTCATGTCACTAGATGGTCTATGGGTCCTCGCACTCATCATAGGCCCAATACTACATGGCCCCCTTGGCATCATAATATTATGTTATGCCATACACAAAGTCTCAGAACATGGTATAGGCCTCGCCTCAGGATCACCATACACAAAGATGGGAAGTTGTAGGGCTGTTCTCTCTGCTACTGCTGAGATGCCCTTGATGGCAGCTGCTGCATTAGTATACTTTAAAACCCATACACTCATCTTAGATGGTATCATCAATTATCAACTTGTCCATGGATCCCTGGTCATGCAGTTACCTTTATGTGCCCTGGCCATGTTTATCTTATTAGTTTCAAAGGCACCCTATAGTCCATTTGGGATAGTGTGGGGTAAGGACATCATATCAGGTTATAAGACAGAACATTTTGGGGTTATAAGGGGCGTTCTTATGATGGGTGAAATCCTAGGATACTTCGTGCTCTTGTGGTGCTTTTTAACCCTGTTCTTTGGTGGTATAGTAAAAACGCCACTAGATTATATCATAGGGATGACAATTGTCACAATCGTTCTGGGATTTATATGTGCTCTTACACCAATGGTGGCACCATACCATTCGGTTATGATACAATGGATATTCGCAGTCCTAGCCCTTATAAACGCTGTCCTTGTATGAGGTGTTGATGATGGAAAAATCATATATAATCTTATCATTGACAATGATTGGCATCCTTGTCATGGTAATGATCGCAGCAAGTATCATGCAATTGAAAATTGCAATATTAGCAGCCATAATATTCATGGTTCTAGTTTCGTTCTTTTTCCTAGGTGAAAAGGTGGAAAAGATTGAAAGTTTGGCACTTTGGTTTGTTATAATCATGTTTATAATTACTGCAGCTTCCATAATCAAGAGAGGGGGATTCTAAGATGGCATATTTCACATATCTCCCACACCTGGTCATGTTCACCATCGGAACCCTTGTAGGGTTAGAGGTGAGTTATAAGTGGCACAGCGAACCATTCGTGAAAAGGAAAATAGAACCAATACCTCTCCTAATTGCATTAATCGGAGGAGGACTCATGATAATCTATGCACCAGTTGGATTATTCTTCATAGGATTCGTGATCGGGATGAGACCAGGATATGGTGTCTATGAGAGCATAATAGGGATTCTATTCGCATTAATCCTATGGGTGGCACTATGACTGATGAAACAATAAAAAAGATAAAACTGTGGAAACTTGAAAGTTACGCCTATAAAGACCAGGTGCTGAAAACACTCTCAGAGACCCTGAAAATCCCAATAGAAGAAGTTGAGGAATTAATAGCCAAAAACCTTGACATGGCCAGGATAGAATCATCCCATTCATCAATGGAACAAGCAAAACTTTTCAGACTTGAAAAACAAATAGACCTAGACCTAGGACTAGATTACCTATACCACCTAGAACTCCTAGATGAAAAACAGGTGAATTCAATAAAAGAAGATATCATAGAACAATTAGAAGTCTCAGGAAAACTAGAAATCGACCCAGAAAAATATAAAAAACTGATAGAAAAGGCCAGAGAAAAAATAATAAAAATCCTAGAGGGGAGCGGATGATAAAAGATTTCATAAGAAAAAGATCCATCCACGTTTGCCTAATCTGCACCGGAGGATGCAACGGATGTGACATAGAAGTAGCCGCACTCCTATCAAAAAGATACGACCTCGAACAATACGGCATATATTATCATAACAACCCACGTGAATGCGACGCCTTACTAGTCACTGGACACGTGGCAAAACAATGGCAAGAAAAACTCATAGAATTATACAACAAAGTCCCAGAACCGAAAGCAGTGCTTGCAATAGGAGCATGCGCCCTAACAGGGGGCATATTCCAACAAGAATCAGATAAAACAGGAGCCCCTGTAAGCAACTTCATCCCAGTAGACGCCGAAGTCCCAGGCTGCCCGCCAAGACCAGCAGAGATAGCCACAGCCATACTAAAATACGTGCCAGGAGTCCTCGCCAGCTACTCAAAATAAAATTTGAGGGAAACTTATGAGTTATGTACCAATCGGACCAATCCACCCAGGCATAAAAGAACCATTAAGAATAAAACTCAAAACAGAAGGAGAACGTGTAGTGGCCGCCGAAGTCGACCTAGGATATTTCTATCGCGGCGCCGAACAAATAGCCAAAGGCAAACCCTGGCAGAAAGTAGCCTACCTCTCAGAGAGAGTCTGCGGCATATGCTCCCACTTCCACCCCGTAACATTTATTGAAGGCATAGAAAAGATCGCAGAATGCGAACCACCCCTAAGAGCACAATACCTCCGCATAATAGTAGGAGAACTCAACCGCATACAAAGCCATCTAATCGCCAATGCCATATACTTCCTGGCAATAGAACACGAAACCCTCGGAATATACCTCCTAAACATCCGAGAAAAAATAATGGACCTCACAGAAATGATAACAGGAAACAGAGTACACTACGCCTGGAACGTAGTCGGCGGAGTGCGAATGGACATCAAAGAAAACCAAACCAAAAAAATACTAGAAAACCTGGATATAGTGGAACCAGCAGTATACAGATACCGTAAAATGTTCAAAACAGGAGCATTCCTAGGCCTAAGATCCAAGGACATAGGAAAAATGACCAGAGAAGAAGCAATAGATGTAAGGGCAGTAGGACCCATAGCACGGGGCTCAGGAGTCAAATTCGACTGGAGACAAAAACATCCAACCTTCACAGACTACTTCGACTTCAAACCAGTCTGGAGAAAAGAAGGCGACAACTATGCAAGGATAATGGTAAGATTCGACGAAATACTAGAATCCATAAAAATAATAAGAAGAGCCATCAATGAACTGCCAAAAGGGCCCATAAGGAAAGAATGCGAAATACCCGAAGGTTCAATCGATAACAGATACGAAGCCCCAAGAGGAGAAGTCACATACATATTCACAACAGCAAAAAATGGCATCATAAAAGATATAACCATAAGAACCCCAACTATAATGAACCTTGAAGCCTGCGCAAAGCACATGTTCAATGATTCACCCACAATAGCAGACGCCGTGGCCATATACCAAAGCATAGATCCTTGTATTGCCTGCACAGAACGTGTAACAATAGTCGATGAACACGGAAACCAAAAAGACTTCAATGGCATAAACAGCCTCCTCAGAGCATACCCCCGCCAAAGAAATAAGAGGGAATGAGAGGTAAATCACAATGTCCTCTGTAATATGGTACATATATGAATTCGCTAGGAAAAAATGGATTAAAAGATTCCTAGATGCCAAGACAGACCCGGAAATAGTCGAATCACCATCAAGGTTCAGAGACTTCCCACAAGTACAAAAAGAATTATGCATCTCTTGCGGCGCTTGCGTAGCCTCCTGCCCCTCACCAGGAGCCATAAAACTAGTGAGAGACGAAGAAATGGAAATGGCCTACCCAGTTATAAATAAATCAGCTTGTATAAGATGCGGTTTCTGCGTTGAAGTATGCCCAACAGAACCAAAGACCCTCAAAACAGGTGAAAACTATCTCATAAAAGAAGAATACAAGATACTCCCCAAAGAAACCCTCTATGTCATTGATGACTACCTTTGCATACGCTGCGAAAAATGCATAGACGCTTGCAAAGTCGGAGCCATATCATCCAAGGATAATATAATCACCATAGACCAATCAAAATGCGTATCCTGTGGAGATTGCATCCAAACCTGTCCAATAAAAGGAGCCATAAAAGAAGTCTTCATCACAAACATCGACGAACAAAAAGAAATAATCAACCTATTAGTTGAAAGCCTAGAGAACACCATAAACCAGGAAGTTGAAAGAGTTAGAAAATTGCCAGATTATGACCCTGAAAAACTTATAAAATTAGAATTCCCATTAGATGAGCTCATAGACAAAGCCCTCGAAATACTCCCAGACAAAGAAATGGTAACCAAGATAATAGAAAAGATAACAGACAGACTAAAAATCAACGTAATAACATGGGATGAAGACAAATGCAAAGGTTGCAGATTATGCATCGATGAGTGCCCTACAGGCGCCCTAACCTACAACGAAGAAAAGGGCGTCACTGAAAGAGACCCTGAAAAGTGTCTCAGATGCAGCATATGCTACCAAACATGCCCATTCGGCGTCCCAGGATTATACACTGCACGGTTCCTCCTAAAAGATGATAAAATCCTCATAACATTAAAACCATCCCAAATATCTAAGAGGGGCTGATAAAATCCCTGTAACCGTCGAAACATACAAACCAATAAGGGAACTAGAAGTCGAATACGAGATAGATGACAAAAAATGCAAGGAATGTAAAGACAGACCCTGCCTTAAAGTCTGCCCAGTCGACGCCATACATGAAGCACCCCCAGACAAACACATTGAAATAGACGAAAAATGTATAGGATGCATACTATGCAGAGAAGCATGCCCCTACGACGCCATAAAAATGAAAACCACACTATCAGAGCCCATAAGAGAACCAATACCAACCATAAACCCAAAACTTTGCCTAAACTGCGGGGCTTGCGTAGCAGCCTGTAAAACAGGCGCCATAGAACTCGTAGCCTCTGGAAAAGAGGAGATACACCCAGTAATAGACGAGGAAAAATGTGTGAGATGCGGTTACTGCGCACGAGCATGCCCATCAGAAGCCATAAAATACGGCGAAATACTACCAAGGGCCGTGGCCACGGGAAAAGCCCTAGTAATAGACCCAAAACAATGTATAGGTTGCATGACCTGCACTAGAGTCTGCCCATCCAAAGGCGCGATAAAAGTTGGGAAAGTAAGTAAATTACCCTACATAGACCCGGCATACTGTGCAAGATGTGAAAAATGCATGGATGTATGCCCATCAACCGCCATCAAATACACCACAAGAACCACAGCCTCCAGGAAATTTAATAGGATACATACAATGGAGATCGCATCAGAAGTTCTAGAAAAAGAAACAGAAAGATTGGCAGAGGCTGCAAGCAAGATAAACTCCATCCTAGAAAATATTGCCAATGACATTTCAACAAGCCATGATGAAAAAAGCTTTGAAATAGATGTAACAGACCGTATAATGGATGAAATCAAAGAAATCATGGCCAAAGATGTTGAAATAGATGAGATAGTGGATATAATTGAAAAGACCAAAGCAAAGAGGTCAATAATAAGCTTGGAGGAAAAGTGTATTGGTTGTGGGGCTTGTGTAGATGAATGCCCAGTAAATTGTATAGAACTTGAAATGCCAGCCCCAATCACTATTGGAGAAGAATGCGTATATTGTGGAAAATGTGTACAAGCTTGTCCAGTAGAGGCAATATCACTCAAAGAAGAATTCTTCACCACAAAAGATGATAGGATACTATTTATAAGAAGGGAGATCAAGGGGCCGAGAACTGGAGAAGTCATCCCAGATGAGATGATCTGCCAGGCATGTGGTATCTGCGTGAACAGATGCCCAGTAAATGCCCTAAATCTCAAAGACGATAAAATAATAGTTGACCAGGGGGCATGTATCAGCTGCGGTGAATGTGAAAGCATATGCCCAGTAAATGCTATCAAACTCAAAATAAACTAAACGGCCCATAAATGGGGTTTTCTGGTGTATAAAATGGATATAAAATTTAAAAAAAGTAAAGATGCGCTTAACAAGGACATACAGGGAAAATATATGGACCTAGAGGCTATAGAAGGTCCAAGATTAGATATTGGAAAATGTAAACTAGAAGGAGAGTTTATAACAATCTCCCCAGAATGTGTAAGATGTAACCTATGCGCCGAAGAATGTCCAGTGGATGCCATAGCCGAAGCTAAATCCACCAGACAAGCCAGAGTCCTTGAAAATTGTGTGAAATGTGAAATATGTGCCCAGACTTGTCCCATAAGATGCATAAATGTTATGGAAAGCACAACAACAATAGATAAAGATGTGAAATACCATCTAAAAGACTTGAAAATACCCCACAGAATATTGAGGATGAAAAACATAGAAGTGGACAAGGAAAAATGCAAGGCTTGTGGCACATGTGTCAGATTCTGCCCCACCAACGCAATAAAAGTAGATGAAACCGCAATTATAGATACCAGCAGGTGCATTGGCTGCGGAGCCTGTGCAAACGTGTGTGAAGAAGGCGCGATAAAACTCGAAAGAGAACTTGGACCTGTGATAAAAACAAAAGAGCTTCTAATAGACCAGGATGCATGCGTTGCATGTCAAATATGTGAAGAAAATTGTCCAACAGAAGCCATAAGATTAGAAGATGAGAAGCTCATATTCTCAGAGGATAAATGCATCCTATGTGAACTTTGCTCTACTAAATGCCCAGTCGGGGCATTAAAATTAGAGAGGTTATCCCATGAAAGTTAAAGAGCTTATGGATAAAAAATTTATCTTAACAGGCCCGGATGAAACTCTAGATGAAGTAGCAGAGAAAATGGAAACATATAAAAGATTCACCATACCAGTAGTAGACGATAAAAAAAGGCTAATAGGATGGATAACATCCCTTAATGTTATCAGGGGGCTTAGAGAGGATAAAAAAAGAGTATCGGAGATTATGCACATCCCAGAGGAGATCATACACGTACATGAGAATGACCCGGCAAGACTAGCAGTTTTAGAAATTTCAAAACACAAGGTTGTTAACCTACCAGTATTGGATGATGAAGGTGTCATTGTTGGAATTGTAAGAGCATTGGACATTGTAAAAACATTATCTAGCTTGTATGAGATCAAGGTTTACAAGATCTTTGAGGCCATGTCCCAGGAGTTAAAGGGTATAAGTTGGGATGAGCTCATGGAAGCGGCTGCTATAATCACAAGAAGAAGAACTGGTGAAAGAATAACAGCTGCAGAATATGAGGAAAGGATAAAAAAATCAACATTTGGAGAGGCCATATGGGCGACTGGCGGACTTGAAAAATTCTTCGTCGGACTTATAGCTATTGGAGAGCTTGTTATAGCCAGGAAAGTGGCTAGAGCTAGAAGATAGTCTTTCAATCCAAAAGTATGTCGCGCTAATTCTAGAGAGGATACATTCCAGATAAGATAATCTTGCTTATACTCATTTTCTCTTTTTTTGACAAAAAATATTATTACCAAGTATATAAACAATCCAAATAAGAGTAATACCATGGGTAATGTTTATATTATATCATATATCAAATGAATATATCAAAAAAATAGGGGGTAGATATTTTGCATATACCAGATGGTTTCATACCATTTCCCCAGTATATCATTTACTGGATAATAGCAATAATAGCACTCTATTTCAGTGTACGATGGGCCAGCACTAAACTCGAAGAAAGACAAATACCACTCTTCGCAGTATTGGCAGCTGGTATATTCGCTATACAAGCAATGAACGTCCCAATACCCTGGGGTACAAGTGGACATATGGTAGGCGCAGCACTCATCGCCATAATATTCGCAAGTCCATGGGCCGCAGTCCTATTATTGTCAATTGTACTCATACTCCAAGGCCTAATATTTGGTGATGGTGGCATAACCGCATTAGGGGCTAACATCCTCAACATGGGTATCATAGGAGGATTTGTAGGATACTACCTATTCAAGGGGACTAAAGGACTAGGAGAAATACCAGCAGTTTTCATAGCATCATGGGCGTCAATATTCTTGGCAGCGATAGCATGTGCAATAGAAATGTGGATGGCAGGTACATTCCCACTAGGACTTGGATTACAGTTCATGGGATTATACCATGCAGTTATAGGAATCATAGAGGGAGTTTTAACTGTAGTGATTGTTTTAGCAGTTCAAAATGCCCGACCCGACCTGTTCTCATTTAAAGATTGGGGAAAAGAAAAGGCCGAGGTGTTATCTAAATGAAGAGTCGAGACAAGAAATTACTCATTGGTGGGGTTATCATAGCCCTCATCATAGCAGTACTCGCACCATTTTTAGCATCTCCAAACCCTGATGGACTAGAAAGTACAGCCGAGAAGGTTAAGGTTCCTGAAACAGAACCGGCCATAGAATCACCTATACCAGATTATAGTATACCAGGACTTGGTAAAACAGGTGAAGTGCTTGCATTAATCGTTGGCACCATCATTGTTTTAATCATAGCTTATGGTATAAGTGCAGCGCTTAAAACAGGGAAATAATCACCCCCATATTAATTTTTTTAGGGGATCAGTTTATGGAAGATCTTATCACAATAGAAAGGGAAAGTTTGAAGGAAAGTCCTGTTCATAGGCTTGATGGACGCATAAAAATAATAATAAGTCTAATTATGATAGTCTATGCGGTAAATACCTCTGATCTTCTAATCCTTTTTATAATGGAGGTCTATCTTCTACTTTTATTATCATTTTCTAGGATACCATTATCCTACACACTAAAGAGACTGTTTCTGATTTTACCATTCGGCGGATTCATCGCCCTATTCCAGTTATTCATAAGATCTGGTGACATCATATGGACCGGACCCTTCGGGATTCATGTGACCATGCAAGGACTACTATTTGGGATTCTATTGTTCTCAAAGATAACTGTGAGTATAACAGCAATAATATTACTTTCTTCAACAACACCAATGCAGGAACTTACAAATTCAATGAGGGGTATGCGAATACCTCACACATTTGTCATGCTCCTAAATCTAACTATAAGATACCTATTCTTTTTCTATGATGAGCTGGAAAGGATAAAAAATGCCCAGAAAACCAGATGCTTCGACATATGGAATAAAAACACCGGATACACATGGAGACTCAGGAAAATCGGGGAAACAATCGCCATGATATTCCTACGCGCCTATGAACAAGGAGAGAAAGCCTATCTAAGCATGTTAAGTCGCGGATATTCCCAGAAAAGTCAAATGTACCATGAAAAATCTCCACTAAAAAGAGCCGACATCCTATTCATAATCATGAACATCACATTCATAATACTACTCTACTATATCCAAATCTCAATATAATGATAACAATAAGCCTACCTATTAAAGGAAATTTAACTTCTCCAGTAGAATTCCCACAGAGAATAGGGGGGCCGAAAAATATTTATAAAATAAAAAATGATACTATGACCTACCCCAAAAAAAGGTTGAAAAAGCGCTGGTAAACCCCTCAGGGCCTGCAAAATAAAAAACCAATCTTGAATAATGAAGAGGTTCTCGATCTGAGTGTGAATACCTTAACAGAAAAAACTCTTTGAATTAGCAAATGGGATGGTAGTTCACTGGAAAAACTGATTTTTTTTACAAGCCGGGGTGGCTCAGCTGGTTAGAGCGCACGGCTCATAGGGTAGAATAGATGCTCTAACCTTTACCTGGGATACCGTGAGGTCGCGGGTTCGAATCCCGCCCCCGGCATAAACCCCAAATATTATAAACCTGAAAAATTTTTTAAGGGCTACTATTTTTTTCTGGGAAAATTTTATAGTTTCTATAATTATTGGTAAATTTTTATAGGGAAAAAGAATAATCTAAGGATAAGTCCCCCTTCATGGTTTATTTGTAAAAAAATTGTTTTCTCAAAGAGGATATTAAGGTGGCTTAGATGCCGAAGAGATATGAAGGTTTAGCTTATTGGGAGATAATAACTAGACAGATGGGTTTTTTGAAAAAGAATGAACAATTAAAGTTAAAAAAGAGTAAGATCACAGTAATTGGATGTGGTGGTATTGGGGGCGCCGCCATTGAAATGTTAACTAGAATGGGTGTAGGTTCATTATCCATCATAGATAAGGACAACTTTAATATATCGAATATCAACAGGCAGATCATGAGCACTTTTCACAATATTGGAAAATCAAAGGTCGCTGTTGGCAAGGAAAGAATATGGAAAATAAACCCATTCACTAAAATCAAGACTTTTAATGGCAAAGTTACCGAAGACAATGCAAATACCCTCATAAAAAATAGTGATATCGTGATCGATGCCATGGACAACATCATATCCCGTGTTATAGTTAGCAGAGAGTGCAAAAAATTAAGGATACCATTTATACACGGGGCCGTACACGCTTCAAGAGGCCAGATAACAGTATTTGGAGATGAAACACCATCCTATGAAGAAGTTTTCATGTTGCCTTCAAAAGATCTTAAATTAACAAGTGAAGTTAAAGAAAAAGTTCAACGTTTAGAAGGTGAAATTCCACCGGTTATAGGCCCCGCGCCGAATATTGTTGGTTGTATAGAATCATTCGAAGCTTTAAAGCTTTTAACGGGTAAGGGTGGTGTTATCTGGGCTCCTAAACTTTTAACTTTTGATCTTTTAAGGGATGACCCATTTAAGCTCGTGGAATTATAACAAAGTATATATACCACTAGAAGGAAATATACTTCCGGTCAATGGAGGTATTCTATGGATGATAAAATCGAAAAAATCATGGAAAAAGTAGACGAATGCGACATAAAATTCGTTAGACTACAATTTGTGGACATACACGGAGCTGCGAAAAACATGGCCATACCCCTCATGAGGCCAGATCAACTAGAAGACATTATAAAAGAAGGCATATTATTTGACGGATCCTCAATCGAAGGCTTCGTGGACATAAACGAAAGCGACCTAGTACTAAAACCAGAACCCGAAACATTCTCCACATTACCTTGGAGACCAGAAGAAAAAGGTGTGTGCAGATTCATATGCGACGTATACTGGCCAGATGGAAAACCATTCGAAGGCGATCCAAGATACGTCCTAAAAAGAGTCCTATCCAAATATGAAAAATTAGGATATGAATATAATGTGGGCCCAGAACCAGAATTTTTCATACTAGACTATGATAGTGAAGGAAACATAATACCCCTCGACACTGGCGCATACTTCGATGTTGAACCAATAGACCAAGGAACCGACTTCAGAAGAAAACTAGTAATGGACTTGGAAGCCCTAGGCTTCGACATTGAAGTAAGCCACCATGAAGTGGCCCCAGGACAACACGAAATAGACTTCAAGTTTGACAAAGCTTTAAAGACTGCGGATGCAGTTATAACATTTAAGCAGGCGATAAAAGCAATAGTAGATAAGATGGGCTACCTTGTAACTTTCATGCCAAAACCATTCTTCGGAGAAAATGGAAGCGGCATGCACTGCCACCAGTCGCTCTTCAAAGGTGGTGAAAACATATTCTATGACCCTGACACTCCAACGCAATTATCAGAAAAGGCAATGTATTTCATAGGGGGGTTGCTGGAACATTCAAGGGCATTATCTGCGATATGCGCCCCAACAGTCAACTCATATAAGAGACTAGTCCCAGGATATGAAGCGCCAGTCTATATAGCATATGGCTTCAAAAACCGATCAACACTCATAAGGATACCCGCATCCCGTGGTAAAGGTACCCGTGTTGAATTCAGGGCCCCGGACCCATCCTGCAACCCCTATCTTGCATTCGCTGCCATGTTAGAAGCTGGAATGGATGGTGTGAAAAACAAGATAGACCCTGGAGAACCAGTTGAATTCGATGTATTCAGACTAAGCATGAAAGAACTTGAAGAGATGGGTATAAAAACGTTACCATCAAGTTTATGGGAGGCATACCATTCACTTGAAGAAGACGAAGTCATAAAATCAGCTATCGGAGATCACATCTACGAAAAGTTCATGGAAATAAAACATAAAGAATGGGACGAATACAGAATCCAAGTATTCAAGTATGAAATAGAAAAATACCTCAACATCTAAAACCCCACATTTTATTTTTTTATAATCTTATTAAACCCTCCCTCTTAAATGAAACAGCGGACAAAGCAAATACTAAAATGGAAAAACTCAATGAAGGCAACATATCCACCAAAAACCCCATAACTGACTGCTGAGTTGAAAGTTTCACCAATATTACCGTTGGTATGAAATCCATAAAAGGCTGGAAGAAACCCAAATCCATGAAAAGCGGCACAAAGAGTATGAACGTTGCAATGAAAAGTACAATGGTTATCGCGGAATTAGCCTCCTTTGTACTGTCAACAACACTTGAAATAAATATCCCAACACCAGCAAATCCAAGGGCCATGAAAAAAAGTAACAAGAAAATCAACGACAAATTATATAATGGAACATGAAGCAAGAACAAAATCACAGCCCATGCAAAACTTTGTAAAAGTGAAAATAAAACCACCGGTATTATCTTACCAAATATTATCATGGATGGTGATAAAGGCGCCATAAGAAGCACCTCAAAGGTCTTCCGCTCCTTCTCACCAACAATACTATCAGTAACTATATTACTACCAAGGAAAAAGGGTAAAAATAATATAAAAGGCACCATAAAACCATACATAATCCCAATAAAATATGGACTTTCAAATGCAATCTTCAAGCGCTTTTCAGTGTTCATCTCAACTATACTAAGATTAATCGGATTTTTAATCCTCTTTATCTCATCATCTGGAAGATCAGCAAGACTTCTCTCAATATTATATGATCGCGAGGCCCTTCTTATCTTCTCAGATAATATAGTGTAGAATATGCTACCAGCATCTATATTCACCCCAACATCACCATCCTCTTTTAAATATACTGTGGCTGATGTCTCTGATCCAAGAGCCTTATTTGCACTCTGAAGATCATTATAATAGACAAGTTTCAGATTCTCTTCCTTCAAATTCTTTTCAAGAACAGTCCCTTGTATATCAGGGGTGACGCCAACCTTTAAGAATTGGCTTCCACCCCACTTATCCATCAATTCAGGGTCTAGAGCGATTGAACTTACACTAGCAAGGGCAAAACTTCCAAGTAATATGATAACCTGCACAATCACAAGTAATATATAAACCCGGTTTGTGAGGATGTCATATGCTTCCTTTTTTGCTAAAGCCACAAGTTTCATAAAAGACCCCTTAACAACTTTAAAACCCCTGGACGAGGACCAAATAATATATCATCCCTCTCAAAAAGCCATAATGCCAAACCATAAAATATTATACTACTAACAACCAAACCTGAAAACGTTAATAGCATATTAGATATTGTTATATTCTCCGAACCAAGAAGTTTCATTATAAGGATCAAAGGGCCCACACCACGCCCCTGGGAAACATAGACAAGCGCAGGAACTATAAGAAAACCTATAACTATTATATAAACAAAGGTTATACCTATACCGGCTTCTTTGTAATTCTTTGAATAAACAGCAACAAGACTCGTAAGTCCCACAACTGGAACAGCTGTTAAGACAAGAATCAGATATATCAGGGGCGCGTTAGGAATTCTGAATCCACTAGCCATTATTATAATCATCCAGATGATTAACTGGATGGCCATTATTACTATAACCGCCATCGATTTTCCCAAGATTATATGACTCCTAGATATTGGCATTGCAATAAGCGATTCTCCTGTCTTCCTCTCCTTTTCACCCACAATACTGTCAATAATAAGATTACCAAAAAGGAACAATGGTAAAACAAGGAGTATCGCCACCATCACCTTATTTATAAGTTTTAATGGTAATGATTCCCCCACAGTTTCCTCTCTAATATTAGCCTCCTTCCTTTCCATAGAAGCCATGATCTGACTGGTGATCTTCTGGGAAGATCTGTCAACCGCACTTTCCACCTCATCTTTTACAATGTTACTCATTGGAGTTGAACTATCAAGGAATAACATTGCATTAAATGGTAATCCATCAGACTCAACAAGAAGGAGCGAACGTCCCATTGGTGACCGGGCATCTGTAGTATGTACACTGACCACATCAGGGTTGATTTCATCTCTAATAATCCCTTGCGGATCATTAACATCTAAAACTGCGAATTCACCAAGTGATGGGAGTAATGTAACCTCCTCCCCGGTATTCATCATCTGAAGCACACCATTAAAAATTAACATGACCAGGAATAATGTGACGATCTGAAATATAAAGATGAAAAGGAATTTACGACTCCTAAAAGTGCTTTTAATCTCCCACTTAGTTATAGTCCAACTCATCACCATGCACCATTTCTATGAAAACATCATCCAAGGTAGTCTCTCTCGTATTAACAGAATACACATTTCCCTCCAACATCCTTATAATATTGGGGATAATATCTCGCTCCTGGAGTGAAACCTCCATTTTATTCCCATCCAATCTTATATTCTTCACACCACGCAACTCTTCTAAAAGATCCAAGTTAACCCTAGAAGGATCAACAAGGTATATCTCCAACGCCAAATCACCCTTTATTTTTGATTTAAGCTCTTGGGGCGTGCCAACATCTAATATACGGCCCTGATTCAAAATCGCCACCCTATCACAGAGATAGTCAGCCTCTTCCATGTAATGCGTGCAAAGTATCATTGTCTTATCACCCTTAAGTCCCCTTATAAATTCTCTTATAGATGTTGCAGTGGCCGGGTCAAGGCCCATTGTAGGCTCGTCCAATATAAGAATTGGAGGATCATGTATAAGGGCCCTAGCTATACCCACACGTTGCCTTAAACCCTTGGAAAACGTGTTTATCTGATCATCCGCCCTATCCTCCATCCCTACAAGTTGGAGTAATTCATCTATTCTATGATTGAGAACATGCCTTGGAACCCCATATAATTCACCAAAATATCTCAGGAGGTTCCGGGGAGTGAATCGTTCATAAAGGTTTGGCTCCTCTGGGAGATAACCTATCATCGACTTAACTTTGATAGGTTCCTGGGTAACATCTAATCCAGCAACTTTAACACTGCCCTTATCTGGATGTAATATACAGGCAATTATCCTTATGGCCGTGGTTTTACCAGCACCATTGGGGCCTATAACCCCTAATAGTTCGCCTTTATCCACGCGGAAACTTATATCATCTAATGCTAATATCTTTCCAAAGCTTTTTCTAACTGATTCAACTTCTATCATACCGAAAGTCACCAAAAAAATCTTATCTATAAAATTATATTTTAAAAGATTTATAAAAATTAGGATTGGGAGGATCTTTTCATGTTTATAAGCGAACTTTTACCAGTTAAAGAAGCTTTCAAATTATTAGATGAAAATCAAAAATTCACCGAGGAAGAAACCATTGAGCTTATCGATGCCCATGGTCGCGTGAACTCTAGGAAGTTAATATCAAAGTTTGATTCACCACCATTTGATAAGGCTGCGATGGATGGATATGCTATAATCGCAGAGGACACATTCCAAGCCTCAGCAGATAAACCCATCACATTAAGGGTTATAGATGCTATCGGCGCAGGTAGAGTTTCAAAGGCCAAAGTTAAAAATGGAGAAGCTGTTAAAATAGCCACGGGCGCCCCCATACCAGAAGGGGCGGATGCAGTGATCATGGAAGAATACACTTATAAAAAGGGGGATAAAATCGAGGTTTCCCAGCCTATTCCACCCGGTGAGAATATCGCCCAGCGAGGCGAGGATATAAAAGCTGGTGAAACCATACTCGAAACTAGGAATGTGTTGCGCCCTCAGGATCTTGCAATCGCCGCATCAGCCGGTTATGATACCATCAATGTTTATAGGAAACCAAAGGTTAAGATTATCATCACAGGCGACGAACTTGTCGAACCAGGAGCCAAACTGAAACCGGGACAGATAATAAACTCCAACAAGTATACTCTCAATGCACTTGTTGAAAGCGCAAAAGCATCACCAGAAGTTGAACATTCACCAGATAAAACCAAAATATTAGAGGAGAAGATAAAGAGGGCCGTCCAGGAATATGATATGATAATAACAACAGGAGGGACCGCTATTAGCAAAGGCGATATAGTGGTAGAGACTGTACATAAGCTTGGCGAAGTCATCTTCCATGGAGTTGCCATAAGACCAGGCAAACCACTAGCCTTTGGCATGATAGATGATAAACCTGTATTCATGTTATCCGGGTATCCTGTAGCTGCAATGGTACAATTCGACATCTTCGTGAGATATTATCTGTTGAGGATGCAGCACATCAACTATGAACACCAACTGGTCAAGAGGATCTGTCAATTTAAAACCCCATCAAGGCTTGGGCGAACAGATTACATAAGAGCATTTACAAATAATAAAACAACCAAACCAATACTTATAAGTGGATCAGGTATCATAAAATCCATGGTCAAATCCAACAGTTATATCGTCATAGAAGAAAACAGTGAAGGAATAGATAAAAACTCAAAATGTAATGTCTTAATGTTCGATTCATTCAAAATCTAGGTGTATGAAATGGATATTTTATTATTTTATGGGATCGTCTTTGTATTCATATGGACTCTAGCATTATTATTCAGGAAACAGTTAAAAATCGAAGTCTATGGACCTCTGCTCATGAGAAAAACCAAGAGGATGAGAAGCTTCATTGATAGCCTAGCCCAAAGATATTCTAGATTCTGGAAGTGGAGCGTAAACATAGGCATCCCCATAGCATTCTTTTTCATGTTCTACATGTTATATGCGATCATAGCATCCCTCAAGGACATTTTTGTAAAACCCCAAGCTTCTCTCATCGTCCCAGGGGTAGATATCCCAGGAAGCCCCCTCTTCATCCCATTAGCATATGGAATTATAGGACTAGTAATCGTGATAATAGCGCATGAATTTGCACATGGGATACTGGCAAGGGTTGAAGGCGTGAAAATAAAATCCATTGGCCTACTCTTACTTGCAATAATACCCGGAGCTTTCGTAGAACCAGATGAAGATGATATTAAAAAGTTAAAGAGGCTCCCAAGGCTGAGAATATACGCAGCAGGATCCATCGCAAACCTTATAATAGCATTTTTATGCCTACTCGTATTTGTTGGCATTTCATCCTATGCCGTGCCCTCAACCTTTGAGACAGATGGCGTGCAAATAAAAAGTGTGGTACCAGGGAGCCCGGCCAGCCACGTGCTAAAAGATGGTATGGTGATAAAAAGTATCAATGGCAAGCCTACTAATAATCTGACCAATTATGAGAAGGTTTTAAAGGATATAAAGATTGGGGAAGTTATAACGATACAAACAGATCAAGGTATCTTCAATTTAAAGACCTCAAAAAACCCAAATAATGCAAGCAGACCCTATATTGGTATAAGAAGCACTAATAACTTTGAAGTGAAGGAGCCCATAAAATCGATATGGGGAGATGAAATCCCAACTTTACTCCTCTACCTCCAAGATTTGTTCTTCTGGATTTCATTACTCAATTTCGCAGTGGGGACGGTGAATCTACTACCTGCAAAGCCACTCGACGGGGGTCTAATGTTCGAGGAACTTTTAAAATCCAAACTACCCAACAATGTAGTAGATCATATTGTAAGTTCTGTTTCAGTATTCGTCATCTTAGTATTGGCAATTAGCATAATATGGGGCACAGGCCGGGGCATCCTACTAATGTTCTAAAAAAAAAGAGAGAAATTAATTGGCCAATCTATCTGATTTCGATTTTACGGCCTTCAGGCGGCTCCTTTAAGCCTATTTTTATAGTTAGTAGTCCGTTCTCGAATTTGGCCTTCACATCTTCTGGGTTTACTCTATGGGCGAGCGCCCAGCAACCACTGTATCTGAAATTTGCGCCTTTTGCATTTAAACAGAATCCTTGTTCTGTGATTTCAAGGTTTATATTCTCTTTTTTTACTCCTGGCAGTTCTATTGTTATATTGTATTTGCCTTTGGAATGGGTTATGTAAGCTGCTGGGATATATGTAAGTTTCATCATTCGCCTCTCCCTTATTCTTGGGGTTCTAGTTTACCTTCTTCTTTGAGTTCTTTTTTGACTTTTGCCCAGATACCATGTTCTTCGTAGAATTCACGGAGTTTTTGCTTGTCTGGGAAGCTTATTGCTTCTCCTTGACAAAGTGTTTCGCAGGTTGTGCAACCAACAACACATTTGTAGGGTTGTGCAACCACTGGCCCGTCCTTGGTCCATTTATAAACATTTTGTCCGCAATTCATGCACATTCCACATTTCAGGCATTTTTCGGGGTCTATGGTAGGATACCATTCTATTTCTTCCCGTGGAACTCCTGCAAACCATGCCATGCTATCATCTCCTTTCAAGCGATTTAAAGGCTTTTTTTGCTCTGGCCCGTGGTATGGCCTTTTCTTTTAAATATTCCAATTTTTCAACTATCCTGGGGAGTAGTTTTCCTGGAAAGCCTAGTATGGCTTCTTCTGTTTTGATGTCTGTTGCTTCTCTGCATCCGTAGCATCCATAGGTCATGTTAAGTTTTGATTCTAGGAAGGGGATTATTGTTGAATCCACACAGACTGCTTGGAGAACTGCTGTTGAGCTTCTTATCCTTTCACCGCCTAGAAGATTTAGGTATGCTAGGGCTATCCACATGAGTCTTTCTGGAAGATCTTCTACAATGACCACATGGGGTTCTTCATCAACTTTATCGAGGGGGTAAAGATATATTGCATTACAGAAGCCCTTTTTTAACTTTTTCATACTCTGGAACATTTTAGTGCCTGTCTCTGGTTTATCAACGATTCCGAAACCAACGAGTCCACGGCCTTCCTCGAGTTTTTTTGGGAGTTCCTTGAAACCGAGTACATTTGCTGCTGCCGGACAAGAAATTTCATCTCCTGGGAGCAATACTTCCTCTCCGTTTCTTGCTTTCATGACACCTTGACAATATCTGTGTTTTTTCAAGATCTTGGCATTCTCTGGCATCTTATCTTTGATGAATTTAACACCTATTGGCGATGCCTCTAATCCAAGGATAGTACGAAGTTTAGTAGCATCTTCACATACCATAAACTAACTTATAGTTTTATACATTTAAATATTTTGATATAATAATTTCTCAGACAGAAAATTAAGATAACGAAGTTGAAAAAAACAAATATTAAAGTATGATTTCATATTTATTCAATGAAAATTCTACTCACCTGGAAAGACAAGGCATATCAGCAGCTGATGAAAAATCTCACCTTCCAAGATTATCCAATTACCTTAAATAACCGGCCAAGTTAATATTGAAGTCACAAGAAACTAGGATTTTAATCGAAAGCAAATTTTTATAGGAGAATATCCATCTTAGTTTGCTCTGAAGAGTGTTGAGTGAGAAAAATTCGAAGAGAGTCAAAATTAGGACGTTTGTTAATTGTCGAACCAAATCTAAAAATTGGATGTCCTCCTAATATATTACCATGACGCACATGTAACTGAACTTCGAATTTTTAACATCTTTTAGTTTCATTGTCATGACTCGTTCATCATGGTAACTTAGTCTTTCACATATTGCAACTTTTCTCTGGGGATCTACGCCATTTTTTATTAGGAATGATGCTGTTTCACTCGGATTTTTTGATGGTAATAGGATTGTGGGTCTTCCATTGTCAATGATTTTGAGTATTTCATCATCTTTTCTTCCATGTAATGTTAAGATATCTGCATTGTTCCATGGTAGTAATAGTCGGGCTGCGCATAATTGGATTGAACTGATGCCTGGGATAACCTGAACATCCAACTCTATGTCAAGCCTTTTTATGATCTCCTTTACTGGTTTCAGGACACCTGAAAAGCCAGGGTCACCTGTTGAAAGTATGGAAACTGTTTCACCCCTAAAAGCCCTTTTAACACCCTCTTCTAGTCTTTTTCTCACATTTTTACCATCAAATGCCAACATCTCCCCATCTTTATCAAACAATTCCAGGGCTCTTTCACTTCCAATAACCAAGTCAGATTCCTTAACAGCTTTTTGTGCTGCTGGTGTGACAAATTCTAGTGATCCTGGCCCGACACCCACAAGATATAAAACCATTAGGAATTTTCCTCCATTTTTTCTAATACTTTATATCCAAGGTCTGATCTTATATTATTATAGGTTTAGTTTGGATGGGAAAATATAGGTAAAAACTTTTTTAGTGTGTGATATGATGATGGAAATTGGAATTACAGGAAAACCGAATGTTGGTAAATCATCTTTTTTTAATGCGGCCACTCTTTCAAAGGCTGAGGTTGCATCATATCCATTCACTACCATAGATTCGAATAGAGGAATCGCATATGTAACTTCTCCGTGTCCTTGTAGTGAATTTAATGTGAAATGTAATCCTAAAAATTCTTTATGTGAGGATGGTGTTCGTCTCATACCTGTTGAGCTTATAGATGTTGCGGGTCTTGTGCCAGGAGCGCATGAAGGAAGAGGACTTGGGAACAAATTTCTTGATGATCTGAGACAGGCACGAGCTTTTATCCATGTTGTGGATGCTTCAGGTTCCACTGATGATGAGGGAAGGCCTGTGGAACCTGGAAGTTATGATCCCATCAAGGATGTTGAATTCCTCGAAGAGGAGCTTGTAATGTGGCTTTATGGTATAATAGATAGGAATTGGAGTCGACTGGCTAGAAAAGCATCCTCTGAAAGGATTGACATGGCTAAGATTATCCATGAACAATTTTCAGGTATAGGTGTGAGTGTTGAGGATGTTATTGAGGCTTCAAGAAAACTCGAAAAGGACTACCACTCATGGGATGAAAGTGACATCCTCAAATTTGTAGATGAACTCCTTAAAATCGCAAAACCTAGGCTCATAGTTGCGAATAAGGCTGATTTACCCTCAGCAAAGGAAAACATAGAAAGACTAAAGAAAAGGTATCCTAATGTTGTCCCCGCATCTGCTGAGGCCGAACTAGCGCTTAAAAGAGCAGCTAAAGCCAATCTAATAGAATACAAACCTGGAGATAGTAACTTCAAAATATTAGATGAAAGTAAACTCACCAAAAAACAACTAAAGGCCTTAAAATATATAAGAGAAAATGTCTTAGAAGTTTATGGCAGTACAGGTATACAAGAAGCCCTTAATAGGGCTGTCTTTGATTTACTTGACATGATAGTGGTCTATCCAGTGGAGGATGAACATAAGTTATCAGACAAGGATGGTAATATACTACCTGATGCTTTCCTCATCCCCAGAGGCTCAAAACCGCGTGATCTTGCATACCTCATACATACTGAAATAGGAGATTCCTTCATGCACGCCATAGATGCCAGGAAAAATATGAGAGTGGCATCAGACTATGAACTCCAAGATGGTGACATAATAACCATAATATGCAGGTGACCCCCTCCAAAATTTACCCTTGGGGCTTCCCAACATGGAAGCTTACAGAGTTGAGAAGTTCAACTTGGCTTCGCACTTATGGAACCCCTTCTCGACCAGTCTTGGATCCCATGCTCCTCTCGTTAAGGAGCAGGGCTACAAAATGGATCTATGGAAGGATATTTAAATTATCCCTTCCGTCTTCCTATTGTGTATCCCCCCTTTGGGTGGGGATCCTACAAAAGATAAAAACCCTCAAAATGGGATTAAGATGAAAATATATCAACTAGCTGAGGAAGAGGTTTTCGAAAAATTAGGAACATCAAAAGATGGTTTAAGTTCTCAAGAGGCTGAAAAACGCCTGATGGAATATGGACCTAACAAACTGAAGGAAGTTAAAAAGAAACCCATCATATTCAGTTTTTTGGAGAATCTGTACAATCTTTTGGCCCTAATTCTGTGGGCTGCTAGTCTTCTTGCTTTTATATCAGGAACACCTCAATTAGGAATTGCCATAATCGCCGTTATTATCATAAATGCTCTTTTCAGCTTCTGGCAAGAATATGAGGCTGAAAAGGCCGCTGAAGCGCTTAAGAGTATCTTACCTTTAAAGGCGAAGGTTATAAGGGACAGCATGGAAATCGAAATTTTAGCAGAAAATCTTGTCCCAGGAGATCTTCTAATCCTAGAAGAAGGAGATAACGTCCCGGCAGATGCAAGACTCATCGAAGCACACGAGCTGAAAGTTGACAATTCAACATTAACCGGAGAATCTAAGCCTATAAGGAAAGTATCCTATCCAATAGAAGAATATGATAACTATGTCGAAACACCTAACCTTGTATTCGCAGGTACTAGTATAACAGCCGGCTCAGGTAAAGCAATAGTATATAAAACCGGTGAAAACACCGAATTCAGCAGGATAGCCGCGTTGACACAAGAGGTTAAGGAAGAACCGAGTCCACTCCAAAGACAAATATCAACGGTAGCGAGAATAATAGGAGTCATCGCGATCCTCATGGGGATAATATTATTCCTCATAAACCTCTATATTGTTAAGTTACCAGTTAATCTGGCATTTATTTTCGCAATAGGCTTGATGGTGGCTAACGTACCAGAAGGACTATTACCAACTGTCACGTTATCCCTTGCAAGTTCAGCCCGTAAAATGGTGAAGGATAATGCCCTTATAAAAAAACTATCCAGTGTAGAAACCCTTGGATCTACTACCATCATATGCACAGATAAAACAGGCACACTAACTCGCAACCAGATGACAGTACGGAAAGTATGGGTACCCTATAAAATAATCGATGTAACCGGAACAGGTTATGAACCAAAAGGAGAATTTATATGGGATGGTAAAACACTCACCCACAAGGATCTACGTGAAATAAAATTGCTAATGCGGGCTGCCTCATTCTGTAATGACGCTAAACTAATACCACCAAATGACAATGGGGAATGGCACATCATAGGAGACCCCACAGAAGCAGCATTACTCGTAGCCGCCCAAAAGATAGGTTTCGACCGCGACCAAGAAATGGAAAAAATGCCAAGAATAACAGAACTCCCATTCGACTCCAAAAGAAAAATGATGACATCAATACACCAAAAACCCCACAAAAGGGTTGCATATGTAAAAGGAGCCCCGAAAAAGATAATATCACTCTCAAAATGGATATCAGTGAACGGAAAACCAGAACTCCTAACCAGCGAAAAGAAAAAAGAAATAATAAAAATCCACGACGAACTCGCATCCCAAGGATTCAGAATGCTTGCAATGGCCTACAGAGACCTCCCAGAAGAACTAGAAGATTACAAACCAGAAAACGTTGAAAAAGACCTAATATTAGTAGGGATGACAGCACTCCAAGACCCTCCACGTGAAAACGTTAAAAAAGCCGTTAGAGAATGCCAAAGGGCTGGTATAAAGATAATAATGATAACAGGCGATTATGGTCTAACCGCAGCAGCTATAGCAAAAGAAATAGGGATAATCCAAGATAACAACTATCATATAATAAAAGGGAAAGAATTAGACCAACTATCAGACGACGAACTTGGAAAGCTCCTCAAAAGTGAAAGAAACATAATATTCGCAAGAACAGTCCCAGAACATAAAATGCGCATAGCAAAAGTTCTAGAAAATGAAGAAGAAGTAGTGGCCATGACAGGGGATGGGGTTAACGACGCACCAGCCCTCAGAAAAGCTGATATAGGTGTTGCAATGGGTAGCGGGACCGACGTTGCCAAGGAAGCGGCTGAGATAGTCCTCATAGATGACAATTTCGCCACTATAGTGAAAGCAGTGAAAGAAGGACGTACAATCTATGAAAATATCAGGAAATTTATAACATACATTTTTTCCCACGAAACCGCCGAGATAGTGCCGTTCATCCTCATGGTCTTGCTTGGAATACCACTCCCAATTACTGTGATGCAAATACTCGCAATAGACCTTGGAACAGACACCCTACCCGCCCTGGCCCTTGGCAGAAGCCCTCCCGAAGCTGATGTTATGGATAGACCCCCAAGACCACCCCATGAAAGACTCTTGAACTTACCAGTCATAGTTCGTGGATACCTTTTTATTGGTGTTATAGAGGCCATCCTTGTAATGTCAGGTTATTTCTGGGTGCTCCATGATGCAGGTTGGACACTAGGAAAATCTTTAAATTTCACAGACCCTATTTACCTTAAAGCCACTACAATGGTCTTCGCCGGTATAGTCATGGCCCAGGTAGGTAACCTATTAACATGTCAGACCATGAAATCATCAGTTTTTGAAATTGGATTATTTAAGAATCGTTGGATCATCTGGGGGATACTATTCGAACTTATTATACTATTTTCCATTGTTTATATTCCCCAGCTCCAGTTTATATTTGGAACAGCGCCTCTTGGCCTTAATGAATGGCTATACCTAATATCATTTGTACCTATAGTTTTCCTAGCAGATGAAATCCGAAAAGCAATCTTCAGACGTTTCAACTTATAAGTGGTGGGAAAAGAACCCTCATGATCTAGGAGTGCCTCCCACACTAATAGCAGAGTATATTTTGCTTTGAATAGACCATATAAAAAAATAGCAACAAATTATGGGCGATAATAAAAGATATGGGATCATGAAATCATATAATTCATTATAATGGGTTCAAAGATTGTAAAAAGGTTTATCAAAAATTCTTGTAAACACTTTTTACTTGTAGTATTTCTTACTTTAGCCATTCTATTTTTTAAATGAGCTTATCTACATTTTTTTAAACCCAAAAGAAACCTTGAAAAACAGAAAAGTTTATATACTTGTTTTGTTTTATAAGGGCTACATGGTGTTAACATGAAAAAAGCATTGTATCTGACTGTTTTCATAACAAGCCTTTTAATACTTATCAGCAACGCCTCAGCAGCCCAATTATCATACAACGAAATCTCAAACGCCTCAAA
>Ga0209608_1000030_pt1 | contig 168344 bp, 167 predicted proteins | sample AD_UKC130_MetaG_FD_184428 | JGI IMG/M metagenome (GOLD analysis project Ga0209608, IMG submission 184428) | Active sludge microbial communities of municipal wastewater-treating anaerobic digesters from Canada - AD_UKC130_MetaG (SPAdes) (version 2) | ecosystem: Engineered > Bioreactor >...
GTATTCCCTTTGCGAATTGGAACCCGTACCGGCACCCAAGCCTGTATCTGCCCCTGCTGGGAAAAAACCCACAGGCCGCAAACCTAATCCCAACAACCCGTGGCTGAAGTTCAAGATTCCACCGAAAAACGATGACCCGGTAGAACAGTACTTCCAGAAGAGAAACAAAAGACTTAGCTTGATTCTTCAGCAATACCAAAACTGAGATGTGGCGGCGGACGCCGCCACTTCTTAAACAAAGAGGGTGACATTTTCACTGTCCAAATTAGTATTCTTGGGGGTGACAAAATCACTGTCCGTTGACACAGTAGTTCGCAAAAACCATGCAGAAACTCTGAATTTGGTAATGACTGTAACTTTTGTTGATGGCTAATAAAGGAAACCCGCAAAGGATAGTGTACGTCTTTTCCGGCTAACTTGTAAGGTCCTGTTATATACAACCAATTTTAGACAATATTTGTTATGAACCTAATTCCTAAGCTGTGCCCGCTGGAGCAATGATTATGTGCAGGCCATTTATCAGCTTAAGCAGCGTTCTGCCGGTCTTCTTTCGTCAACTGGATATGTTCTGCTTTGATGTAGCTACGACCGGTGGACCATTCCTCGGAGTATTCGATGAGATAAGTCGTCACCAGACGCACATAGGAATCTATGCTAGGGAATACCCCAACAACAGCGGTACGACGCCGTATCTCCCTGTGCAGGCGTTCCAGTACGTTTGTCGAAGATATCTTGCGACCATCAAGCCGTTCAAAGGCATAGAATTGCAGGGAATCTTCCAGGCCGGCTTCCAAAACTTTGATGGCCTCAGGGTACTGCTTTTCATAAGTATCCATCAGATGGTAGGCATACATTTTGGCGCTTTCCATATCGGGTTGCAGCCAAATCTGTTTTAGTTTTTCGGCAAAGGCCGCTTTTCCCTTAGCCGGCACGTGAGCCAGGATATTCCGCATGAAATGAACTTTACAGCGCTGCCAACTGCAGCCTACAAAAGATTTCTGTACGGCATTAGCCAGGCCTTTATGGGCATCTGAAACCACAAGCCAGACATTCTTAAGGCCTCTCTCCTTGAGTTTTTCGAATAATACGTGGTAGGTGGCTTCGGATTCTTCGTACATGGGCTCTACGGCCAAAATGTCGCGCCGGCCGGCTTCATCTAACCCAACCACCACGGCTACGGCCATGTTCTGTACTTGCCGTCCTGCGCGAATTTTCTCATACACGGCATCTACCCACAATACCGGGTAAGTGCCCTCAAGGGGCCGTTCGCGAAATGCTTGGACCTGCTCATTGAGTTCCTTGGTTATTTGGGATACTTGACTGCGGGAGATGGAATCGATGCCCAGACTCTTTGCTAACCGTTCGATTTTACGGGTAGATACACCGTTGATATATGCTTCATGGATGACATTCATTAAAGCAACTTCAGAACGTTTTCTCTCGGTGACAAAGAACGGGATGTAACCGCCGTTACGGATTTTGGGAACGAACAGATACATGGTTCCTAAGCGTGTATCAAACCGCCTTACTCGATACCCGGAACGATATCCTGAACGCTGGGGGGTACGCTCTGATTTGGAGGCATTGATTTTAGCGGTTACTTCCGCCTCCATGAGCTGCTCGCATAGCCATTTCAGCATGGCCAGCATGGGGTCTTCTTCGGTGATAAATTGTAATAGCATTTTTTCGAAGTTTTTGTTACTATGAGAGTAGGCCATCGGTAAACACTCCTTTTTTGGTCTGCTCGTCACTTACCAAATTCGGAGTTGCCGATGGCTTTTCCTCTTTATTTTTGCGAACTTAATTGTACTTCATCTTCGCCTTCACCCAACCGATATCCTTCATGCGGCTGGCTTTTTTTGGAATTAACTTCCTTGTATCGTATTATTTCCCTTGAAATATAGTGCCCATTCTCAACAATTTGGCGCAATGGGCATATTTTCCCATTTTGCCGACAAGCTGGTAGCCGTTTTGGGTAGGGAAAGCGGGAGGCAGGGCAAAGCACGGCACAAGTGATCCAGGATAGAGCGGCTCGACTCTATACCGGCTGATTTGCTACACCGGCTCAATTCGGTACACTGGCTTGATTTGCTTTACCGACTTAAGTCCATTGAGTCTTATGGCGTCCAGCTCCAGAGCGGTGAGCACCCCGTGCCGGTAGAGCCGCAGGTATTCCTTTGACACGTCGCTATCAAACATGAGCAAGTCGTCTCCCTGCTTCCACCAAGCAGGAAATGGTTGTGCAAGTCCGATTTGGGAACTTGGCGGATTGCATCCAGATCGTGCCTGGCCAGTGCACGGATGAATTGCTCAGAATACCGGCCTTCAGAGCTGCCGGGTTCTGTGTCAGCACGCCTGTTCATGCTGTGCTTCTTTCTCCTTTTCATCCAGTGTCCTCTTTGGGTCCACTGTCTGGTTTGATTTGCAACGCAAGCTGCCGACTCTGGCCGGCCGCAATCCGTGTTCCTATCAGGAAACAGAACCCGGTTCTAGACCGACGACGCGGAGCGGTCCCTGCTCATAAACAACGTCACTGAAAATAGGGCAGCTGCAAACCCCAGCTGGATCAGGATTCCGGTGAAGATCGGGCTGAGGCTGTCCCGGCTAAGTACAGTGAGCCCCGATATGGCGTCATTGGCCCGGACGAACCAGTACGACGGCAGGAACTTGGCAACCGCCAGCACCGGCTTGCTCATCACTGATTGGGGCACAAACACTCCTCCTAAGAAACTCATACCCAGGGCAATCACGTTTACGGCCCCCGCTTGCGCACCGGAACTGTTCACGAAATTGCCCACGAGAGACCCGATTGCTGCACACACTGCGGCAAACACCAGGGTATTGAGGGCATACAAGCCCACAAGCCCGGAAGAAATGAGAGTCTTGCCATGCAAGACAAAACCTAGCAGCACCAAGATTGCCCAGCACCCCAAAGCAAACACGCCGTGGCCAAGCACCAGCTCCACGCTTACCCTGCGCCGGGGCACCGGGCTGGCCAGCTTGCGCAGCCGAAGATCAGGCCGGTTAAACGCCATCATGATAGAGCTTATGCCCAAGGTGACCATAGCAAGCAGTGCATACGCACAATATCTGTAGTAGTACGAATGCCCGGGCCGGTCATCTTCTGACCACTCTTGACCTGTCATGATGGTCACAGGCGCTTCGTCCGACAGGTCGCGTAAGGCTAACGTCACCAGTTCCACTCCGGAAAGCCGTTTGCCGTAGGCCCGGTAAAGGTTTACAGTGTTAAGGAATCTATTAATGCTCAAGTCAACGTAGTAGCTGCTGGTGGAATCAGGCACGACCACCTTTTGGACGGACGGACTGTCCCCTGCCATGAATGCATCAGAAAAACCGGATGGGATAATGGCGATGTACTCCACCATTCTGTGAAACAGGGCATCCTGGAGCTTATCCTCATCATCAGGATACGGCACCAGCCGGCAAACTCGTGAAAGGTATTCCACCAAGCCTTGGGCAATCTCTCCATCGCCGTCCCTGTTTATCACAGCAACGGGAGTCCTCACCGGTTCAAATCCAAGAGAAGCAGCATCAGGCGCGGTAGAGGAGAAAAGCACTGCAAGCCCTATAAACACAGAGAGGTTTATCACCAGAGGCCATGCACACCCCCGCAGTACTTTGAAATATGCCTTAAATACTCTCATACCTTTCCCTCCTCAACCGCAGGAAGCTTACCCCACACAACACAGCGGAAATAAGGCATAACATGCAGATGTTGATGAAAAACCTACGGTAGGTATCGAACACATATAGACTGTAAAACGCATCAGCTATCAGGGCTGCAGGATTGATGTAAGAAAGTACCGGCGCCTTGAGGTTAATGATGTGTTTTATGTCAACCCACATAAGCCCCGCCAAAAAGCTCAGCGTCATGTTGGTCCCGACAAGTATCCCTGTTTTCACGCCTTCACTTCCCCGGACAAAGGTTCCTATGAAGGTACCCTGGGCCACTCCTGCAGTACACCCTGCCAGGCATGTAAGCAGCACATAGCCTAACTGGCCTCCGAACCTGACATTTAGCGCAAGTCCCATGTAGGCGATAAGCAGGACCACTTCGGCGAAACTAATCACCAGCGCTGCTGCAGCGTCAGCCAACACCACCTGAAGCTTGTGGGTAGGGGCCACGCTGCGCCTAGCTCCCCTGGGGGACAAATCTGCCTGGACATCCATGGTATTGCGTAACCCCCAGAAACTGCTGTACATGCAAGCCATGGCAATGAGAGCGTAGAAGAAGCCGAGCATGGTATCGGGCAGAGCATCAGAAAATGACACTTGCTCTGTGTAGCTCCGGCGGTTTTCCAAATCGCCCGTTATTTGGCCCAAGGCACCAGGATTGTCCGCCACTATCCTTGTGATGGTGTTGGTTGTCTGGAGGTACTCGTCCAGGATTGACTTGAGTATGCTTTGCTGTAGGCCCCGCTGTTTCACTGTGAGTGTGAGGGTTCCGGTTAGTCCGGCCGAAGTCCCTGCTGCCTTGGCTTCAGTTCGGCTGTGCCGGCTCGCGTCTGGCCCAGATGGCTGGATCTGGGTCTGTGTCCTCGCCCCGCTCACTGTGATGATGCCAAACACAAGGCCTTCTTCGAGGAGCCTCTAGGCTTCATCTTCATCTGCTACCACCAGGTCAAGTATCTGGTGCTCTCCGGGCTGGGACAGAGATTCCAGCACCTGGCGGAACTTCAGATCCTCGCGGTACGCCTGGTTGTCTACCACCGCAGTTCTTATCGGCTCAAACCTTTCCCGCTCTGAGGTGATGTGGCCGAAGGCGAAATAGAACATGGTCGCCAGGCAGAGGGAAAATATGGACGTCCAGAACACTGTCTGCCTGTCCCTCAGGAGGCATTTGAGCCGGTAGATGAATACATGCATGAACATTACCAGGTATCCCCCAGTCCCCGGGATATGCTGCGGGGGGAAAAAGTTGTACGATGTCCATCATCACCGGGCACCCCCTAATCCCTGAGCTGCCTGCCGGTGATCTCCAGGAACACATCGTTGAGGGTCGGACGTTCCGAGAACACCCGGCTAAACGGGATATCCCGCTGCCTAAGATAATCAAGCAAATCCAACAGGTTGTGGGAACCACCGCTATAGTGCACCGACAGCCGGTTGTCAGCGTAAATGGCGTGGGCTACGTTGGGCAGCCGGCGAATCTCCGCGAGTTCATCGGGATTGAGCCTATATATGTCGACGTTTATGGTTTCCCCGCGGCCGATCATCGCCTTGAGCTCATCGCTTGTGCCTGTAGCCAAGGCCTTCCCCCGATCCATGATCACAACCCTGGTACACAGCTGTTCCACTTCCTCCATGTAGTGGGAGGTGTACAGCACCGTTGTGCCCTGGCGGTTTAGCTCTTTGATGCCTTCCAAGATATTGTTCCGGCTCTGTGGGTCCACTGCTACCGTGGGCTCATCGAGGATAAGCAGTTTTGGCTTATGAGCTATGCCACAAGCGATGTTCAGCCTGCGCAGCAGCCCTCCGGAAAGCTTCTTGGGATAAAACCTGCGAAACCGGCCCAGCCCCACAAAGTCAATTGCTTCGTCAACCAACCGGCGGCGGGTACCAGCATCATGGACATACAGCCCGCAGAAATAGTCGACGTTTTCTTCCACCCGGAGTTCATCGAAAACCGCGACATTCTGCAACACGATTCCGATATCCCGCTTGATGTCGTAGGCATCGGGCGTCATGGGCCTTCCAAACACCTCGATGGTGCCTTTATCGTACTTAAGCAGTGCCAGGATGCAGTTGATTGCAGTTGTCTTGCCCGAACCGTTGGGGCCGAGCAGCCCCACGATCTCCCCCTCCCCCACCTCGAGGTTGAAGTGGTCCAGTGCGAGCAAGTCCCCATAGCGCTTCACGAGGTTACTTACCTTTATGAGCATGTCCACACTCCTTACGCTGCCTTCCTTATGCGCTTTGCTCAAATCTAAGATGAACAGGCAGATCAAGGGGCCATCGAAACCACCAAGGCCGGCAATTGGCTTGGTTAACTCTAAAATCAACAGGCAAATCCGAGGGGTTCAGGCAACAAACTGCTACACAATTCCGGCACTGCAGGTCCTCCGGCTCACCATCTCGGCATCCAACCGTCTTCGTCAAACTCTTATCATCAGCCACCTGACAAGATACAGTACGAGCAAATGCCCGGGATAGAACACGTAGAAGACGTATTTGAGCCTGAGACCCCTTTGTCCGTTGTAAAATGCAATAGGTATATACGCCAGAACGGCCGCGAGGTTACTTAGCGACGGCAATACAAACACGGAAAACACTCCTACAAGCACCGTGAGCATTCTGTCAGCCCTGGCAAGATAAAGCGCTACGATAAGCAGCACCCCTGACGCTCCGTAGTCGCAACCGAGCACTTCGGCCAGGAAGGCGATTCCAGCCACTGCCAACCCGCGCAGCAAGGGATTCCAGTCCGCCTCCACCACTTCCATGGCAATAAACCCCAGGAGCAGCGTAAAGAGTACATTAGAGATGCCGAAGCGGAATGTATCCCAAAGTGCCAAGTTGAATGGGATTTCCGAAATCAGGGCGAAAATAAGCAACCTGATCTTGTAGTTGCGCCTATTTGACGTATGGATGAAGCCTTGCACGAGCAAAAAACAAAAGATGGGGAACGCTATCCTGCCTATGAGTCCTCGCATGAACCCTCCCAGCCGGTAAACCCAATGGTCATAGTTGAGCATACTTTCCTGAGTGAAAAGCCCCGGCATGGGAAGTCTGCCTCTTATGTAGCCTTGTTCGAAGATGGCGACGTAGGTGTGGTCTACAAGCATCGATATGGCGGCTATGATTTTCAGCGTGCTTCCGCTGAGCCCTTTGGTTTCTGTCACTTTAGACCCTCCGTAGGCCCTTCCTGAGGCGTTCTAGCCGTTCCACCATAAACTTGAACAACTTCCAGTCGGCTTTGTGCCCGGCTTGGTGCCCCTCTTGACTTTCAAGCCGTTCCATAGTTTCGCCCATTAAGGCTGCAAGCTTGAGCACTCCCTGGAAGATCATATCGCCACAGCAGGACTTCACTGCAGCCCTGAGCCTGTCCCGGATATCCACAGGCAGCACATCCTCAAGCCGCTTGCTGCCCAACCTGGCGTTAGCAGGATCGTAGGCGTAGCGCAATACCACGCCCAAATCCGCCGCCAGATGGCTTGCGAGCCTTGCCGACCATATCTGATCCCCCCGGTTCCACGCGGCGTAAAACTCCAGCAGTGTGAAACTGAAACCGTGAAAACACCTGACAACCTCTTCCCAGCTCATGCTGTAATCGGTGACCTCTGTCTCGAACTGCTCAAGCAGGCCATGGGGATCGTATAGCACGCGGAACTTGCCCATCCGGGGGAATGCCTCGAGGGTTACTGTGTACAGGTCAAAGTGGAGTCCGTTGTCGAATACTGCTACGAGTTGAGGGCCCACGAAATCAGACTCGCTATGATAGATCACAGGGCGGTAGGACTCAAGGATTTCCAGACGTTTCTTCAGGAATTGCTCAAGTCGTGCGGTATCTACCAGGCAGTAAAAGTCTACGTCTGAATATTCGTCTGCTATACCTTTTGCCAGAGAGCCCTTGAGAAACGCCGCCTTGATCTCGGGACACTGCTTAACCGCTTGGAGGATGGTCTCAACTGCTTCCCACTGCACTTGCATGGGATACCGCCTCTCCTCTTAGAGTATGGAGCCCTATTTCTTCTGGAACCTGATTTCTTCTGGAACCTCAGTCTTCCTGGAACATCATTCCTTCTGGAACCATATTCCTTCTGGATCTTATTCCTTCTAAACCCCAAGACCTTCCGAAACCCGGTTTCCTCCGGATCCCTATTCCGTCAAGGTGTAACCCGAATTCACCAACCCGGCCAGCCACCGGCCAGATGACTAGCCAGATGACTCAGCGTAAGTATACTATATACCGATATACTGAAAGTCGTTCAACGGTCAGTCTTATTGAATGCTCCAACTTCGCCACCTAGTATCAACCAGGCCTGCCGGAAACTCAAGCTTGGTATGAACAAGCCGGGCCATGCCCCTAGGTCTCTTCCGGGCAGGCCCGGCCGGAATGTCCTCGACTCTCAGCTACGCTTAATCTCGGCGACGGTATCTGCGTCAAGCCGCTTTATTAGTTCAACCACGAGAGCCACTGCTTGGTCAAAGTCATCCTGGTGGATGATACCTGCGTGGCTGTGGATATACCGCGTCGGTACACAGATGACGATGCTGGGCACGCCCGTCTTGTACAGGTGAATGCGTCCTGCGTCAGTGCCGCCCCCTGGCATGTAGGAAAACTGAAGAGGGATATTGACATCCTTAGCCGTCTGCACCACAAAATCCCTGAGTTTCCTGTGGGGAATCATCGTACTGTCATAAAGGAGGATGCTGGGTCCCTTTCCGAGCTTGGCTGTGGCCTCATGCTCCTTTACACCAGGCATGTCCCCTGCAATGTCAACCTCAAGCGCAAACCCTATGTCGGGCTCCACAACTGCCGCACTTGTGGTAGCACCCCTGAGCCCCACTTCCTCCTGCACCGTGCCCACACCATAGACAGTGTTAGGATGGTCTACATTTGCCAGTTGCTTGATGGCTTCCATGAATATAGCGCATCCGATACGGTTGTCCCACGCTTTGGCCATCAAATACTTGGGGTTCTTCATCTGCTGGAAGGGCGATACCGGAACTACAGGATCGCCTGGCAGCACGCCCATCTTTTCAGCATCTTCCCTGCTGGACGCCCCGATGTCGATAAACATATGTTCCATCTTGACTACTTTGTTGGCTTCCTCGTCATCAAGTATATGAGGAGGTTTGGAACCGATGATCCCAGGAACGTCACCTGAGGAAGTCTTCACTACTACGCGCTGGGCCAGCATGACCTGCTCCCACCAGCCGCCCAGGGTCTGGAATCTCAGGTACCCTTCCTTGGTGATGTAGGTAACCATCATACCCACTTCATCCATGTGCCCGGCCATCATGATCCTAGGCGTATCTGAGGACCCTGCCTTCTTGCAGATCACGCTGCCAATATTGTCTTGGCTCACTTCTGCGTACGGAGCCATATATTGCTTGATGTATGCCCTGACCTCGTCTTCGTAGCCAGATACTCCCGGGAGCTCAGTCAGTTCCTTGAGCAATTTGATCCGTTCGTCCATGAATGACCCTCCCCTATCCCAACTGTAGCTAAGCTAACGACAGTATTCTAATAGATGGGGGGTGTCTTGACGAGCTAAAAAACCCCCATCGGACCTATCTCTGTTGGACAGGCTTTTCGTAAGGGGCTTTCTGAAAGGGATGTCTTTGGTCTTGGAAATTTCCGGCGGCGTATGGGCAGTATGCGCAGTGTAGGCAGGCACTGTCCGCATCCGCCTGAGTGTCAAGGACCTCTATGTGAACCAGTGTCGCACCTGCCAGGTGTTCCTTCGACCGTAGAGCCGTATACAGGTGTGTATGTCACCACAGACCTGCTTTCCAGCCGGTGTATTTCGCTCCAGCGTATAGCCAGCATGTTGCCGGCGTATTGTCGCCAGCGCATTGCCAACGTACTGCCAGCGTATTGCCAACATATTGCCAACCGACTGGGCTGCGACGCATATTGCCGTCAATGGTAATATTCGGTAAACCGCCGGGAAGGCCGCTGTTTAACCCGCTTCTTTGGCCGTCATGTTGATTGCTACTTCGACGGCTGCTTCGGCCGCTACTTTAGGCCACCTTCCCGGCGGACGCCCTTCACGGGTCCGGGCGAAGACCCGTCCATAGCCTATGTGTTGTCTTGGAAATATTCAGCGAACGCGAAAACAGCCGGATATCCGCCGGTATGGAAGAACAGGACTGCTTCTGCGTCATCAAGCTGTCCCTTCCGGAGCAAATCGAGCATGCCCGACATGGCTTTGCCTGTATATACCGGATCCAGCAGAATCGCTTCAGTCTGGGCCACCAGCCGTATTGCATCATTTCCTGCCTGTGTGGGTACTGCGTATTTTTCGCCGTAGTATTCATCGTGGACGATAATGTCGTCAGGCGTAACTGTCTTCTCGATACCAAGCAGGGCATACACCCGGTTAGTCATCTCAGCCACCGATTTTTTCTGGGGCTCTGAGTCGCGGCTTACAGATACCCCGTGGATTTTCATTGCAGGGTACAGTTCCCGAGAGGCTACTTCGGCACCGGCCTGGGTACCGGCTGACCCGGTGGCAAGGAACGCATGACCGAAGCTTACGCCCAGTTCCTTCGCCTGCTCAATCACTTCCATAGTGCTCTCTACGTAACCCAAGGCACCGAGAGGTGTCGACCCGCCGACTGGAATCAGGTATGGCTTGCGGCCTTGCTCTTTGAGTTCTGCAACCAGATCCTGGGCCGCCTGATTCATATCGCCGTCCTCGGGCACAAAGTGGATGTTGACTCCGAGGATGGTATTGTACAGCAGGTTACCTTGCCTTACGGCCGGTTCCTCACCTTGAAGGATTAGGTGGCACTCAAGCCCCAGTTTTGTAGCCACCGCAGCGGTCTGGCGGCAATGGTTTGACTGTACTCCGCCTAGAGTGATGATGACGTCGGAATCCTGGGCAAGGGCATCTGCCATTAGGAAGTCCAGTTTCCGGTTCTTGTTGCCGCCGAGCCCTGATTGGGTGAGATCGTCGCGCTTTACGAAAATCCGAGGCTTGCATCCCAGGGCTTGCTGCAACCTGGGTAATTCTTCTAGGGGGGTTGGCCGTTGGAACAAGCCGAGACGCTTGAATCTGCTAAGGTCCACAATCCATTCTCCTTTCTTGTGGTCAGGTGTTCAGGTTTATTATTCTGTTTTTGTCCTAAGAAGAGCCGTGATACCTGCACCGGCCATTGTTAAGTCTATTGTTTACTCTATAATAGAACGTCCCCAATAGAACGTCCCCCGTGAGCGATTTTTTCGAGATTAAGTTCTGCCCTGTAGGTTCTGCATCAATACCTAAGTTCCTGCCAGTGTCTTTGGAGAAGTCTGACTGCAAGGGGACTTGGCTGGATTGAAGTAGGGAACTGGGATGTATGTGCGCAACAAGCACACAAGCGGTGCAATAAGGTCAAGCTTGAGGAAAATCTCTGAGAAATGGAACTCAGAAGAGTCTGACAATAGTGATGAAGTGATGAGGAATAACGCGAAGGAATAGTACTGAGGAAGTTCTGGGAAGCAGGCCTTAGGAATATCTCGCAACAGCGGCGCGATTGTAGACGCTGCAAGGTACGGTCGGTATGAGGTATCTCAGTGATTTGTCAGAGTTCCTTGCAATAATCGCCGGTCCCGGGGCTAAGATCGCTGCAATGAGTAGATGAAAAATCAAGCGATTAGATGCAGAATCAGATGTATAGTTTAAGCGCAAAGAGAAAATCCTAATACGGGCTAGGTTGCGAGAGCAGTTGTCGCACCTAGCCCTGTGATTTGCCTGTGATTTGACTGTGACTTGCCAGTGGTTTGAACGGGGTCTACCCGTGATTTACCCGCGACTTGCCAGTGGTTTAAACGGGGCTTACCCGGGATTTACCCGCGACTTGCCAGTGGTTTAAACGGGGCTTACCCGTGATTTACCTGTGACTTGCCCGTGGTTTGGCTACGCCTACCTGGGACTAACCTGTGACCTACCTATGACTTCCTTCCTGGCGTGAACACTATAGACCACTACCGGCGGAATGTTCTAGTTGGGCTTGCTTTTCAGGCTAACAGGACCACTGGCAGCAAAGAGATACGCGCTAATCCGCTCAGCGCCGCCGCAGAAGCCGGCAACGTGAAGCTCGTTCGAGGGCCTTGGATACGCGAGTTCTTGGACGAACTCGAGGCATTCCCGGGCGAGGCCCATGACGATCAAGTTGATGCGGCGAGCGGGGCTTATGAGAAGTTGGCATTACGAAGACGTCGTGGCGTTGTAGACAAACCTCCAGGTTGGTAAAGGCTGGTGACTAGGTTGCCTGCCATACTCACTTCGCTCGATTTTCTCCGTGAAGGCGCGCCCTGGCCGCCGCCTACGGAGCTAGAGAGGCTTAAACTGTACAAGCAGAATCGTGATCTGTTCGTGGGGAAGCACGATAAGGTCTTCAAAGACTGGATCAAGCTGCTTCGGGATGATATGCAGGCGTCTTTGGAGATTATCCTCAACTGGCCGAAGCGACTCAGACAGTTTAGTGAATTGCAGGAGATGGTGATCCAAGATCCTAGGTCAGGCGTTTTCTACTATGTACACAGGACGGCAGGTCCGCAGCTGGCATTCTATGCAGAGCGAATTCAATATCTTAGTAAGCTTTTCAAAAAGGTGGGTCTTGTGTACAGTATAGACAAGAATCAGCGTGTTGGCTTTTGGCATATAAAAACCGGTAGACGATATTTTGCGTCTCAGAACGATTTCGTTGAGATTCGACCATCGAAGAGGTGAGAGCAGTGAAACGAGATGAAGTGCTATGGATGCTTGAGTCTTACGAGCAAGAAGTCTCGTGGCTGCCCAATAATGTGAACCCTCACGGCGAGATGGACAACATCCTCGATGGTCGAGATGTTGTCGAGGACCACAAGGCACTGTTGTCAGAAACCGAACTGGCTCGTTTGCAGCGTGCCGATGAGCATCTTAGGAAGTATGCCAAGGAGGTATACAGCTATCTAAGTCGGGACCCCAGGAAGTATCGTGAGAAGTACAATGTGCCGCGTTCTCGATGGTGGTGGTATGTTGACGAACTAACGGAGACGTGACGGTTTCCTGGGCAGCGGTTCCGCCTCCACAGCGATCCCGATAATTTTCGGATCATTAAACCGAATCGGAATCCGAACATAACTCAAAGTCTTCGGGGCTTTTTGTTTGGGATGACCTGCAGAGAGTGCTCGCGGAGAAATAGGCAATTTGAGCCATGCCGGCCTAGAGGATAGAGGTACCAAGCTAGTCGCCGCCTAGATGATGGACTGCAGGCGCTGCCTAACCCGAAAATGATTTCCAGGCCATGAATCTTATTGTCATTCTAATGCTATATAATTGTCAGCTTTTCATATCTTAGTTGAGACAGGCTTTTCCGCTCTCCAAAGCTATCCATGTGAAATGCACATCAAATGCACGTAAGCTGTTAGGGGGCCCAAGGCCTGAGAGCGCCATATTCCGAAGCAGTCAATAGCACGGCATGGCGGGTTATCCGGCTGCTGTACACCGGATAACCCGGGCTCGGGAGGTAGTCGTCTTTCCAGTCGGCTTCCCCTGTCTCGCAGACCGCTCTGAATCCCTTCGCTATTCGGATTACCGGGCAAATGCGCCCCAGAGCACCTGCAGAGAGGCCCGCTTGGAAGCACCTATATCGAGCACCTCTATAGAGGAAGCCAGATCTCAAGGTGAATCCATATCTCAAGGGTAAGCACGATCTCCACGGCCTCAGACTCGTCCCTCGTTGTTTCCGCTAACACAAAAAAGGGTCAAGTCCGAAAACAAGCCCTGCTCTCAACCTGAAGCGATGCCCCCTAAGACTGATACGGGTATTCTCCAGACCGATTATATGACTATATGTCTTATTCTACAGACTTATCGTCTATCCCTTCTTGGTCTGGGACCAGCATTCGAAATTTAGGAGCATAGTCTCGGAGTTGGTAGATTTGATTGGCGGATAACACAAGTTCAGGTTTTGAGGGTATAAGAGGCAGCGATGTGCGCGGCTATGCGCGCAGCCATGCGCAGAATTTGAGTATCCCAGCGATGAAGACAATTAGACCATGAAGCCCGAGTAGCAACAATGCACGGGATTTGAACATCTCGAAAGCGAACAAGGTAAATTTTTGAAGCCTCAAACCCAGGCGATAGGCGGGATTTGAGCATAGCGACAACAAACATGATGTAGTTTTGAATCTCCGAACAGAGGCAGTAGTCAGGATTTGAGCATCCCGAAGGAAAGTAGGGTAAATCTCTGAAGTCTCGAACAGCCACCATACGCAGGATTTGAGCATATAGGAAACAAACATGATGGAATTCTCAAACTTCGGACAGAGACAATAGACAGTCCCTGAGCACCCCGAGAACAAGTATGATGAGATCTTGAAGCTTCGAACGGAGACAATACGCAGAGTTTGACTATCGACGTCTCCCGAACATGCCTCAACCCAATACTAATCAGTCCGGTACTTCTTGATGGCCCTGATAATATCCCGAAGCAGCAGGCTTTGTTCCAGCTCCATGTCTTCCAGCATATAGGATATTTCTCGCTTAACCTGTTGGATATCCTCGGAGCCGGCGCTAGTCCCGGCATCCCGGAAAACGTCGGGTTTGCCTTGATGTTCTGCCTGCCGATGTTCAGCCTGCTGAATAATAACAGATACTGGGGTCTCAAGCGCATCTGCAAGCAAAACGAGGGTATCGAGACTAGGCAGCCTCTGGCCGGCCTCGATTTTCGCAATATAGGTCGAGTGCAGGTCCGCCCGTTCCGCCAATTGCTCTTGTGTGAGGCCTCGCTGCCTTCTCAGAGCCCTGATTGTCTTCCCAAGATTATGCAGATTGTTTCTCATCACACGATGCATCTCCTGCCCCCTGGGGACCGGTCCTGAATAGATTTCCTCTGTCCCGATTTTTCGAAAAGGATGGTCAACAAAATCCTTTCAGACTCACGGGCGATATGGAATAGACTATTGGTCTGTATACTGAGACCAGCAGTCATCCCGTTCTTCCTGTAAGTCTTCCCTGGATGGTCTCCCTCATCCGCCACAACAACATACCGCGTATTCTCAAAATTTCAGTATGAGAATTGAGGCGTACTCAGAATAGGAGCATACGCGGGGCCGGCGTGGTGAAAATCTGAGACTCAGAGTACCCGAGGCAACCACAATTTGATGATGACGTTGAACCGGTGTCATGAAATCTTACTAAACCCGGAACCCGTACTATCAAGACTCGATAATTCGCCTATCCGACGTTCTCAGAATCTGATTGTGCACAGAGCCAGTGGGCACATAACTTGACTATCTACCAAAACTGAGCTCATCAGGATTTGATTATTCACAGAATCAGTTGGCTCATAATTTGACGATCTACCGAACTGAGATCTTCAATACTTGACCATATGCAGGATCAGTGGGCGAGAAACTTGACTACCTGCCAGACTGAGTTCTTCAGGATTTGATTGTTCGCAGAGGCAGTTGGCTCATAATTTGACTATCTACCGAGCTGAGGTCTTCAAGATTTGATTGTATACAGAGTCAGTGGACACAAAATTTGGCTATCCGTCGAGCTGAGATCCGCAAGATTTGATTATTCACAGAGTCAGTGGGCACAGAATTTGACTATCCATCGAGCTGAGGGCCGCAGGATTTGATCATGTACGGAGCCAGAAGGACCTACAAAAGGTACTCTGTTTGCCTAATTCACCCTCGGGCAACAACTGCCCAGATAGTACTAATAGAAAGGAACACACCGAGAGGGATGGTATCGGTAGTCTTGAGGCGTCCCAACAGCAGCAGAATCACGGTATAGACTGCCGCAAGCGTGAACCCGACTGCAAGCCCGGATACAACACCGGGGAAGCCAAGATAGAATCCAATTACTCCTGCCATCTTCACATCTCCTCCGCCTATGGCACCGGGCTTTATGAGAGCTGCTACAAGCAGGAATCCGAAACCGAAACAGGCACCTAGGATGCCGCCGGACAAGCTGCTCGACATACCCTGTGCCCGGATCAGCCACGTTCGATTCGTCCATAGCCTGGGCTGAGACAAGGCAGACGACCGGAGAACCAACGCAAAACCTAAGACTGACAGCAACACCTTGTTGGGTAGCAGCCTGTACATAATGTCGGTGCCCGCAAGGAGACACAGATGTAACGCTATGATCATATGCAGTACACCGTGCAATCCCAACCCATAATGTTGGTAAAGCGCTAGGAAAGCAGCAGCGGTTGCAAGTTCCAGCGTCAGACGTGCCAGGACCAGTTTGCGGCAGCAATGCTTGTGCTGGCACCCCCGCGCAAAAGCCCTCTGCATGATAATACCGATCAGCGGTATAAATTCCCACACTTGGATAGGCTGATTTGGATGACTAGGCTGATTGCCCAGAACCCATCCAAAATTTTGGCCGCTGGTCACTTCGCCTCTAACAGAGATTCTTGACGCAATTGCGTACACCAGGCTCCCCATCCATAGTCCTGTAAGAGCAATCAAGATATCCGCTAACCCGAAGCTCGCCTGAGGCCACACCGAACGGATCGGCTCTAGGAACACCAGGATCCCGTGCAACAGCTCATCATCCCCAGTGGGTATTTGTCCTATCTCTACGCCGTCTGGCTCGCAAATACACATCACACCATTTGGTTCGTAGGGTACACATCTCAAACATCTGGTTCGTAAGACGTTCGTAAGACGCACATGTACTCCATCTGGCTCGCGGAATGCACACCTACGGTTCTGGTTTGCAGGTGCCCATCTACGCCATCTGGCTCCTTGGTCCAGAAACCCCGTGACCTGCCCGTTTTTCTATCTTCTCGATCTGGCGCCGGTAGTGCCGGGACAACCGCTCAAGAGTCTGAATGACCGGGTCGTCCATATCAACTGTATCCTGAGGCAGCCGCGGTGGAATCTTCTGCCGCATCCGGCCAACTGACAAATCGGCAGCCGTCAGCACAGTCAGCACAACGCCGTGTTCGGCACACGCCCCAATTTTGAACATGTCCCGGACACGCCTTTGTCTGAATTGCTCCTCATCAGGGTACATGTCGGTGACGCCATAATGCTGAGGCCCGTTGAACTCAAACCCGACCTTCTCCTCTGGAAAATACCGATCGATTTCCAACCTCTCACCTGTGAGAGGATAGACCAAGAAGTCAGGCCTGGCGTTATCGATGTAGTTGCGTTGCGGCACGAGACAGTCCAGATAATGTTTTGTCAAAAACTCCCCTTTGTGGGCGCAGAACTTGAACCTGTGCTCAATTGACTTGGCCTGCTCAGTCTTTACGGCTTTCGGCGCTGTAGGAACCGGGATGATCTTAGCACCGTTCTTCACGAGGTTTAGCCATCCGGCTTGCTCAAGCCTCCTGCACGACTTGGACACCGTGTTCCTCGACAGGCCGGTGCCGGCAATAAGTTCTTTGAGCGAACCAGGCCGTGTAATGCAAACACGGATGTAAATCATCCTATCGGACTCAGAAAGCCCCGGAAACTTCAAGAGTTCAAGAAGGAGCACATGATCCATATGTGGGAACTACTCCTAACTGCGATTTGTTTTGGTTTACTCCTCAACAGTACAAGTAAATGCCTGAGCCAGTGTGGCTGTCCGTACCTGTGCTCGAAGCCTGACCACTCTTCACATCGCCCCGGTTACCGGCACATTGGCAAGGCAGGCTAATCTACAACCTACTGAGCCAGGCAGAGTGGAACGCCACACACCAGCAGAAGCCCGGAATACCGGCTCAAGATGTATTTCTCTCTGTCGATACTCCTGACAGATCTGTGGCGATGTTAGTCGGAACTTGTTGCGTCGTGGAATATTGTACCTAATTATGTCAGCCATGACAAGTACTGTAATGCTGGAATTTGCGGCAATCTAACTGCGCTCAGCTTATCTATGGCCAAATCAGTCTTGCGCAAATCCTGAGTCTGGGGAGGTTGATGATAGTCATGTCTTGGGCAGATAGGCCTTCTTCATACGCAAATCCTGCGCAGGCATTAGTACTCATCTGCAATATCTGAGCATACCTAGTTGGGTCATGATGCTAAGTTAACTAGTCAAAACAGCGAGGTGTTCAAAATTTGAAGACATGGGACCGGCACATGCTTAGCATCTGAATATACGGAGCGGTTGCATGCTCAAGATTTGATTGCGCGGTTCTTAATGGATTTCAAGGCTTCTTCTTCTCAGGCGGCTACATGCTCAAGATTTGATTACGTGGCTCTTCATATGTTTGAACACCTGTCGGTTGCAGGGCGCCACCTGCTCAAGATCTGATTACAATTCAAAATAGCACACACATCCCTCAATTTCGGCGCGTAAGATGTAAGGAAGCTACATCTGCAAACCGATAACTACGAGGGGAGGATGGTTCTATGAACGATGTTCTGGCTTTATTGTTTATGCTCTTGTTGGTCGTAGGGCTGAGCACCAAATCAGCACAGGTAACCACCAAGCCTGTGGATAGTTTGGAAATAGACAGCTCGTGTTGCGGCTCAGTCGAAGGCAAAGACGGACTGGACCAATAGGGAATCTAGACAGTATCTTCCCAGAAGGCTGCCCGGTACAACTCAAAACCCGGGCTCTCCTTCAACCTTCCTACATATTGGTCATGCTCCCCGTTGGAACGTACTGTCGGAGCGAAATGTCCCAGGCCACCTATCCAAACTCCAGATTTCCCGGTCTGATAGTACCCGCTGGACTCATCAGAGAGTTTTTGGATTTCATCCAAATCGTAAGCAGCTCGCTCTAAGGTTCTTCTCCTCGAGTTTTTGACTTTGACTTTCTTTGCTCTTTGTGCTAAAGTATCACTGAACCCAATATTGGGAACTATCTCATCTGGAAGCAGATTCATTCTTTCCTGGAAAGGAGTGCGGCCCATGATTAGACGGTGGCATCCGCTTAATGATCTTGCACGCCTTGAGAGAAAGATGGATTCGTTTTTCAACGAGCTTTGGAGGGGATTCAGCCCGAGAGCCTTTGCCGAGGCCCAATTTGGTAGTTTCCCTGTCGATGTGCTGGATCAGGGCGACGAAATCATAGTCAGGGCTGAACTTCCCGGAGTGGAAAAAGACAAGATCGACCTTAGGTGCACAGAAGATTCAATCAGCATCGCTACGGAGAAGAGCGAGCAGAAGCAAATCAAAGACGGCACTTGGGTTGTTCAGGAATCGTCTTTTGGCAAGATGGTGCGGACCATTAGCCTGGATTCGCAGATAGACCCAGATAGGGCCTATGCTTCGTTTGAAAACGGAGTGCTGACTGTAACACTGCCTAAGACCGGACCGTCGAAGCGCGGACGGAGCATTCAGATTAACTAGGAACGAGATTCGGGCCAAAGATTCGATTCGGAGCCATCGGCCACTTCTCAATCGGATCAACTTAAGCCAAAGAAATACCGGATGTTTGATATTAGCAAAGTAGTTTGAGCATGTTGAGGAATCCGTCGGACATATCGGCGGATTCTTCTTAATCTTATAACCCTGATCCAAATCGCAAGTTTATTAGCACTCCCGCCCATCCTCCAGCTACACAGCCTTGGAAAGCCTGGCTACTCAAAATCCCCGGATAGCTACTTCCCAGGACTCGCCTCCTTGAATCGGGCCGCAAGGCGATGACAGCAGATCTTGCATACGAACTTCAGCAGCGCGAAGCTGCCCTTCATTACCTGTGGGACCAAGGACTCATTTTCATCCTTGAATCTGCAACTTAGGGCTAAGGTTTTCGATTAACCCATTGAAATTGCACCTCGGCCCGGTAAGGAGCCGGGCAATACTCCGCAAGGATGCGGACTACATTCTACAAGGAGGTAGAAACAGTGAGAATCAACACCAACATTTCCGCGCTTAACGCGTGGAAGAACCTGGCGATAACAGATGGCCTTATGGCCAAATCGCTGGAAAAACTGTCTTCAGGCTATAGGATCAACAGGGCCGCTGACGATGCCGCTGGACTGGCTATCTCAGAAAAGATGAAAGCCCAAACCCGCGGACTCAGGCAGGCGGTCAGAAACGCCCAGGATGGCATCTCACTCATCCAGACCGCAGAAGGTGCACTCAATGAAGTCCACGCTATCCTGCAGCGTATGCGCGAACTAGCAGTACAAGCAGGAAACGGGATTTATGAGTCGGACGACCTCCAGATGATCCAGGACGAAATCAACCAGCTCGTCGATGAGATCAATGAGATCTCAACGAGAACCGAATTTAACACCAAGAAGCTGTTGGACGGGACCGTCGCAACCGGCATCAGCCTGCAGATTGGTGCCAACGCCGGGCAAGTCATGGAGATAAGCATCGCGAAAATGGATTCAGAAAGCCTTGGCGTGCAGGATGTAAACATAGTACCGCCAACGGATGGCACCGATGAAACGGATGGCACCGATGAAACGGATGGCACCGATGAAACGGATGGCACCGATGAAACGGATGGCACCGATGAAACGGATGGCACCGATGATACGGATGGCACCGATGATACGGATGGCACCGATGATATCGACGCTCCGATCGACGCAATCGATGGTGCAATCAAGCTAGTCTCACAGGAACGTTCCAAGCTCGGCGCCTACCAAAACAGGCTGGAGCACACCATCAACAACCTCAACACCGCTGCCGAGAACCTCGAAGCCGCCGGCTCACGTATCAGGGACGTAGACATGGCGCTTGAGATGGCCAACTTCACCAGGCACCAGATCCTGCAGGCCGCGGGAACTGCAATGCTGGCTCAGGCCAATCTCACGCCTCAGTCCATCCTGAAGCTGCTCGGCTAAGACGGCTAACGGAAACCCCAGGGGCCTGGATAAACCCAGGCCCCCTTTTCATCTCTACCTCTATGAATTTACGGTCTCTGGAACAAGAAGTCCCCGAAAAGAGTACCCCGAAGGGCCCTAGACGGGCCAGAACTCTGGCCCCGATAATACGCCCCTCCTCTTGTCTCAATCCATCCCCTCCATAAATGCCCCCAGCAATCCTTCCCATCATGTCTTGCCAATGCAGGCCCAGGACTTCGCCCAACTCTCCATGCCCCAGTAATCCTTCCCACTCCCTTTGGAAAACCTAATCCCGAGGTGGTAAAGACTTGAACGAAGTTCTGGTTGTCTCGGTACGCGCGATAATAAGCTTCTTCTCACTTCTCATATTCACCAGGATTCTGGGCAAGCAGCAGCTCAGCCAGATGACATTTTTTGAATACGCAGTAGGTATCACCATAGGCTCCATAGCTGCCTCACTCACCATCGATCTGGACACAAGAGCCTGGCCTCAGTTTTTCGGAATGGCTATCTGGGTGATCTTAGCATTTGTGCTTCAAATAGTCGTGATGAAATGGCGCTGGGCTTCCAAATACATAGATGGCGAACCCACAGTTGTAATCATGAACGGCAAGATTACGGAGGACGCACTGCGCAAGACCAGATACCGGCTCTCAGACCTGATGGAGGAATTAAGGCTTCTGGGTGTGTTCGACCTGTCGCAGGTAGAATTCGCTGTACTTGAAACAAGAGGCCGCATCTCTGTGCTACTCAAATCCCAGCACCAACCTGTTACCCCGAAAGACATGAACATCCCTACGGATTACCAAGGCCTCTCGAAGGAGCTCATCTACGACGGCATCATCATCGATGCCAACCTGCGCCACGTTAACCTGGACCGGAAGTGGCTCATGGGGCAACTGAGGAAGCAAGGAATTCGTGACCCTTCAGAAGTATTCGTGGCCTCCCTCGATACTTCAGGCAACTTATACATAGACAAGTACGAAGACCATATCGCAAGCCCAAGCGACTTATCTGAACCTATTAGTCTGAACCTGTCAATGACGGACAGAAACCATAAACCATGATACGACCCTGGTCTTACAGAGTCTGAACCTATCAAGGGCAGACAGGAACCCACTAGCAAATAGCGTGCAGACAACTGATTGGACGCCGTGAGCGGATAAGGTGCCAGAAAAAAGAGGTGCAAAACGAGGTGATAAGTATCAATGGCAAAGACCAATTCCAGGGGAAATAACAAGCAGTTCAAGGGGCTCAAGAATCCCAAACGTACCAGTCCCAAACACCATCGTAGCAGCCAAACCTGGAACAACATCCAAGTCATAATAGGCAGGCTGCTGCTTTATGGGGTGCCCGTGCTAATTCTCCTGTGTTTCGTGGCGGTCCTCAACTCGCCCAGATTGGGAAAGCAACCCAAGGGCCGGGATGATGACGTACTGCTACATCTCCAACTAGCCCGGGAGAGCGTAGCCGCTGAAGATTGGAACCGGGCACTCGTCCATATCGAAGAGGCAGAGAAGGCATGGAACTTGGTAGTCCCACGAATCCAAATCGGGGTACAAAGGGGCGATATCATAGAGCTCACATTAAGCCTCGCAAGGCTGAAAACATCGGCCCAGTGCATGGATAAGCCGGGATGTCTGCGAGAACTGGCTCAGTTATCCGTCTATTGGGACGAAATCGGGAAGTAGACGCGAGACAATGTATGTCGGGAGACAAGAAGCATGGAACATCCCGTGGTCACTGTGATGGCAATTCTCGGGACAAGCGCATTTACCAAGTTTATGGCGCCTTAGAGCCCTGATGAACCTCGGTACTCCCCGCGCCTGCACCTCCTCCCTTATACTCCACACTGCACCGGAGCCCTGCTTCCGCCAGCCCGCGCCCCGCCTGCCCGCTAATACATGAGGTCACTGCTAAGACAGGTGCCTTCGTTCCGCTTCCGCCAGCCTGCACTCCATCTACCCCTAATATTCCACCGGATGCACGCATATCCCAACTGCGCCCGGGCCTGCGTAGGTACCTACCACAGGACCTATTTCAAACAAGACCGGCTCATCAGCGACGTTGAGCAGTTCCACAGCTTGCTCAAGCAGCATTTTGGCAACGTCGAGAGCCTGCGTGTGCCCCACAGCCAACCGTACCTTGCGTTCACCAAATATATCAACCAGGAAATCCAGCATCCCGGCAATTACCTGCTTCATGCTCCTTACTTTTCGTATGATCACGTACTCGCCGTCTTGGATGTAAGCTATGGGCTTTATGTTAAGCAAGTTCCCCAGGAGAGACGAAAACTTGCCGATCCTTCCGCCCTTGTACGCATAATCCAAGGTACTGAGGCTAAACAAGACCTTTGTATGATCTTTGAGACGGGATATACGCTCCAAAATGGCTGAGGCGCTGAGTCCCTGCATAGCAAGACGCGCCGCTTCTATAGCCTGTGCAGCAATCCCGTAGCTTACAGTGCCGCTATCCACCACATGGATCCGGCCGGCGGCCACTTGTTCGGCTGCAAGCCTGGCAGAATTGGCGGTGCCGCTTAGCACCCTGGAGATATGAAACGACAAGACTTGTTTCCCCGATTCTATGAGAGGCTTAGATACCTCAATGAATTGGCTAGGTGACGGCTGGGATGTAGTCGGCAGATCCTTCGCCTTCTCCAACATAGGGTAGAACTGCTCAGGGGTAAGGTCGACTCCATCCCGGTAAATAACTCCCTCATGCACAACACTAAGCGGGACTACACTTACTCCGTACTTCTCAGCCAACTCCCGGGGAATGTCGCTGGTGCTGTCAGTGACAATCGCGATTTCGCTCACAGTTACACGCTCCTTGCTACATAGTCTGCTGCACCACTGTTTAGCGCTCATCCTGAGGCCGCCTCAGGTATTGCATTTCTCGTTACCCTTCAAGTTGCCCTCTTTAGCAGCCCAGATTCACTGCAATGCTTTCTACCCATAAGATATGAGTTCAAGACCATCTCCCGTTCATCAATTACGACAACATAACTGCAGGCAAATGTCAACCAACGTTCACCCGCAGTGAACTCCTGGGATGTGTGTCTGCAATGTATACCTGCGATGTACACCTTCAATGTATACCAGCAATGTACACCTTCAATATACCTGGCGATGCAGCCTAGCCCTAGTTCGCGAACATAGCCTGGGTTCCAATGGTTCCGGCTTGAAGCTTGGCCATGTCTACGCTACCGGTGGTGCAGTGGGGCGAAACCAGCGGGGCAAAACCAGCAGGGCAAATCTAGCTGGCGAAATCAGCAGGCCAAGTCAGCGGGCGAAACCGCCTCCGGTGCTTCTGGGTGAAACCGGCTTGTGTCTGCGGCTGATACTCCGAGGCGAACCTCACGAGATGGCAAGTACCGAACCCGATCAATCGAATCCGACCTGACGAGGCAGAAGCCAACCCGAGGCGTGGCCAAACCAGCCATGTGCAAGAGCTATGTCCAAGGCCGATGCTAAAGCGTCCAATCTACTTATGTATCACCACTTTGGTTTTCTCGGGCACGTTGTCATATATCCATTTGGCATCTTCGATGCTGAGCCGTACACACCCGTGGGATGCAGGCTGTCCCAATTTTTCGGCCTCTTCCTGGATGACGTTACCGTCTCTGTCCATGACCACCGAATGGAACAGGTAGAGCCCCCAATCCCTGAACGACACCCAGTACTTGGCCCCCTGTTGATACTTCTCGCTGAAAAACCATTCTCCCCGGTTTTGGATCTCGAAGGTGCCAAGGGGGGTCTCGTGCCCTTGTTTGCCCGTTGAGGCAATCATTTCTTTGATGACCTGATCTCCGCCCATGATCCTGACCAGTTGCTCTGTAACATCTACCTCAATCCAAAGATCCTCAAAACCGCCGGCATCCAGGCCGGTGGATGGCACATCCGGTTGAGCGTCTTCCGAATCTTCAGGCTCCGTTTCGACCGTTTCCAGAGCCCCGGTTCCGGGATTTGCGTGTGAAGTTGCGTCCCCCGGTTGCAACTCCTCCTCTGTCATTGGACGGAACACTTCCAGTTCAACTTTAGAATTCAGGCCAGAGCCACCCGTCAGCCTGACGGGTACAAGCGTAAGGGAGCATGTCATGGTATCCAAGTCTGCAGAAAACCTCGGACCGCGCCACCCCAATGGGTCAAGCACTTCAAGGATTGCCCAGGCGGAGATCAAACTGGTCTCCGAGCCGTCTTGAGGCTCGAACTCATGTTCCAAAATACGCAGAATGATCCTGGGGAGCACTACTCTGCCAAACACAAACCCAGCGAGGGCTACTGCAACAAGGATCAAGACCAAAATGAAGCGTTGACGGCGAGCCATTGGAACCTCCTTGTACCTGGGCCCTGGATAGCCGGATCGGCCTCTGTGCTTACCGCTGGTGTTTCTAGCAGTGGCCTGCATGCATTTCCGCCATTATCCACGGCATTCTCTGTGGCGCTCTCTATTCAGTATTGCGTTCTACATGGCCTTCTCTCTGACGTTACCTACGGCGTTCTCTATGGTATCGTCCATTGGGTTCTCTATGTACATTTTGCCGGACGGTCGCTAGGGCACTCTCTAAAGCAAGCGTTCTATGGTATTCTATGGCAGATAAGTTGAACTAAGACCATTATAAGACCTCATGTGCCAACCCTCAACCGGCACTGTCACGGTCTCAGGCAGCGGTATTCAAGCACAACTTCAGCCACCGCTCCGCTTGGCCATATCGGACTCGGGCAACCGTTTCCCCGGCCAAGCCTCCGGCATTCCAGCGCTGCGATTGGCCAATCAGGGCAGACTTTTTCACTTAGCCAGATGACACGCCACATAGTGTCCCTTTTCAATTTCTCGCCACTCCGGCCTCACTTCCCGACAAATGTCCTGGCAATATGAGCACCTGGTGTGGAAAGCACATCCAGGCGGAGGCTCAAGGGAGCTGGGGACGTCCCCTTCAAGCACAATCCGTTCTTTCTTGTGGTCCGGGTCCGGTATGGGTATTGCCGAAAGCAACGCCTGGGTGTACGGGTGCTTTGGCGACGAATACAGTTTCTCACTGTCAGTGAGCTCAACAAACCTGCCCAGGTACATGACCCCTACCCGGTCTGAAATATGCTGCACCACGCTTAGGTCGTGGGCGATGAAAATGTAGGTGAGCTGGAAATCGTCCTGGAGGTCCTTGAGCAAGTTGAGAATCTGGGACTGAATTGACACGTCCAAGGCTGACACAGGCTCGTCACAGATTATAAGTTTGGGCCTTAGAGCCAGCGCCCGGGCAATCCCAATCCGCTGCCGCTGGCCTCCGGAGAATTCATGGGGATACCGCCTGGCGTGATACGGGCTCAAGCCTACTACCTTGAGCAGGTCTTCTACCCGCTTGACCCTTTCCCGGCCTGAAGCGATACCATGGATTGCAAACGCTTCTCCCACTATGTCGCCCACTGTCATCCTTGGGTTGAGGGAGCCATAAGGATCCTGGAAGATAATCTGCATTTCCCTGCGCAATGCCCGGAGTTGCTCTGAGTTCATCTTGAGGACGTCTCTGCCTTCAAAAACCACAGAGCCTGAAGTAGGCTGCTCCAACCTCAAGATGCATTTGCCCGTGGTGGTCTTTCCGCAACCGCTCTCCCCTACCAGTCCCAGGGTCTCACCGCGGTACACGTCAAACGAGACGTCGTCCACGGCTTTTATCCAGCCTTGGATTCTGGAAAATATCCCTCCGCGGAGGGGATAGTATTTCTTGAGGTTCCTCACTTCCAACAGGATATCGCCGTTGCCCCCATCCGGCCCGTCAGCTGCAGCATGATTCAGAGAGTTGCTCAAGGTGTTATCCAACTTTGTTCACCTCTTCCTGTTGACTAGGAGTACCATTTGCCAGGGGGTAGAAACACCGCACCTTATGCCCTGGCACAGGCTCCCTTAAGTCCGGTTCTTGTTTGCGGCACCTGTCAGTAGCGAAGCTACAACGGGCATGGAACTTGCATCCTTCAGGCATGAACATCGGGTTGGGTACAGCCCCGGGGATCACGTGGAGCCTGTCGGTCTTCCGGCCTAACCTTGGGATCGATTTGAGCAAAGCATTGGTGTACGGGTGCAGCGGATTGTAAAAGATCTCCCTCACAGGAGCTTCCTCAACCACCCGGCCGAGATACATAACCACAACTCTTTCAGCCATTTCAGCCACCACACCCAGGTCGTGGGTAATGAGCATGATGGCAGTGCCGAACCGCTCACGTACATCCCGCATCACTTCAAGGATCTGGGCTTGGATGGTCACGTCCAGCGCGGTGGTAGGCTCATCGGCAATAAGCAGTTGAGGGTCGCACGCCAAAGCCATAGCGATCATCACCCTCTGGCGCATTCCGCCTGAAAGCTCGTGAGGATATTGATTCACCCTTTTTTCCGGTTCCGGTATACCCACAGACGACAGGAGAGATATTGTCCTCTCCAAGGCTTGCTGTTTGGTGTAGTGCCTGTGGAATTCGAGCACTTCTCCAATTTGGTCCCCAATGGTGTACACCGGGTTCAAGCTGGTCATAGGTTCCTGGAAGATCATGGAGATCTTGTTACCTCTGATGCTCCGCATCTCTTCGTCGGATTTGGTAAGCAGATCTTCCCCCTCAAACAAGATCTGTCCGGCTTCGATCTTGCCCGGCGGGTAGGGAATCAACCTCATTATTGAAAGGGCTGTCACGCTCTTTCCACATCCGGATTCCCCTACGACTCCAACGGTCTCTCCAGGCTTTATCCCAAAGCTTACACCATCAACTGCCGGGACCACCCCGTCTGCTGTATAGAACGTGGTCTTGAGGCCCCTGATATCAAGGAGATACCGGTTATCTTGGTTTACATTCCGTTCAATGTCCATATACGTGCCCCCTTCCCTTACCGGTGCCTCTTTTGCGCAACATAGTTCTGAAGCATTCCGAGTAACACGATACAGATTAGGAATATGACTTTTATCCCGTTTGAGAGGCGTGTGTGTAGGCCGCTATCAGACTCAAAGGGTATTCCCTTTCTGGAAACCGCTATAAAGGCCGCAGTCAAGATAAGGCCCGCCAAAGCAAACAAAAACACCGGCCATCTGGAACTGGGCCTTTTCAAACCAAACCCACCCCTTTCAAAACGGTACAAAACAGGTTATCGAAAAATATGTACAACACGCCTGACAAGGCAGTGGATAAGAGATCCTTTTTGTAAGACACTGATTGGATATCCATGCAGAGCACGGCTATTGAAGCCAGCCAAAAAGACAGCCAGCTCAAACCGGCCGGGAGGATAGGAGCATAAGCATAGTACCATGCTCCGGGCCTCTTCATCAGAAATACCACACCAAAAAGGAACAGAGACCTCAGACTGGCTCCTGCGGACGTGTCAGAAAACACGTTGAGTTTGTCTGCCACCAGGGTGAGTCCTACCCCCACGGCTAAACTGGGAAGCGCCAACAAGGTGAACAAGCAAGCCGCAGCCAGGGCCATGATGATCTTGAAGAATCCGTCTTGCATGGGATTATCCAGAACCAGCCCCAGGTAGTACGCCCATCCTGGCTCTACAGGATTGCGGCTTGAAACCCCTTGTATCAGCATATCCCCTTCAGCAAGGTACACCTGATAAAGAATGGCCCTGGTGCCATCGCCGGACAAGAGCATCTCAGGGAAAAAGCACTCTTTGGATGAAAGAGTAGCCGCTCCGTAAGATATTAGACCTAGCTGTGGGGCCTGCTCTGTTATCTGCTCTGTTACTGGCTCCGTTACTTGCTCTGTCACTGGAGCCATTTGTAACCCCGCCACCTCGGCGAGCCTAACCATGGCGTGATGTATCTGGAACTTCCCACTACGGTTGTCAGCCCATGCCATGGCAATGGTGCCGTCGTCCAAGACAGCTGAGGGCCCCGATGCTTCCCCTTCCCCCTGCGTGATGTTTACCGGCTGCATGAGCCAATAGCCGTCGCTGTCAAGCACGCCGTACACCACTGTAGGCCGCCTCACAGTTCCCTGGTGCACCCTGCCCCGGGTGAAAATCAAGTGGCAGAGGCCATCTTGCGTAACAAGAGGCGCTATGCCCTCAAGCCCGGCAGAACCTGTCTGCATGAGCTCAATCGGAGGCTTAAGTTGCCCGTCCAAATACGGGCTGAGCATGACCTTGTTTAAGATTGCCCCTGACTCGAGCCATGTAGCCCACACACCAGAAGGAGCAGGAACAAGCTTAAGCGCAATCACCGAAGTATCCAGGGGGGATATCCTCACCTTCGGCAAGTTTGCCAGGGTGGTTTGAACCTGAGCCTCTTTCTGAGCTTCCCCCACCGGCTCCTGAATCCCAAGTGCGTTGAACAGGCCTACGTCTACCTGGGAGATAAACGCAGCCGGCCGGCCCTCTTCCTGGTCCACCCACCCCAAGAACACCGTGCCGCCCGAAACTGCAATAGACACGTCTTGGACTGCACTGGGAACTTCAGAAAACGTCCATGGTCCGAATAAGACCAGGGTTTCGGATGTGGTGTCCGGACCAGGGTCCAGGCCTGCCTCCAGGCCCAATTCGGGCTCCGATCCAGAATTCCATCCGGGAGCCCGCCGGATCTGTTTCAAAAGTATATGGTAATCATCGCCGCGCTTCTCAGCCCAGAAGATGAGTGCACTGTCGCCTGTCACAGCCACATCAAAGCTCACAACGTCTCCGTGCAAAGGCTGGATCTCCCAATCACTCAGTACGTTTAAATCCATGTCAGCCTGGGTGAGCACAAATGCCCCTTGGGCTGAGGAATCATGCGGACTGAGAGTGATGCACCAGATGGTTGAATCAGGCCCTATTACAGCCTTGTACCCCGGCCATCTGGCTGCCCTGGCGAGGGTCTGGGGTTTGCCAAACTCATCAGGCCACTGGGGCAGGTTTGATCGAAGCAGGCTTGACTGAAGGATGGGAGTGTGATTCCCGGCATAAGCAGTGGTCAAATCCCCGGTCCCGGCAATCAAGATACAATAGGCGAGACACACAACAAAGAGCGTTCTCCGGAACCGAACCGCTTGCTTTCCCCCGGGCTTCCGCAACCGTTTCTCCGAAACCTTCAGTCTGTTAGCAGCCATTTTAGTCCTTTAGCCTCGGGTCAAGGGCGTCCCTCAAACCGTCACCCACATAGTTGAACGAAAGCACCGTGAGAAAGATGAATATCCCGGGGAAAGTGCATATCCATGGAGCTTGGCGTAAGAAAGTCCTGCCTCCGTTGATGATGTTGCCCCAACTGGGGAACGGCTCCTGCACACCGAGCCCTATGAAGCTCAGGCCGGACTCTGTAAGGATGGCTCCGCCGATGCGCAGGGTAGCTGACACAATCACAGGCGCCATGGCATTGGGCAAGATGTGCCTGAAGATGATCCTGGCGTTGCTCGCGCCCAGCGCCCGGGCCGCAAGTACAAACTCCTGCTCACGCAAGGACAAGAACTGGCCCCTCACCATCCTGGCAAGCCCAGGCCACGACGTGAGCCCGATTACCAGCATGATGTTGAAGATACTTCTCTCTACGATGGACACGATGGTTATCAGCAAGAAGAAAGTGGGGAACGACATGACGATCTCGGTAAACCGCATGAGCACGTTGTCAATGATTCCACCGAAGTACCCTGCCACCGCCCCAATCACGGTACCTAGAACCACCGCCACGCCTGCCGCTACAAAGCCAACTGACAAGCTGATCCGGCTTCCCCATATCACCCTGCTGTAAAGGTCTCGGCCAATCTGGTCAGTACCCATCCAGTGTTCTTTGGAGGGCGGTTGTAATCTGTTGGCAGAATCTGTCTCCCTGTATGATTGAGTGGCTATATACGGCGCAAATATAGCTACAAGATACATCAAGATGAGAAAGCATAACCCCGCCATTGCGAGCTTATGGCGCCTGAAGCGTTTCCAGACCATGCTCAAGTAGCTTTCAGGTTCGAGCGTTAGCGCATCTCCCCCGAAATGGGGGTCCAATTGGTCCAATTCCGCAGGTGGTTGCTTACTTACTGCTGCCATCAATCATCACCGCTTCTACGAATACTTGATTCTAGGATCAACCAGCACATACAGGATATCTGAGATGAAATTGCCTAAGACCATGAGAAACGCGCCTATCATGTTGAGAGCCATCACTATCTGGTAGTCCCTTTGGAACACCGCACGTATGGACAGCAGGCCTAAGCCTGGCCACGAGAAAATCGTCTCAATGATTACAGAGCCGCTAAATAGGATGGGCAGTTCCATTCCAAGAAGGGTCACAATGGGTAATAGGGCGTTTCTCAAAGCGTGTTTGCGGATAACTACCTTTTCAGGCAAGCCTTTTGCCCTGGCAGTCCGGATGTAATCCTGCCTTATGACCTCCAGCATACTGGACCTCATATACCTGGTAATCCCAGCCATGCTTCCTAAAGAGATTACAGTCACCGGCAGGATCAGGTGCTTTGCCCTGTCAACCAAAACCGTCCAAAACCCATGCCGTTTGAGGCTCACTCCTATGGTAGCCACACCTGAAATGGGCAACCAGTCGGACTTGATACCTACTGCATATATGAGCATCAGCGCAAACCAGAAACTGGGCAGAGCCTGTCCCAAGAATGCGAAAAACGTAACCACATGGTCAAACCAGGAATACTGCCTAAGGGCTGAAATATTGCCGATAGGGATAGCTAAGGCATAAATGATTATCATGACTACGAAGTTAAGGTACAACGTATACGGCAATCTGTCCATTATATGGTCGATAACAGGCCTGCCGTCAACGAAGGAGCGCCCAAAGTCCCCCTTGAGTATCTGTCTTAGCCAACGGAAATACTGCACATAGATAGGATCATCTAGCCCGTACAGGGCTCTGATTCTAGCAACTTCTTCCGGGGGTGCGTTACGTTCGGTCAACAGCAGCACCGGGTCGCCTGGAGCAAGATGCATGATCACAAAGTTGATAATGGAAATTCCGATGAGCAGCGGAATCATTTGCAGCAGCCTGCGTATGACGTAGTTAAGCACTTGCTACCTCTCCTCTCACGTGGTTGGGTGGGGAAGCCCCACCCAACCGGTTTGCTTTCAGACTTAAACCCTTAGTTCTCCTCGATGTACCACAGTTCGGGGAACACGGGCCCTAGGGTAGACCATACGACGCCCTTGATTTTCTTATCTATAGCAGCAACGTAGTTCCTTGTAAATAGGAACACGTAGGGAAGTTCGTCGTTGACGATCTTCTGGGCCTCCACGTAGATTTTCCTACGCTCTTCCTGGTCCATCTCCTTGCGTCCCCGTTCGAGCAGTTCATCGAGCTCAGGGTTGGAGAACTCAACGTCGTTGAAGCCACGCAGGTTGCCTTCTGCGTCCACACCGGACTCAGTGTGGAAGAAGATGTAGAAGTCGGGGTCGAGCCCAAGGCTCCAGCCAAGCATGTAAGCTTCAAACTTGGCCACATCGAGATACTGGGAGCACAGTACTGACCATTCCAGGAACTCCGGCTTCATTTCGACTCCGATCTTTTCCCAGTCTTCCTGAACGAGCATGATGATGGACTCATACTGCTTGGATCCGGAGTCAGTCACCAAGGTGAAGCTCAGCCGCTGGCCGTCCTTGACACGGATTCCGTCGGGGCCTTCCACCCAGCCAGCCTCTTCAAGGAGCTGCTTGGCCTTTTCAGGGTTGTATTCATAGGGTTCGAGCTCGCCTTCGGCATACGCCCAGGACACCGGAGGGATATTTGCATTCATCACGGTACCGTAGCCAAGCAGGATGTCGTCAACAATCGCCTGCCTGTTCAGGCCATACATAAGGGCCTTCCTTACCCTCTTATCCGACAGGATAGGATGGGTTTGCTTCAGGCCTATGTAAGTGTATCCGTTGGCAGGTACCTCTACGAAATCCAGCCGGTCAGAGTGTTCCGCCTTTACCCTCTCGATGTCATCCGGCGGGATTGAACCCATGTAGTCGATATCACCCTTTTCAAGGGCTGCCAGCATTACCTGCTCGTCCTGATAGAACTTGATGATTACCTGCTCAATGTACGGGCCTTCGCCGTAGTAATCTTCATTGGCTTCGAGGATAATGTGCTGGCCGCGCACCCATTCGACGAACTTGTAGGGGCCGCTTCCTATAGGCTCGAAGTTGGCCGGGTTTTCCTTCATATCTTTGATGGGTGTCTGCTCAAAGATATGTTTGGGAAGAATTCCGAAGCCCAAGTATGTCAGCAAAGGCGCAAACGGTTCTTTGAGATGAAACTCAACGGTATAGGGATCGGGAGCTTCGATCTTCTCCACGGACTTGAAGTTGGTCGCCCTGATACCTGTGTAGTCAGGGTGCAGGATTGCCTCGTAAGTGAATTTAACGTCTTCTGAAGTAAGAGGCGTGCCGTCATGGAACTTGACATCTTCTCTGAGATTAAATGTCCAAACAAGGCCGTCGTCGGAAAATGTCCAAGATTCTGCGATGTCGCCTACCATTTCAAGATTTTCGTTGGCTCTCACGAGCCCGCTGTATACCCTGTTGATTACAAATCCTGACGGACTGTCGGTATACAGGATCGGGTTGAAGATTACCGGGTCGCCAGTCATACCGTAAGTGATGCTGCCGCCCAACTTAGGCCCATCACTGGGTTCGCCCGGCTCTTCCGGCCCCGCTTGAGGCGTGGTGCAACCGCCTACAAACAAGGCGATTATGAGCACCAGCGTTAACATCACCGTAACCTTTTTTCGCATCTTACCTAACCTTCCCCCTCTTTCCTTTATTGTGTTTTGTGGTTTGGTCTTTTCCAGCCTGCATTAAAGCAAGGCCGAAATCTGAAAAATACGACGAAACAGTTTTCCGACTGGCCCCGGGCCTTTAGGCCACCGGTTTGGCCGGCTTTACTCAGGCCCTTCTTGGGTTTGACGCGGCTTAACTGCATTGCAAGCTGGCTGTCTTGCAAGATGTCTGCCGGAGAGGCTCCAAACAACAACATTGCGCTAAACGCAAGCGGAGCTTCAGTTGCTGGAAGTAGTCAGATTCCACCTACAAACAAATAGCAGAACAGAACCCGGCAAGGTCCGTCCAAGACTAGGTAGGTTAGAATGATTGAGTGGGACAACTGGTACTGCTTAGACTATATTCAGTTGTTATGTGTCTCCAAGCCCGGCCTGCCTGGATATGCCATTATCCTGCGTTCTCTTTGAAAGCTGCCTTTCCGCCTAGGTGGTCAGGAAATTACAGGTCAAAGCGAATGCAGCTATGGCGCCTAATTATATTCGATGCTCAAGACGCTTAATCCTTCTTATTATTAATCAATGCACGGAATAATTCTAATACCTTCCAGGCACTTCAGGAGACATGGCGTGTCTCAGTCAGGCGTTTCGTGTGTTTCATAGGGGCGCTCTTCCCGCTCCTGCGCCTTAAGCTCATCCAAGAACCGTTTCCAGTCATCATAAGTCTTAAAGCGCCGCTCCTTTGGCCTGTCCTCCCTCATCTGCTCATAGACGGTCCATATACCATGTCTCCGGAACAATGCCCACCTAGGGTTGGTAAGCGTCGTCTGTGAAATATCAGGTGTCAGGTAGGTGATCTTGGTGTAGCCGCAGGGTCTCTCCCTGAGCATCGAACCCTACCGTGACCAGCCACGGGTGGTTGTTATGGATAAACCCAATGCTGATCCTGAAGGCTTCATCGGGAACCTCACCTTTGGCCCGCCTGGCACTCATAAATGTCCCCTGGGTCACAACGTGCCTGGCCAACAAATCATCTGCGGCAAACTCCAAAGCTGCCTCAACCAGCGGGTCCGAAGGTTCAAGGGACTGCCCGCCCTCGCCCATGGCATCCATCCTGAGAGCATAGGATAAAGCGATAAGTAGCAGCGCCAGCACCAAGAACTCCTAACGTCTCTGCACGACGAGATCCCTTCGGCACTAGGAGCCCCTTGAGGGCATATCAAGCATGTACGAGGCATAATACGGGCGGTTTTCGGTCTTAGATACACAAACCTGTGGTCCATTGAGGGTGTGACAGATTCTACCACCAGGGCCCAACCAAATTCTATTGAACAATCCGCATTCCTATAATATCATAGGATAAATATTCGTCCGAGCCTCCAAGCAGGCTGTAAGGCCGTGGGCCCTTCTAGGTGCCCTTGCCCGGATGTGCACTAGAGTCCAGCGCCTTCCACTTCTGGACCAAGAAGCGGTCACGGCCCGGACACCAATATTTAACACAATATTGTGGCCTACCAAACCACGGGAAGACCACAGGACTTGATGCATCAACTATGTACAAAGCATAGGAGGAAGGTATATGCAGCTAAAGAAGATGGCCGTGGTGTTCACCTGCCTGCTGCTCGTAGCTTCACTGCTCGCAGGCTGCGACGGCTCACAGAGTGGATCTCAATCACTGCCAACCATTAGATTCTTGGCTGACGACAGCGAAGCGGCCAAGAAGTATGCACAGGGACTCCAGGAAATCTTCAGGCAAGCCCTCGGCATTGAACTGGTACTTGAGAACGTTGACTTTGCCACACGCCTGCAGAAAATGAGAGACGGTGATTTCGACCTCGTTTTCGCAGGATGGGGCGCAGACTACAACGATCCCCTAAGTTTCCTTGAGCTATGGGTAACTGACGGCCCGTACAACGACGTGGGCTGGTCAAATGCAGAATTTGACGAACTTATCAGCATCGCCAGGTCATCCACTGACCAGGAAGAACGTATGGAAGCCCTGGCAAAAGCTGAAAAGATCCTCTTGGACGAAGCGCCTATCATCCCCGTTTACTGGCGCCAGAGGAACTATGCTGAACACCCCTGGGTGAAAGGCATAATCAGAAGCGCTGTCTTCCCGGCCAACGAGTGGAAGTGGGCATACACTGAAGGCAGGCCCGGCGGGGACAACGTACTTAACCTGAACCTTGGAGAAGAACCCCCGGATCTTCAGTCAATCACCTGTACTGATGCAGTGTCTATGGACATCCTCAACGCCACCCTGGAAGGGCTTGTGCGTATGAATGCCAACGGGGAGTATGAACAAGGTTCAGGGCTGGCTGAAAGCTGGACCATTTCCGATGATGGCCTTGTCTATACATTTGAGCTGAAAGAAGGCCTCAAGTGGTCCAATGGCGAGCCCCTTACAGCCCACGACTTCGAATATGCGTGGAAGAAGGTAGTCGATCCCAGGACCGCTTCACAGTACAACTACATGATGTTCTTCGTCAAAGGTGCAGAAGCCGTAGCAAACGTGGAGATTCCCGATAAGGAATCAGACCCCGAAGGCTACGAACAAGCCATGGCCGAGCTCCAGGAAGCCATGGACAACATGGGCGTAAAGGCGCTTGACGACTTAACCTTGGAAGTCACCCTTGAAGCGCCCAGCGCATTCTTCCTGAGCTTGACTGCTTTCTCTCCTTATTTCCCGCTTAACCAGGCGGCCCATGAACAGTGGGGCGAGGAATACGCCACAGAACCTGACAAGATGCTGTACTGTGGCCCCTTTGTGATAGACGAGTGGAAACATGGAAGCAAGATGGTTCTCAAGAAGAACCCCAACTACTGGGACGCTGACAATGTGAAACTGGAGCAGATCAATCTTGACATGATCAAAGACATCAACACTCCGGTCACCATGTACGAAGCCAAGGAACTGGATGTCATCGGCGTTCCCGGAGACTTCATCCCCAAATTCCAGGCAGAACGTCCTGATGAGTTCAAGCAGATGCCTGAAGCAATCACCTTCTACCTGGAATGCAACCTGAACCATCCGTTGCTCAAAGACCAGAGGGTAAGGCAGGCTCTGTCCCTGGCTCTGGACAGGCAGGAATACTGCGATAACGTGCTGAGAAACTACTCAGCACCTGCATATGCATACAATCCTCCGTCAATCTCTTCAGAGGAGCCGAGCGTGCCTTTTGTTGAGAAGTACCTAAACGATTACCTGCCGATCAACGGAGACGTGGAAAAAGCTCGGGAAATCTTTAAGGCAGCGGTTGAGGCTCTCGGTTACGAAGCGCCTGAACCTCCCACCAAGTAACAGACGATAGTTTGACTCGAAGGAGAGTCCAGAATACCACGAGGAGCCTCCCGGTCGAGGCTCCTCGTTTGCATAAGGAGGCGAGGCAATGGGCAGGTACATTCTGAGACGGTTAGCCCTCATGATACTTTCACTGTGGGTGATAGTGACCGCTACGTTCATATTGATGAACGCCGTACCAGGCGGGCCTTTCACAAGCGTAAAGCTTACGCCCCTGGTCCAGAAGCAGCTGGAACGCAAGTACGGCCTGGACAAGCCCAAGTGGCAGCAGTACGTCACTCTGCTCAAGAACCTTTGCCGGTTTGACCTAGGGCTTTCAATACGCGAGCGTGGGCGGAGCGTCAACGATATTATAAGGAATACCTTTCCCACTTCAGCGGTACTGGGAATAGAGGCACTGGTGTTTGCGGTAAGCCTCGGGCTTACCTTGGGGATTATAGCCGCGCTACACCGGGGGAAAGCCCTTGACTATACGGCGATTATAATCGCAATTATAGGTGTTTCGGTCCCCAACTTCGTGGTGGCGTCGGTACTGCAGTACGTGGTAGGGTACAAGCTTAAGCTCCTCCCTATCGCCAGATGGGAGAGTTTCAAACATACTATACTGCCTGCGTTTTCCCTAGGGCTCGGCACCCTGGCCACCATGACCAGGATGATGAGATCCAGTATGCTGGAAGTACTCAGCCAGGATTACATCCGCACGGCTAAGGCCAAAGGGCTCACTTCAGCCCAAATCGTGTGGAGGCATGGAGTGCGGAACGCCATCCTTCCTATTGTGACAATCCTGGGCCCCCTGATTGCCGGCATCACAACAGGCACCTTCGTGATTGAGCGTATGTTCGGCATCCCAGGCTTGGGCAAGTACTTTGTAGAGAGCATATACAACCGGGACTACCCGATGATCATGGGGACTACGGTGTTCTACTCGGCTTTATTGCTCTTCATGACTTTTCTCGTGGACATCGCCTACGGACTTGTTGATCCCAGAATCAGGCTTGCAAGAGGAAAGGGGGACTGACCGGTGGTTAGATACAATCCAAAAGCTGAAGACTTCGCTCCCCTTAGCCTTGATGAAAGGGAAAGCGATGCCATCACCAGGCCTCCGATAGGTTACTGGCAAGACGTGTGGGTACGTTTTAGGAAGAACAAGCTAGCCATTACTGGTCTGACCGTGCTCACGGTGCTAATAATCATGGCAATAATCGGCCCAATCATCAGCCCTTGGGATTACAGGGAGTGCGACTACGGACACTTCAACGAATTCGTAAGCAGCCGCCATTGGTTCGGCACTGATTATCTCGGCAGGGACATGTTCACAAGGTTGTGGCACGGTACCAGGATATCCCTGTTCATCGGGGTGACCGCGGCGCTGATAAACCTCTTGATCGGCGTCACTTGGGGCGGTATCGCCGGATACTTCGGCGGGATCGTAGATGACATTATGATGCGCATAGTGGATATATTGTACGGTATCCCCTACCTTTTGGTAGTAATCTTACTCCTGGTTGTTATGGAGCCTGGACTTGGTTCGATTATCATAGCCATGAGCCTTACCGGATGGACGGGCATGGCCAGGCTGGTCAGAGGCCAGGTGCTCCAGCTCAAAGAGATGGAATACGTGCTTGCTGCCAGGTCCATAGGCGCATCTCCCGGGAAGATCATCCTTAGGCACCTTATCCCCAACACCATGGGGGTAGTATTGGTAAACCTTACGTCCAGCATCCCTGGGGCGATTTTCGGAGAAGCCTTCTTGAGCTTTATAGGCTTGGGTGTACCTATGCCTGAGGCCAGCCTTGGGACCCTGGCAAACGAAGGTTATCAGGTGCTTCGTGCATATCCTCAGAACATGATTATTCCAGCAGTGGTTATGAGCCTGCTGATACTGTCATTTAACTTTGTCGGCGACGGACTAAGAGATGCACTTGACCCGCGCCTGCGTCAATGAGGAGGGATCTTGAATGGAACAGGTCAGCAACAATCAACTGAATCAAGGACGGGAGTTGGGCAAACAGGACGCACAACCGCTGCTCTCCATAGAAGATCTCCATGTGTCTTTTCACACCTACGCAGGCGAAGTGCATGCGGTGCGCGGCGCCACCTATTCGGTTGAACATGGCGGTTCGCTTGCGGTTGTAGGCGAGTCGGGCTGCGGAAAGACTGTGACCGTCCAAACCGTAATGGGGTTAACCCCTATACCTCCAGGCGAAATCAAAGGCGGCAAAATCATATTCAACGGCCAGGACCTGCTGCAGCTGTCTGAGAGGGAGAAGCAGTCGATCAGGGGTAAAGACATCGGCATGATCTTTCAGGACCCCATGACCGGCCTCAACCCCACCATGACCGTAGGCCGGCAGATCGCCGAGACTGTGGAAAGGCATCACAAGGTGTCCCGCAACGAAGCCATGGAAAGGGCCGTGGAAATGCTCAGTCTGGTTGAGATACCCAACCCCCAGGTGAGGGCGCGGCAATATCCCCACCAGTTCAGTGGTGGTATGCGTCAGAGGGCGATGATCGCCATGGCGCTGGCATGTGAGCCGCTTCTGCTAATTGCCGACGAGCCCACGACTTCCCTGGACGTAACCATCCAGTCGCAAATCCTGGACCTGCTCCAAAACCTGCAAGAACGTTTGGGCATGACCATAGTGCTGATTTCCCACAACCTGGGAGTGGTAGCGCGCCTTGCAAAAAGCATCGTGGTAATGTATGCAGGTAAAGTTGTGGAAAGCGGTCCGGCTTCAGAAATTTTCTACAACGCAGCCCATCCTTACACCCAGGCATTGCTCAAATCGGTGCCAAGGCTGGACCAGGAGATAAGGGGCGAACTCGCAACGATCCCGGGCACTCCGCCGGATCTGTTTAAACCACCCGCAGGCTGCGCATTTGCACCCAGATGCAAGTACGCCATGAAAATCTGCGTAAACTGCGACGCTGAGCCCATCAAGGTCGGGGACAACCATTATGTGTCGTGCTGGCTGCACCACGAGGCAAGCCCCAACAACCCATTGAAAAACCAGGCCGAGAACGGGGGTCGTACCAGTGACTGAACCAGTACTGCAAGTTGAAAACCTGAAGAAATACTTTGACATCGGAAGACGCCAGGTCCTCAAGGCGGTAGACGACGTCTCCTTTGAAGTGGCCAGGGGCGAAGTGCTGGGTATTGTGGGAGAAAGCGGATGCGGCAAGACTACTTTGGGCAGGACGGTTGCCAGGTTGTACAAGCCCACATCGGGGAAGATTATATTTGACGGCGAAGATATTACGATGAAACCCGAGCGTGACCTGCTGGGGTTCCGGAAGAAGCTCCAGATGATCTTCCAGGATCCTTATGCATCTTTGGACCCTCGGATGACGGCAGGGGAAATCATAGCCGAGCCTATCGATGTCCATAAGCTGGCCAAAGGCCCAGAACGCACTGAAAGGATACACTACCTGCTCAACCTTGTGGGACTTAATCCTGAGCACGCCAACAGGTTCCCACACGAGTTCTCAGGAGGCCAGAGGCAAAGGATCGGGATAGCGCGGGCACTGGCAGTGGACCCTGAATTTATCATAGCCGATGAACCTATTTCATCCCTGGACGTTTCGATCCAAGCCCAGATCGTAAACCTTTTGACCCGCCTCCAAGAAGAACGGGGCCTTTCGTTTATGTTCATCGCCCACGACCTGTCCATGGTGCGCCACTTCTCCCACCGGGTGGCTGTGATGTACCTGGGGCAAATCGTGGAAATCGCGCCGTCTGCGGCAATGCACGCATCCCCGCTGCACCCTTACACTAAGGCGCTTATGTCGGCCAACCCGATTCCCGACCCGGTTGTGGAGCAATCAAGAACCCGGATTACTCTGCCAGGGGAAGTGCCAAGTCCTATAAACCCGCCGCCAGGCTGCAGGTTTGCAGAAAGATGCCCCCATGCCCACGACAGGTGCCGGGAACAACAGCCGGCCCTGAAGGAAGTGGAAGCCGGCCACCGGGTAGCATGCTTCCTTTACTGAAACAACATGCATAACGATGGGGAGACTGTGTTGAACCACAGTAAGTGGCAAAAGGATGGTTTGCGTCTATCGCGGAAGGTTCCGGCAGAAAGTCCCAGGGGTTTCCGGGACAATGGTGCACGTGGTGTACCAGTCACTCCGGCCAGAGGGAAATCGGGCTGATTGGTACACGTGCACCAGTTTTCTGCCAAACCACTGGAAAAGGCGCTGAAAGGATACATGAAGGGCACCAAGCTACCGGACGTTCAATTCCATGCATACATTAGCTATCTAGATCCCGATAGACAAAATGCCGCACCCCGGACCAAGGATAGCTGAGTAACTCCCTCAGCATCTCCCCGGCATTTTCCGGGTGCACCTTTATCTTCTCAATTTCACTTATGCCCACCCAAAAGAACTGCATTTTAAATGATTGTCCGCCCCGGATATCCGTTACAAGAAAACTCCGGTCCGGAGGGAACTGGCTTTCATCCAGCAAGGAGATGTCATAATACAGGCAGATTTGATGAAAGGCCGTGCCGGACCAGAGATAAAACATCTCCCCTACCCATCTGAGCGGGCCCACCCTGATATCCGTTGATAGCTCTTCCCTGAACTCCCGGACCAATGCTTGCTCGCCTGTCTCGCCAAATTCAACATGGCCGCCGGGGAAGAAAGCAAGCCCATCATCGTCCAAATGCTTCTGAAGCAGCACCTTCCCGTCTCTAATCAAGATACCTGCCACCCTATAGCCGAATACACGGCGATCCTTGTGAAAGAATATCTCCATAGGAACCCTCCTAATGACGCTTCTCGATAAGCATTACCATGACCGGTCATCATCTTTCAACGGCGTCTCCTGGGGATTCCTCTATCAACCAAGACAGGCAGAAAGAAGCTTGTGGCCTAGACGCATAGGGTAGGCCGTTACATGTGGATATAGATGACTACATCCAACCTGGGATTGTGTGTGGTTTCTCAAGAAGGAGATGCAAAAGGATCTGCATTGCTTCCGTAGCAACTTATAATGTTGCCCTAGCCGTTGTTTCACTCGTCTGAGTTGCACTCGTCTGCCAACTTCTTGTAGGGAACGGAAAACACGTCGAATACATTAGGAGATATTTCGACCGCGAAAACGACCACATCAAGCTGCTCGGACACTTGCTCACTGATGTCACACAATGCGCCCGGACCTGCTGACTTAATGACGGCCCTGAACCCTTTGTAGCACACTTCGTTGTTGTCACTTACAGTGATACCCAGATTACGAACAACTTCTTGCACAATAAACCTGGTCTTTTCGGTAACACTCATGCTCTTCCCCCCTTTAGGACTTCTTTTGTGTGGTCCGGTTGGAAGTATTGTAATCAACCGCCTGTCTCTAGTCAAATAGCGCGTTAAAGGGAATGAAGGCAGGGAGTGGTAAGAGAAGAGCCGTTTCATATTTTCTTTCCTGGTCAAGAAGGCTCCAACAATAGCCCCAATCAACGCAAACGGAGCTATTCTTATGAATAACCACTCAGATATGTGGAATCCCACTCCAAGAACTGCAGTTTCGGGGTCGCTATAATCCCAAGTCAGGTAAGGACTACCGGCTACTTCATGGTCATTTTAGGCCGCCATCAGCCGTTGCCACAAGCAACACATATTAACATCCCATTGAAATCACTGGTCAAGTCCTTTGTTCGTCGAGGTTCACGCCAGACACCGGCTGACAAGCAGAAAACCATCAGAAACCGACTCATACTGGACAAGTACCTGTGACGAGGTCCGGGGCTAATTATGCCTAGCACATCACTCCACCGTTGAAGGTATCCACCAACTGTCCACTGACTCAGCGGAAAACGCGTCATTTGACTGATTTCTGAGGATCTGCCTCCGGAGGATTTAGATTGCACTATTGGACTCAACGGACTGGATAGCACTCAAAGTGCCTGTTAGGAAGGAGTATCACAAAACAAATTGGTGGAGCCGACGGGATTCGAACCCACGACCTCCTGAATGCCATTCAGGCGCTCTCCCAACTGAGCTACGGCCCCACCTACAACCTATATCATACCTGTTTTAAGCCAAAAGTCAAGTTAACCTGCAACGAATACGTTAGCCTCTGTGCCTTACCCTGCACTTACGCACCCTCTGCGCACAAACCATAACCGACCCTAACCATGACCTAATTTTCTTAATCCGGGTCATCAGAACGCTCCTCTTCCTGAACTTCAATACTGGAAGGTCCAAGCTGCCGGCCAACATCGGCTGGGCTCATCTGGCCTGCTTGAAATTCCACCTGAGGAGCGTCGCCCCACAGCCTCTCCAGGCCGTAAAACTCCCTTTCTTCATCCCTAAACACGTGCACTATGACATCACCGTAGTCTAAGAGCACCCAAAACCCAAGCCCGTAACCTTCCACGTGCATGGGCTTTTTTGGGATGTCTTCAGAGTAAACCACCCTGTCGGCAAGGGCTTGCACATGCCTGGGGTTTGAACCTGACGCGATGACAAAGAAGTCAGCGATGAGGGTGATATCGCCTACATCCAGAATAACCACGTCGGTGCCTTTTCCATCGTACAAACACTTGGCTGCTTGTATGGCCAAGGCTTTTGCCTCTTCTTTTCCGGCTCTTGTATGCTCATTCACTTGAACAGCTTGAGTATCTATAAAAACCAAACCTCCCATTTTGATCTATTTTTCCTGGACTCACGCCTGGTTAATGTCCCTACACTAATACTTCTATCTCGGCATTCTAAAGTCTTTCCCGATGATGACCAAAACATCGGATTCGTCAGGAATTTGGTCAGAGGTGTAACCCTTTGACTCAATCCCCGCTACCCTCATACTTTTCAAGAGTTCAGTCTGGACATCCTGATTCGCCTTAGGAGCTAATACTTTGGTCTCATCGTAATCGAAATTATCGGCGTTGCCAACGCTTACCACGTTGAAACCGTAACTCCTCAAGATCGAAGCCACATAATCGGCAGCGCCGGGAATACCGCACCCATTTTGCACTGCCACCCTGACCTCTGAGTTCTTCTCCCGGTCTATACCCCTGACAATCTCATCGACTACTTGGGCCGCCTTCTCAGTGTCAACCAGATAGTAGCTTACGTCACCGATATAACCCGCTTCTCCGGGCAAAATAGCCCATTTCACTTCGTCCAGCTTGACGCCCAGGCCTACTGAAGCCAGGTACATAATGTCTTCATTGCTCATATCGGTCACCACATAGGGCAACATTTCGCTTATCATGCTAGGCAGCTTGGTAACAGTGCTGATCCTCAAAACCTTGTCTGCAAGCGCCTGCAGAAATGCCTGTTGAGCCCTAATCCTGCCTATATCAGCATCAACATATTCCCTGAAACGCACAAACTTGAGCGCATCTTCGCCGTTTAGGGTTTGCAGGCCAGGCTTGAGGTGGATATACAGATCCTGCTCCGGATCCTCGTAATCCATGCCTGGAGGCACATCTATTTCAACGCCGCCCAATATGTCAATTACTCTCTTGAAACCTTCGAAGTCGATACGGACATAGCGGTGAATCTCTATATCCAGAAAGTCTTCAAGCGTTTCAACTACAAGCTCCGGCCCGCCGTAGGCATGGGCATGTCCAGCCTTTTCAAGCCCGTTAACCTTGGGTATGAACACCCTGGTATCCCTGGGAATTGATAACACTCCGACATCCTTGGTTTCTGTGTCCACGCTTACTATCAACATCACATCGGAACGGGTGCCGGTCTTTAGCGACTTAAGCGGCTGGCCGTTAACCCCACCGTCTATCCCGATTACCAATATATTCATCCTTGAAGTAGATTCGTTAACAAGGGGAAGTTCGCTGGTGGGAGGATATCCCCTTGAATATCCCTTAAGATAGGTGTACATACCTACTCCCATGCCGACCAAAAACAACACCACGCCAAGGGCAACCATCCCCAAGAACTTGCCCCAGCTTCTGGTTGCAGGGCTTGAAGGGGCTTCTGGCCTCTTATAAATCCTCGTTTCGTCCATATCAGCGTTGTGTTCATTACGTCTGCGTTTTCGCGATCTCATTGAATACCACCACCGTTTCTGTATCCACAATCCAGCCTTTGGATTGAGCCGCATAAGTAATGGCGTTCCGCAAGCCTTCCAGCAGGGCCCGCTCAAATTCACCTTGCCCGAGTAGTTCGCGGACAATGCCGGCACCAGGGTAGGTCCTGGTGGGCTCAACCTTGTCCGCCAAGTATACGATCTGCTCCAACTTGGTCCAGTGGCGCCTGCCGGTCACGTGGGAAGCAATTGCATTCAGAACACCCTTATCCTTTATTCCAAACTCTTTTTCAACGATGACAGCTGCCACTTTCCCATGCAGCAGAAGAGGACAATCTCTTTCTTCTCTTCTCAGTATTATACCTTGTTTTCTTGCCTGCAGGTATAGGGAGCCCGGGGGCATCTCCCTGGCAACATCATGCAAAAGCCCTGCTAGATAAGCTCTGTCAGGGTCCACCCCATACCGCCGGGCAAGCTCGTACCCATACTCGGCAGTGCTTACGCTATGTTCAAACCTGTCTTGGCTAAGCATAGACTTGGCAAACTCAAACGCACGCTTATAAATCAAACTTCAGCCCAACCTTCGAGAGTGTTGTGTATTCCCGATAATTCGACGTAGACATAAGTATCGAAGTTTCAACTACACGGATACCGGTAACAGAAGGTCAAAATCAAGGGATGTTGGCCGCAAGGTGATTGCTGCGATGATGCTAACAGTAAAGCACAGCACTCGGCTATATAGCCTGAACGGTGCTCAAGCCTCCAAAAAAGGATGTTGCCTCCAAATCCTCTCCGATTGTAGTACATGACGTAATACACTCAAAAAAGATGAGGAGGCAATACAATCCCGGACTACATGAAGCTAGTACCTGGGCTGGCGGGGCCTGGCTTCATTTACCACTATTTGACGTCCACCCAGCATGGTCCCATTGACAGCCTCAATGGCTTTTTGAGCGTCCGCTTCGTCTACTTCGACGAAGCCGAAGCCTCTTGACCTGCCTGTGTCTCTGTCAGTGATGATCCTGCAGCTCTTGACCTCAACAAAGGGACTAAAAGCTGCTGCCAGCTCCTCACTGGTGGTAGACCAGGGCAAATTGCCTACGTATAGGGTCTTCATAGATACACCTCCCTTGACTTTGACTTGGCCGAACCTTCTCCCGACCGACCATCCCCTGATAAAACGGCTAACGCGTTTTGTCAGCAGGTTCCGAATAGAGCCCGTGTTTTTGGATATACAGACGCACGGGATCGGGGACTAAGTATCGAATAGACTCGCCTTCTCTTACCCTTCGCCTGATGTCCCTGGATGCAATAGCCAGCAGGGTTACCGGGAACGGATGGACCTTTGAAAAGCATTCCGGCCCTAAGATCTTCTCCAATGTAAGGAAAGCCTCCACGCTGTAACCGGGCCTGGTCACGGCAATGAAATTGGCCAGTTCAAACAGCTGCCTGTACCCATTCCAAGTATGGATTTCAAGGATAGCATCAAGCCCGGTTATGAAGTAAAGCGCCTTGTCTTTGCAAACGGTCTGTTTCAACTCCCGCAATGTGTCCAAGGTGTACGAAGGGCCTTCCCGCTCTATCTCAATTGGTGAAACTTCAAACCGAGGATGATCGGCCGTAGCAAGCATGGCCATCATATAACGATGTTCAGGGGAGGTTACTTCGGAATGAGGCTTATGGGGAGGCCTACCGGCCGGAACGAAGATAACACGCTCAAGCCCGAATCCTTGCAAAACCTCTTCGGCAGCCCTTAGATGTCCAAAATGAATCGGATCGAACGTACCGCCCATTACACCAATCGCAGTCACCCGAACGCCTCCAAAACCCAGGAACCCTGAAAATCAGACTTCACAGTGTAATACTTGCTTATGTGTATACGTTTGTCTATTCTCTGTTCCCGTCAAAATTCCTTCTTTACCGGTTGGATACCGCCAGCACATCGCGTATTCCCTTAACCAGATCGTTCAGCCCGATGCGCTCCTCGGCTGAAATCAGATACACAGGTTTGTTTGCAACCGTTTCCATCTGCGCTTTAATCTCGTAAAGCGCTTCTTGTGACTCCACCAAATCAATCTTGTTTATGGCCACCAGGGCTTCCTTCTGCTTCATCTCATCGCTGTAGGCCATAACTTCCCGGCGCACAGTCACAAAATCATCAATGGGGCCTTTCCCGGTGTGTGACTGGCCCAGAGTGCTCCCGTCCACCACATATAATAGTACCGCCGTGCGTTCTATGTGCCTGAGGAATTCATAGCCAAGACCCCTGCCCTGGCTGGCTCCTTCGATCAGCCCTGGTATATCGGCGACCACAAATCTTTCGCCGTCGTGCTCTACCACACCAAGATGGGGTGTAAGGGTGGTAAAAGGATACGGGGCCACTTCCGGCTTTGCCCTTGATATGGCCCTTAGAAGCGTGGACTTGCCTGCGTTAGGAAACCCGACAAGGCCTACATCAGCTATGGACTTAAGCTCAAGCTGGATAGTACGCTCTTCTCCGGGCTTACCTTCTTCAAATTTCCTCGGCGCCCGGTTTTTCGCAGTAGCAAACCTGGCGTTCCCCCTGCCGCCTTTACCCCCTCTGGCGACGACCACTTGCTGTCCCTCGTAGACCAGGTCCGCAATCAACTCGCCGGTGTCTGCATCATACAGCACTGTTCCGGGCGGAACCCCTACTATGAGATCTTTTCCTCTCCTGCCGGTACGCTTGTCGCCTCCCCCATGACCGCCGTTTCCGGCTCTCAGATGGGGCCGGTACTTGAAGTCAATTAGGGTATTAAGATCGCTGTCCACCCTGAAGATCACATCCCCGCCGTCGCCACCATCACCTCCGGCAGGGCCGCCAAAAGGCACATATTTTTCACGCCTGAACGCGACACACCCGCGTCCGCCACTTCCCGCCTTTACAAATACTTTGGCTCTGTCAATGAAGCGAGACGCCAAAACGTACCCCTCTCTTTTCCGAAACGCCAAAAGCGGCGGGCTCTCCGCCGCTCCAGCTGCTCTTATTTAATTGCCCGGCACTTGCCTCATCAGTCATCGCTGGCTGATGCTGCTACTTCGTCCAGAGGAATTACAGACACGATCCTTCCGTTCTTGCCTCTACGCTCGAAGGATACATATCCGTCTGCCTTGGCAAACAACGTATAATCCTTGCCCATGCCTACATTACGCCCTGGATGTACCTTGGTACCCCTTTGGCGTATGATGATGTTACCCATCCTGACAAATTGGCCGTCGTGACGCTTCACGCCAAGCCGCTTGGAGTGGGAGTCCCGTCCGTTCCTGGAGCTTCCTACACCCTTCTTCTTTGCGAACAATTGAAGGTCTATCATCATCATTCCAGCTCCCCTCCTTCCTTCCTAGTACCCGCCTAAATGCGTTTCCATAAGACAAATTCAAGAAATCTAATCAATATCTTGATATGTCACATCAACGTGACCTGAATACGCCCTGGCAATTGACAGCAATCCCAGTTCCAGCGTCCTTAGAATGGCCCGGGGGGCGGTTGCGTCAGCCTCATCCAGGTCAACGTTAACTTCAAGATAGCCAGGTTGTCTGCGGAAACTCACCTTATCGCCCAGCACGTCTCTTAAACCTAGTAACGCACCCTGGGTCAACGCCGATACCCCTGCACATACTATATCCTGGCCATGTTCAGCGAAGTCTGCATGGCCCTCTACTTTGAACCCGACTATCAGGCCGGCAAGAACCCGCGCCTGCCCTGCTCTCCCTGGCTTAAGACGCTTACGCAGAAGCTGTACCTTCACCATTCTGCTTGATGGATTCGATCCTTATCTCTGTAAAATTCTGACGGTGTCCCCAACGCCTTCTGTAGTTGTTCTTGGGCTTGTACTTGAATCCCCGTATTTTCCTGCCTCTGCCCTGGCGAATGATCTTTCCTTCAACAATAGCCCCCGGAATGTAGGGCTTTCCTACTTGCAAGTTTTCGCCATCTGCAATAGCCAGCACTTTGTCAAGTACACAGCTGTTCCCGCGTTCGCCGTCGATTTTTTCAATCCTGATTATGCTACCAGGAGATACCTTGTATTGCTTACCGCCTGTCTCTATTATTGCATACAATTTTGGAAAACCCCCTACTCCAGCAAAGCAGTTACCGTTACAGTCTAGCACGCATTTGAAAACTATGTCAAGGACACAGGTAATCCGCCTAATCCGACACTTGGCTGCCGGTTTGGCAGTCCTGGGAATTTACTATTATGCCTTTGGCAAAGGTACGTAGGCAGGACGTGATTTTCACATGCACCGTCTCGCCCACACGTGAACCTGCGTCTTTAATATCTATAACATAACCCTCAACCCTTGCAATCCCATCTTTAGGATTCTGGGCGTGGGGTTCCTCAACCTCAAGCCTGAGCACGTCACCGATCTTCACCGGGATTGCCTTGGCAGCAATTTCCTCTTTGGTGCCCAAAGCTTTGACGTTCATGTCTTCAATATGGAGTTCTTCTGAGCCTCTGATGAAGATACTCCTACCGGTCTCCTTCTCCAGTTGCTTTAGGTTAGCCCCGCCGGGCCCTATGAGGTAACTGGCCACACTAGGGTTGACTTCAACAAGTACCGCTTCGCTGTGGGAATTCCTCAGGATGCTCCTGATTTCCCTGCGGACCCTGGCTGCCATGGTCTCTTCAGACAACACCGCACCCTTGCCCCCGCAATAAGGGCAGGTCCTGGTCAACATGGCGTCCAAGCTGTCTCGTACCTTCTTCCGGGTCATCTCCACCAGCCCCAAGCCGGTGAGCCCCACCACAACTGTCTTGGTGTGGTCCTTCTTAAGGTGTTTCTCGAGCTCTTCAAGCACCCTTGCACGGTGCTCAGGATTATCCATGTCTATGAAGTCGATAACGATGATTCCGCCGATGTCCCTGAGCCTCAGCTGGCGGACGATCTCTTCGCACGCTTCCATATTGGTCCTGAACACCGTGTCAGACAGATTCTTGCTGCCTACAAACTTGCCGGTATTTACGTCAATTACCGTAAGCGCTTCTGTCTTGTCAATGACTATATACCCGCCTGATTTGAGCCAAACCTGGCGGCTTAATGCCTGTTCGATAGCAGCCTCTACACCGTATAGGCTAAACAGGGGGATCTCCCGGTCTCTATAGTAGATGACCCTGTCTTTCATCTCAGGCGAAACGCTGTTGAGGAGATCCAAGATCTTGGCGTAAGTCTGGCTGTCATCTACCAGCACACGGGTGGTCTCCTGGTTGAGTTCATCCCTCACGATCCTCATTACCAGGCCGAAATCCCTGTGCAGAAGTGACGGCGCCGTTTGCTGCTTGGATTTCTGCTGCACCTTTTCCCATAGACGCAGCACAAACGTTAAGTCTCTCTCAATTTCTTCCCTGGTTTTACCTTCTGCCACAGTCCGGATAATGAGCCCCATATTGGAAGGCTTGATTTCTTTGGCGATTTTCCTAAGCCTCTGCCTTTCCTGTTCGTCGGCAATCCTCCTGGACACACCAATATAGTTGACTGTGGGCATGAGCACTAAGTAGCGTCCGGGAAAGGTGATGTGTCTGGTTACACGGGCACCCTTTGTACCGATAGCCTCCTTGGTCACTTGGACCACAACGCTCTGGCCAGATTTCACTATTTCCTTGATGGAGGTCCTGCCTTTCTTCCTGCCTCCGTTTTCACCGGGCAAGAACGCATCATCTACGTACAAAAAGGCATTCTTTTCCTGTCCGATATCTACAAAAGCCGCCTGCATCCCAGGCAACACGTTTATAACTTTACCAAGATACACATTACCTGCTGTCTTCTGGCTATTGGGTTTTTCAACATAGAACTCTACAACAGAGCCGTTTTCAACCACAGCTACCCTGGTTTCATCAGTATTAGCGCTAATAAGTATCTCCCTGCTCATGGGAGTATTCATCTCCTAACAAAAATTTAGCTTATTCCAAAACTCACCACCGCCTTAATGCGGCCTGATAGATAATTGGTAAATCTCAGTCAAAATAAACCTTCAGCCTGTCAACGATGACTTCTCGTGTGTCAATATCCAGTCCAAATTCAGACAGAGATTCAAGCACCCATTGCGGACGTACGGTACGGCCATTGTCATGTCTTATTTTCATGAAAATCGTGGCTGGACTTGAACCGGGTACAACCTCAATGCTTTCCACAAATTGGCGTAGATCCGTCGTCCGCGTTTGCTTGGGCCTTTCCAATTCATACAAAACTTGCTCCTGAGTCAAAAACTGCTCTATAGCAGGAGATAAATCTTCAGTAGTCACCTCCTCCACCTCAATCCTGTACAAAGACCCTGTAATCTGTGACTCAAAATTTTGCTTGCCGTCGTCAACAAGGTAGACTTGCTTTACGGAAAACCCCTCTGGCAAAACCCTGGAAAAGGCCTTTGTCAATTGGGCCAAAATATCAATATCCCGGAACTTCCGGCTACCGCACTTAGCGTTCGCCCTGACAAGACGCGCAATACCCTTGGTGTCAAGCACCACATCCATGTATTCTTCTTCCCCCGCGGTCCCCACGGGCAAGGGCGCATAAAACGATACCTTCATCTTGGGCGAATAACCTCCGGTCATGGCTACAGGCCATCCGGCCCTGGCCAGGGCCATCCTCAGGTTCCGGGTAACGTCCAGATGGCTCAAAAACCTGACTTTATCCCCTTTTGTGTACTTGACTCTCACTCGCATCCATCACACCTCGAAACTCCAGCGCCTACTTGAGGGACATTTCCACCCCGAGATTGGGACACACTCCGCAGCCAACGCAGTAAGCCGTACGGCAATCATCAGTGGTCAGGCCCTGCCTAGCCCGGTCCCTTTCCCTGAGCAGGAATTGCTTAGATACCCCTGTATCCAGGTGGTCCCAGGGTAAGACTTCTTCCTTGCCCCGCTCCCTGTGGGCATAGAAAGCAGGATCCAAACCTGCATCATAAAACGCCTGCTCCCAAATGTTTATATCGAGATGGCCGCTCCACGCTTCAAATCTTGCACCCCGTTTATACACCAGTTCCAAGACCTGAGATAGCCTTCTGTCTCCCCGGGCGAACACAGCTTCCAGCCATGTATGTTCTACATCGTGGTACTTGTAACTGATTCCTGGGCCCCGCAGGCCGTCACCGAGCAGCCTCTGCCGCCTCCTGAGTTCTTCAGGGCGCACACATGGTTCCCACTGAAAGGGCGTGTTGGGTTTAGGCACAAAACCCGAGACTGAAACCACTATGTTGGGTTTTATCCCCATATCCCGGCCTGCCTGGCGGATTTTCCTGGCAAGGTGTGCTATGGCTTTTATGTCCTCATCTGTCTCACCTGGAAGTCCGATCATGAAATATAGCTTGATATGTGCAAAACCCGAACCGAAAGCGTGCCTCACGGCGCTCATGATATCTTCTTCGGTGACCTTCTTGTTTATGATATCTCTCATCCTCTGGGACCCTGCCTCCGGGGCAAGGGTGAGCCCGGTCCTTGATGCCCCCAGCATTTTGGCCAGGTCCACCGAAAACGAATCCACCCTCAAGGACGGGAGGGAAAACTTCGTACCGGGACATTCGCCCATAAGCTGCGACAGCAGCGCTTCAATGTGGCTGTAATCTGCAGACGATAACGACACCAGGGAAACTTCCTCGTGTCCCGACGCCTCAAGCAGTCTCTTGGCATACCTGGTAATAGTCTCAGGCGTCCTTTCCCTCACGGGACGGTAGATGGTTCCGGCCTGGCAGAATCTGCACCCTTGGGTGCATCCCCTGAATATCTCCACCATCACCCTGTCGTGGATGGGTTCGACCAGGGGTATCAGTGGCTTATCTATAAACGGGGCATCTTCAAGGGAGCTAATCACCCGCCTCCGCACCTTGGACGGAGGGATGAAGTATCCCGGCATATCATCTGGAAAACATGCGCGCCTCAATTCTGAATCCCCGGCGTGGGCTTTGATGCTCTCGTAGGATTCTGGACTTAGCTTTACGGGCGTGGGTGATATCTTGGCTACGGTGCCGTCGGTGTTGTACTCCACGTCGTAAAGTGACGGTACATACACCCCTTCCACCAAAGACAGCATAACAAGGAGATCCAGACGGGACTTGCCGGTACCCTTCCAGGCTTTGTAGGTATCCACAATGTCCAGAGCCAGTTCCTCCCCGTCTCCTAAGGCAAAAGCATCGACAAATCCGGCCATTGGCTCAGCAGCCATGGTACAAGGCCCGCCGGCTATGACCAAAGGATCCCCCTCAGCCCTGTCCCTTGACCACAGCGGGATGCCACCCAGCTCCAACATCATCAGCACATTGGTGTACGTGAGCTCATATTGCAGTGAAAACCCGACAATATCGAAAGCTGAAAGGGGCAGCCTGTTTTCGATGCTGAAAAGCGGCCAGCCCTGCTGTTTGAGCAAATTCTCCATATCGTACCACGGTGCGTACACCCGTTCACATGCGACATCTTCACGGCTGTTGAGCACAGCATAAAGGATCTGGGTGCCCAGGTGACTCATGCCAACCTCATAGACATCGGGAAACGCCAGGGCAAAAATCACGTCCACCGACCGGGGGTCTTTCTTGACTGCATTGATTTCCCCGCCGGTGTACCTGGCCGGCTTTTCAACCTTGCCTAAATGCCGCCGTAAGTGTTTCCATGTGATAGTGCTTTGCCGTGTTTGTGCCACCTGCGACCATACCTTTCGATTCAGAAAATAATTGCTGGTTTCCTAACAAGGACCGTTAAATCGCTGCATAATCATGCATAAATATACTTGCAGCTCCCTTAACCGTTGCGGTCCAAGGGACATTCCCACAGCCCTATTTACATACTCTCCTTGATTTACATTATAACCCGTATGATAGCAAGAGGTAAAAACAAAGCAAACCGGCCAGGCCCGGCTCACTTGCAGTCCGCCCGCGGATGGCCCACCGGCCACTTGCGTGTTGAAGGTTGCAGCCGGCCATGAGGATACCGAGGCAGGAAGTCATTGGGGGAAGCAGTGATCGGCAATCGCACCCGAGTCTACCGAAGCACACACATGATACTAGGGTGGGGAATCCAGGAGATCACTGATCTTGAGGTCCATAAACCCTTTGTAAAATGCTTCAAGCAGGGCCGTCTCGGAAACAGAGCCCAGCAGGTTCATGTGCCTGTCCACAACAAGCAGTACATAATATCTGGAGGGCCGTAGCTTCTGGACCAGATGCTTGACCTTAGAGTTTCCGCAAACCATGAGCTCCTCCACTGGAAGCGCTCCTTTGTGTGCAAGCCTCCGGTTCCGTGCCAGAAGTGCCAAAATATTGTTGAAAGCAGCCATCTCCCGTTCCTCGGTGGCGCTCCAGACTATAAGCGGCCCCAAGATCACAAGGCTAGGCCCCCGTCCCAAGTATATCATTCCTGCGGTTCCCAGTATGCACATGCAAATCCCCATCCCTATGCTCAGTCTGGATATCTTGTCGGTGGCTTGTTTGTATCCTAGTTTCAACGACAGTTGAGCCCTGAGAAATCTTCCGCCATCAAAGGGAAGGCATGGGAGAAGGTTTACAGCCAAGAGTCCGAGATTTACCCGTACCAGGAATTCAAGCAAAGGAAACCGGCCTGGTACGAGGAGCCCTGGAGTAGCGGCTGTATATCCCAGGTAGCTCAAGACACCCAAACCTGCAAGCAAGGCGCTTTGAACAGGGCCCGACATGGCGATGATAGCCTCTGACCAAGGTTCAAGGTGCCACGCGCCTTCCAGCCTGGCCACTGCACCGAAAGCCCAGATTTCGATCTGCTCCACTTCTGTTTCCAGGAAATATGCGGCTATAAGGTGGCCCATCTCGTGGACCAGGAGGCTCCCTACGAAAACCACAAAATACAGGGCATACCCAGCCCCTATCAGTACAATCGCCGCCAGCACAAATGTGATATGCACCATTATCTTTGTATTTCCGATTCTGGCTACCGCGAAGCTCATTATGGTTCCGTCCCCTTCTATGAGGTTCCAGTAGAGGTCTTGTGAAAGTACTTAAGTCAAATGTAGCCGCTTTTTGGCTGCATTGTGGCTGAATTGCTCATCTGGCTGTGTGCGTACTAGTGTATCTCGGACCTAGGTGGGAGCAGCGTCAAGGGATCAACTTCCAATCCTTCTTTCTTTATCTCAAAGTGCAGATGAGGGACTGCTCCGTCAGCTGCCGGGCCAACAGTGCCGATGAATTCTCCCTGCTTGATCTGTTGGTCTTTTGCCACTGATACTTCCCCGAGACGGGCGTATACACTGGCAAATCCCTGGCTGTGCTCGATTTCCACCGTCAGGCCGTAAGTATCTGATTGCCTCACCCCTGTGACTATCCCGTCGGCAACCGCTACCACTTGGCTGCCCTCCTTAGCTGCAATATCAATGCCCTGGTGTAACGACATACCCTGTGAACCGTCATTGCTCCTCCAGCCGAAATATGAAACCACTTCGCCCTGGCATGGCCAAATCAGTGAGGTTTGCTTGCCCACAGCCCCCCTGGTCCAAAACTTCTCAAGGTCGAAGCTTGCTACAGTGGCTATAGTCCCGGGAAGCTTTGCAAGCCACCCTCTGACATCATCGTAGGAAATATCCTGATCCACTGCCGTCTTTGCCATAGCCGCCAGGTCTTGGGCTTTTTCCAAATCTGACCGGGAAGCGCCTAGTATGAAGAAGAATACCATAAGGGCAACAAGGGCTTGCCAAGCCCATCCAGGTAACCGGGTTTCTGACAGGGGCCGAGGTTGCCACCGGGACCTGTATTCCTGCCTGCTTTGGTTCCAAGCCATCCCTTTCACCTCACTTCAAGAAAGGTTATTATTGATGGGTAGAACTTATGAATGAAGGATAGGCGCAACAAGAAATAGAAGTGTATCCCATGAAGTGCAGATCAAACCGTTCTTCCCAACCCTTTTTGGGCTAAAACCATGGAGGCTGGCTGATGTGACCGCTAACGGCAATCACAGTAAAGATACTGCCCCCCGGATCATACTGGGCGGGCTTCAGGTGGGTGAAGACCCAAACCCACCTGCCTTGGTAGCCATATCATATCCTTCATGCGATAGGGCGCACGCAGTGGCTAAGTACCTCATGTCAATCCAAAACGGGACAATTCCTTTTCAATCTGCTTCCAATGTATGTGCAGGCGACACAGCGATTAAGGTCAATATTTCACCTAAACCTGTTAAAGACAAAGGTTATCTGTGCCAGGTGATGGCCAAAGCGGACCCCAGGCATCTGACCTACTGCTTCTACGTGGCGTCTTATGTGACTGAAGAAGAGGTGTCAGTGTTCTACAGCTTCTTCGATGTTGCCAATCATTATGTGTTTACGGTAGGTCACGAGACTGATCTGCTTCTAGACAGGATCCATATAATAAAATATATCGTTAGCAGGAGAGGAGATTGACCTAGTGTCTGCAACCCAAATTTACTCAGACGAACAAGTGCTTTGCGTACCCACCGAAGCGCTGTACTCAAGGATAGGCCATTGGCGGGGCCTCACCGAACCTAGTTCAGAGATATGGAGGATAATTGCCAAGAATTCGCTGTTTAAGCCGCGAGCCGAGCTTGAGCACGATCCGGCTTTCAAACAACTTATCTCATACACCCTCTTCCTCTCGGGCAGGCGCATATTCGTCATGAAGCGGCTCTATTCTCAGGGAGAGGAAAGGCTGCATGGCCTACTTTCAGTGGGCGTAGGGGGCCACATGAACCCTGTGCAAGAGGTCCCCTGGCCAGGCAGGCGGCGGATAGGCGACCTTAAGAATCTGGTTACCTTAAACACCTTAAGGGAGATAAAGGAAGAAGTGATCTTGGCCGGAACGCCTGCATTGCGGATCGTGGGGTTCCTGAACGATGACGCAAATGAGGTTGGCAAGGTCCACCTTGGTGTGGTGTCTGTAGTACACCTGCCCTCCCCGATCCTAGCGGTAAGGGAAACTGACAAGATGATGGGCACATGGGTGGAACTCTTGAAACTAGGCTCACTTGGTGCTTTTGAAAGCTGGTCCTCGTTGGTACTCCAAGGGCTGGTATAGCCAGGCAGGATAACCAGTAGTTTAACACAGGGTATGACAGCGGCCGGCACAGCAACGGGAGGCCCCTGAAATCAGGTGCCTCCCGTACTTGTTCACATCCTGCTCAAGATCAGATGCTTATACCCATCCAGTCTGTGAGCAAGAAGCTAAGCCTGTTCAAGAACAGGGAGATACGCCCCTGCACGGTATTCCCAAACGCCGTGCCGAAACCGATCATCATGATGTACCGCCCAATACGTCCTGAACCTTGTATGAACTTAGACTCCTTACCTACGGTGAAGAAGAAGTAGGACATCACCGCAAGGAAGCATACAAAGAACACGATGTTGTTCACAGAATCGAGCGGCCTCATGGCGTCGGCCACCTGGGTGAACACAGGCCTCGGCGAACGGGCAATGCTTCCGCCCAAGCCCCAACCTACCTGCAAGGCGATGGGATACCGGGCAAGCCATCTATACTGAGGCGGAGCATATCTGGCATATAGGAGCAACCCCAGTACACCCATGACGATGTAGTAGTACTGCTTTTCTTCTAAGGCGTAATTAATGAAATAGGGCTTAATGTACGAGTGGAACAACCGTGTTATGTTGTAAGATGTGTACAGGGCCACTAGGGTGTATTCTGCAATTCTGTAAGCCGGGTTCTCTTTGATCAAGTAGCTGTAACAAGCCAATGTGCAAAGAGCGGCGACCCAAATTTGGACTCTAGTCAACTGGATTCACCTCCTACCAGGCATTCTCGCATGGAAACCAACCTGATTACTCGTCACGTGCTCTTGATTTCATGTAAAACCCGATGTTGCCAAGCACGACCAAAACCATTATCCAAAGGTGTCCCATGGACTGGGCATCCATGAGCTTCACTGCCCTGCCAGGCCTATTGAGGAGGAGTTCGTATTGTGCCCCTCCAGGCAGCCCGGCGAGCAATCCCTTGATCTGCCCGGCCCTAAGGGTGTTCATGGCGCCAGGTACCTGCACAGCCACGTTACCTACGTAAATCTCGTAGTCCGGGAAGTAGGTGGTGTAAGTGGGCAAGCCTGGTGAACCGGCTACAAAGGCCATGATACCCTTGGACGATTCCTTATCCCACTTCTTGAACCTGTGCATCAGCGGCAGATCTTGGAATGAGTTGCCAAGCATGTCAGTCTCGGCACAAGCTCCCCAGAAGTCGAGCTGCATCTGACGCCACAAGGTGGTGCCACCCGGCTTGTAGCCTACATAAACCCAATCAACGCCGTACTCTGCAGAAATTCCTTCTGCTTCTAGCTCGTTGGCCACTTGCTCAAGTAGCGTATATCCCAGCCTCTCACCCGTGTTCCACTGGGCAACCATGATTACTTTGACGCCCTTAATCATGCAGTGCCTGAACCAGGATTGGAGCTGGGGTCCGAGTTCACCTTCGGAACCACCGGAGAATGCAACGTCGCCTACGACGATGTCGCCGGGCTGGAGGCTCTCTATCCAGTTAAACACCGGGACGGTGGTGGTCTCATCAATGGTTATTGCCAGGCCGATAGGTTTAAGCACCGGGAATACCAGCGACACAGCCATTATGATGTAAACCCACCGGGGATCTATGGTGTCAAGCTTTTCTAACCACTTCACAGTATTTCCCTCCTTTCACAGTGTCCTGGAACTGTGTATACAAGGGCCAAATGCCTGACATAGTCCAACTCCCGAATTAATCCAGGCTTCCCAGGTAACGTTTCTCAAGGCCAAGTGCTACACGCAAGATCGCTGCATATGATCCAAGGAATATACCGATTCCAATTGCACGCTGGCTGGCTGCGTTAGGTATTGCTAAGAACCAGTCCTTGATGCCTTTGAAACCACCCAGGAAGGATTCTGAACTCCAGATTACCTCGCCTAGTGACACGTTGCCTAACATCACGACAAACGCTACGACCATCATAATGATGGATTCCAAGTTACGAATCCTAAAGGCCCTGTAGGCGGACGACGCAATAAAGAATGCAAGCATAGAGAACATTGTTGAGTCTAATGGAACGATAATTGCGTCATAAATCCATGTGAAAGGCTTGCTTTCCATTCCGCCAAAGAACAGCCCAAGGATTGCGTAACCGTACATCACTATGAGCAGCCATACACTATAAATCCAATGCTCCCGGCGGCGCCTGATAGTGTTCCCATGTACCCGGGTCAAGTTGATAAGCCCCATGAACAGACCCATACAGTACATGAAGGTGACAGAGAACGAGATTCTGGAAAACAGCGTGACGCCTTCATAGATTTGATAGTTGAGCATTGGCTCTAACATCTCAAAGCAAAAACGGAGCAGCGTCATCAGGAAAGTGAGTACTATTGGCACTTCCCGTTTCAAATCAGTTCACCTCCCTCCGTTATCAGCAACCATCAGTACTTGATCATGTCGACTATCAATGAGCTGCCTATAGTGTTGAGCACAGCACCAATAATGATCAGGATTACCAAAGCCACACGGGTGACGTCCTGAGCTACTACGGAACCGTAAATCACCGGCTCCCTGGACAAGGCGGCTGCACCGGCATAGAACTCTTCGCCGATCATGGTGTAGTCGCAAGAAGCAACAAAGAAGGGGAGCTGAGCTGTGCTTGAGGTGGCGGCCACCTGGATAGCTCCCACCAGCGCGCCGGCTTCAGCAAGAATCAGAGACTCAGCGTAGAAGTAGCCCACCAGGAAGTTCGCTGCCGGCTTCTCACGGGCAATCATACCGGCGACACCCATGGTGTAACCGAACTGCCAGTCAGACATAAACCTGACATCGTCCGGGTTGAAGGCGTCGGGTCTTCCTGCCTCGAGGTAAGCCTGCCTGATGATTTCCTCGTTTACCGTCATGGTGAGCCATTCTGAGTTGGTGTTGATGATCCTTGTATCGTAGGACGCGCACAGCTTAGCTACGTGAGCCAGGTAGGCCCAGAAAGCCCATGTGTCGTAGTCACCTACGTCCTGGTAGTAGGTTGTGATGTGAACCGGGCGCCCCATCTCAGTAGCCCTGCCCACCGCTTCTTCGAAAGCTTCCAGGCCCGCGATCCGGCGGATCTCAGGAATTGGAAGCCCTGCCCGTGCCCGCTGGATCATGACGTATACCAGGATACCCATGGTCAGCGCGAGGAACAGGCCGGCGATGGTGCTGTCATCGGGTACGAAAATACCCCACTTCCTTGCAGGAGCTTCTGCTGCAAGAATCAGCAAGTTTAACACCTATTTCACCTCCTTGTAAAATAAAACCAACTACAATAAATCAAACAGAACACACCATGTGCGTTACAACCTATACTGCGGCTGTAGAACGAAGAAAGTGGTACTTGAATCCTAGAAATGTGCTACATTGAGGAGTCTGTTGATTCATGAGATGGCTTTTCGTTGTCACTATATTCTACGCTTTGTTGAAAAATCCTTCTTTGTAATATTAGGACAAGCTGAAGATTATATAGCAATCCTGGGTTTGCTATCAACACTCAGTTTCTGGCTATGTTGCCGGGCAGGTATGGCCCTCGCCAGCCTCTCCTATTGGGTGTTATGATTTTCCCGGCGGGATAATAGTACTGACACGCAGGCCGCGGCCTGCCGGATAACCGGTAACCATTTGAGTGCAAATCAAGGTAAAGCGCTCTGGGCGGATTATGGAGGAATGCAAGGGTGACAAAAGGCGATAAGGTGCTCGTGATGTTAGCCGTAATTGCCACGGTGCTCAGCTGGGCCGGGCTAAGGTATTTGCCGGACACAAACGGTGAGTTGACCGCCGTGGTCAGGGTAAACGGCCGGGAAGTAGCCCGGTTGCCAGTTGGTTCTGAGGTACTGTCGCAAATAACGGTTCCTGTCCCCCGGGGAGAAGCGACTATCGAATACGGACAGGGAAAGATGCGGGTGTTACCCTTAGATCGCAGTGTGTGCCCCAACGAAATATGCTGGAGGACCGGCTGGATTGGTTATCCTGGACAATCCATAGTGTGTGTACCCAACCGTATGGTCATCACTCTAGAAGGCAGGGAACCAGAAATCGATTCAGTGGCAGGACGGTGAACGCGGGGTACCGGGCCGCAGTTATTCCAGCCGCTTGGTGATGTGGGGGTTCCTGATCAAAAACAGCAACAAAGGCAGGCCGAACAGATAGCAAGAAATCGCCTGGCCCAACAATATATGGGCAAACACCGGCCAGTAGCTTAGCCCGCTTAGTGGTGCCACATATGCGGACACCAAGAACGCGTTGACCAGCACCGGAGGTAAAGGCGCCAGATAGGGGCTAGGCATCCGCTCAGTGAGAAATCCGCTTATGAGGCTGGCTAAAGCACCCAGGGAAATGTCCCACACCAGAAAAGGGCTCGCCAGGTTGGCCACAATACATCCGATGTAGAGCCCCCACTTGGCCCAAGGAAACAGGAACGGCAGAACCGTGAGGGTTTCAGATACCCTTACTTGAACCGGCCCATACCCGAAACCTGAAAACGGGGGAAGCATAGTCAGGATCGCGTAGATCCCGGCCAGCAAGCCTACCCGTGCTACGGAGGCCGGAACAGACCTGTCTTTGCTCACATTCCCACCTCCACGTTGACACTTGTATGGTTGAAGTTGTCTAGGCGTTGACTTCACCTATATCCTTCCGGTAGTAGGCGCCCGCGAAACTGATCTGGGATACAGCTTCGTACGCCTTGGACCTGGCAGCATCAAGTGCCGGCATAAGCGCCGTTACCGCAAGCACCCTTCCGCCTGATGTCACAAGCCGGCCCTCGTGATCCAGCTTCGTTCCTGCTTGGAACACCAGTACGTCTGGGGATACGTCCCCTGGCCCAATACCGTCGGCAAACCTCTCCAGCCCTGCTATAGGCAGTCCTTTGGGATAATCTCCCGGATACCCCTGGGACGTCATTACAACAGTAACCGCTGCCTCGTCCCTTACCCCGATGCCCTTGCCTTCAACAAAACTCTCAAGGCGTCCCTCTGCACACGCAAGGAGGGCCCCGGCAAAATCCCCGGTGAGCCTGGGTAACACACATTGGGCTTCGGGGTCACCAAACCTTACGTTATATTCAAGCACCTTGGGGCCGTCCTCGGTGAGCATGAGTCCTGCGTAAATCACGCCCCGGTAATCGATTCCGTCAGTCTTGAGCCCCATCAAAGTCTTATACAAGATATCCCGGCAAATCGCATCCTCCAGTTCAGGGGTGACAAAGGGAAGCGGCGAAAACACCCCCATCCCCCCGGTCATAGGGCCCTTATCACCCTCAAACACCCGCTTGTGATCCTTGGCCATAGGAAGTGGGAAGATTGTGTTGCCGTCACACAAAGCCATGGCTGTAGCCTCAGTACCTTCGAGGAACTCTTCTATGACAATCCGCCTGCCCGCCTCACCGTGAAGCTTGCCTGAAAGCATTTCTCCGATGGCCTTTTTCGCCTCATCCATATCTGAGACTATGGTTACCCCTTTTCCGTAAGCCAACCCATCCGCCTTGATCACCCACGGCCCGGGCACGCTCCTGAAGTAACTTACCGCATCTTCCACCTGTTCAAACGCCTTATACCTGGCATGAGGGATCCCGTGCCTCGCCATGAAATCTTTGGCCGCGCTCTTGCTGGCTTCAAGCCTGGCACCGGCACTTGTGGGGCCAAACACCCGGATCCCCCTGTCCATCAGAAAATCTGCAATCCCGGCAGCCAGGGGATTCTCGGGACCTACCACAACCAGGTCTATAGCCTCGTTGCGGCATAGGTCGTAGATGGCTTCAAAATCCATGGGGTCAATAGGCACGTTTACCCCGCAAGCTTTGGTGCCTGGATTGCCCGGTGCAATCCAGACCTTCTCAACCCCGGGACTCTTATGTATCGCCCATGCAAGGGCGTGTTCTCTTCCGCCTGAACCCACAACCAAAACCTTCATCAGACCGGCTCCTTTCAGTCAGTGGAGGAAATGACGGTTACCTGTAAATACCATGGCGATACCATGCTCGTCAGCTGCATCGACCGACTCCTGATCCCTTATTGACCCGCCAGGGTGAGCTATGGCAGTGATCCCGGCTTTGGCCGCCTCTAACACTGCATCGGGGAAGGGGAAAAATGCATCTGACGCAAGGCAGGCGCCTCGGGCCCTGTCCCCTGCCCTCCTTATGGCAATCCTTACCGCATCTACCCTATTGGGTTGGCCACCGCCTATACCCACAGTCTGAAATCCCCGGGCAAGTACTATGGCGTTGGACTTGACGTGCTTGCACACGGTCATGGCAAACTTGAGGGTTCTTAGTTCCTCCTCAGTAGGCTGCCGCTTGGACACAACTTTCCACTCTTCAAAATCTGGGAGCAACAGATCTCGCTCCTGTACCAACAACCCGCCCATGGCTTGCTTCAGCGTGTAGCAGCCACCAAACACACGTCCAGCTGAACCCCCTGAACCGGCACATCCACCAAGACCGCTATGGCCGGTGCGGGCATGGTTTGGAGCCAACACAAGCAGCCGTAGATTCTTCTTGGTCTTGAAGACTTCAAGTGCTCCTTGAGTAAACGATGGGGCTGCAACCACCTCAAGGAAAATCTCCCTCATTGCCTCAGCACAGTCCTTGTCCACCTGGCAGTTAAATGCCACAATCCCGCCAAACGCAGACACCGGATCGCCCTGGATTGCCGCCTCAAATGCCTCCTTTGGGGTTGCCCCCATTGCAACCCCGCAGGGTGCAGCGTGTTTGACGATCACACAAGCCGGAGAGCCAAGGTCCCATACAGCGTGAAACGCGCCGTCAAGGTCGTTTATGTTGTTATACGAAAGGGGTTTGCCTTGAATTAAGGCTTCCTTTAGCGGCGGGATGTCTCCCCCAATGGCAGGCTCGTAGTATGCCGCTTGCTGGTGAGGATTCTCCCCGTACCTTAGGGACAACACTTTGTTGAAGCCCAGCACCATAACGTCAGGGAAGCCGGCTTGAGCGTGGCTGTGCTCCTGCAGGCGGCCAAAATATGAGGCTATGCCAGCATCGTACTGGGCGGTATGGGCAAAAGCCTCATAGGCCAGCCTGCACCTGAGATCCAAGCTTACTTCCCCGTAAGACTTTAGCTGCTCTATGATTTCAGGATACCGCTGGGGATTGCATACCACAGTGACCCACCGGTAGTTCTTGGCGGCTGCCCTAATCATGGCAGGCCCGCCGATATCTATCTGCTCAACCGCTTCTTCCACGGTAACTCCCGGGCGTTTGACCGTCTCAACAAAGGGATACAGGTTGCACACTACCATATCAACCGGGGTCACATTGAGGTTTTCCAGCTCATCCATGTGGTCTTGCTTGTCCCGCATGGCAAGTATACCGCCGTGGATCTTCGGATGGAGCGTTTTCACCCTCCCACCGAGTATCTCAGGGAAATCTGTCACCTGGCTCACTTCCGTAACGGGAACACCTCTGTCCTGCAAGTACCGGGCAGTCCCTCCTGACGAAACGATTTCCCAGCCTGCGTCATACAGCACCTGGGCCAGTTCATCTATCCCGGTTTTGTCGGCCACACTCAACAAAGCGCGTCTCACTGGTCACACCTCACTACGTGTTGTTTTGGCAGCCTGTTCCCCCGCAGGTTCCGGCCAAAGATGCAGGCCCCGGCGGCTCAACTTTACCCTGCCCTGCCTGGGGAGCAGGCAAGATTTTCACCCTCCGTCCTTCTACCCTGACCCTGCCCTGGGCGATGAGGGTTATAGCCTCAGGCAGAATCCTGTGTTCTATCTCAAGTATCCGCTGGGAAAGGGTCTCAGCGGTATCATCTTCGTATACAGGGCAGGCTCCCTGGGTGATGATGGGGCCACCGTCGACCGTAAGATCCACAAAAAACACAGAAGCGCCCGCTACTTTAACTCCGTAGTCCAAGGCTTGTTTCTGGGCATTGAGTCCGGGAAACGCAGGTAACAGCGAGGGGTGCACGTTAATTACCTTCATCGGGAAAGCCTCAAGGAAGGTCTCGCCTACCAGCCGGTCGTAGCCTGCAAGCACCACAAGTTCCACACCATGAGCCTTGAGAATCTCTACGAGTTTCCGCTCGTATGCAGGCTTGCAGCCCGGCCACTTCCCATACTCACCCGGCTCCACAACAAAAGCAGGTACACCTTTGGCATAGGCCCTGTCCAAAGCTGGTACACCGGGCCTGTTGGATATCACTACCTCAACCCTTGCAGGTATGCTACCGTCTTCACACCCGTCGAGGATAGCTTGAAGGTTGGTGCCCCTTCCTGAAACAAGCACTCCCAGGGAAACGATGTTACCGCGCCGGCTGTCCAACTATCTCACCTGCCACAAATGCAGAGATCCCCGATTCACTGCACAAAGCAATCACCTTATCTACCTGTTCTTGGGCCACTACAACCGCCATACCTATGCCCATGTTGAAAACCCTGTACATCTCAGCATCGGAAATCTTGCCAAGTTGCTGTATCACCCGGAACACACGGGGGACTTCCCAATCGAAAGCAAATTCCACCTTGAGTCCCTGAGGCAGTATCCGCGGGATGTTCTCAACGATCCCCCCGCCGGTAATGTGGGCGGCAGCCTTAACCGACACGCTGTCCATGATTTTGAGCAAAAGCGGTGCATATATCCGGGTGGGCTCCAGCAGCTCTTCTCCTAAAGTCCTGCCAAACTCATCCACATGGCGGCTAAGCTCCCAACCTGCTTCTCTGAACACTTTTCTGGCCAGGGTGTATCCGTTTGAATGAAGTCCCGACGAGGCCAGCCCTACCACTATGTCGCCCTGCTTGATGGCTTTTCCGTCGGTAAGCCTGGACTTGTGCGCTATCCCTACGCAAAACCCTGCAAGATCGTACTCTCCCGGCCGGTAAACATCAGGCATCTGGGCGGTTTCACCGCCGAGCAGCACGCAGCCTGCCGCCTGGCATCCTGTCACGATGCCTTTTACAATCTGCCCCACCAGTTCAGGGGTGAGCCCGCTGCCGGCAATGTAATCGAGGAAAAACAGGGGTCTCGCACCTGAGGTCACCACGTCGTCTACGTTCATGGCGACCAGATCTATGCCCACGGTGTCGTGCTTGTCCATCATCTGGGCAATTATCACCTTGGTACCTACGCCGTCAGCTCCGGCAGCGAGCACCAGGTCTTCAAATCCCAGATGGTCCAGGCTGTAGAGCCCGGAAAAGCCCCCTACGCCCGACAGCACCCCTGCATCCCTGGTTTGTTCCGCCATCTGCTTTATTTTCGAGACCCATGCGGCTGCAGCATCAATGTCAACCCCAGCCTTAGTGTATTCCGAGGATTTAACTGAAGTCATTTCAGCGATATTCCCCTTCCAGCGGTATGGGATAGTTACCTGTAAAACAGGCTGTACACAAGTTCCCCGCCCTACGTCCTAAGATTTCCTCCAAGTCCTCTACATCAAGAAAGGCAAGACTGTCAGCACCAATAAGTTCACGGATCTGTTCCTGGGTCTTTTCCGCGGCTATGAGCTCCCCACTGGAAGAAGTGTCGATGCCGTAAAAGCATGGGAACCTGTAAGGCGGGGAGCTGATCCTTACGTGCACTTCCTTGGCGCCGGCAGCCTTCAAGAGGCCTACCAAATATTTCGAAGTGGTGCCGCGTACCATGGAATCGTCAACCATTACTACCCGCTTGCCTGACACAACTTTCCGCAGCGGGTTGATCTTTATTTTCACCCCGAGTTCTCTTAAGGGTTGGGTTGGAGCGATGAATGTCCTGCCTATGTATCTGTTTTTTACGATCCCCATCTCATAGGGGATACCCGCCTCTTCTGCGTAACCTGTAGCAGCTGACAGGGACGAATCGGGAATTCCCATTACTAAGTCCGCAGATAAAGAGTCCTTTTGTGCCAGCCTCCGCCCCAGCGCTTTCCTGGCTGCGTGCACGTTGATGCCGTAAAGATCCGAATCAGGCCTGGCGAAGTATATAAATTCAAACACGCAAAGATCCATGCCCCGTTTACCCCGGGCGCCGTCTATATAACATGACACCGGGGGCTTGGCACGGCCCACGTCTGAGCCAGGGTGCTCTGCCTCTTCGATGAACACTACTTCCCCTGGGTCGATTTCCCGTATAAATTCTGCCCCTACAGCGTCCAACGCGCAGGTCTCAGAACATATGATGTATGCACCGTCCAGTTTGCCAAGGCAAAGTGGCCTGACGCCGTGAGGGTCTTTGGCCGCAATTACGCCCTTTGAGGTGAGCACACATAAAGAATAGGCACCTCTTACATCTGACAACGATTTTATGAGCGCCTTTACGGGATCGTTTAAGCCGGACTTGGCCATGAGGTGAGGTATTACTTCGCAATCAGAAGTGGTCTGGAAAATCGAACCGTCCTGCTCAAGGCGGGCCCGGAGCCTTGGGGCATTTATGAGATTGCCGTTGTGGGCAAAGGCCATCTGCCCTTGCCACATCTTAACCGAGATAGGCTGGGCATCTTCAATGCCACCCTCGTCTCCCACATTTGAGTACCTTACATGCGCAAGAGCTGAACCGCCTCTGAGCCGCACAATATCGTCTTTTGTAAACACATCAGCAACCAAGCCCATGCCTTTCTTGGTTTGGATCCGGCCGCCGTTTAACACAGCAATTCCAGCAGACTCCTGCCCCCTATGTTGAAGGGCGTAAAGCCCGTAGTAGCATAGTTCAGATGCTTTGGGATGCCCTACTACTGCAAATACCCCGCACCGCTCCCTGATCTCCCGGCTAATGTCTCGGGTCTTCACAAATCCCATATGGGGTATCCCTCTTCCCTGAGGCTTTGACTGGCCCGGGTAATCTTGTCCGCCATGGATTGCTTGTAACCGGCGAGTCTTGCGGCTAAGGAAGTATCTGTCAGGGACAAGATCCTCACCGCCAGCAAGCCGGCGTTCCTCGCCGAATCAATTCCTACACAAGCCACAGGCACCCCTGGGGGCATCTGGCTTATGGAAAGCAACGCATCCATTCCGTCAAGAGTTCCTGTGCTCACAGGAATACCTATCACAGGTACGTCCACCAAGGATGCAAGCACTCCCGGCAAGGCCGCCGAAAGCCCTGCCGCAGCGATAACCACCTTAATCCCTCTTGAAGATACGGAGCGGGCGTATTCGTCGAGCAGTTTGGGGGTTCTGTGCGCCGAAATCACCGCTAGCTCGTAACTTACTCCAAACTCATCAAGCACTCCGAAAAGGGGTTTGACCTTGTCAAGGTCGCTGGCCGAACCTAACACAATTCCCACTTGTACAGTTTGCTTGCTATCCATCGAATACGCCCTCCCATCCGTTTTCGTCACAAGTTAGACTTGAAAATGGGCCCTGCGCCTTGGCCTGCCGGCCATGCCTAAAGCCTAAAACAAGCCCGGAACCAGGTGGATTACGGAAATGGCCGCCAGAATGTAGACCAACCAATGGATCTCTTTGGCTTTGCCGGCAAGCAGTTTCACAGCCACATAGCTGATGAAGCCCGCGGAAATTCCGTCAGAGATTGAATAGGCAAACGGCATCATGACTATTGTTATGAAAGCAGGGAAAGCTTCTGAAAAATCGAACCAATCGATGTACTGCACAGAGCCCATCATAAGTACACCTACAATTATCAGTGCAGGAGCTGTAGCCTGGCTGGGGATCATCCCGGCAAGAGGGGCAAAAATCAGTGACACCAGGAACAGCACGCCTACTACCACAGCAGTCAGCCCCGTGCGGCCGCCCTCGGCAATACCTGCGCTGGATTCCACGTAGGTCGTGACGGTGCTGGTCCCCAGCGCTGCGCCGAGACATGTGCCTATGGCGTCTACAGTCATCATCTGTTTGATCTTTGGAAGCTGCCCGTTTTCATCGAGCATGCCTGCCCTGGAGGCGGTGCCCATAAGGGTGCCTACCGTGTCAAACACGTCAACAAACCAGAAGCTGAAGATGGTCATAAAACCCAGGCTCAACGCCCCCTTGATGTCCATCTTGAGGGCAATAGGTGCCAAGGATGCAGGTTTGCCGATGATGCTGCCAGAGATCTGAGTAACTCCCATGGGAATCCCGATTACCGTAGTGATCAGGATACCCAGGAGGATAGACCCCTTCACGCCCTTGGCCACGAGCACAGCAGTGATAAGCAGGCCAATAAGGGCTAAGGCAGTGCCTTTGTCAGCAAAGTTACCCCTTGTGATGAGGGTAGCAGGGTCTCCCTGGATGATGCCGGCGTTGATCAGGCCGATGAGAGTAATGAAAAGCCCGATACCCACGCCTACCGCCCGCTTAAGGGTTTGGGGCATAGCAGCATCGAGCACGTTAATTGCACCGGTGACAGCCAGGATCAAGAAGATTACGCCTGACAGGAACACAACACCAAGGGCTTTTTCCCATCCAGCTTCGGCGGCTACTACGAAGGCGAAAAACGCATTAAGCCCCATACCGCTGGCAAGGGCGTAAGGGTAGTTGGCCATGAGCCCCGCCAGGATTGTGGTAATACCTGCAGAAAGTGCAGTTGCAGTCATCACGGCGCCGAAAGGCATACCTGTTGCGCTTAAAATGTCGGGGTTTACGAAAAGGATGTAAGCCATGGTCATAAATGTGGTGATACCTGCAATCACTTCAGTGCGTACATCGGTACCGTGTTCTTTGAGTTTGAACAACCGTTCCAGCAAGGATTCTTCCTCCCTCATTAGGCTGATTGCTTTGGACACCTGCCGGTCATGAACCGGGATCTTCCAGCACACCTATGTAATTTAAGCCTCTGTACTTCTCTGCGTAATCCAGCCCGTACCCTACTACGAACGCATTGGGAATGATGAAACCGTAGTAGTCCAAGTTAGCCCTTACCCTGCGTCTTGCGGGCTTGTCGAGAAGCGCACACACCTTGAGGCTTGCAGGCTGCCTGTTTCTTAAGGTATCCAGAAGGTACCTGAGAGTAAGCCCTGTGTCCACTATGTCTTCAACCAAGAGAACGTGGCGCCCCGCCACACTTTGCTCGAGATCCTTGGTAATCCGTACCTCTCCAGATGACTCAGTTGAATCTCCGTAGCTGACCGTTCCCATAAAGTCAACTTCCACGTCACAATCCAAATACCTGATGAGGTCAGCCATGAACATGAAACTGCCTTTGAGCACGCCAACCATAAGCAGTTCCCTGTTGGCGTAATCCCTGGAGATTTCCTGAGCCAGCTCTCTAACCCGTTTTTGCAATTCTTCAGTGCTTATGAGTACTTTGATCTTGTGCTCCTGCAGCATTCCTCACCTCCTTGGGCTTCTCGGTTTAAATTTATCATCGCAATTCCAATTATGCAATAACAAATTTGACAACCGCGAAATTGTCAAACAATTTACTAATGGTACAATTCTGCTCTTATTGCGTATTAGAATAGTGGAGCACATCTGAAGGGGGAATCCAAGTGTCCAAGAAATTGTACCGCTCGAAAACCAAGAGGATAGCATTGGGCGTTTGCGGCGGGCTTGCAGAGTATTTCAACGTTGATGAGACCCTTATCCGGCTTGGAGTAGCTTTTGTAGCCTGCATAACCTCCATTGTACCCTGGATACTTTTCTACCTAGCGGCGGGGATCATTATACCTGAAAACCCGGAATGAGTACACAAGCGTCAAGGCCTAGCAGGCAAAAACATAGGCTTCATTGCAGCTTTGCAGGCGGGCGCGCCCGCTCAATCCAACAGGAACATCGCGGCAAAGATACAGGCAAACATAATAATGTTCAGCAACCCAAGGATTTTGGCGTCGCGCCCGGTCTTGACAACCCATAGAAGGCTCCCGAGGAAACAAGCGATATATATACAACTTAAGACGATATTAATCCTCCTGTGCTTGTGCCAGATAGCCATCTTTTCTTCCCACGACATCTCATCCCATTCAGGGGTCTCCCACACAGGAGGCTTAAGACGGAGCCACTTTCTCAATGCTCCTTTCCATTCACTAAACTTCACTCCGGAATACCTCCAAGTTAGCTTGGGGTACTGTCACGGATCTTCCGTCATCCAGCCTCACTTCTGCCACCTCAAGCACTGCTTCACATTCAACTTGACTGGGCTCTAGAGGCAGGTTTTCAACTGTGCCCCACAGGCCGAAATACGGAGGCCTGGTACACCTGACCCTGTCTCCAACGCGCAAGGCAGCGTATGTCACGGTAGGAGCCAGCTTAGTCTCATCGGATATCAATGGCAGGCCACAGGTCGCCTCTTCTGCGAGAGCAGGTTCAGCATCGCCGGAGGTGCTTATGATAATCTCGGGCCTTATCACCCCCGCCCTGATTTGGGTGGTCCCATCGATTGAGGCAATGTTTCCATTGTGTTTCTCAAGTATGTCCCAAGTTTGCCTATTTACCGGCAGCTGCCCGAACCCTTCGAGAATTACAACCGTAAAATCTGTATCCTCCTGGCCGGTAAGCCCGATGTTGAGCTCCCTGCCGGCAAGCTGCACCAAGTCAAGCTGGTTCATGCCCCCGGTGATAAGACCCAGTGCCCCGTGGGCCCGGGCTGCTTGAACAGCTTCAAGCGAGGCAGACGAACCGCTAACCAGGATTTTGCCACTTACGTGCTCATCGATCCTGCTTTCATCAAGGGGCCGGTCAGGGCCGCCGGACATGATGATAAGCTCCCCTGAGCGCTCGCCGCCGATGCCGAATACCCCTTGTATATACGCACCTGTGGTTTCAACTACCGCACCGTAATGAGGAAGCACTTTGGTCACCCTGCCTCCTATATGGGCAAGTACCTTGGTATGCTTGATTGGCTTCACAAGGGTAATGGTGCCCGTCAAGGTACATATCTTTTCCACAATGCCGCTAATAGGTGCATAGACAAAATCCTGACCGTCAAGTTGGGCGATAATCTTCCCTTCATATACATAGTCCCCTTCCCTGACGGTAGTGACAAACCGGAGCAACCTTGGGTTTATACCCAACCTGGAAGCAGCTGCAACGACGCTCACAGGCTTGGCAGACCGTGGATCCTCCCTGATTACGATCCGGCCCTGAGTCCTTGAAATATACTCAATCACCCCGTCACACGGGGAGGTAACCTCTATCACTTCAGACCAAAAACCCTTTTGGTATCTTGCAATCACTTCCTTGGCCTTGACTATGTCTCCCACTTGCTTGAGCATCACCCGGTCCACAAGTTCAGGGCCGACTTTCTGCTTGAGTTCAGCCCTGAGATCTATGATATAAGGGTTGCCCTTTACGTACTCTGCCTTGGCTATTACAGTTTCAGGGTCAACCTGGTCTCCCTCTGCTACCAGCACATCGCCGGGAGTAGGCAGTTTCCGCTCCTTCCGGATGAGCGCGTTTTCCAAAACCCTTAAGGTCGAAAGCACTGCCACAGTCTACACCTCCAATCCCTTCAAGGTGTGGCTGGGATATGCCCCCAGGGCATGGTACCACCGGGCCACAGTGCGCCTAGCACTTGTAACATCCTTGGGGAGTTCAAGGGGCCTGCCCCGGCCGTCAAGTATAAGGCGGGTGACACCACCAGGCAGCTGTTCAGACACAGGCCTTCCCGGGCCTCCGCCAACGTCAAACTCCCTGTGTGGCACAACTTCGATCCCGCCTTGTCCGCCATCCTCCAGATCTATTACCTGCAATGCACCTGACACCACATCATAGGTGTCACCGCCCACTGTCACCCGGGCAATAGTCCTGCCTGGACTTGCTTGGGGTCCCACAGGCGCAATACATGTCCCAAGGGGTATCAAAGTCTCCTTCTCTATGAGCTCTCTTGCAACATCTTTGTCTATGTCCATGAGCACACCCATGTGGGGCAAGAGGAACCAGCTGTCCACATACAGGTGGGTGATACCTTCGGGCTGCAGCCCGTCCAGGAGGATCATTGCAGCCTGAGACCGCCTGGGTGCATATGACAGGGCCCCGCCGGTGCCTATCATCACCTTGATTTCCATCATGTCTACCAGGGTGTCTCCTGTGGCGGCCTGGCGGAAAATATCGCCTACGCCCCGCTGTTGCCTTACCCCCTTAAGGCCCCGGATTAAGCTCTTGTGGTGCTCGAGGGAGAGCCTTAACGCCTCTTTACACACAGCCTGTTCCAGCATAAGTTCCTGGAATGTATGGGGCAATCCCGTAGGCCTTATCATCTTATTGAAGTTCCAGTTTCTCACGATGTTCTCATCTGCCTCAAAAGGAAGCCAGCGCAGCACCATCGCAGGGGTTGCCTCGGCGAGTACATTGCCCATACTGTATGACATCCCGAGGTTTGCTGACACAGTCCTGTAAAACTCTGAGTCTATCACCGAAAACACATCGGTTGTGGCGCCGCCTACGTCCACGGCTAACAGATCTCCGTCAAACTTGCCAGCCACAAACCTCAAGGCATCGCCTACCGCAACAGGAGTAGGCTTGATGTGGCCGTCGGCCCAGGCAAACAAGGTGCTGTAACCAGGAGCATGCATCATCACGTGTTCGAGGAAGATATCATGAATCTTGTGCCTTGCTGGGCCAAGCACCTCTTTTTCAAGCATCGGCCTTATATTGTCTGCAAACGAGAGTTCCATTTGGTCTTTGAAAAGCTGCTCTACAAAGCTTCTGGCCTCAACATTGCCGGCAAAGATTACCGGCGTCTTGAAGTCCTGCCCAAACCGCGGCTCCGGGTTTGCCATGGCGACCATTTCGGCTATGGCAGCCACTTCAGAGATATTGCCGCCGTCGGTACCTCCGGTAACCAATACCATGTCTGGCCTTAGGCGTTTGATCGCGTCGATCTTTTCAATGGCGCTCCGGGGATCGTCTAAGGCAATCACGTCAGATACTATGGCGCCTGCCCCGAGGGCCGCCCGGTGGGCAGATTCAGCCGTGATCTCTTTCATGAGCCCGGTAACCACCATCTGAAGGCCGCCGCCTGCGCTGGATGAAGCCACAAATATGTCAACACCCAAGCCCTCCCCTGCAGGCGTGATCAGCCTGGCTCCATCCAGGAGCCGTATCCCGGTCAGGGCCTCTAGTTTCGATAGCGCCTGTCTCAGCCCTATCATTACATCCAGGTGAGGAGCTTCCACCGTTGTAGGAGATACTGCCTTACCTTTCATAGCCCAAGCTCCGTCTTGGATTTCAAACAGAACCGTCTTTGTGGTTGTGCTACCGATATCTGCAGCAAGGAGTCTCCTGTACATATGCATCCCTCCTTGTGAGCCTGTAAGGGCTGGCAGCGGCAGTCAGAAACGAACGCGAATGGCCTACGTTTGAGGGAAAATTTCAGGTCAAGTTTTCTACACTATTGGCAAAATTCCTTCTTGTCCAAAAACACGCTTATCCATTTATATGAACGAGCTGAGGAATAGTTGAAAACCAAAGGCTTTCCGGGAGCTATACCAATTTGAACAGTTGTCACTCAATTGTGGTCAATGTTAAACTCTAAAAAACTTACGATTTCGACAGGAGAGATCTGTTATGGATAAAAAGGATAAATTCCTGGAACACGCACTGTCGTTTGACGACGTGCTCCTGGTTCCAGGGTATTCTGAGGTACTGCCCAAAGATGTGGACATCTCCACAACCATCGGAAACTCAATCAGACTTCAAATGCCCATCCTCAGCGCGGCCATGGATACAGTTACAGAGAGCCGCATGGCGATTGCCATGGCCCGGGAAGGTGGCCTTGGCATAATCCACAGGAACATGTCAATCGATCAACAAGCCCAGGAAGTGGACAAGGTCAAACGGTCGGAACACGGGGTAATAATCGATCCCTTCTACCTCTCACCTGACAAGACAGTTGAAGACGCCCTCAATTTGATGGCCAAGTACCGGATTTCAGGGGTACCTGTTGTCTTAGGGGATAAGCTAGTGGGGATCATCACCAACAGGGACATCAGGTTTGAAGAAGACTATACCAAACCCATAGCAGAAGTGATGACCAAAGAGGGGCTCATCACCGCACCTGTGGGCACCTCATTGGACGAAGCCAAAAGGATCATGGGGAAATACAAAATTGAAAAGCTCCCTCTAGTGGACGATGAATTTAAGCTCAAAGGGCTCATCACCCTAAAGGATATCGAAAAGACCCGGCAATACCCCAATGCGGCCAAAGATGAGAAGGGCCGGCTGCTTGCCGGGGCGTGCGTGGGCGTGGGCCCGGGCACCATGGACAGGGCAAGAGCGCTTGTGGACGCAGGAGTTGACGTGATTGTAGTCGACAGCGCTCACGGCCATTCAATAGGGGTGCTTGAGACTGTAGAGAAGATCAAAGAAGCCTTCCCTGAAAAAACCATCATAGCGGGCAACGTGGCCACCGGGGAAGGGGCCAGAGACCTTATCAAACGGGGCGCCGACTGCATCAAAGTAGGGGTTGGCCCCGGTTCCATTTGCACCACCAGGGTGATAGCAGGGGCAGGAGTGCCTCAAATTACCGCCATCTTCAATGCAGCAGTAGTGGCAAAAGAATACGGAATTCCGGTAATTGCCGACGGAGGCATCAAGTATTCAGGCGATATTGTAAAGGCGCTTGCAGCGGGAGCTGACGCGGTGATGATCGGCGGGCTTCTGGCCGGAACTGACGAGAGCCCTGGAGAAATGGAAATCTGGCAAGGGCGCAGCTTCAAAGTATACCGGGGGATGGGTTCACTCGGCGCAATGAAGAAGGGTTCCGCCGACAGGTATTTCCAGGAGCCATCTTCTAAGCTGGTACCTGAGGGCATCGAGGGACGGGTTCCTTACAAGGGGCCTGTGGCAGATACCCTGTACCAGCTTGTAGGCGGGCTCAAGGCAGGCATGGGATACTGCGGAGCCCCCAACATAAAGAGCCTGCATGAAAAGGCCAAGTTCGTTACAATAAGCAGTTCGGGGCTCAGGGAAAGCCATCCTCACGATGTGTATATAACCAAGGAGGCACCCAACTACACGCCCTTCTCAGTGTAAGAAGAGGCAGGAGGTTGGACATCAGGCACGTAGTCTACATCTTGGGTGTAAACGTTAGCCGGGTTCCATAACATGTAAGTATGTACGCCGTGTTCGAATACTGCATTGATTTGGCCCTGCACCTCCTGAGGACCGTACTTGTATCTCATTGAAAAATCCTGGAGCCAGGGCCTTACTTTGCCCCTAAGCCCCTGGGTGCGGGTAATCGCCTCTTCCATGGCGTTGTAAACGACCTCATACGGGTGCTTCTCAGGTACCTCAAACCCGTAGATCCCCGGGTTGTAATAGTGGGACGGATACACCATGGGACAGATGAAATCTACCAAGTCCGCCAGTTGCTCCAGGCGCTGCCCTATCCCCATATCGTCCTGGGCGATGGTCACAAACCCAAACACATCGGCACCGAGGTACGCCTTGCCTTCCAATGCCTGGCCCATATACTCCAAAAAGGCAGCTATGGCATCGCCCCGGGATTCATACTCCTCGTGGCCGGGCATGAGCACCCCGCGCCGTTCCAAACCTTGGGCGCTGTCAGGGAACCTCACGTAATCCAGCTGGATCTCATGGAAGCCCATATCCACAGCCCACATGCAAACATCCTTCACAAATTCCCAGTTCCGCTTGTCATAGGGGTTGAGCCATAGCCTGCCGTCCCGATCCCGCCAGAGAGTACCGTCAGCATTCCTAATCGCCTGCTCAGGTGCAACCATTGCCATGTGGGGGTCCTGGAATGCAACTATTCTTGCGATTAGGTAGTAACCCTCCTGCTTGAGAACGTTCACCAAGGCTGAAAAATGGTTGTAAGAAGCGGCCTTGGAATTGATGCCCTCGGCCTCACACGGAATTCTGCCATTGTTGTCTTTTACGTCGATGACGAGGCAGTTTAGCCCGGGATTGTTGCGGATAAACGTGATCACTTCAGCAAACCTTGAAGGGGTACCAAACACGTCCATGGTCACATACAATCCCCGGGCCGAAAGTGCCTGCTCCATAGGCGCCAGCCGGGCTTGTTCCTCCGGCCCGCCGGCACCCTGCCCCTCTTCCGCCCGGCCTTCTTCGCCTTGGCCGTGTTCAACCCCACCTTGGCCAAAATGGCTTCCGCCTACCGGGTTGCCTGGGTTGACTGTATCTGCAGTTTCCCTGGCAAAGGGCAGCACCTCAAAATGATATGCGCCAAGCAAAATCGCGGCAAAAAACAGCAAGGCAACACTAGCCCAAGTACGTGGGTGCCTTGCTTTCCTGCGGTCCTTACGAGAGCGTCCAGGCTCTAAGTTGATTTCCCCCATGAAAATTCTCCCATCTCTCTACCTGCTAGACAGCCAAAACCACTTCCTTTTCATTTCTTGATAGACGTCCGGAAACCTCTTAAGGTTTCTGGTTTCTTGCTCGATTCGACATTATTTGTGCTTGACTTGCCTTAGGGCTACGCTGATTTCAAGGTACCCTTGAGGCATTTCCAGGGGGATTATGAGCCTCTGAATGTCAAGTGTGGAGATTACCACGCCTACACCTGAAACCAATGTGGGCGGTGATAGCTTGCATATATAACCACACTCTTCCAACCCGATGGTAGCTTGTCCGGTGATAATGTTCCCCATCTCTGCAATGGCCGATTCGGCTAGTTCGTCGAACACAGGCACCGGTTCGCCAATCATGGCAGAGGCAATAGCTTTGGCTGTACGCTCGGACATGGAATAGATCACGATTCCCTCTGCGTCTCCGGTGACACCGATGGCTACGTTGATTTCTCCCGACGTCATGCGGGATGACTCCAAGCGCAACTGGCCGCGTGTGATCTCTGTGCTGATCTCCTGCTTCAAGAAGCTCACAGCTGACTCCAAAAACGGATTGATTAAAGCTGCCTTAAACATGTGACCGCTCCTTTCTCAACTAATTCTCCGGCCAAACAGGCTCTATTTGTTGCAAGTTTATGCCGAATTACCACTTACGGTAGAAAAACGGGAAAACTTGGGTCAATTCGTAGTCATTGGCGTTAAAAATAGCTTCTGTGGCCCCCATGAACAACACACCGCCAGGCCTTAAGGAATCTGCCAACCGTGCGATTACTTCCCGTTTGCTCTGCTCGGAAAAGTAGATCAGCACGTTGCGGCAGATTATGAGGTCCATACCCCCAGGGTATTCTGAGCTTAAAAGGTCATGCCTCCTAAAGCTCACCATTCGCCTGATAGGGTCTTTGACTTTGTAGAAGCCGTCTTCTTCGCTGAAGTACTTTTCCAGTAGGTGTGAGGGCACGCCTTTTACTTCGGCTGTGCTATACTTACCTGCCCGGGCCTTGCTCAAGCTCATCTCATCGATATCCGTCCCTAGGATAAACACGTCGTACAGCGAGCGTTCAGCGAATACGATCGCAGCCGAATAAGCTTCTTGGCCGGCAGCTGAACCTGCGCTCCAGACCCTCATGCGTCCTTTGGCCGAGTCTATAATGAGCGGCAAGACCTTCTCATCTAGCACGTCCCAGTGTTCCTTGTTCCTGAAAAATTCAGATACGTTGATGGTTAGGTACTCCACCAGCCGTTCAAGTTCCTCAGGATCCCGCTGCAAGCGCAGGGCAAAGGTTGCAAAATCGGGGATGTTGCGCCTGTTCATGTAGTTTACCAGCCGCCGGTACATTTGCTTACCCTTGTAGTTGTGAAGATTGATGCCGGTAAGCTCGGCCACCTTTGTACAAAAATAGGCATAGTCCGTTCCAAATGGGTAGAGTTCTGATGTGTTTACCGGTTCTGACATATCTGTCCGCTCCCTAACTGTGTCTCCTGTTGTTGCAGAAATCTACTATGGTACCTGCTATATCGTCCAATGGCACAAGTGTTTCACAACCTCCTGCCTCGTAACAAGCTTTCGGCATCCCCCATATCACCGAAGTCTCACGGTCCTGGCAGATAACCTTTGCTCCTGCCTTTCGCGCTGCCCATGCACCTTTGGCGCCGTCGAAGCCCATACCCGTAAGTATCACAACCATGAGCTTGTGCTTGAACAAGGGCCCTGCGTCAAACAGGGTTACATCCACAGAAGGTTTTACGCCGTGTACCGCATTACCTTCGTCAAGATACACATGGTAGACGTCATGCTTATCCCCTGGCGGCTTGTCAATCCTCAGGTGATATCCTCCTGGGGCAACCAGTACCAGGCCCGGTTCCAGGATATCCCCGTCGGCTGCTTCCCTCACTTTAAGCGCAGAAAGCATGTCCAGACGCTGGGCCAAAGATGCAGTAAACCCCCGGGGCATGTGCTGGCACACTATAATGGCAGCAGGCAGATCCGGCGGCAGGTTAGGGATAATTTCCTCAAGCGCTTGGGGGCCGCCGGTGGAAGAACCTATCACCACCAAAGTATCCACAGAAGCCTTGCCGTTTGATGATTTTCGTTTCTTGGCCCTCTCAGTTTCATGGCGGCGCCTGATCCTTTGTACCCTGAGTTTGGCACCGGAAGCTTGGATCACCTTCTCGCACAGCTCTTGTGCTACCTGGGGGACCAGGCTCCTGGACACCGGCTTGGGCACAAAATCAACCGCGCCCATTGAAAGCGCTTCCATGGTGATCTTTGAACCACGCTGAGTCAAGGAAGAAAACATCACCACAGGCAGCGGCCGCTTGGTCATGATTTCCCTTAGTACCGACAAGCCGTCCATCTTGGGCATTTCGATATCCAGCACCATCACATCCGGGTTGAGGGAAATACACTTAGCCACGCCTTCCACACCGTCTCTGGCCTCATCTATTACCGTTATCCTGGGATGACTTTCTAGCATTTTCCTGAGAGTCCGCCTCATGTACAGCGAGTCATCCACGATGAGCACCCGGATTTCGTCAGACGGATCCCTGGACGTCATTGCCCGCATTGCTTCCTCACTGCTTCAAGTAATTTGTCGGGGTCAAAAGGTTTGACGATGAAATCCCTGGCCCCGGCCTTAATGGCTTCAAGCACCATACTCTTTTGACCCATGGCCGTGACCATTATTACTTTTGCATCGGGATCCTTAGCCCTAAGTTGCTTCAGGGCTTCGATACCGTCCATCTCAGGCATGGTGATATCCATGAGTACCACGTCAGGCTTTTCTTCGAAGTACAGCTTGACCGCCTCTTCGCCGTTGGCCGCTTCCACGACTTTATAGCCGTTGGCTGTCAAGAGTTTTGAGGTCCTGTTCCGCATGAACATGGCATCATCTGCAACTAATATCTTGGCCATCCATACCCACTCCCTTAGTCAAATCTCGTTGGCAACTGCGTCTGGTGAACAAACGGTTACTTTGCCTGAACCTATGTAAAGCCGCATGGTGCGGCTGTGGCTTCCGCCCAAGTCCTCGCCGGCAACCGGGATGCCCGCTGCTTTCAGCGCTTCCCGCACTGCCCGCACATTCATTGCCCCTATATCGCCCAAGGGCGAACAAAGCCCCGGAATGACATTGGCTCCTCCCGCAATCCATGCCTGGAGGTTTTCCCGCTTGCACCCCATATCAAGCAGGCCGGATATGAGATACGGAATGGCGGTCTCACCGTACTTGCCTATGGACTCTTGCGCGTCACGTAACTTGTGAGGGAGAAATACGTGGGCCATCCCGCCTGCCCTGAACTCATGATCCCACATAGCCACACCCACGCATGAGCCCAGTGAATAGGCTACAAGTACAGCTGTGTCATCTTGTGAAAACTTAACTTGTGCAAGTTTTACCGGAACCAGCTTCATGGGCGTCTCCCTTCCAGCCTTAGACCAGATTAGTGGTGTCAAGGATCACAGCCGGGTCCCCTTGGGGCAAGATGGTAGCGCCTCCGATACCTTTCAGCCTTGAAAGGATTCTGCCTAATTCCTTGACTACTATCTCCTCTTCGCCAATCAGCCCATCAACCCCAAGTGCCAAAGGTTCATCGTGGGTGCGGGTAAGCACTGCATACCTAAAGTTGCCGTTTCTCATCCAGGGGTCATCTTTCAGGCAACCCTCCAGGGAAACCAGGGGAAACACGCTGCCCCTTACGGTTAGGGCGGCCTTTCCTTTGACCGTCTTGACATCTTCCGGTCTTACTGCCAACACTTCCTCAACCGATGACGTAGGTATCGCATATGTAATCCCCGAGCACTCCACAAGCAGCGCACGCACAATAGCCAGCGTAAGAGGCAGGCGCAAAATCACCGCAGTGCCCACGCCAGCCTCGCTCCTGACTTCAATGTGGCCGTTTATCCGCTCGAGGTTGGTCCTGACTACATCCATGCCTACTCCCCGGCCAGATACCTCTGTTGCTTGTTTGGCTGTAGAAAAACCTGGCGCGAAAATCAGTTCGAGGGCTTCCCTGTCAGAGAGCCTGGCAGCAGCTTCCCGGGTAATGATCCCTTTGTCTATTGCCGTCTGCTTGATCTTCTCAGGGTCTATCCCCCGGCCGTCGTCTCTCACCTGGATAAACACCTGGTTGTCTTGATACCACGCAGACAGGGTTATCTTGCCTCGTTCAGGTTTGCCCACGGCTTTCCTCTCCTCAGGTAACTCGATACCATGATCAACTGCATTCCTGAGGATATGGATCAGGGGATCGTCTATGGCTTCGAGCACGGTCCTGTCAAGTTCAGGCTGTTCTCCCGTGATTTCAAAGTCGATTTGCTTGCCGCAACGGCTTGAAAGGTCCCGTATCATCCTGGGGAACTTAGTAAGTATGCTCCTTAAAGGCAGGAGCCTCGCCTTCATGATGCCCTCCTGGAGTTCCTGGGAAGTCCTCTGGAACCTGGCTGAAAGCGCCGCCAGCTCGTTACCCACCACCGCAGTAGCTTCATCGGCCTGCATCCTGGAAGCGATTTGTGACAGCCTGGTCCTGTCGATCACCAGTTCCCCTACCAGATTGAGCAACAAGTCCAGGAGCTCAACATTAACCCTCACAGTGCGCCCCAGGTTGGTTTTCCTGATCATAAGTTCAGTGTCTCCGCCTCCCCCATCTTCCCCGCCGGCACGGCCATTGTCTTCGCCGAGCCCCTCATCTGCCGGGGATTCCTGGGTTTTGCCTTGAGCCAGCCCGCTCCCGTCAAACGGGACCAAGGAGACCTGAACCACATCTTGCACTGATTCAGCCACTTGTTTGGCTGATACACCGCCATCGTCGCTTGTCAGGTAGATGTCCAGCTCAGCGCCGGCCTCATCAGATTCTACATCCTCCATGGAAGGCACTGAGCCGATTATTTCGGCCTCTTCTCCGACCAAGACAAGTACCTGGAAGCATCTGACAGAAAGCAGATCTGCCTCTGGATTGAACTTGACGCTCAACTTATGGATAGGCATGCCTTGGTCTAACCTCTCAATAAGTTGCTTGGCCAGCGCTGGATCCAGTACGGACGGGTCTTTACCGGAAGGTTCAGCCTGAGCACCGCGTTTGACTTGCCCTTCCGCCGCCCCATCTCCACTGGCCTGTACTGACTGAATCCGTGCCATAACCTTGCCGGCAGAAGGCTTCTCACTCCCTGTTTCCAAAGCATTTGTCCAGGCGGAAAGCCAGTCCAGCACCAAGAGCAAGAGATCCGTTATTTCTGTCGTGAGTTCGCGTGTGCCGGATCTGATTTCGTCCAGGATGTTTTCCATGGCATGGGTGACTTCCACGCAGTCTTGGAAACCCAGGGTAGCAGCTCCGCCCTTAATCGTGTGCATTGCCCTGAAAATTTCCTGGATGAGGCCTTCAGACGGCGATTTTTCGAGCGCAACCAGGTTCTGTTCTGTGTTTGTAAGCAGTTCATCAACTTCTTCAAGGAAAATATTCAGATCTTCTGTATATTCCATGGGGCTTGGCTCCTTCATCCTTCAAGGTTCATTTGGCCAATGCAGATGCCAAATCTACCTGCTTGAGGGTTCTCCTTTCAGCATCTGAGATTATCCGGGTAAGATCCAGGAGAACGATAAGGGAATCATCTACCTTTGCGATACCCTGGATGTAATCAATCTCATCGCCTGCAATTACCGATGCAGGGGGTTCGATGGAATCCTCGCTGATGCGGAGCACCGAAGATACAGAATCCACGATTACGCCTATGCTCTCGCCGTCAGATTCAGTGAGCACGATCCTCTGCTCAGGAGTAGGCTCCTTTTTTTCAAACCCAAAGTGCTTTCTAAGGTCGAGCACTGCGATGACTTTGCCTCTTAAATTGATGATACCTTCAACAAAATCAGGAGCCCTGGGAACAGGGACTATCTTCTGCATGGGTATGATTTCCCTGACTTTCTGGATATCCACGCCATAAGTTTCTCGGCCTAAACAAAAAGCCACGATTTGACGCTCATGGCTGGTTTCACGTCTTGCGGTGTCATCATTCGGATTGTGGTTGGTTGACACTCTAATCCCCCTGTCACCTAATATCGAAACCGAAGCACAAGGAGTTAAGGTGTTACGCGGCAAGTTCAGGGGTTTTGAGGATTACGGGCTGAGCGTCTCGTTGATAACTTCCCAGATGTCGGGAGTCTCGAAGCCCCGTCGCCAGGCAGCCACGCCCGCCAGATCGTATTTGTTGACCAGCCGTATACGCTGTTCCATTGACCCGGCATCTTCTAGCCACACCTTGTAGGTAACATTACCTTCTTTCTTTTCGGCGTAAAGCAGCCCTGTATCAGCCTGGTAGCCGGGTGTAACATTTTGTTCCCTGAGCCACCGTGCAATGCCTTCCATGCCTAAAGCTCTTGGTGTGACAGTGGTTTGGCCGTGTTCATAAGTCTCTATCCACAGCCTGGTGTAAAACGGGACACCCAGCACGAGTTTGTGTTTTGGGACTTCTTCAAGGGTCTTCCTGATGGCCCATTCGGTCCATGGAATCGTAGAAACAGGGCCTGCCACCTTGGAACCATGGGGAAACTGGTCGTAAGCCATGAGCATCACGTAATCTACTACTTGCGCCAGTTTGTCCCGCTCGAGGAACAAGGACCAGTTCGGGCTGGACGATTTGACGGTTATGTCAATGGACACGGTAAGCCCCTGGTTGTGAAGCAGCGGAGTAAGTTCCCGTATAAACTGGGTAAGATACGGCCCATCTTCCAGGTACACGTTCTCGAAGTCTACATTGATACCGTCAAGTTTGTAGATATCAGCGTAGATCAGGAGTTGGGATATCACTTGATCCCGTAGATCCGAATCCCTGAGCACCACTGAGGTCCTGTCAGGATCGAAGGAGTTGGAGAACAATGCCCACACTTGATATCCTCTGGAATGGGCCCAGTTGACGTACCGCATGTCGGCCCGGTTCTCAACTTCTCCCGGGGTCTCGGCAAGGTGAAACCAAGTAGGCGAAACTACGTTCAGGCCTGGCATGTCGCCTAGAGTGGAAGGATCAGGGGTAATCCTGTCCACCTGCTCCCACACCAAAACCACCTTGTCGCCTTTAAGCGGCCTGGGTGTATATTCAGCAGGCTCAGGTGCCTCCGGCGGCTCTTCCCTGAGGCCCGACACGTGTTTTTTGGGCAGAAAACCACATAATCCAAGAGATGTCTCCACTCTCAGCCACCTCGCACCATGACCGTAAACCACTATCTGCTCCCCTTGAGGCAATACCTTGACCCTGCGAGCCAAGGGCGATGCCTTTGTCCTCAGTACGGTGCGGGTGTTTGTCTCCCCCACGAACCTGGGAACATCAAGGGCTCTTACCAGAAATATACCATATTCCCGGTTCAGGCGGGTGGTAACCGGATACAGAGTCTCCAAAGTGCTGGCTGGGACATAGGGTTGCCTGCCGTCAAGTATCACAGGAAACTCCAGATTCACAGGATGTTGGTTCACATAGGCAGTAAGCGACTGGGTCTTGAGCTTGACCACCTTGTCTTGGGTGGTCACAACCATTACTCCCTTTTCATCCCAGTGTACATGAGGGTCGAGCTTTTCTTGTATGAACTTTAAAGGCACGTAGACTTCCCCGTCTTCCACCACAACCGGAAACTTCTGGACCTCTCCTTGATACACCAGGTAGGGGCGGCTGCCAAGAGGCGGCTCTGCATATTGGAACGAAGGGTAAATTACAGCAGCACCCATCAAGAGCACAATAGCTGCCAGTATTATCGCCGGCCATGGTACGCGCCTTGGCCCTCCCGGCATGGAAGTCTTGGTAGTCAATACCCTCATCCTTTTTTTACCTTCCCGACCCAAGGGGAACCCCCGGGCTCCCAGTCCAAATACCCATCAAGAATACCTATCTAAATGTCGTATGGAACATGACTTTTTCCTCGGGCTCAAAACAGGCGCCCGGATTCTACCTGGTTCGACACAGGCGGGTCTTGAATCCTGCCGGGGGACAGATTAGTTTATGGCAGTCAGGGTAACTTCTGCCAAGCAAGGCTATTGGGCCCAAGGTTCTAAAGGGGAACACTACTGCGGAGAAAACATCGGCCGGCTGAGGCTACCAGGCTATGGCGATACCTCAAACCAGCAAAAAGACGTTCATCGCTGAACGTCTTTTTGCCTATTTTATGCGCTAAACCAGGCTTAACCCAGGACTTGCTCGTACACCCTCAGCCAGTTACCGCCCAAAATCTTCTTGATGTCGTCTTCTTTGTAGCCGCGCCGCATGAGCTCTTCGGTGAGTTTGGGCATCTCAGACACGTCTTTCATCACCTGAGGGCTTCCAGGGGTGACGCCAAACCCGTCAAAGTCAGAGCCTAGTCCTACGTGGTCAATCCCTGCTACTTTCACGATGTGGTCGATGTGGTCACATATTCTCGAGAGGGACACATTTTCCCTGTCGTCATCCACAAAGGGCGGGCAAAATACTACCCCAATCACGCCGCCTTTAGAAGCCAGGGCTTCTATTTGCTTGTCTGTGAGGTTGCGGGGATGGGATGCCAGTGCCCGGGCATTTGAGTGGGATGCTATGTACGGCCTTTCCGCCACCTGGTGAACTCCCCAGAAACTTGACTCAGACAGGTGAGACACATCTACCAGCATGCCCAGCTTTTCCATTTCCTTGACCACGGAAATCCCCAGGTCGGTGAGGCCTGACTTACCTGATTTCTCTCCTACCCCGTCGGCCAGGTCGTTCCGCTGGTTCCACGTAAGCCCCATGGCCCTTACGCCCAGCCTGTAGAAGTTCCTCAGCACAGACAAGCTACCCTCGATAGCTTCGCCGCCTTCAATGCTCAAGAGTCCTGCTACCTTGGCTTGCGCCTTGGCGTCCAGGATGTGCTGGGCCTTTGTAGCCAACACAAACTCCCCCCCGGACCGGTCGAGCAGATCATAGAACGCATCAAGCATTTCCAGGCACCGTCTCGCTGAAGCCGCAGGCTTGTACTGGGGCTCGATGTAAAGCGCCATCACCTGGCAGGTAATCCCGCCTTCTTTGAGCCTGGGGAGATCGATGTGGCCTTGTTCATTCCTCTCAAAAAAATCCCGGGGCGGCACTCCAAACCACGAGCCCCGGGTCATAACCGAAAGTATTGTGTCGCAGTGCCCGTCAATCACGACCGCCTCTTGGTGAATTGATTGAGCCTTTGACAAAACAATGCCCTCCTTATTAAGATGCCAGGTTCACTCTTAAATCAGGAACCTGGCATTGACAGTGATTGTTGGCTCAACTCCGCATATGTATACACATGTGCACACTCTTGCCGTTTCCCAGTTGTAGGCAGCTCGCGTCAACCGCCTACCTGCTGAGAAACCAGACTGCTTCGGGCGCTAGTACGTCTATTCTTCAACTACGATTGCTTCGGTCGGGCAAGTATCTGCGGCGTCCTTGGCACACTCGATGTCGCTTGCGCCTTCCTTGACTTTGGCTTTGCCATCGTCGGTAAGCTCAAACACATCAGGGCATGTGTCTACACAAAGCCCGCACCCAATGCAGAGATCCTCGTCGACGTAAATCTTGGCCATTTCTACCACCCACCCCTTTGCATATTTCGTGAAGTGTTCTACGATAGTGATTATAACACAACCCTAGGGGTTCAGTACGCACACCAACCACTATTTTAGTTTGGCTGCTTGAAGCGCATTGCTCACCGCCTGGATCCACTTCTGGGAACTGTTGGTAGCCCCGCTGTAGGTGTCCACCTCAGGGCTGTTCTTTTCCACGAACGCCTTTTCCAAGGCCTCTTTTGCCTCAAGCACAGTGGTGTAGGGGTAGGTGGCGTAATCCTTGAACTGATCCTCGGAAGTTACCTCCAGCAGGCGCACGCTCTTGATTTGGTCCTCTTCTATGGTAACGAAAGCGATGCCATAACCCTTGTCATCACCGTCAGACCGGCCCATGAAGGTGCCGTCAAAATACTGGGTTGTGACCTGAGGAGTCTTCCTTGCCTTTTCCAATGCGAAAGATACTGCAGTGATGTATTTGTTTGACGATGCGGTGGCACCACTGTAGGTTTCAATGTTCGCATCTTGCCTGCCTACGAAACGGCCTGGCAATTGCCTAAACGCTTCCCTGGCCGCCTCCCATTGATAGGTCTCCATATCCTTTTCCTGGGCCCGGGCGTTAAACTCGGTGAGTTTAACGTCCACGATTTTGTCATCCTTTACGGTAACCTCGGCCACGGCATAACCATTATCATCGGCAGTGGATACTCCGATATAGGTACCGTTGTTATATACCTTCGGCCCACAACCGGAAAGCAACATAACCAGCATCAAACCAGACAGCAACATCCCGATAAGTTGCTTCTTAATCACTGACAATATCCCCTCCTGAAAACTTGCTGAAACAGATACCTGTTGAGATTATGCCCTCCGTAAGGAGTATAATAAGCATCGGGAGCACCGCTCAAGCCACAGTGGAAATTTTCACAATTAGCCATGCCCCGCCTATCTGGACATAAAACAGTATCCAGCTGCACACAAATTAAGTTCTGCACCGTTTGCCATAACTCGATATTTGTCGGGAAATGGACAGTTGAGCTTGTGAGGACAAACCCATATCTTACAGGGAGGTTTTCCAAACTCTGTAAGAGATTGATACCTTTTGTGTAACCAGTTTTTGTCAATCCATGTCGAACGATTCCAGGTTGTCCACAAGGGTTTCCACAGCATTTTCCGAGAATCAAGTCTCCTGTATTCTCAATTAATGACATTGATTAGGAGGATCAGGATGCCAAAAACAGCGGTCAAAAAGAGTACGCGGAACTATTGCCAGGACGGGCGGGAATTTGTAATCCATTATGAATTTGAGGCAAGTGCGGTGCAGGAAACCTGTCTAATCAGGGCTCACCTGGAAGAAATACAACCGGCCGGGAAATCCACACATGCCGCTTCTATAAGCGTTGAGGTGGTATGCCCTTATCGCGAACTTGGTGAGAGATTATTCGACCTTATAAACAATGCCTCTGACCCGGTGTTCCCGGTACACCTGCCCGAAATCCTACGGGATCAGATTTCCTGCACCTTATTGGATAACTTTCACTTCACCTTGAAGACAAGTCCCTCGTAATCTTGGGTATGATGTCATGGAGCTCTATGAACTCATCGGCAGCATCAACTAGTTCATCAGCTGCCTTGAAGTTGCAGTTGGCGTAGGCATCCGGGTGCTGGGTGGACACCACCTGGATCCTCACGCCCCGCTTTGCCACGGCCCGGATGAGCGGCACAAAATCGCCATCCCCTGAAACCAGTATGAACTTGTCGCAGCGGTCCACCAAGGAAAACATATCGATAGCAAGTTCAAGATCCAGATCAGCCTTTATGGTGCCGCCTGCAAACACTTTGAGCGGTTTGAGCACAACCATGTAACCGTTTCTGTTCAGGAACCTGTAAAACGATTGAGACCTGCGTCTTTGATTCTCAAGTTCCTCTCTCAGGGTCTCAGGATCATCGGTGGAGGACAGCTTCACATACTGATCAATTGTCTCGACGGTCCACTCACCGGTGTAGTAGTAGGCCCTTATGAGGATACTTCCTTCAGACAAGAAATTGAGTAGCTTGATGAAGTCAACGTTGATCCCGAACGCGTCATAGGTGGCATACTTGAAATTCCAACCGTCCACAAAAATGGCTGTCCGCGGGGGATAAGAGCTGAATGAAGAAGACATACAATTTTTCCTCCCATTGATTGAAGAATGGTTTGATGGGGTGGTGCGCCCGGCGCGAATCGAACGCGCAGCCTTTGGCTCCGGAGGCCAACGCTCTGTCCGTTTGAGCTACGGGCGCATATGTGTGGCTATATGCATTATACATCTAGCCTCACCGAAACACAACTTATTATACTATATCCGGCCTGATAACATAAGCAAACCTATTATTACAAAAGCCCCACCGGCAGTATACTTGATTATATGCTCCGGGACTACCCTGCACAGGCAATCGCCGACCAAGACGCCGATAAGGGACGACAGCACCAATGCCATGGCCGACCCTAAGAACACGCTCCATGGTGACTTCTTGGAAGCAGCCAGCATCATGGTGGAAAGCTGGGTCTTGTCTCCCAATTCCGCCAAGAACACCATGGCAAAGGTAGAGAGTACAACTTGCCAGTTCATGCTAGCTGAGCCTCGCGGCTCCGGTCCCCCTTTACCGTTAGTCGGATGATTACTTCATTCTACACCGATCTTGTAAGGCACGTCCACGCAACCTTGTTCCTATTAGGGGAAAACCTGTTCACACAGCCATTTTGCGCTCACCGGTCCGCGGGGTTTTTACCCACACCTTGGGTTCCTTGCCAACTGCCTTAAGCATGAGAGCCGCAGTATACGGTACAGGGAACATAAAAGCTGCCAGCGGCAACAACATCAACCCTACGTACACCATTAGCCTGCCTAAAAATCCATCAGGTTCAAGGGAAGTATCCAGATAAGGGCCGTACCGCCTGAAAGCATACACGGTAAATCCAAGGTAAACCGCGGAAAACATGGTAAGCAGCCAGCGCCCGGCAGGGGGCACTATGTGCGGATCAAGCAGGTTCTTGTAATGCAAAACCATGGCAACAGGAGGGACAAAAGTAGCCAGCTGATACGCCAACCATTCAACCTGTCCCTTTACGATAAGCCTAGCCTTTATCTTACGTCTCTCCCTGGGCTCGCCCATTTGTTCCTCCTCTAATTTGTCTACCACCTGCAGGTGGCCTGTGCCCCAACGCAACCTTTGCTTGAAAAACGCCTTGAAATTGGGCGGGGTCTGTTCCGATGAGTGGTATGGCAGATACTCAGGCCAGGCAGAGTTGAGTAAGTAAGCCCTTACGCCCAGTTCCAAGTCCTCTGTAAGTACCGTGTAGTCCCATCCGCCGATTTCAAACAGCAGGTTCTTTTCGACGAACACGTTTGTGCCTCCTACAAAAGGCAGCCTGCGGAATAGCCACGGCAAGTACCAATCGTGGGCGATGGCCTGATAAAGCGAAGCGATCCTGCAAAAAGGACTCATGCTGTAAAAGTTCCTGACCTGGAACACCGGCCCTTGAAGCACCCGGGATCCTTTCGGATCCAGCAAACGCCTGTACCCTACGTACAACAGCACGTCCCTATGAGGCCTGCTTTCAGCGTCGTAAAACCCGCAAATCTCTGACCGGGGATCTAAGAAGCCCAGCCCCCAGTTAAGTGCCCTGCCCTTGGTTGACGGGACGCTCCGGCCGGTCCTGACACCGCCTAGCTTACCTTCAAAATCAAGGGGTACAACAACGTGCTTCACCGTAGGGTACCTAAAACCTCTGTGTATTAAGTCGGCTTGCACCGAAGCTACCACTTCTTGAGTGGTTGGGTAAAGGTCCTTGAGTGCCTCAAGCAGCTTGTGCTGGAGCACCTGGCTCTTGGCTGCGCTCTTGAGCTCAGTGGCCACCCTGCCGGCTATGAATTCCGTCATGCGCAAGATTATGTCTTGGGTAAGCTCGTGGTTGGCCCTGGCAGTGTGATGTATGGCTTTTTTCAAGATGGGATAGCTGGTGCCGTCAAAAAGCTGGGTATAAGCTGCCAACACGGGTATTGACACAGCAAGAGAAGCAGGGTAGATCCTGTCTATATCCAGTTCAGACAGCCAAGGGCATGCAGACTTAACAATGCCCCTGAGGGTTTTGGTCTTGGGTGTACCCTTGCAGTTCATGATCTCGATTGAAATGTCCCTGACGATCAGCTGGCGCTCCCGGGCAGGCAACAAGCACAGATCAGGAATCCCCAAGGAATAGCCGTCTTCAAATTTCCTGGACACAAATTCAGCAAGGGCGAGGTCGCTGAGCACGGCTATAATCCCTTCTCTGGCTTTCTGGGAGAGTTCACAACCGTTTCTCTGCTTGTGTATGAGGTCCAGCACTTCTTTGATAATATTCTGCCTTTCATCCTCTGTGGCCTGGGTCTCCTTTTCGTCTGTGACTACCAGGATCTCAAGTGACTGCTTAGGATATCTCAAGGACACCAAGTGCCTTATGGTGTTTTCTATCACCACCGCCTCATTCCGGGCAGGTACAAGCACGCTTATAAACGGCACCTGCTTCCCAAGCCTGTGAGCTAAGGATACCAGTTCTGACTCTGTTATGCTGGGCCTCCTGTTCCAGTACTTTCTCTCGCTGTAATACCTCCAAACAAAAAACCTGGCAAAAAGCAAAAAAAATAGGAGATATACTGAAAACGTTACAACGTACAGGGTCTCGGCTGTTGTCATCCCCAACACGGGCCTCCTCTTGTGCTTTTGGCGGGCTGTTTATCTTCACCCAAATTAGTGTTGCGCCTTATCCCGCGGCCTATTCGTGTCAAAAGCAAAGGAGCGGCCCAAATCAGCCGCTCCTAGGTACCCTAAGCCGGACCCTGGTGAATCGGGCTTTAGCTAGCCCCACTTAGAGGATACCGCCAACCCGCTTGATGGCATCCTCCAAGTTAGGAGTGCCCACCTCCTGCAATTCGTACCTTACCCGCAGCGTCGGTTTGTCGATCTTCATGACCCTGCGGAGGTCAATGGGGGTGGCAATTATCACCAGATCGCAGTCGATGCGGTTGACAGTCTCCTCAAGCTCCTTGACCTGCTTTGGTGAATACCCCATGGCAGGCAGCAGGGAACCGATGTGGGTGTAGGTTTCAAATGTTTGCTTGATGCTGCCCACAGCCCAAGGCCTGGGATCGATGGTTTCAGCCGCTCCCCACTTCCTGGCTGCGATCATGCCGGCACCGTAAGGCATTTCTCCGTGGGTGAGGGTCGGCCCGTCTTCGATCACCAGCACCCGCTTGCCTGTGATCTCCTGGGGGTTGTCGACGATAAGGGGCGAAGCAGCCTCTACAATTATGGCCTTGGGGCATACCTCCCTTACCGTATTACGGAGCCGGTCCACATTCTTGGGATCGGCGGTATCGATTTTGTTGATAACCACGATATCCGCCATCCTTAGGTTGGTTTCTCCCGGATGGTACAGCATTTCGTGGCCTGGCCTGTGAGGATCTACGAGCACAATATGGCAATCGGTGTGATAGAACGGTACGTCGTTGTTGCCGCCGTCCCAAAGGATGACGTCGGCTTCCTCTTCGGCCCGCTTAAGGATCTCGGCGTAGTCTACCCCGGCATAGACCACGATTCCCTGATCGATGTGAGGCTCGTACTCTTCCCTTTCTTCAATGGTGCACTTGTGTTTGTCAAGATCCTCATAGGTAGCAAATCTCTGCCAAATCTGTTCCTCCAGGTTCCCGTAAGGCATAGGATGACGGATAACGGCAACCTTCTTGCCGGCAGCTTCAAGAAGCCTAGCCACGCGCCTGGTTGTCTGGCTCTTTCCCACCCCTGTCCTTATTGCGCACACTGAGATAACAGGTTTGCTTGACTTAAGGGCAGTGGTGTCAAATCCAAGGAGTTTGAAATCTGCTCCTTTGGCCAAGACCATTGATGCCTTGTGCATCAGGTCCACATGGGAGATGTCGCTGTATGAAAATACTACTTCGTCTACGTCGTATTTTTCGATGAGTTGCGGCAAATCTTCTTCTGCGTAGATGGGAATTCCGTTGGGGTAAAGCTTTCCTGCGAGCTTTGCAGGATATGTACGTCCTTCAATGTCAGGGATTTGGGTGGCAGTAAAGCATACTACTTCAGCCTCTGGATTGTCCCTGTAAACAGTGTTGAAATTGTGGAAGTCCCTTCCCGCTGCTCCCATAATGATGATTTTCTTCCGTTCCAATTGAACCCCTCCTGTTTGGTTTTGGTTAGCCTGAGTTGTTACAACCACACCGTGCCTACAATATCTGCCGGCCTTAAACAACCAGGGCAAGCACCCTGGTGAAGGTTTGCCCTCTCAAGTTCCAAGGCCCCTCTTTCAAGCAGCAGTTGTCCGCATCTGGGGCACAATGTGTCGGCGTATCCTGTCTTCCAGGCATTACCGATATACACGTAATCCAGTTGTTCCCTGGCTACCTCCCTGAGGTTTTCCAGGGTCTTAAGTGGTGTAGGAGGTTTATCGTACTTGTACGCGGGGAAGTAGCGTGAAAGGTGCAGCGGTATTCCTGGGTGTATATGGCTAAGCCACGTTGCCAATCCTTGAATGTCTTGTGCTGTATCGTTTTCCCCTGGTACTACTAGATAAGTGATCTCCACCCATACCCCGGCGGCGGCAGCCTGCTCAACTGTCCGGCGCACCGGGTGGGATTTCCCTCTGACAACCCGCCTGTAGAAGTCGTCATTCCAGGCCTTGACGTCTATGTTCATGGCGTCGATGAGGGGAATCAGCTCATCCAACGCTTGCTCCTCTATGTACCCGTTGGTCACGAGTACGTTGGCCAGTCCTTGGGCCTTAGCCAGTACGGCGCATTCCTTGACGAATTCATACCACACCGTAGGTTCATTGTAGGTGTAGGCCATACCTATGGTAGCAGGATATCGCTTCTTTTGGGAAGAGCAGATATCTATCACCTGCTTGGGGGTAAGTTGAGTACAGGCAGGCCGTGCCTGGGAAATCCGCCAGTTCTGGCAGAAGGCGCATTGAAAGTTACATCCGTAAGTCCCAAGTGAGAGCACCAAGGCACCTGGGTGGAAATGATACAGGGGCTTCTTTTCTATAGGATCGAGGCAGATAGAAGCTACCTGCCCGTAATTTAAGGCATAAAGCCGCCCATCCCTGTTTTCCCTCACCTGGCAGATCCCTCGCTTGCCAGGCTGGATTATACAGAGGTTAGGGCACAGCTCACATTTCACCTTGCCCTGTTCAAGGGGCTTCCACCAAAGCGCCTCTTTCAAACCCCGAGCCTCCTTGTACCGGGTGTTTACTTGTACCGTTCCACGGTAAACCGGTACACCTTCACCTGGGTGTCACCGGGATCTATGCCCGCTTTGCGTTTTGCAATCGCCAGCTGCTCCTCCACAGTGTCAATCCCGGGCAAATCAGGGAGTAACAGCCCCCTCCTGTTGCCTTTGACACATATGACCCCATATTTTTTTGGATCAAGTTCCCCTAAATCTTCCACAACTTCGGGTGCAGACAAAATATCCACTGAATATTCCAACATGTCCAGTTCGTCCTGGGTCACAGGCAGGAACCTGGGGTCATCGGTTGCGGCGCTTACGGCGTTTTGTATTATTTCGTCTACGATGCTTCCGGTGGTAGGTTCAGTAGTGCCTATACAACCCCTGAGGTTGCCTTCTTTGTAGATAGAGACGAATACTCCTGCTTTATAGGTGAACTCAGGAGGGACTTCTTCCTTTACCGCAGGCGTTTTGCCCGTTTTCACGTAGTGCTCGACGGCTGCGCGGGCCAGCCGGACAGGAAAGCTTCCTTCCTGGCGTCTTCTAGCCATGAGGGCTTGCTTTTGCTTTACTATATCCGGCTCTCTGGTTTTGCTTTTACCCACAGGCCTGAACAGAGCCACTCCATACCCTACACCCCACGGGCCTTCATAAGACAGCACCCGGGGCTCTACCAGGGTTTGATCCAGGGTGCCAAGCATGAGCGCGATGGGCCTGAGGCCGCATTCGCCTGCATCGGCAATCAGATCTCCCGGCATGCTCAGAACATCTTCCACTGCAAACGACTTGAGTTTGCTCATAAGCAGCTCGTCAAATTCTCTGCCCCGCGGGTTGTAGCCGGCAGGAGCATCAGGCTTGAGCCTGTGAGAAAGGTCTCCTGAAGCAAGCACCCCGATTTTGCGGCCCAGCTCATCAGCCGCCTCAGTGACTATCTTGCCGAAACGGTAAAGATCAAGGTAAGGCAAGAACCCTATGTTCACGATGACCAAGGCTGCATCAAACCCGTGTTTACGTAAGTAGTAAAGGGGTACAAGCACACCGTGGTCCAACCTGGGCTTCAATCTGTACCAAGAGTAGAGCCGTTTATCAAGCTCGACTACCTGTATGTCCGCATTGCGGCTGCGTTTACCTATGGCCTCTACCAGTGCCAAGTCTATTTCTACCTTCGCTCCCACCATCCTGGCGCCGAACTGCCCGAAATCCCCTTGAAGCTCCCTGACCGCCGGCATCGACAGCGCGTCGCCAAATACAGGACCGTGGGGGGTGATGATCACCAGGGTGTCGAGCCCGCTCTGGGTAAACTCTTTCCCCAGCTCATCCATTGCACGTACGGTGCTTATCCCAAGTTGTTCTTCACCCCGCCCAATTTCCGGAATGATGATGGGCGGGTGTGGTGCCAACCCCGCCAGAACTACGCTATCTGGCACCCTTCTAATACCTCCTTAGTCACAAAAGGAGATGTAAAAGCCTTAAGCAGCGTACCGTAAGCCAGACCGAACTCAAGGATATCGCCTACGTTTACAGGGCGCTCAGCTTCTTCCACATCGCAAATCAGATGGTCTGACGATGCACCTAGTATTTCCACTCCTTTGTCCCGGGGAAACAAGGACGAAAGATCAATGTCCTGCTGCCCGATGGACACGATAGCTCTGCGTCTTAGCCCCCTGTCCTCAAATACAGGCACATTGCCGAAGGCATCCTGCCCGATCTTGCCCATGGGCTTAGAAGGCTTGGTTTTGACTTCGATTACTTCCGCCTTTATCAAGAACGCGTCCCTCACACAGCCGGGTATGGGTCTTCTCTCGACGGCTTCTGTGCCAAGCAGGATCCCTTCGCCAACCCTGAGTTCGGTAATACCATGGGGCATCTCCCCGTCCAGAACCAGCTGGATGTTGGCTGATGTTCCGCCTGATACCCGTTCAAGGGGCCTGCCAATCCGCTGCTCCACCTGGTCTTTCACCTGAAGCAGCAACTCCATCTTCTCACGGGTGGGGATCACTCCCCCATAACACGCCATGTTGGTACCTATGCCCAACAGACGGATACCTGGTATCCTGTCAAATTCGGCTGCCGCGTCGGCAGCTTGTTCCGGCATGACCCCTTCCCTAAGGTCCCCAAGATCCACCATCAGGATTACATTATGAACTTTACCGGCTCTAATCGCAGCTTCTCCCAGGAGTCTCACGATGCTTGTTTCAGAATTGAGGCTGGCATCTGCGTACATCACAGCTTCCTGGCACTGGGAAGGCCCGGGCGCCCTGAGGAGTATGGTTTCCCCCTTATAACCGTGCCGGCGCAGCCTCTTTAGGTTGTCAATTCTGGAATCGCCGATAGCAGCAGCCCCGCCGGCCAGCATAGCTTCTACAACAGCAGGGTGGGCACACACTCCTTTGGCCACCCCTACCAGACGCATACCTTGCTTAGAACACAGCTCTGCTAACCTTCTGGCATTATGCTCAAGTTTAGCTTTGTTTATGGTGATGACCGGATAACTCATAGCTCCAACCCCAAGCTTCCCAATAATAGACTTCTTGCCTGTTCCGGGAATCTCCTTGAAAGCACACCGCACATAGCCATGATATATTCCCTGTCCAGTACAACCTGGGCGGCTGCAGGATACAGCTCCCTGCCGTACCCTTTGCCTATCAGCTTTGAAAGCACCTGCTCGCCTCCTGGCAACCTGGTAAGGGGTCCCCCGGTACCGATGATGAATTTTACGCTGGAAAGATCTTTACCGGAAGCCACAGTCATCCTGCCTTGAGGCCCATACAGGTGTTTGATGGTACCCACGTGACGCTTAAATGCAATACTTATCGCCACATCTCTGAGATAAGATACGAGCTTTATTTGTTTGTCGGTCTTAGGGATTACTTCCAAATTGGCAAGCACGGGTTCCGGGTCAAATCCTAAGTCTAGCCCAATCCTGTCTTTGGCAAGTTCAGCTATGTTCCTGGCATTTACGTGGATCCCCAAGTCCCCCTCAACCGTCCTTTTGGCCAAGGGCTCGGGGGCTTCCAATATCGCCTGGATTTCAGGGCTGCCTTTTGCCACTGAGTGGACGTCAACAGTTGCACCGCCCACGTCAACGGCACACAGGTCTCCCAGCACCGGCCACAAGACCTTGCACGCCTCCATTACAGCGCCGGGAGTAGGCATTATCGGGCCGTTGACCATGGTTCTGATTTTGTCCATTCCAGGCGCAGTTACTATGTGTTCCTCAAATACTTCCTGGATCACCCGCCTGGCAGGTTCGATTATCAGCTCATCTACCCGGGGATAAACATTATCTACAAAATAGGCTTTGATGCCCGCCTCATCGAAAATCTGCTTGATCTCGCCTCGTGCTGCGATGTTACCTGCGTAGATTACCGGACAGTCAAGCTTTAAGCCGGCGATCAGCTTGGCATTATGTATGGCAGTGTGCTTCTCGCCGTAATCTACCCCTCCTGCTAACAAAATGATCTTGGGGTTTACCCGGCGAAGCTCTTCCACATCAGCCTGGGTCATTTCACCGGCAGTTATCATCTTGATCACGGCGCCGGCACCAAGCGCAGCTTCCCTGGCGGCCCTCACGGTCATGTCGTACACCAGTCCATGGACGCTCATGGATAGCCCGCCGGCGGCGCTTGAAGCTGCCATCATAAGATCCCATTCAAGGTCGTCAGAACCCTTTTGCCCCAGGTTCAATGCCAGGTCCCGTAGCGCCGACCTGAGCGCAACTGTAACATCCCCCGGATCTTCCAGGGTAGCGCCCATCCCCTGGCCTAGGAGGCGGGGGGTATCCCCGCCGTCTCCCAGGTCAACTGCATTTACTACCGTGGTAGTACTGCCGATTTCAGCTACAAGTACGTCAATTTTCATCTGCGACCCGCTTTCTGCCTTTACCTTCCGCCCAGAGTTCCCTGCGCTTTTCCACCAAGAAGGAAGCCACGTGAATTCCCTTGGTACCCCTGCCGAAGCCTGCATCCATCCCGGCTTCAACGGCCAGTTCGTTGGTGACTTGGGTACCGCCGCTTACCAGGATAAACCTGTCCCTTACGCCTTTTTCCACGCAAAGCTTGGCCAGTTTTTCCATGTTCTTTCTGTGTATGTCTGCATGACTGATGATGGTGGATATCAAGATGGCATCGGCATCTTCCTCAATGGCTGCGTCTACCATCTTTTCCACGGGCACCGAGGTCCCAAGGTAGACCGCTTTGATGCCGAAGCCTTCAATGCCGCCGTGCTTGATGTCGATGATTTCCCTCATGCCCACCGAATGTTCGTCTTCACCCACGGTCCCGCACACAACTTTCATGGGATACTTTGCTATTTCCTGTCTGATTTCGTCTTCAGAGAGGAGCTTGGGCTTTTCGGGGATCTTGAGTTCAGACCGCTTTAGGACAAATGGCACTATTCCCTTAAGTTCGATGAGGGTGCCCTCTGCGGGGTGTATCACCCGCTTGTGAATGATTTCAGCCTGTTCAAGGCCCAACCTTTCAGCCAGTTCCAGCGCGGCGCTTTCGGCAATCGGTTCCGGTTCAGGGAAGAACGCTTTCACCGTGATGTAGCCGTCTTTTGCCCACTCCACTTCAGGCCGTACAGCATCGGGGCCGTACTGCTCATCCACAGTAGCCAGGCGCTTCTCCACGTTGTCTTCGGGATCTAATTCGTCGATGTAGACGATCTTATCCCGGTTGCAGAAAGTACATCCATCGATCAAATCGCAGGGTTTGGACAAACCTTCAGGCAAGTTATTGTAGCCAAAGTGATGGCACACCGGCGCCATGTAGTCCTCGTCCCGTTTGACTATGCTCCCTGCGGGCACTCCACCGTTGGGGTCCCTGGCGATACCGTCGCCGTTCCTCGCGGGGTATTCCCCGGAATCGACAAAGAAGCCCTTTGCTACAGCATTGAAGTATCCCTCTTCCTTGATTTCCTCTAGGAAGAGCACTGCCCTTTCCGCCAATTCCCTCACTTTCTTGGGGATGGGGCCGTCTTGCTTGATCTCTACCATATCCCGCAGGCCGTCCATGCCCACCAGTGCCTGCTTGGCAGTCTCAACCGCAGCTACGTTGTTGTAGTGCCACGGTACATTCCGGCCTTCGTCGGGGGTAATGGTGCTCTGCACATCCGCCGACGTAAGCCTGGATACCATCAGGTTGAGCACGTGGGTCACGGTGGCTTCCCTGGGATCCGACTCTATGTGCCTGGTATTCTGCTGCGCCCTGACCTTGTAGTCCGAGAACAGCCACCTGAGGCACACTGCATACGGCAGGTCGTAGGAAAGCGCCGGCCCAGGCGGTGCTGTGGGCGGTACAGATGACAGGGCAATCTTGTCTTTGTCCATGCCTATCATCTCAGAATACGCTGTGTTGATCGCATGCTGCACCAGGAGTTCCGGCATTACCTTCCATGCTTCCCTGGCAGTGGCATTGGCGTTGTGGGCGCCGTCAATCTGCAGCATTCCGAACGCCGCCATGATCTTTTTGGCAACGGCAGCATCCACAAACGAACGCTGCATGTTGACGTTCCTGTAGAGCACGTTATACTGCGGATCTTGATGGGCTCCGTTGACTCCCTCTTCAGCAAACAACACGGCTATCTCAGGCCCCGCCACCCCTGACACGTAGGAGTGGAAGTTGATGGGCCGGCCCACTTCATCTTCAATGAGGTCCAGGGCTTTCCTGGTGGCCCTGAGCTGCTTGCGGGTAATGGGGATCCCGCCCACGCCTTCAGGTGTCCCCTCCAGCAACCCGTCGATGTGGCTTTGGCCCGTGGTGCGGATTACCATGATGTGGTCCGCTCCGTGCCATGCAGCCATGCGCATCCGCCGCAGGTCGTCTTCAAACCGGCCTGACGCGATTTCTGTGGTGATCACACAGTCCGGCTGCGGATCAATGTTCTGAAAATACTTGGCTGCCGGCAAAGGTATGGACCGTTTGAGCGGCTCAGATGTCTCAGAATATGTAAACGGCCCGAGCCTCTGGCCGGGTTGTTGCTTGCGCCACGTCCACCCAAAACGCCTGGGTTTGTAATTTTCCAGATCCTCAAGGACCCGGCGTACATCCAATTTTTCTTCCGGGTTAAGTGTGTATCCCTGGTCTGTCCGTGCTTGCTTCATTGACTTGCTCCACCTCCAAACAGGCTGACAACTTCGTCCCATCCGCTACCTGAAGCAAGTTGTTTGCCAGCCTGAAGGTAGTCAATGCCCCGGGCCTTGGCGAAGGTGAGCACGATGTTACCTGCCCCCTTGCCAAGCAACCCTCGCTTTTCGGCAGATGATACTATGGACTGGGCTTCCAAGCTTGAAAAGCCCATGCGCAACAGCACCGATCTCTCGATGGAAGGGGAAGTATGGGTATACGCCAAGTCGTAGAGGGGCTTGACTATTTCCCGTGCAAGCTCCCAGAATCTTTCCTTGAGTTCCTCGTCGGACAGCTCCGCCAAGTGCTTGCGCCTCTCTTCGAAATCGCACGGTCTCTGCATTAGTACTCCACCCCCAGACTTTCCAGCACCGACGCCACAAATTCAGGGCTTGAATTTGTATCTTCAGCGAGAAACTCCAGTTCTTCCTGGGTGATCTTGGACACCTTGTTCCTTTGTACGGCGTTCCTGATATATGATTTCCTCATTCTGTCCAAGTCCACCTCAGTCACACTGAGCTGTGAGAAATGCTCAGGGATGGCAATTACCTTTCCAGGTACGTTGAGTTTAGGCTCGCCCCGGATTACTTCTACGCCGTTTTCCCTTGCAAAGTGCAGCTGGGCTTGAGGATGCTTTCCTGCGCCTGTATATTCGGTTTCCTGAACAACCACAATTTCGTCTTCAGGGAGCTCCCTGGCAAGGGCTATGGCAGCTGCAAGGGAGGTGTTGCCTGCAGGCCCTCGCTCTAAGCCCTCTACCTGCGCCAGAGCTTCAGTGACATAGAACACTTCACCCTGGGTGACTAGCACATACCGGTCCAGGTACCTCAGAGGCCTTGCAGCGTTCCTGGGGACGTCGGTCCTGTCAGGCCATGTAGCAAAGGGAACTCCAAACCCTGTGTGTCCTGTGGTAAACGATTTTTTGTTGAAATCATTATCAGAAGCCATATGAAGCCCGGTGAGGTCTACGCTGGCGCCGATTATCTTGGACTTGGCACCGGCTTTGCGTACTCCTCTGGCTGTGCCGGTTACGTTGCCGCCGCCGGCGTGGGTGACAACCACATAAGCCGGATCCTTGCCGTACCTTGCCCTGCACTGTTCTACCAGCTCATATCCTAGGGTCTCTACTCCTGATATAGCAAACGGGCTGTACAGAGACGCGTTGAAGTAACCGGTTTCTTCAAGAAGTATCAGGGATACATAGAACAGCTCAGGCCCAACGGTAAGCTGTATGACCTCGGCGCCGTAAGCTTCGCATTTCCTGGATTTTTCGATGATCTCAGGCTGGCCTACGTGGCGGGAATCGAATACTTCCTGGACGATAATGCATCCCAGGTTGGCCATGTTAGCCTGGGAAGCCACGGCTGCGCCGTAGTTGCCGCTGGTGGCTGCCAGCACACCTGGATATCCCAGTTTCTTGGCGTGATATACGGACACGGCTGCCCTCCTGTCTTTGAAGCTTCCCGAAGGATTGGCAGCCTCGTCTTTCACCAGAATCCTTGCGCCGTAACCCGGCTTGGAGGTCTTCCTTACCAGTTCGGTTATGTTCCTAAGTTCCAAAAGGGGAGTATTCCCCACCCCCACCTGCTGCTGGATCCGCCTAACCTCATCCAGGGAATATCCGGCTTTCTCCATCATTCCTTCGTAATCAAACGCAATATCTGAGTAGATGAATTCGTCATATTCGAGGCCCAAGGCTTTTTTCATGATCTCGCCGCGGCGGGCCATTACTGCGTTGTATGACAAGTCACGGAACACCTCAGTCATCCTCCTTCAGCATAGCCCTGAGTTCTTGGCCGATGGTTGAGAGCTCCGGCACAGACGGCCCGAAAGAATGGGTATACCCCGGGTTTACCCTGGTCAAAGTACCCTTGACTATCCTGTTGGCGGGCGTCCTGATTTCAATTTCCTCTCCCACTTTCCCGGAGCTCATAGCCCAGCCTTTAACCCAGCACTCCAATGGGACCTTCTTAGTGTCCTCAGGAACATCAGGGGAACGCTCTTCAGCGGGCAAAACCACATAGTGAATCTCGACCCATTCGCCTTGCTTGCATGTTTGTGACACGATACTCACCTCACTGAGACTATTGCTCAGGGCCCCAGAAGACCCTTCATAAAACCAACGGCCGGCTATTATCTGCGCTTGTTGAGTGACAACGTATGCATCAACCTGGGAACAGGCAAGTCTGCCATGGTCACAAGCCCCTTAGGCCCGCTTAGCACAAGGGGAATCATGTTTACGGCTATGGCCATGGTCCCGATCCCACCCGGAATTTCAGGCTCGATTGCCAGATTCACAGGCGGGTTGCCCTTGATGGTTATGTAGTCTCCTGTGCTTACGCCTTCTGCGTCGGGGCAGATCTGTTGGGGATGCTCCAGGAATATTACTTCCTTGCCGTTGGAATACGCCCTGGCGATGTGGCGGCAACCGGCTACATTCCCAGGAGCAACTGTCACGTGGGGGGTCCGTCTCTCAACGCTGGTTATGATGGGCTCCCGCTCTTCAACCACTTCATCGATTTCCCAACCAAGGGCTTTGGCGATGAGCATCACCGACTGCATAAACCCGATATGCCCAACGATCTCGCCGGAAGCCAGCCCTTGCTCAAATTCTTCAGGGGTTGTGCCCACTCCCTGGGTTTTCATTACGGTAGGCCCAAAGGGCGAAAGATCATTGACCCGCTTGCCGTGTATATGCTCAACATCCATGCATATACCAGTGAGGGCTATGATAAGGGTATCCAAAATGAACCCCGGGTTAATCCCTGTACCCAGCACCGCTTTGCCTTTCTGCTTTGCCAGGCTGTCAATCTTGTCGGCCAGTTCTTGGGATGCAGCCCAGGGATACGCCATTTCTTCGGCGATTGTGATCACGTTGGCATCGTGCTGTAAGGCAGTCTCGATGGCTGGATATACTTCGGAGACGAAGGAAGAAATGCTGATAAGCGCGATGTCAGGCCTGGACTCAAATGCTTCGTCCGCATCGTGTGTGACGATAACTCCTGTAGACGGCTTATCAAGAACCTCCCCCAGGTCCTTGCCTACTTTAGCTGGATTGAGTTCAACTGCTGCGACGATTTCTACGTCTGGATTCTCCAGAAGCATTGAAGCCATGCCGCTTCCCATGGCTCCCAAGCCCCAGAGGAGTACCCTTGTCTTACCGTTGCCAGTACCCATCGCTAAACCTCCTGACATACTTAGTGAGCCGCTGCTAGCCAGCAGCCGGCCAACAAAATAATAGGCCGATTTCCTGACTAGATTGTGTATCGGGACGTCATTTATGACGAAAGTCAGCAATCCGGCTAGCATTCATTCATTCTTGAATAACGTGCCAAATTCCTTCTTTTCAGCAGGAAATATCACGACAAGGCAATTCCCAACCCAATATGATAACACTGATAGCAGGGGAAAAGGATGTCACTGGGGAGACAAAAAGGCAAGGATCGCGTTATATATGCACGTAACGAGTTTTTGCTGATACCGGTCAGAACCGAGTAACTTTTCCTCGTCAGGGTTGGACAGAAAGCCCAGTTCCACCGTAACTGCAGGCATTTCAGCGTGATTGAGGATGAAATGGTCCAGCTGGGAGGAAATCTCCCGCTCAGTATCGGTGTGTTTTGCGAACTCATCCTGGATGAGCTGGGCCAGCCTCTTCGAATCGGGGTGCTTGGATGCGTTGTAGAACACCTGTGCCCCTCTTTCCCACGGGTCGGTGAAGTCGTTGCAATGGATGGATATGGCAACCGAGGCCTTGGATTGCTTCATGATGTTTATACGGGCCTGGACATCGCTTACTTCAGGTGTCTCCAGGTCATAATCGCCGGTACGCGTGTAAACTACTTGAGCGCCGCTCCTCGCCAGCCGGTCACCAAGCAGCAGGGCTACTTTGAGCACAATCTCTTTTTCCGTGTAGATCTCGCCGCAAGCTCCGGGATCGATCCCGCCGTGGCCTGGATCTATAAAGATCACGTGTCCCTCAAGCGGCCTTACCGAGCTAACGGTTAGTACACCTCGGGAAATGAAAAGGCTTATCACAAGCGAAGCCGCCAGGATACCCAAAACGCCTTTGGGGAATAGTTCAAAAAGGGGCCGGCCTCTACGCCTGCCCCTTCTTCGCCGGTTTCTCCGCATCCGTGATTCCTCTCAAAACACAATACTACAGATAATCTATATACCCACAGCACACCAAATATGTCCGGGATTAGCGTTTTGAGAACTGGGAAGCTTTCCTGGCCTTCTTGAGACCGTACTTTTTCCGCTCTTTCATGCGGGGATCCCGGGTCAGGAAGCCTGCTTTCTTCAGGATGCTCCTATAATTGCTGTCCACTTTCAGTAGAGCCCTGGCAAGCCCGTGCCTTGTTGCCCCTGCCTGGCCGCTAAGCCCGCCTCCCCTGGCGTTAACATAAACATCAAAACGTCCCTCAGTACCGGTCAGACGCAGAGGGGAGAGTGCATGGGCCTCAAGCACTTTGTCGCCAAAATACTCGGTAAGTTCTTTGCCGTTAACAATAAACCTTCCAGTACCTGGCAAGAGCCTTACCCTGGCCACCGCATGTTTCCGCCGTCCAGTAGCAAATATTTGCTCCATCTCACTTCCCTCCTTGCCACAACTCAGGTTTTTGCGCCTCATGGGGATGGTTAGGGCCGCTGTACACGAACAGGCGCCTGCGAAGGCGTCTTCCCAGCCGATTCTTGGGAAGCATACCTTTGACGGCAACTTCTACAACCCTTTCAGGGCGCTGTTTCAGCATATGCTTGTAGGGAATGTATCTGTCTCCACCGGGGTACCCCGAATGGGTAAAGAATATCTTCTGTTCCGGCTTCTTGCCGGTAAGAACCACATCTTTCGCGTTTATGATGATTACGCTATCCCCCATATCTACAGACGGGGTAAACGTAGGCTTGTGTTTTCCGCGCAGCAATGTGGCGGCCAAAGACGCTACCCTACCCAACGGTTTACCCTTGGCATCAATGATCCACCACTTCCGTGGCACTTCCCCTGGTTTAGCCATATAAGTTACGCCCACTGTCACAACCTCCTTATGCCGCCGTATAAGCAACATTCATTCTAACTTTGTGATTTTGCCCGGTCAAGAGAAACTCACCTTTTCAAGGCACAATCCCTTGCCGGGGACGCATTGCCCCACTTTGGCTCTGTTTCCCGAACTTGCCGCCTCAAGGGCGGCTCTCACCGTCCCTGGCGGCAGGTAACCTCTGCCTATATCCAAAAGGGTCCCTACCATGAGCCTTATCATTTTGTACAAGAAGCCGTCGGCAGACACCCAAAATTCCCAGAGGACGCCCTCCTGCCCGCCTATGTCCCTCTGGATCCATTCAGCCCGGGTTACATGCCTGACCGTGGTCTTGGCCGACGAGCCTAAGGCCCTGAAATTTGCAAAGTCGTGCTTGCCCACAAACGCAGATGCCTCCTCAGCCATCAGCCGGTAGTCCAGATCTCCCGGGTACCAAAACACATATCTGTGTGCCATTATGGGCAGGCGCCCGCCCCGCCAAATCCTGTAGCAATAAGTCTTGCTCACCGCATCCCTTAAGGGGTCAAAATCAAGGCTGACTTCCTGCGCCGAATCCACAATTATATCGTCGGGCAAAAGCCCTCCCAGGGCTCTTGGAATCCTTTCAGGCGGGATGGAGGAAACCGTGCTAAAGGCAACTACCTGGTCTTTTGCGTGAACCCCTGCGTCGGTCCGTCCTGCAGCTTTTACCCTGACGGGATGTCTTAGCAGTTTCCCCAGGGCATCCTCCAAAACCCCCTGGACCGTGAGCATATCCTTTTGCCTCTGGAAGCCCGCATACCGGGTGCCGTCATATTGTAAGTGGAGCTTTATCCTGGTAACCTTACCCATCACTACCCACTCACTCAGAGCGTACCCCTGGGAATCACCGGCCCGAACCGGATCCGGGTGTAGATCACCAGGGCTGACATGATAATGGTAAGCCCCAGGGCCAAATAGTCGCCGCCTGATAACCTGAGCTGCCTCATCCTGGTCCTGCCCTCGCCTCCCCTGTAACACCTGGCCTCCATGGCCATGGCCAGCTCGTCAGCCCGTCTGAACGCGCTCACAAACAAGGGCACCAGCAGGGGTACCAGGCTCTTTGCCCTCTGGATCATGTTGCCTGACTCAAAATCGGCTCCCCTGGACATCTGGGCTTTCATTATCCTGTCGGCTTCTTCGAGGAGGGTGGGGATAAACCGCAAGGCAATGGTCATCATCATGGCGATTTCATGGGCAGGCACTCCGATCCGGGAAAAAGGCTTAAGTATGTCTTCAAGCCCGTCGGTGAGCTCAATAGGCGAGGTAGTAAGCGTCAGAAGCGACGTAAATACTATCAAGATGATGAGCCGGATCCCTATAAATAGTCCCTGGATAAGTCCGGGCCAACTTGCCTTAAGCGGGCCGATTTGGAATATTGCCGGGCCCGGCGTGAGAAAAAGGTGCAGCGCAGTTGTGAAAAGCATTATGAAAACGATTGGCCTGAGCCCTCTTATCAGCACCTTCCAGGGAATCTTTGAGAGGGTCACCGCAAGCACCGCAAAAGTCCCGGCAACGGCAAAGGAATAGAAGTTGTTGCCCACAAACAGCACAACCATGAATATCATCGAGATAACTATCTTTGCCCTGGGATCCAGGGAGTGCACCAATGAATTGACAGGGTAATATTGGCCCACTACTATCCCGCGTGAAATCATATTGCCCCTGCCACCCCTTTTTTCCGGAGTTCCTTCATTATTTCAGCGTACGCTTCTTCCACGGTAAGCACGTCCTGCCTGACCGCCCAGCCCCGCTGGCGCAGCTTTTCCATAAGCAGTGTTACCTCAGGCGGCCTGAGCTGTTTTGAGTAGAGAAACTCCCTCTGGGTGAACACTTCCCTGGCCGGCCCGTCAAACACCAGTGTGCCTTTTTCAAGGACCATCACCCGCTCGCACAGCCTGGCCACATCGTCCATGTTGTGCGAAACCAGGATCACCGTCATCCCTGTTTCATGGAGTTGCTTGATGTTGTCCAAAATCTCCATCCTGCCCTTAGGATCCAGCCCGGCGGTAGGCTCGTCCAAGATAAGCACCTTGGGCTGTATCGCCAAAATCCCGGCGATGGCCACCCTCCGGACTTGTCCGCCTGACAGCTCAAAGGGCGAACGAGGCAGCAGCTCCTTATCCAGCCCTACGAGCTCGCAAGCTTTCTCTACCCGGGCTTCCACTTCTGCCTGGCTAAACCCAAGGTTTCTCGGCCCAAAGGCGATGTCGTCGTAGACTGTCTCTTCAAACACCTGCTGTTCAGGATATTGGAACACCAGTCCTATCTTGCGCCTTATCTGCTTTAGGCTGACCCCTTTGGACCAGATATCAACCCCGTCCACAAGCACTGTACCGGATGTAGGTCTTAGCAAGCCGTTAAGGTGCTGGATCAACGTGGATTTCCCTGAACCTGTAGCACCTATGAGACCTACAAATTCGCCGTCTTCTATCCTGAAACTCACGCCGGAAATAGCCGTTACTTCCGACGTGGTACCTTTCATGTACGTATGGGTCAGATTGCTTACTTCAATCGGCATAGTTCATCCACCAGTTCATCAACGGTCAGTATCCCTGGGTCGATGTCGATGCCCGCAGCCCATAAGCGCCGGCTAAGTTGCCCGATTGGCGGCACTTCAAGCCCTAGTTCAGAAATATCCTCCCATTGACTGAACACTTGTTTCGGCGTCCCCATCATAGCGATCTTACCTTGATCCATCACGATAACCCTGTCTGCATAAAGCGCTTCATCCATAAAGTGGGTTATGTGGATCACGGTAATGCCCATCTCTTGGTTCAGTTGCTTTATCGTCTTCATTACTTCTTCGCGGCCGGAAGGGTCCAGCATGGCTGTGGGTTCATCGAGTATGATACATCTGGGTTTCATAGCCAGGATTCCGGCAATGGCTACCCGCTGCTTCTGCCCCCCGGACAAATGATGGGGGGAATGGCGCTTGTAGGCCTCCATACCCACAGCTCTTAGGGCCTCTGACACCAGTTCCCTGATCTTGTCCGGTTCGATCCCCAGGTTTTCAGGGCCAAAAGCTACATCTTCCTCTACAACGGTTGCTACCAGTTGATTATCGGGATTCTGAAACACCATTCCGGCGCTCCGCCTTATCTCCCAAGTGAGTTCAGGCGCCTTGGTGTTCATCCCAAATACCCAGACGTCACCTTCATCAGGCAGGAGAAGGGCATTTAAGTGTTTGGCTAGGGTGGACTTGCCTGACCCGTTCGGGCCCAAAATTACGACAAATTCTCCTTGAGATATCTCAAGGTCCACCCCAGCCAACGCCATGACTGCTTCAGACTCGTCCACTTGGTACTTGAAAACCACACCTTTGGCCTCGAGGCCGCAAGGTTTTTCAACCGGCGTCATTCTCAACCCTCTTATTTATCCGGCTGGATAAGCTCGATTATCGCCATGGGAGCCCCGTCGCCCCGTCTCTGGCGGGTCTGGATGATCCTTGTGTAACCGCCTGTACGATGGGCATACCTGGGTCCTATGGTTTCGAAAAGCTTGGTGACTACATCTTCTTCAGTGATGTAAGCCAAAGCCCTACGCCTCGCGGCCAGGTTGTCCTGTTTGGCAAGGGTAATCATTTTCTCGCATATGGACTGAGCCTCTTTCGCCTTAGTCAGAGTCGTCTCTATCCTTTCCTGCTTCAATAGTGACGTCACCAGGCCGCGCAAGAGAGCTTTGCGCTGCGCTGAAGGTCTGTCAAACCGAGAGTAACCCACTTCGTTTCCCCCTCACTCATTCGTCTTCTAGGCGAAAAGCCAGCCCTAATTCAGCCAACTTGCTCTTAACCTCAGCAAGGGATTTCTTGCCCATGTTCCGTACCTTTGAAATCTCCCGCTCGGTCTTCTGGATCAGTTCGCCCACGGTATTGATGCCCGCACGCTTGAGGCAGTTAAATGCCCTCATTGAAAGTTCCAGATCTTCTACGGGCATTTCCAACAACTTGTCAAGTTCGGACTTCTCTTCGGGTTCTTCGTCTTCCTGTACATCCTGTTTGACCCGTTCGGTGAAATCCTTAAATAGCTCCAGATGATCGATGAGTATCTCTGCAGCCTTTTCAATGGCCTCGTCCGGTGCAACGCTCCCATCGGTCCAGACTTCCATGATTAGCTTGTCATAGTCGGTCCTCTGGCCCACACGGGTATCTTCCACGTGGAAGTTGACTTTGGTAATAGGTGTGAACCTTGAATCGAGGGCTATGGTCCCCAGAGGCTGGTCAGGCAGCTTATTCTCCTCTGCGGCAACATATCCCCGGCCGTCCTCTATGGTGAGTTCCATGTACAGGGAACCGCCCTCATCAAGTTCTGCAATGTACGCATCAGGGTTTATTATCTCCACGTCAGGATCAACCTGAATGTCCCCGGCTGTAACAATCCCAGGGCCTTCTTTGTCAATCCTGGCGGTCTTAGCACCAGGGCTATGCATCTTAAATACCAACGACTTAAGGTTTAGGATGATTTCCGTCACATCTTCCCTGACGCCGGGAATAGTGGCGAACTCATGAAGCACCCCGTCTATCCGTACCCGGGTTACAGCTGCTCCGGGCAAAGACGACAACAGCACACGCCTGAGAGAGTTGCCCAGTGTAACACCGTACCCCTCTTCGAGAGGCTCGACCACGAAACGGCCATAGGTGTTGTCGGGCGACATCTCTTCGCATTGTATCCTCGGCTCGATTAATTCGAACACTTATAAAACCCCCTTGTTTACACAAATTCCCGGGGTAAATTACTTAGAGTACAGCTCGACGATCAAGCGCTCATCAACCGGAGCATCAATTTCGTCACGCTCGGGCAACCTTACAAAGGTAGCCTTGAAGTTCTGAGGATCCAGTTCCATCCACGGCGGAGCTATATGATCCTGGAGATACTCTGCCAGGGCCTTGAATCTCTCCAACTTGAGAGACCTGGGCCTTATCGCGATCTCCTGCCCCGGTTCCACCAGATATGACGGAATATCCACTTTACGGCCATCTACCGACACGTGCCCGTGGTTCACAATTTGCCTTGCCTCGGCCCTGGATCTGGCCAACCCGGCACGGTATACCACGTTGTCAAGCCTTCTTTCAAGAAGCTGCATGAGGGTTTCACCGGTTACCCCTCTTGCCCTGATAGCTTGCTTGAAATAGCCACGGAATTGCTTCTCGCTTACTCCGTAGAATCGCTTGGCTTTCTGCTTTTCACGGAGCTGCAATCCGTACTCGCTGGGCCTTCTCATCCTTCTGTGCATTCCAGGAGGTGAAGGCCGCTTCTCAAAAGTGCACTTTGTGAAACACTTTTCACCTTTAAGATATAACTTATGTCCTTCGCGCCTGCACAATCTACAAACAGGTCCTGTGTATCTGCTCATTGTCTGCCTCCCTCATACTCTGCGTCGCTTTGGTGGACGGCACCCGTTGTGAGGAACAGGAGTTACGTCTTTGATGACAGTAACCTCAAGCCCTGCAGCCTGCAACGCACGTATTGCCGCTTCTCTGCCGGCACCCGGTCCTTTGACCCGGACCTCTACTTCCCTCATTCCATGCTCAATGGCTTGCTTCGCTGCATCTTCTGCTGCCATCTGGGCGGCAAACGGGGTGCCTTTTCTCGAGCCTTTAAAGCCCTGTTTTCCCGACGATGACCAAGATACCACTGCGCCTTGAGTATCAGTTATGCTCACTATCGTGTTGTTAAAGGTGGACTTAATATGGGCTATACCCTTCTCTACAACACGCCTTTCTCTCCGTCTGACTCTTTGTCTTCTTCTAGCCAAAACTTATCTGCCCTCCCCCGACGTCATTTCTTGCGCCTGGCGCCTACTGTCTTCTTAGGGCCCTTCCTGGTACGGGCATTGGTTCTGGTCCTCTGTCCTCTTACAGGAAGACCGCGCCTGTGCCTGAGACCCCTGTAGGTGCCAAGATCGATGAGCCGTTTTATGTTAAGCTGGACTTCAGCCCTGAGATCGCCTTCAACTTTATAGTTCTGGTCGATAAAGTCTCTGATCTTAGCGATTTCTTCCTCGGTGAGATCCCTTACTCTGGTATCAGGATTGACCCCGGTAGCTTCAATGATTTCCTTAGCTCGGGTACGCCCGATACCGTAGATATAGGGAAGGGCAGCCAGTACTTTCTTGTCCCTTGGTAAATCCACACCGGCTATACGAGCCATTCACCTTTCACCCCCAGTTAACCCTGTCTCTGCTTGTGCTTTGGATTAGAACAGACCACCATAACTCTGCCATGTCTCCTGATGATCCGGCATTTTTCACACATCTTCTTGACCGAAGATCTCACCTTCACCTAAAAAACCTCCTTCACAAGGGAGACGTCCCTTGTCCCTATCTAAGACGGCGGATAATTCTGCCACGGGTCAAGTCGTATGGGCTGAGTTCAACAAGCACCCTGTCTCCTGGGAGAATCTTAATGAAATTGATCCTCATCCTGCCGGAAATATGCGCAAGCACTTGGTGCCCGCCTTCGACTTCAACCCGAAACATGGCATTGGGTAGCGGCTCAGTGACTACGCCTTCAACCTCAATGCTGTCCTGCTTCGGCATGCAATTCCCCCTTGCATAACAAAAGTGTATCCTCAAACTACCAATTTATACCACAGTGAGACAAACTGGCCCGTTTTCGGTGATGGCCACAGTGTGCTCAAAGTGAGCTGACCATGAACCATCTTTGGTTACCACATGCATATCAGGGAAGGTAACTACCGCTGAACCTCCTGCGTTGACCATGGGTTCGATGGCTATGACCATCCCCTTGCGGAGCAAAGCCCCGGTACCCGGCCTTCCGTAGTTGGGCACCGTGGGGCCCTCGTGCATGGATCTTCCAACCCCGTGCCCTGCGTAGTCTTTGACCACGCTGTACCCGTGGCGTCTCACATAGGTCTCTATGGCATGGCCTATGTCCCCTATGCGGTTTCCAACCACTGCTTGTTCAATACCCAGTTCCAATGCCTTACGCGTTACTTCGATGAGTTTCAGGGCCTCAGGAGAAACTTCCCCTACAGGGAAAGTTGCCGCGGTATCTCCCACGAAACCCTGATAGGTCGCACCTACGTCGATGGCGATAATGTCCCCTTCTTCCAAGACTGTCTCCCCGGGTACTCCGTGAACCACCACTTCGTTCTTGGATGTGCAAATGGTGGCAGGGAAACCGTACAGCCCTTTGAACGTGGGCAGGGCACCTTGGCTCCTTATGAAATCCTCTGCAAAGCGGTCAAGGTCTTTAGTCTTAACCCCTGGCCTTACCATTTCGCCTATCCTCAGCAGGCATTCCCGGGCAATCCGCCCCGCCTTGGCCATGACGGCTATTTCTTCGTCGGTCTTTAGAATGATCATGAGTCTCTCTTCCCTGACAAGCCTTTTTGCTCGAGCGCTTCGGCTATCCTTTGGAAAACCGAATCCACATCTCCACAACCATTAATAGATACCACAATTCCGTCCCGATTGTAATACTCAAACAAGGGTTCGGTGAGTTCATGGTATACCTTGAGCCTTTGCCTTACCGTCTCCTCATTGTCGTCGGGCCTGGTGATAAGCGTCCCGCCGCATACATCACACTGACCCTCAGTCTTGGGCGGATCCAGCTTTATGTTGTAAGGCTTGCCGCAGCCCGAACACACCCTCCTGGTGCTCGCCCGCTGGATGAGCTCTTCTTCAGGTACTTCCAGGTTAATCACTAAATCAAGCTTTGTGCCCATCTCTCCCAGGATCTTGGCCAGCGCTCCCGCTTGCGCCACATTCCTAGGAAACCCATCCAACACCAAACCTTCAGCCGCTTCAGGCGACTTGATGCGCTTTTCGATGATCTGCGTGGTTATGTCGTCGGGCACCAGCTTTCCTTCGGCCATTATGCCTTCAACAAGCCGCCCTAGTTCCGTGCCTTCCCTTACTTCCTGCCTGAAAATGTCGCCAGGCGCTATGTGCAAGAGGCCAAACTTGTCTGCCACCAGTTTTGCCTGGGTTCCCTTGCCTGCGCCAGGCGGGCCCAAGAACAAGAGTTTCACTGTAACCGCCTCACTTCAAAAAGCCTTCATAATTGCGCATTACCAGCTGAGCCTCAATCTGCTTCATGGTCTCAAGCGCTACACCCACCACAATCAGCAGCGAAGTACCGCCCAAGGCTCTAAATCCCGGCAAGCCTGTTATCCGCACAACCAAGTTTGGCAAGATGGCAATAGCTGCAAGGAACAGCGCTCCCACAAAGGTAATCTTGTTGACTATTTTGGCCAGCGTTTCAGCGGTAGGCTTGCCCGGACGAATACCAGGTATGAAACCGCCGAACTTCCTCATGTTGTCAGCTATGTCATACGGATTGAACACCATGGATGTATAGAAATAGGTGAATCCGAATATGAGCAGGGCTAACAACAAAGTGTACCACGGCTGGGTGTAATCAAAGAAAGCCTCCACTCGCCGCGCCCAGGGTGCATTGATAAACGATGCAATGGTCCCCGGAAACGCCAGTAGCGATGACGCAAAGATAACGGGGATTACGCCCGCCTGGTTGATCCTAAGGGGAATGTGGGTTGAATAACCGCCCATCATCCTGCGGCCCACGACCCTCTTAGAATACTGTACAGGTACGCGCCTTTCTCCTTCGGTAACCCAGACGACCAGCAGCAATGTCACTATTGAAATGACCACCATGGCCAACACGTTGTACCACTTGGCCAACCCTAGCTTCAGGGTATAATACAGGCCCGCTATTTCCCGAGGCATTTCAGACACTATACCCGCAAATATAAACAGGGAAATCCCGTTGCCAATGCCTTTTTCGGTGATGAGTTCGCCAAGCCACATCAAGAATGCAGTCCCAGCAACAAGGCTGAGTATCGCCTCAACAACAACCCAGGGTGAAGTTGAGACAAGCGCCCCTTGTGCCCGGATACCCAGGGTCATACCGGTGGCCTGGATCGCTGCGATGATTATCGTGCCGTACCTGGTGTAACTCTGCAGCTTCTCCCGCCCCTCTTCGTCCTTGGACATCTCTTCCCAAGCAGGTATGACCATGGTAAGGAGCTGCATTATAATCGACGCGTTGATATACGGGTAGATGCCCATGGCAAACACCGAGTAATTCCTCAACGCACCGCCTGAAAACAGGTCCATGAATGCAAACAGGCTTCCCTCTCTAAACAACCCGGCAATCACTTCCGGGATAATGCCGGGTACCGGAACTGCAACCCCAGCCCTGAATACAATGAGCAGGCCCACTGTATACAGGATCCGGCTGCGGAGATCAGGTACCCGCCACGCTGTCCTTAACGTGGATATCATCCTAGATCACCTCGGCTTTGCCGCCAGCAGCCTCAATTTTCTGCTTGGCACTGCTGGAAAACGCATGGGCCCTGACGGTAAGAGCTTTGTCGATCTCACCTTCACCCAAGATCTTGATATAGCGGGAATTGCGTCTTATAAGCCCGGCCTCTTTGAGTTCTTCGGGCCCAACCTCGCTGCCTGCGTCGAAAACCCCCATGTCTCCTACATTTACAATGTCATAGGTAATCCCAAAGATGTTGGTAAAACCGCGCTTTGGGATACGCCTTATGAGCTTTGTTTGCCCGCCTTCAAACCCCGGCGGTTTGGCGCCACCTGACCTTGCCTTCTGGCCCTTATGGCCTCTGCCTGCGGTCTTACCGAACCCAGAACCGATACCTTGCCCTTTGCGCCTGGGTTTCTTCACTGAACCCGGAATTGGCGAGAGTACCTCATGCAAGTCCATTAGGAACAACCTCCGCTTCTTCACCTTTGTCCCTTCTGCCTACCAGGCCACGAATCTCGGCAATCTCACGAGCGCTACGAAGTTGCTTAAGAGCTTCCATCGTCGCGTATACTACGTTGTAAGGATTTGAAGAGCCCAGAGACTTGGCCAAAACATCTTGGATGCCCCCAAGTTCCATGATGGGGCGGACACCCCTGCCGGCAATAATCCCGGTACCCGGTGATGCCGGACGCAGAAGCACCTTGCCTGCACCAAACCGCCCGATCACTTCGTGGGGAATTGTGGTGTTATGCATAGGTATTTCGATTACGTTCTTCTTGGCATCTTCTATGCCCTTTCTGATGGCATCAGTGAGGTCTTGCGCCTTACCCAATCCGGCCCCGACCTTACCTTTGCCGTTTCCAACCACTACAAGAGCTCTAAAAGAACGCCTGCGCCCGCCTTTCACGGTCTTGGATACGGGACCAAAAGCGACTACATGGTCCTTAAACTCATCTTCGGGCCGGCTTCTTCTGCTGTCCATGGTAGCATCATCTCTTGACAACAAGTAATCACCCCGCATGTTAGAACTCAAGCCCACCTTCTCTGGCTCCGTCTGCTAATGCCTTTACACGTCCGTGATAACGGTAGCCTCCCCGATCGAACACAACCTGCTTTATGTTCTTCTCCAAAGCTCTTTTTGCGATCAGGTTCCCGACTACAAAGGCGCCCTCAACGTTGCTGCCAGACTTGCCTGTTTCTCGGAAAGCCTTTTCACACGACGACGCTGACACCAGGGTTTCCTGGGTCGTGTCATCGATAATCTGTGCATAAATATGCTTCAGGCTCCTGAACACGTTGAGACGTGGACGTTCAGGTGTGCCCACTACTTTCTTCCTCACCCGGCGGTGGCGCCTGGCCCGCCTTTCACGCTTCGTTTTCACATCCATTTCAAGTCCTTCCTCCTCTTGAGGCTACTTAAGCGCCCTTGACAACCTTGCGTCTGATAACCTCTCCCGCGTACCTGACACCTGTGCCACGGTATGGCTCAGGCGGACGCAGCCTGCGGATGTCTGCAGCTACCTGTCCCACCACGACCTTATCAATCCCACGCACTATTACGCGGTTGGGTTGAGGCACTTCGATCTCTATTCCCTCGGGAGGTACTATCTCGCAAGGTTTAGAGAAGCCAAGGTTCAGTATTAACTTGTTTCCGGACATCTGGGCACGGTAACCAACACCGCTCAACTCCAGGGTCTTTTCATAACCCTGGGTTACCCCGATCACCATGTTGTTGATGAGGGTGCGGGTAAGCCCATGGAGGGACTTATGCTTCTTGCTGTCGGAGGGCCTTTCCACAAGGATAGTGCCCCCGTCCACCGTTACCTTCATGTCCGGGTGTAGTTCCCTGCTCAGTGTCCCTTTAGGGCCTCTTACCGAAATCTTGGAACCTTCCAAGTTCACGGTAACGCCTGAGGGTATCTCTATGGGTTTTCTCCCGATTCGTGACATGCAAAAACCCTCCTGTATTTTCCTACCATACGTAACAGAGCACTTCGCCGCCTATCCCGGCTTTACGGGCTGCCCTGTCGGTCATGATTCCCTGGGATGTGGAAATGACAGCAATACCCAAGCCGCCCAGCACCCTGGGAAGCTCATCTTTACCTGCATAAACCCTAAGCCCGGGCTTGGAAATCTGCCTGATTCCGGTTATAGCACATGTCTTGCCGGGACCGTATTTCAGGTACGCACGCAGTATAGAATACGGCTTGCCTTCTATTACCTCATAGTCCCTGATGTAGCCCTCTGCTTTAAGGACTGCCAGAATTCTCTCCTTAATCTTAGAGTAGGGGATGTCCACCCTCTCATGTTTTGCCATGCCGGCATTGCGCAGCCTGGTAAGCATATCGGCGATAGGATCATGTGTCATCGATAATTCCCCCCTACCAGCTGGCTTTCTTTACGCCAGGAATCTCACCGCGATGAGCCAAAGTCCTGAAACAATGCCTGCACAAGCCGAATTTTCTCATGTAGGCGCGCGCCCTGCCACAAATATTGCATCTATTGACTCGCCGCGTGGAGTATTTCGGCTGTTTATGCATCTTGCTAAGTTTGGCCTTGCTCGCCAAGGAAACTCCCCCTTACTGTCTGAAAGGCATACCCAGTGCTTCCAGCAGGTATCGCCCTTCTTCATCGGTCTTCGCCGTAGTGGTAATGGTAATGTCCATACCACGTATTTTCGAAACTTCGTCGTATTCTATCTCAGGGAATATCAGCTGCTCCTTGAGTCCCAAGGAGTAATTCCCCCGGCCGTCGAAGCTGTTGGGATTCAAACCGCGGAAATCCCTAACCCTGGGGAGAACCACGTGGAACAGTTTTTCCAAGAAGTCATACATGCGTTCTCCCCTGAGGGTAACTTTGCATCCTACATTCATACCCGCCCTGACCTTGAAAGATGACACCGACTTCTTAGCCTTCGTGATAATAGGCCTCTGGCCGGTGATCTTCATCAAGTCCTTAACAGCAGCTTCCATAGCATCAGCATTGTGGGTGGCTTCGCCTACCCCCATGTTGATAACAACCTTTTCGACTTTGGGCACCTGATATATGTTCTTGTAGCCGAAGGCCTTCATCATGGCGGGAACTACTTCTTGACGATATACATCCTTAAGTGACACGTTCCTCGACCTCACTTGTCAATGGCTTCGCCACATTTTCTGCAATATCTGACTTTCTTGCCGTCTACAAACCTGTACCCGACCCTTATGGGCCTGGAACACTCGGGGCATACCAACATCACTGCTGATCTGTGTATCGGGCCTTCCCTTTCGATAATCCCGCCTTGAGGCAAGTCTTTGGTTGGCCTCTGATGCTTCTTCTGCAAATTCACCCGCTCGACGACTACACGGTTAGCCCGAGGTATGGTGCGGAGCACCTTGCCCTTGGCCCCCTTATACTTGCCGCTAATCACCAGGACTGTATCACCCTTACGGATATTCACTCAAACCCACCACCTTCCAGGCACTAAATAACTTCCGGGGCGAGAGATATTATCTTGGTAAAGCGCTTCTCCCGAAGTTCCCGTGCCACAGGCCCGAAAATACGGGTACCTTGAGGCTCCGTTGCGTCCTTGAGAATCACCGCAGCATTGTCGTCGAACTTGATATGGGTGCCATCAGGGCGCCTCACGCCCTGCTTGGTCCGGACTATAACCGCCCTGACTACCTGCCCCTTCTTAACAACGCCTCCTGGCGTGGCCTGTTTGATGGAAGCAACGATTACATCACCCAAGCCTGCGTAACGCTTGAATCCGCTCCCAAGGACCCTGATGCACATGATTTCTTTCGCGCCTGTGTTATCTGCTACTTTCAGTCTGCTCTGTGGCTGGATCACGTCTGGTCACCCCCTGCGTGGGCCTTGGACTTCTCGATAACTTCACTAATCCTCCACCGCTTACGCCTCGATAGGGGCCTCGTCTCGGCCAGCCGGACTCTGTCCCCTATGACGGTAGCGTTATCTTCGTCGTGGGCCATCACTTTCCGGGTTGATCTGTACCGTTTCTTGTAGATCGGGTGAACCTTCCAGCTTTCAATGGCCACAACCCGAGTCTTATCCATCTTGTCGCTTATGACTACCCCGATCAATTCCTTACGTTTCCCACGCTCCATAGATTAACCCTCCTGGGTAAGCATTCCGAGTTCTCTCTGGCGCTGAATAGTCTTCACCCGCGCTATTGTCCGCTTAACCTCTCGTATCCGCATCACATTGTCAAGCTGCCCTGTAGCATGCTGAAAGCGCAGGTTAAACAGCTCTTCCTTGAGATCCGAAAGCTTTTGGTCCAAATCCTTGTCGCTCAATTTCCTAAGCTCCTGCACCTTCATCTTCATTCACCGCCTTTTCTTGTAAGGCACCTAGGTCCGGCCGCATTTTGAATTTGCATTTCATCGGCAGTTTCATAGCTGCCAGCCTGAGTGCTTCTCTGGCTGCTTCCTCAGGAACGCCTGCGATCTCAAACAGGATGCGTCCTGGCTTGACTACTGCAACCCAGTACTCAGGGTTGCCCTTACCGCTTCCCATTCTGGTTTCTGCAGGCTTTTTGGTAACAGGTTTGTCAGGGAAAATCCTAATCCAAACCTTGCCACCGCGCCTTATATGACGGGTAAGGGCCACTCTTGCGGCCTCGATCTGCCTGTCAGTTACCCAAGCCGGTTCCAGCGCCTGAAGCCCGTATTCGCCGTAAAACACTTCGTTTCCGCTTCCGGCTTTACCGGTCATTCTTCCACGGTGTTGTTTCCTGAACTTCACACGTTTGGGCATTAACATAGCTCACTTGCCTCCCTTATCGTCTTGAGGTTTCGCCGGGAGGATATCACCCTTGTATATCCACACCTTGACGCCTATGCGTCCGTAAGTGGTGTGGGCCTCGGCAAATCCATAGTCGATGTTAGCCCGTATGGTATGGAGAGGCACGGTTCCTTCGCCGGCCCTTTCGCTGCGAGCTATTTCAGCACCGTGCAGACGTCCGGACACCTTCACCTTGATCCCTTTGGCACCGGCTCTCATGGCACGGCCTATGGCTTGTCTCATTGCCCTTCTGTACGAAACTCGTCTCTCTATTGCACTAGCAATGTTCTCTGCTACCAGCTGTGCATCCGTCTCAGGGCTCTTTACTTCGAGACAGTGTATGTTTACCCGCTTACCGGTAAGTCTCTCCAAATCCTTCCGAAGGGCCTCGATACCTGTACCGCCCCGCCCGATAACCATACCAGGCCTGGCAGCATGCACAATTATACTGATTTCCTGAGGCTTGCGTTCGATCTCTATCCTGGGAATACCGGCCCTGTTCAGATTGTCCTTGATATACCGCCTAATCTTCCAATCCTCGAGGAGGAGGTCGGCAAAATTCTTGCGGGCAAACCACCGGGAATCCCAATCATAAATCACGCCTACGCGAAACCCCTTCGGATGAACCTTCTGACCCAAAGCCTTAACCCTCCTCTCTTTCTCTCAGAACCACTGTTAGGTGAGAAGTTTTCTTCTGTATAGGATAAGCTATACCTCTGGCACGGGGCCGCCACCGCTTGAGCGTGGGCCCTTTCCCAACGTAAATCTCAGCAACGTACAACGAATCCCCGTCCATGTCATGGTTGTTCTCTGCATTGGCGATTGCAGACCGGATTGCTTTTTCCACCACTTTGCTGGCTCTCTTGGGAGTGTATCTCAAGATCGCCAAAGCTTCTCTTACTGGTTTCCCCCGTACAAGATCGGCCACTATGCCCACTTTGCTAGGGGATATCCTGATATATCTTACTTGGCAACGAGCTTCCATAGGTTCACATTTACCCCCTTACTTCAGAGCAGTCGAACGGACAGTGTGTGCCCCGTGGCCCCTGAATGTACGCGTGGGAGCGAATTCGCCTAACTTGTGTCCTACTGCATCTTCGGTAATATATACCGGCACATGCTTACGCCCGTCGTGAACTGCGATTGTATGACCCACCATCTCAGGTACGATGGTTGAGGCTCTCGACCAAGTCCGGATAACTCTCTTTTCCTTCTTCCGGTTAAGTTCCCGGACCTTGGCCAGCAACTTCGGACAAACATATGGTCCTTTCTTCCTGGAACGGCCCATGATCGCCCCCTCCTTCCCAAACGCTTATTTCCGACGCTTAACTATCAGCTTATACGACGCTTTCTTGCGCTTCCTTGTCCTGTAGCCCAAAGTAGGCTTACCCCACGGAGACACAGGGCCAGGCAACCCGATAGGCGCTTTGCCTTCGCCACCGCCATGGGGGTGATCCACGGGGTTCATAGCCAAGCCCCTGACGCTGGGACGCCAACCTCTGTGACGCTTGCGGCCGGCTTTGCCCAGCACCTCGTTTTCATGCTCCACGTTGCCTACCTGTCCTATGGTGGCTTTGCACGCAACAGGCACTTTCCTCTGTTCACCTGAAGCAAGCCTCAGCAGCGCATAGCCGCCTTCCTTTGCCATAAGCTGCGCCTGGGCTCCTGCAGCTCTGGCTAGCTGCCCGCCCTTCCCCGGCACCAGCTCAATGTTATGAACAAAGGTACCTGTGGGAATGTGCTCGAGAGGCAACGCGTTACCCGGCTTGATGTCAGCATCAGGCCCGGACATAATCACGTCGCCAACCTGTATGCCCACGGGAGCCAGGATGTACCTCTTGTCGCCGTCGGCATAGGTGATAAGAGCCAAACGCGCTGACCGGTTGGGATCGTATTCGATCGCCGTCACTTTACCGGGCACGCCATCCTTGTCCCGTTTGAAATCTACGATACGGATCAGCTTTCTGGCGCCTCCGCCGCGGTGCCGCACTGTTATCCTGCCTTGCGAATTGCGCCCGGCAGACCGCTTCTTGGAGAAAACCAGCCTCTTTTCCGGCTCCTTCTTCGTGATCTCCTCATACGTACTGGATACGCGCTGCCTTAGTCCGGGCGTCGTTGGCTTATAAGTCTTAACTGGCAACCAATTTCCCTCCCTTTACCGCTTCCTAGACACCCTCGAAGAACTCAATGGTCTCTCCAGGTGCCAGGGTTACCATAGCTTTTTTCCAAGCGGGAGTACGCCCAGCATGATACCCCATCCGTCTTGGTTTACCTTTCATGTTGATGGTGTTTACCTTCAGCACCTTAACCCTAAAGATCTCCTCTATGGCGTTATGGATATCTGCCTTGGTGGCCTTAGGATGCACCCGGAACGTATAGACTCCCTTTTCCATGGCATCATGGCTTTTCTCAGTGATTATCGGTGCAATGATAATGTCTCTGGCCGTGAGCTTCATGCCAATTCCCCCTCAAGTTTCCTAAGTGCATCTTCCGTGACCACGAGGTGCCGTTTGGACATCACATCGTAGGTGCAAATCTGCCTCGCGTTGGTCACAGAAACACCAGGAATATTCCGGGCTGACAACACCACATTCCGTTCCGGATCGGCAGTGACTATCAGGCAGCTTTTCTCAACGCCAAGTTTCTTGAGTAGCTCGTATACGTGCTTGGTCTTGGGCCTTTCCATCTTGAGTTCCTGCAAGACGAGAATCCGTCCCGCCGATGCTCTCAGCGACAGCGCAGACAACAGCGCCTTTCTCTTCATCTTCTTGGTGAGCCGCCAGCTGTAATCCCTTGCCACAGGGCCAAACACCACTCCGCCGCCCTTCCAAATGGGTGAACGGATGCTGCCGTGCCTGGCCCTTCCCAAGCCTTTCTGTCTCCACGGCTTCCGGCCTCCACCGGCGACTTCTGCCCTTGTCTTAACTCCTACAGTGCCCACTCTTGCGCTGTTGAGATGGGCAAGGATTGCCGCCCTCAGCAGGCCCAAGTTGGGCTCAACACCAAACACCTGCTCAGATAGGCTAACAGTGCCTAGTTTTTCGCCTTGTTCGTTGTAAACATGTGCTTCTGGCACAAGGCTCCCTCCTTAACCTGCGCTTCATCGAGAAGCCTCTTTGATCATAACCAAGGATCCTCTTCGTCCAGGCACCCCACCATGCACCAAGAGCAGGTTCTTCTCAGGATCCACGCCGACCACACGCAGATTCCTAATAGTAACTCTTTCGCTGCCCTTGTGCCCCGGCAACTTCCGGCCCGGAAATACCCTCGCAGCATCCCTTGCCGCAAGAGAACCCGAACCTCTATGATACTTTGAGCCATGGCTCGACGGGCCGCGCCTAAAGTTCCACCGCTTGATTGACCCTGCAAATCCCTTTCCAAGGGAAGTGCCCGTCACATCAACGTAATCGCCTGACTTGAACACATCTACTTTAACCTCATCGCCGATCTTAACGTCCTCACCAGGCTTCACCCTGAACTCCCGCAAATACTTCTTGGGAGTAACTCCCTTGCTCTTGAAGTAACCTCTCAGGGGTTTATTAAGGCGATGCTCCTTAACAAAACCAAACCCCAACTGCACACCGGTATAGCCATCTTTGTCCGAAGTCTTTATGTCCACAACTGTGCAGGGGCCGGCTTCAATGACGGTTACGGGAATGAGTCTGCCTTCTTCATCGAATACCTGGGTCATTCCGATTTTCTTGCCCAGAATGGCCTTCATGTCACAGCACCTCCTCCATCAAGCGCCCCTTCTACACAGCCTTTATCTCGATATCCACACCTGCAGGCAAATCAAGCCTGGTAAGAGCATCCATGGTTTTGGTTGTCGGCTCCATAATGTCGATGAGCCTCTTGTGTACCCTCATCTCAAATTGCTCACGGAGATCCTTCTCCCCGTTGGGAGCAGTAAGAATGGTGTAGACGCTCCTCTCAGTGGGAAGAGGTACCGGGCCTGATACCAGGGCGCCGGTCCTCTTGGCTGTCTCTACAATTCTTCCTGCTGATTGGTCCAGTATCTTGTGATCGAAGGCTCTCAATCTAACCCTGATCCTCTGCCTTCGCACAACCATCACCCCACAATCTTCGTGACTACCCCTGATGCTACCGTACGTCCGCCTTCGCGGATAGCAAACCTAAGCCCTTCTTCCATTGCGATCGGGGCTATGAGTTCAACCTGAATCTTCACGTTGTCGCCAGGCATGACCATCTCGATGCCCTCAGGCAGGGTAATTGTGCCCGTTACGTCTGTGGTACGGAAGTAGAACTGCGGACGGTACCCAGAGAAGAATGCGCTGTGCCTGCCGCCCTCTTCCTTGGTCAGTACGTAAATCTCTGCCTCAAACTTGGTGTGGGGCTTGATGCTGCCCGGCTTCGCCAATACCTGGCCCCTCTGAACTTCGTTCCTGGAGATGCCCCTGAGCAAACAGCCTACGTTGTCACCTGCAACGCCCTTGTCAAGGATCTTCCTGAACATCTCAACGCCGGTAACTACCGTCTGCTTGGGCTCGTCAGTCAAACCTACTATCTCTACAGGATCCCCAACCTTGACCTCGCCGCGCTCGATCCTGCCGGTAGCAACCGTACCACGGCCGGTAATCGTAAATACGTCCTCAATAGACAGCAGGAACGGCTTGTCAACGTCACGCTCAGGCGTGGGAATGAACTCGTCGACAGCCTTCATGAGCTCCAAAATCCGGCCGCACCATTCGCACTCTTCCTTGCCGCATCCACATTCAAGTGCCTTAAGCGCCGAACCCCTTACGATAGGAGTGTCGTCTCCAGGAAACTCGTACTTGTCAAGGAGTTCACGGATCTCAAGTTCCGAAATCTCCAGAAGCTCTTCATCGTCTACCATGTCAACCTTGTTCAAGAAGACTACGATCGCAGGAACCCCTACCTGCCTCGCCAACAGAACGTGCTCCCTGGTCTGGGGCATGGTGCCGTCTGCAGCGGATACCACAAGAATTGCTCCGTCCATCTGGGCAGCTCCGGTAATCATGTTCTTGATGTAGTCAGCGTGCCCAGGGCAGTCTACGTGGGCATAATGCCTGTTCTCGGTCTCGTATTCCACGTGTGACGCTGCAATGGTTATGCCTCTCTGACGCTCTTCGGGAGCCTTGTCGATCCGGTCAAACGGCGTGAATTCCGCAAGACCCTTAGCCGCAAGTACCGCGGTAATAGCAGCGGTAGTCGTAGTCTTGCCATGGTCAATATGCCCAATTGTACCTACGTTCACGTGAGGCTTAGTTCTCTCAAATTTCTGCTTAGCCATTTGTCTAATCCTCCTTTGTTACACTCGCCCGTAATATTTGGCGATAATCTTGTCCGCCTCATTCTGCGGAACTACTTCGTAGTGTTGGAACTGCATGGTGTAAGTACCCCTGCCCTGAGATCTGGAACGAAGGTCTGTTGCATAACCGAACATGGTGGCGAGAGGTACCAAAGCCCGGATTTTCTCGTAGGTTCCTTCTGTTTCCATGCCGGTGATTTGGCCTCTCCTTGCGTTTAGGTCCGCCAATACCTCACCCAAAAACTCAGAGGGTACTGTCACTTCCACTTTCATAACAGGCTCCAAGATCGCAAGTTTTGCCTTGGACAAAGCGTCTTTTACGGCCATGGAACCCGCAATCTTGAAAGCAAGCTCCGACGAGTCTACCTCGTGATAGGAGCCGTCTTCGAGGATCGCCCTTACATCTACCAAGGGATACCCTATCAAGAAGCCGGATTCAAGCGCTTCCTTGATCCCCGCTTCAACCGCAGGCACAAATTCGCCCGGGATCACTCCGCCGGTGATGGCGTTTACAAACTCGAAACCTTCGCCTCTGCCCAAAGGTTCCAGCCTTATCTTGACGTGGCCATACTGGCCGCGCCCGCCGGTCTGCCTTACAAACCTGCCTTCCCCGGCAACAGGCTCAAGGATGCTTTCCTTGTAGGCAACTTGAGGTTTCCCTACAGTGGCTTTGACCCCGAATTCCCGGAGAAGCCTATCACAGATGATTTCCAGATGCAACTCACCCATGCCGGAGATGAGGGTCTGTCCTGTTTCCTCATCCGTGTTAAACGTAAATGTAGGATCCTCCTCAGCCAGCTTCCTAAGCGAATCTGACAGTTTGTCGAAATCGTCCCGGGTTTGAGGCTCTATGGCGACCGCAATCACAGGCGTCGGGAACGAAATCGGCTCAAGTACGATGGGATGCTGCTCATCGCACAGAGTATCGCCTGTGAATGTATGCTTCAGCGCTACAGTTGCAACGATGTCGCCTGTAGATACGATATCAACATCTTCCCGGTGGTTGGCGTGCATAAGGAGCAATCTCTGGATCCTTTCAGTCTTGCCCCGGCTGGCATTATACACATAGGATCTGTTGCGCAACTTACCTGAGTACACCCGGAAATAAGTAACCCTGCCGACATAAGGGTCGGTCATCACCTTGAAAGCCAGGGCACAGAAAGGTTCATCATCGCTAGGCTTTCTGACGACAATTTCACCGGTTCCGGGCACCTGGCCCTCAATGGGTGGCACATCCAAAGGCGAAGGAAGATAGTCGATTATACCGTCAAGAAGCGGTTGAACGCCCTTGTTTCTCAGGGATGTGCCGCAAAAACACGGAACTACTTTATTGGCCAAGGTAGCCTTCCTGATTGCTTTTGCAATGGACTCAACAGGGATTTCTTCTCCCTGAAGATATGCTTCCAGGATAGCGTCATCGAAATCGGCAGCAACAGTTATGACGTTCTCCCTATATTCCTCGTACAGCTCCAGCATATCTTCGGGAATAAGCGCTTCCTCCATCTCCAGGCCCAGTTCGTCTTTCCAGTACAATGCCTTACCCCTGAGCACGTCGACCACACCGCTAAAGGTATCCTCCACACCAATAGGCAAGTATAACGGAACTGGGTTGGCGCCCAGCTTGGTTTCTATCATCTTGATGGTCCTGTAGAAATCGGCACCCAGTGAGTCCATCTTGTTGACGTAGGCAATTCTCGGAATACTATAGCCGTCTGCCTGTCGCCAGACCGCCTCAGACTGGGGCTCGACACCGCCTTTGGCGCAGAATATAGCTACCGCGCCGTCAAGTACGCGGAGGCTTCGCTCTACCTCTGCCGTGAAGTCAACGTGTCCTGGCGTATCTATAATGTTGATTCTAAAATCTTTCCAATGGCAAGTCGTGGCAGCAGAAGTTATGGTGATCCCCCGCTCTTGCTCCTGTTGCATCCAGTCCATGGTAGCGGAACCCTCGTCGACCTCGCCTATGCGGTGAACCTTACCGGTATAAAACAGGATGCGCTCAGTGGTAGTGGTCTTCCCAGCGTCAATATGAGCCATAATTCCTATATTCCTAATCCTCTCAAGCGGAAACGTACGCGGCATCGAATTCCCCCCTTTCTCAAGTCTTGCCCCAGGTTGCCTACCACCTGTAATGGGCAAAAGCCCTGTTAGCTTCTGCCATCCTGTGCATTTCTTCTTTTCTTCTTATAGTGTTCCCGGTATTGTTGGCAGCATCAATAATTTCCCCTGCCAGCCTGTTCTCGAACCTCCGCTCAGAGCGGGCCCTGGCAAAGTCCACAATCCATCTTATGGCCAGCGACATACGCCGTGCCGGCCTCACCTCAACAGGAACCTGGTAGGTGGCGCCGCCGACCCTTCTGGCCCGGACCTCCAATACAGGCATGGCGTTTTGTATGGCCTGCTCGAGCACTTCCAGAGGGTCTTTCTTGGTCTTTTGCCTGATAATATCCATTGCGTCGTACACCAACCGCCTGGCCAGGGACTTCTTCCCATCGTACATAACTTTGTTGATAAGCCTTGTTACCAGCACAGAGTTATATACGGGGTCAGGCGTCCAGGTTCTCGCCGGAATCTTACCTCTTCTAGGCACAAAGTTCACCTCGCAATCTCATCTACTCACTGGGCTTCTTGGTCCCGTACAATGAACGCCCTTGCCTTCTGCCTTCTACGCCGGCTGCATCCAATGTACCCCTGACGATATGGTAACGTACTCCGGGCAAGTCCCTTACTCGTCCACCTCTGACCAATACTACCGAGTGCTCCTGAAGATTGTGGCCGATTCCCGGAATATACGCTGTCACTTCTATCCCGTTGGTTAAACGGACCCTGGCGATCTTACGCAACGCCGAGTTGGGCTTTTTTGGCGTAGTGGTCCTCACCACGGTACAAACTCCCCGCTTAAAAGGATTGCCTTGAAGTGCCGGGGACTTTGTCTTCCTGACTACTTTTTTCCTGCTTCTCCTGATAAGCTGGTTAATCGTCGGCACATTTCACCCTCCTTTCCATGATTTCAATATGGCGCAACACGAGGCGCCTACATTTATGCCGCAAAATTCTCCGAGTTCTTTCATGCTGGAAACCCAATTGACCTCGATGTCCAGCTGCTTCGCCCTGGCAAGCACATCTGATACCACATGGGTTTCGGCGTCTTCAGCCACCAACACTTGTGCCACAATACCCTTGTCGATGGCTTTCAGCACCGCCTTTGCGCCTGGAACCTTGTATTTCTTTGGTATTTGAGTGTACACCGGGCCTACCATGGTACAAGTCTCTCCAATACATTACAAAAAAGCGCACTTTATGAGTTTAGCACCAAGATTAATAGGTGTCAACGGCGGAGAAAATTCTGAGTAAATATGGAAGCCAAGCCGCCTGTGTGGATGTAGCAGGCACCTTCGTTCTGAGGGATGATTCCCCGCTGGATCAAATCAAGCAAGCCACCAAGACATTTACTGGTATACACATGCTCCGACAAGATCCCTTCGGTCCGGGCCAATTGGTACAGCGTATGCCTGGATAGCTGGGTTGGGATGGCATATCCCTCGCCCAGGTAATCATCGTATATGGTCATTACCTCTTCCGGTGGCGCTGCAGGCTCCAACCCCTCTACTTCCCTGATCAATTTCAAAGCACCACCGATAAGATCCTGCATCAGATGCTCAAGCACCGGTTTCGGGTACTCCACGCTTATCACATGGACGTGGAATGGGTGCCCCAGGAGGGCGGCCCCCAATACCAACCCCGCCGCAGTCCCTCCCATGGCGCCTACTATCGCCACATGCCTCACATCTAAGTTTTGGGACCTGATCTGACTTAAGAGCTCAAACGCACAAGCCACGTACCCAAGCGCCCCCAGAGGCGTAGATGACCCATTGTATATAATGTAGGGCTTTCTTCCCCTTGTTTCTAGTTCCCGGGCGAGTTTTTCCATCTCACAGGTCCTCTGCTCCTCGTCTACCTTGCCCACAAACACCGATCTAGCTCCGAAGATGCGATTTAGCAACATATTGCCTTCCGGCTTGTCCGGTTGATCGTCGTTGTGAACGAGCCAGCACTCTACTCCCACCTTGCAGCAAGCTGCAGCAGTGAGTGAACACAGGTTGGACTGCAATCCCCCTGCAGTAAGGATCACGTCGGCACCTTGCTCAAGCGCATCTCCCAGCAAGAACTCAAGGCTGCGGGTTTTATTGCCGCCTTGGCCCAGGCCCGTAAGATCATCCCGCTTTATGAAAAGGGCAGGGTGGTTTACCTGCCGGCCGATTCTGTCCATCCTTTGCAAAGGCGTAGGCCATATGCCTAAGTTCACTTTGGGGAACTTGTCGAGGTATCCACGGGGATTGTGTGTCACTTGAGCTTACCTCCCGGTTTAGGGTGAGGCATGGGAAACCTGTCTAAGCGGGAGCCGGAAACCCATGTCCGGCTCCCACAAGGATACTTACATCACATGGAGAAAACCCAAACCTGCATCTGGTCTGGAAGGGCTTCCTTATCTAAAGTTGCTTCATTGCCTTCGAACCTCGTCACATTCTCCATGCCTTGGACAAAGCCGTCAACCGGGGCTATGGGCCAAGACTCAACATACTTAGTCTTAAAGTGCATGGGCACAACTATGTCGGGCTTAAGCAACTCAACTATTTGCTTGGCTGTAGCGGCGTCTATCGTATAGTACCCGCCCACAGGAATGAGCAGTACATTGACCTTGCCGATTTCCTCCACTTGGGAATCTGTAAGTTTCTCTCCCAGATCTCCCAGGTGGGCCACGGAAATACCGTCTATGTCCATGACAAATATAGCGTTTTCTCCGCGGAGCTTGCCTTCTTGATCATCATGGTAAGAAGGCACGGTCCTGAATTTTGCTCCCTTTATCTCTGCCTCAAGCCGCCTGGCTTTCTTGGTTTGCTCGTCCAAACCCCTGAGCACTTGGGTATCTCCTTGAACCTTATCTACTGCATTGTGATCATGATGCTCATGGGACACAGTAACCACATCAGCTGCTTCATTTATGCCAGGATAGGGGACCTCTTCCCCAAAAGGATCCGTAAATATCTTAAGTTCCGGGGTTTCCATCACAAAGCACGCATGACCTAACCATCTTAACTTCAAGGTCCCACACCTCCCGATAGAAATCACTTACGCAGAATCGTCGCCGGCAACTTCCGCCTGGCCTTCCTCTTGGGCGGCAGGATATACTTCCAAAGCCTCATATGGCCGCATACCCGTTCCTGCAGGAATCAGCTTGCCGATAATCACGTTTTCCTTCAGTCCGATAAGCTCATCAATTTTGCCCTTAACCGCGGCATCAGTTAGCACCCTGGTTGTCTCCTGGAACGAAGCTGCAGACAAGAATGACTCGGTCGAAAGGGATGCTTTGGTAATACCCTGAATTATCGGCTTGCCCGTAGCGGGTTCGCCGCCCTCTTCGTAAGCCTTGGCGTTAGCTTCGTTGAACTCGTGGATATCTACGATCCCGCCAGGAAGCAGCGGGGTGTCCCCGGGATCTTCCACCTTCATCTTTCGCATCATCTGCCTGATGATTATCTCGATGTGCTTGTCATTGATATCGATACCCTGCAGGCGGTACACCCTTTGGACCTCGCTCAAGAGGTACTCTTCAACAGCCCGCACGCCTTTGATCCTCAACAGGTCGTGGGGGTTGACCGAACCTTCGGTGAGCACATCACCGGGCTCGACGGTCTGGCCGTCAGATACCTTGATCAGGGCACCGAAGGGTACTGCTATGATGTTCTGTTCGCCCTCAGGTGAAGTGATGACGATTTCCCGTTTCTTGTCGCCTTCCCTGATTTCAACTACCCCGCCGATTTCAGCTATTGCGGCCTGACGCTTGGGCTTCCTCGCCTCGAAGAGTTCCTCGACCCTGGGAAGCCCTTGGGTGATGTCCTCCCCGGCGATACCGCCCAAGTGGAACGTACGCAGGGTAAGCTGGGTACCCGGCTCACCGATGGATTGGGCAGCGATGGTGCCTACTGCTTCGCCTACTTCTACAACCTCCCCTGTAGCAAGGTTCCTGCCGTAGCACTTGACGCAAACCCCATGCTTGGTCTCGCACGTGAGCACCGACCTGACTTCTACTTCTTCTATGCCGGCCGCTATTATTGCATCGGCTTTTTTCTCGTCGATGAGCTCATCTGCCTGGCAAATGAGTTCGCCTGTCTCAGGGTGGACTATGTCGCTTACCGCAAACCGGCCTACGATCCTGTCGCGCAGGTCTTCGATGAGTTCTCCGTCGATATTTATGGCTTTAACCCTGATGCCGCAGCCGCAGCCGCACTCCTCTTCTCTGACTATTACATCCTGGGCCACGTCAACCAGCCTTCGCGTCAGGTAACCCGAGTCGGCTGTCCTCAAAGCAGTGTCAACAAGCCCCTTCCTCTGTCCATGGGTTGATATGAAGTATTCCAATACCGATAGCCCTTCCCGGAAGTTGGATCTTACCGGCTGCTCTACCATTCTGCCTGACGGGTCCACCATGATACCCCGCATGCCGCCTAGCTGGGAAATCTGCTGGATATTGCCCCTGGCTCCTGACTCAGCCATCATGTACACCGGATTCCATTTGCTGACCGACCTCTTGAGCGCCTCGGTAACTTCGTCAGTGACACTTCTCCAAATGTCGATTACTTTGTTGTACCTTTCTTCCTCAGTGAGAAAGCCCATGCGGTACTGTTCTTGTACTTGATTGACTCTCTTTTCGGCTTCTGCGATGATCTCGGCTTTCTCTTCAGGCATGGGGATGTCGTCCAGAGAAATGGTTGACCCTGCCTTGGTGGCGTAGTAAAAACCTAGGTCCTTGATTTTGTCCAGCATGTCAGCGGTGGCATCCATACCGTACTCGCGGATGCTCTCTGCCACAATTTCGCCCAAGAGTTTCCTGTCTACCACCTTGTTGACGAACCTCAGTTTCTCAAATAGCACGCTGTTAAAGATACAGCGTCCAGGTGTGGTGATGAGCCTGCGGGCCTTCCCGTTTTCGCCGTACTTCACCACCACCAGGTCATGCAACCCTACATGCCTGGTTTCATATGCCATTATTGCCTCATCGATTGACGCGTACTTCTTCGGGATTTCTGCCTCATTTAGGCTCTCAGGATCGTCATGTTCTGTAAGCGTAAGGTAGTACAGCCCAAGCACAATGTCCTTGGTGGGCGTAACCGCCGGAGTCCCGTCCTTGGGCAACAACAGGTTGTGCCTGGACGACATGAGTATCTTTGCTTCAGCCTGAGCTTCCGCCGAAAGGGGCACGTGCACAGGCATCTGGTCCCCGTCAAAGTCTGCGTTGTACGGAGGGCACACCAGAGGATGGATCTGGATGGCTCTACCTTCAACCAGCACAGGTTCAAACGCCTGGATACTCAGGCGGTGCAGTGTAGGTGCCCTGTTGAGAAGCACCGGATGGTCCTTGATCACTTCCTCAAGTGCGTCCCATACTTCAGGCCGGGCCCTTTCCACCAGGTGTCTGGCGCTTTTGATGTTATGGGCAAGCCCCTTTTCTACGAGCCTTTTCATCACAAACGGCTTAAACAGTTCAAGTGCCATTTCCTTGGGAAGCCCGCACTGGTGGAACTTGAGCTGAGGCCCAACCACGATAACCGAACGTCCAGAGTAGTCAACCCTCTTGCCCAGCAGGTTCTGCCTGAACCTCCCCTGCTTGCCCTTGAGCATATCCGACAAGGACTTAAGCGGCCTCTGGCCTGGCCCTGTGACAGGACGTCCCCGCCGGCCGTTGTCAATCAGGGCGTCTACTGCTTCCTGAAGCATCCGCTTTTCATTGCGGACAATGATATCAGGGGCGCCAAGGTCCAGCAGCCTCTTAAGCCTGTTGTTCCTGTTTATTACCCTGCGGTACAGGTCGTTTAGGTCAGAGGTGGCAAAACGGCCGCCGTCCAGCTGTACCATGGGCCGCAGGTCAGGCGGGATCACCGGAATTACCTCAAGGATCATCCATTCAGGCCTGTTGCCTGAGGTCCTGAAAGCCTCCACCACTTCCAGTCTCCGCATAGCCCGGATTTTCCTCTGGCCCCGGGCATTCTTAGCTTCTTCAACCAGCTGCTCAGCTTCTTTATCAAGGTCAATCTTTTGGAGGATCTCCTTGATGGCTTCGGCACCCATACCTGCCCTGAACCGGTTGCCGTATTTCTCTTTGGCTTCCCTGTATTCAGATTCAGTGAGCACTTGCTTATATGAAAGGCCGTCGCAATCGCCTGGATCGGTTACGATGTATGCTGCATAATACAGCACCCGTTCAAGTACCCTGGGCGACATGTCGAGCAGCAAGCCCATGCGCGAAGGCACGCCTTTGAAATACCAAATATGGGATACTGGCGTAGCCAGTTCGATGTGGCCCATGCGTTCCCGTCTGACCTTTGACTTGGTCACTTCCACGCCACACTTGTCGCAGACCAAGCCTTTAAAGCGGATTCGCTTGTACTTCCCGCAGTAGCATTCCCAGTCCTTGGTCGGGCCAAAAATCCTCTCGCAAAACAGTCCGTCCCTCTCAGGTTTCAGAGTCCTGTAGTTAAGGGTCTCGGGCTTCTTGACCTCGCCATGAGACCACTCCCTAATCCTTTCGGGTGATGCAAGAGAAATGCGTATTGCAGCAAAATCATTGACGTCCACTCTTTAACATCCCCTTTTGCTTTAACTTTCCGGTTCATCGTCATCTTCAAAGTCGTCTTCGAGGCTTTCCAGGTCCCTGATGGACCTTACCCTGCCCAATCGCTCAAGGTCATCCAAGGGGCCCAGGCGCTCCCGGCGTTTGGGTCGGGATTTCTTGCGTTTCTTTGGCGGTTCCTCTTCTTCCTCCATGAGGTCAGAGATGTCATCGGGAACTGAAACTTCCTTGAACAGCTGGTCAAAGGTCATCCTCTCATCATCCCCTATATCCTCCGGAATCGCCGTGTCCTCGTCATCGATGTCGACGTCAACATCAACATCAAGGCTGTCATCTTCGGTATGATCAGTGTCGCCGGTTTGCTCATCATCCTGCTCTTGACCCCAACCGTCGCCGGCAGCCACTTCTTCGTAGTCAGCAGCCTTGTCCTCATCGTCTTCCTCATCATCACCGGCTGCGTCCCTTTGAGCGCGGCGGGTACGCCTACGTGGTTCAGTCTCAATCATGAGGTCAAGTTCCCTGGCTTTTTCCTGCACTTCGTCGTCAATCTCCCCGATTTCGACTTCATTCCCGTATTTGTCAAGCACTTGCACATCCAGTGCAAGGCTCTGGAGTTCCTTAAGGAGCACCTTGAATGACTCGGGCACCCCTGGTTCAGGGATGTTCTGGCCCTTGACTATGGCTTCATAGGTCTTGACCCTACCGACAACATCGTCAGACTTAACGGTCAGCATTTCCTGCAAGGTGTATGCCGCGCCGTAAGCTTCAAGCGCCCATACTTCCATTTCGCCGAAACGCTGGCCACCCATCTGGGCCTTGCCACCCAAAGGCTGCTGGGTCACCAAGGAGTACGGGCCTGTAGACCGGGCATGGACTTTGTCGTCTACAAGGTGCAACAGTTTCAGCATGTACACATATCCCACAGTCACCGGGTTATCGAACAGTTCTCCCGTACGTCCGTCCCTCAGGTACACCTTGCCGTTTCTGGGGAGCCCCGCCTGTTCCAGTAAGTCCTTGACTTCATCTTCCTGGATGCCGTCAAACACCGGCGTGGCTATGTGAAGCCCCAGGAGTTTTGCCGCATATCCAAGGTGACACTCAAAGATCTGACCGAGGTTCATCCTGGACGGAACTCCCAGAGGTGTAAGCACTATCTGGACAGGAGTGCCATCGGGCAGGAATGGCATGTCTTCCTTGGGAAGTATCTTGGCTACTACGCCCTTGTTTCCGTGGCGCCCTGCCATTTTGTCGCCCTCGGATATCTTCCGTTTTTGTGCCACATATACCCTTACAAGTTCATTGACACCAGGAGGAAGCTCATCTCCGGCTTCCCTAGAAAACACTTTGACATCTACCACTATACCGCTTTCGCCGTGGGGCACCCTGAGAGAGTTGTCCCTGACTTCACGGGCTTTCTCTCCAAAGATGGCCCTGAGCAGCCGTTCCTCCGCGGTAAGCTCAGTCTCACCCTTAGGTGTTACTTTGCCCACGAGAATGTCACCTGAGCGCACTTCCGCACCGATCCTGATGATTCCCCGCTCGTCGAGATCCTTTAGCTGGGCTTCGCTCACGTTGGGAATGTCCTTGGTGATCTCCTCGGGGCCCAGTTTGGTATCCCTGGCATCGCACTCATATTCTTCTATGTGTATTGACGTGTAAACGTCTTCTTCTACGAGTTCCCGGGAGATAAGGATGGCGTCTTCGTAGTTGTACCCATGCCAGGGCATATATGCTACAAGCACGTTCCTTCCAAGCGCCAGCTCGCCCTTGTCGGTAGCCGGCCCGTCTGCCAGCACCTCGCCTTTTTCTACCAGTTGCCCTTTTGTCACAAAGGGGACCTGGTTGAAGCAAGTGCCCTGGTTGGAACGGGCAAATTTCTTCAATTTGTATACATCCCGCTGGCCTGACGGGGTTTCCACCACAATTTCGTTGGCGGTAACCCGGACCACCCGGCCGGGGTTCTTGGCAGTAACCAACACGCCTGAGTCCAGGGCCGCCCTGTACTCAAGCCCGGTACCTACCAAGGGGGCCTCGGTCTTGATAAGTGGCACTGCCTGGCGCTGCATGTTGGAACCCATAAGCGCCCGGCTGGCGTCATCGTGCTCCAAGAACGGGATGAGTGAAGTAGCAACTGAAAACACCTGTTTAGGTGATACGTCCATGTAGTCTACCTGTTCAGGAGACACTTCAAGCACTTCATGCCTGTACCTGGCCATGACACGGTCTTCCAAGAAGCGGCCTTCTTCGTCCAGGAGCGCGTTGGCCTGGGCAATTACGCACTCGTCCTCTTCATCCGCAGTAAGATACTCGATTTCGTTGGTAACCCGCTTTTCAGCCTTGTTGACCTTCCTGTACGGAGTTTCGATAAAGCCCAAGCGGTTGATCCGGGCGTAACATGCAAGCGAAGTAGTAAGCCCGATGTTAGGCCCTTCAGGTGTCTCAATGGGACACATCCTGCCGAAGTGGGAGTGGTGGACGTCGCGTACCTCAAATCCTGCCCTCTCACGGGTAAGCCCGCCTGGGCCAAGGGCTGAAAGCCGCCTCTTGGCAGTAAGTTCTGTAAGCGGGTTGGTCTGTTCCATGAATTGGGACAGCTGACTGGAGCCGAAAAACTCCCTTATGGCACCTACTACAGGCCTTACGTTGATGAGGGCCTGGGGAGTAATAATGTCGATATCCTGGATGGTCATGCGCTCCCTGACCACCCGCTCCATCCTGGCCAGCCCCACACGGAACTGGTTCTGCAGGAGTTCCCCTACACACCTGACCCGCCTGTTACCCAGGTGGTCGATGTCATCGATGGTACCTACTCCCTTAGTAAGCCCCAGGAAGTAGTTGACGGCAGCTATAATGTCGTCCCGGGTCAGGGTCCTGTGCTTAGACCAGGCTTCTTCATCGTGTTCGTCCATACCATTGCCTACTACCCTGACTACCTGGCCATCGAAGGTAGCTACGTCGATTTCGTTGATCCCTGCCGCACCGATTTTGTGCGCTAGTTCCCTGTCTATGTGCTCTCCTGCCTTGGCCAAGAGCTCTCCTGTTTCAGGATGGACCACGTCAAACACGGCAGTTGTGTTCACAATCCGCCGGCGTAAGGCGAATTTCTTATTGAGCCGGTAACGTCCGACGGTGGCTAGGTCGTAGCGTCTGGGTTCAAAAAACAGGTTCTCAAAAAGATTCCTGGCACTTTCGATGGTAGGAGGTTCTCCCGGCCTTAGCCTTCTGTAAATTTCAACGAGAGCTTCATCTCTGGACTTGGTGGTGTCTTTGTCCAAGGTATTCTTGAGTACCACGCTCTCGCCCATTTTCTCCAAAATTTGAGCATCTGTCTCTAATCCTACAGCCCTCAACATAATGGTAAGCGGCAGCTTCTTGGTACGGTCAATCCGCACCCAGGCAATGTCGTTGTTGTCAGTCTCCATCTCGAACCATGTGCCCCTGCTGGGTATGAGTGTAGCTGAATAACGCCGCTTACCGCTGGGATCAGTCTCATATGAATAATAAACACCTGGAGAACGAACAAGCTGGCTTACAATGACCCTTTCGGCACCGTTTATCACAAACGTGCCCGCTTCGGTCATGAGCGGGAAATCGCCCATGAAAACCTCTTGTTCTTTGACTTCGCCCGTAGTCTGATTGATGAGCCTTACCTTAACCTTCAAAGGAGCTGAATAGGTGACATCTCGTTCTTTGCATTCCTCTACTGTATGCTTGGGCTCGCCTAGACTGTAGTCAATGAACTCCAAGACCAAATTTTCAGTGAAATCCTTAATAGGTGAAATGTCTCTGAAAACCTCTCGTAGCCCTTCTTCAAGGAACCATTGGTAGGACTCCTTTTGAACTGCTATCAGGTTGGGAATGTCAAGGACTTCGCGAATGCGGCCGTAGCATTGCCGCTCACGCTTGCCTACCTTAATGGGATAGGCCATGCATTTCACTCCTTAGGGGGTAAATCTCCGCCTACAACCAGGAGATGGAACTCTTTAGCACTACTTAGACATTTTACCCAGAATTCCGTAAACTAATTCCTGGATGGCGGGCTGACATACAAATGCAATTAGTAATACTATCACGCCTGTCAACGGTTGTCAACAAACGCGATAGCACATATTTGTGCAGACCTACCCTCTAAGGTAAGCACGTGGTCTTTGGTTTTTGCAGGTTTAGTTGCTCAAGCACTTTATATATCGCTTGTTTATGCTCCGGCCCGGGCGGATACAGCGGCAACCTCAGGCCACCTACCTCAACCCCGGCCATTTCAAGGGCAGTTTTTACAGGCGCCGGGTTGGTTGTAATAAACAACACCTTGAACAGGTCGAAAAGCTTGTAGTGAACCTCCCGTGCCTCTTGTATTTTACCCTCTGCATAGAAGTTTATCATATTCTTGATATCAGGCGCCACAAGATGTGCTGCAACCGACACCACCCCTGAACCACCCAAGGCCAGTATAGGCAGGGTAAGGCTGTCGTCTCCTGAGTATACGTAGAAGTCCTCCCTGCAGTGCTTTAGGATGGCCGAAGTTTGATCAAGGATGCCTGATGCCTCTTTGATGGCCACTACATTTTCAAGTTCCGTAAGCCTTAGGACCGTATCAGGCAACATGTTCACCGCTGTCCTGGAAGGCACATTGTACAGCATCACCGGCAGGGACACCTCCTCTGCAATAGCGCGGAAGTGCCAGTACAACCCTTCCTGGCTGGGCTTGTTGTAATAAGGAGTAACGGCCAGAATGCCGTCTGCACCGGCTGCCTCTACCGCCCGGGCAAGCCTGACGCTGGCTGCAGTATCGTAAGAGCTGGCCCCCGCCCATACCATCACCGAAGGTTCCAGCGCCTGCCTTACTTCAGATACCAACCTTATCTTTTCTTCAACGGTCAAAGTAGGTGACTCACCTGTGGTCCCTGAGATGAGGATGCCGTCTGCCCCTTGAGACACCAGCTGCTTTGCAAGGCTTACCGCAGCCCGGTAATCTACCTCCAGCTCGTCATCAAACGGAGTTACCATGGCTACGATCAAGCTCCCGTAAGGTGACGGTTTCATAAGGCCTACACTCCCCCGTGTTTGTGTTTGTGATCAAAGACCGAAAGCGTCATGCAAGGCATTGACCGCTTTGTGGAGACATCCTTCTTCTATGAGACAGGATATGGTGATGTTTGAATCTGAACTCCCCAGGATCCTGATGTTCTCCCTTGCCAGCGCAGCAGCTACGTTGTTCATCACCCCTGCTCTGCCATGCATGCCGTGTCCGATTACAGTCACTTTGGCCCTGCCTGCCTGTATATCCAGGCTCACATCCAAGTCCGCAAGCCTCAACACAGCTTCCTCGGCAAGTGCTTCAGGCACGGCAAAGGATAACCTGTCCGGGAACACGTTTATCACATCAATTGACACATCAGCCAGACACTGCAAGATGCCGGTCACCTGTGCCATCTGGTCCTTAGGACATAGCCGGATCACCAGCTGGGCCAGCCCAGGCACGTAAGTTATCCCGGTAACAGGGTTGTCGTTCCGCAAGAACAGCCAAGGCGTCTCCCTGTCTTCCCCGCTCCCTATTATGGTCGCTTTGCTGTCAGGGGCAAGCGACCGGACCTTTATTGGTATCTGAGCCCTGCTTGCTATCTGGACCGCCCTGGGATGGATTACTTTGGCGCCTTCCATGGCCAAATGGATAACTTCGTCATAGGTTACAAACGGGATTGTCTTGGCGCTTCTTACCATTTTGGGATCGGCGGTCATAATTCCTTCTACGTCGGTGTATATTTCCACGCATCTGGCCAGAAGGGCGCTGCCTAATGCAGCTGCAGTGGTATCACTGCCCCCTCTCCCCAAGGTGGTGATATCCCCGGATTTGGCCATCCCCTGGAACCCTGCCACCACCACTACCTTACCTTCCTCCAGATGCCTCCTTGGGTGGCTTGGATCTACGGCAATGATGCCGGCATCGCCGAAGTTTGTGTCTGTGACGATGCCGGCCTGGCCTCCGCTTAAGGCCAAGGCAGGTATATCCCGTGTCTTAAGTTCTTGGACCATGAGCACCGCAGAGATGATTTCCCCGCAAGACAGGAGCAAATCCAACTCCCTGGGCGCTATCTCCTTGGAAATGCTCTTGGCTAGGGCGATAAGGGTGTCGGTAGCGTAAGGCTCCCCTCTGCGCCCCATGGCAGACACCACCGCAAGCACCCTGTACCCTTTATCTAAAGCTTCTTGGATCCGGTCGCAGGCAAGCTGGCGCTTTTCTCTGGTGTCGAGGCAGGTGCCCCCAAACTTCTGGACCAGGATCAAATCCCCGGCACTTTCCCTGCCTGTCGCCACAGGCGCCATCATGTTTTTTCTCCCCTCAAGAGCGCCTTTACGATGTTGCATGCGTTTGTGGCAGCACCCCGCCGTAAGTTGTCGGCCACCGCCCAATAAAGCACGCCCCTGTCTGAACTCAGGTCGCGCCTCAGCCTGCCTACGTAAACCGGGTCGGTGTCCTGACACTTAAGGGGTGTGGGATACACCTGGTTTGGCGGGTCATCCAACACCACCACCCCTGGGAATCGGTTGAGGCTTTCCCTGATTGTCTCCAGGCAAGGCGGCTTCTCGGTTTCAACCAGGCAAGCTTCTGAATGGCCTATGAATACAGGCACTCTCACGCAAGTACAAGAAATGGGAAGATCGGGCTCGCCTAGGATTTTCCGTGTTTCGTTTACCATTTTCATCTCTTCCCTTGTGTACCCGTTGGGCTGGAAAGCGTCTATTTGGGGTATAAGGTTAAAAGCTATAGGGTGTGGGAACACTGAGTCTTCCCCGTGGTTTGCTCTGCCTGTAGCGATGAAGTCAAACGAGCTTGTTTCAAGCTCGGAGATTGCTTTGTACCCGGCACCAGACACTGACTGATAGGTGGTTACGTGTACTCTGGACAACCCGAACTCCTGATATATGGGATAGAGGGTCATCACAAGCTGTATCGTGGAGCAATTGGGGCCTGCTATGAGGCCTTTATGGGCAAATATCTCATCACAGTTGACCTCAGGCACCACCAGGGGCACTCCAGGGTCCATCCTGAACGCCGATGATGTATCTATTATCACGGGGCCGCCTCTTATCTCCTGCACTAGTTCAACTGATGCCTCAGCAGGGGTACACAACAACACAATATCTGCATGCTTGAGCAGCCTCAAATCCGTGCGGGTAATCTGCAAGCTTTCCCCCCTGAACTCCACCTTCTTTCCGATGGATTCAGAGTACCCTGTGAGGTACAACTTCAGGTCTGGGATGGGATCCTCGCCGAGTACGCGTACAACCCGTCTGCCTACCAGCCCTCCGGCACCAACAACCACCAGTCTAACCATTTCGGCCTCCCCCTATAGAGCGCTGTACTTGATCCAGTATATGTGGGGTTAAGCCCTGTGGTTAGGCAAAAAGCGGACGCAGGACTCGGGGCAGTCCGGGAACACAAAATAAATGAAGGTACAGTGAATTGAAAGCGGGATGCAGGCATCCTTGGATTGCCCGCATCCCGCGCTTGGCTGGAGCCACGCCTGATATTACTTGAGTTCTACGGTAGCGCCTGCTTTCTCCAGTGCTTCCTTGGCCTTTTCGGCTTCTTCCTTGGATACCTTTTCCTTCACTGCCTTGGGTGCAGATTCAACAAGCTCTTTTGCCTCTCTCAAGCCAAGGCCGGTAAGTTCCCTTACAGCCTTGATAACTGCTACTCTGCTGGAACCTGCGCTTGTAAGCACCACGTCAAATTCGGTCTTTTCTTCTTCTTGAGGTGCAGCTTCCTGGGGTGCAGCCACTGCCACAGGAGCAGCTGCCACAGCCTGGGCTGAAACTCCGAATTCCTCTTCAAACGCTTTAACCAATTCAGCAAGTTCAAGCACGGTCATGCCTTTTACCAGTTCCAATACTTGTTCGATCTTAGACACTTGAATGAACCTCCTTGTAGGTTAGATTTCACCTTTTTCTTTTTTCTCCCTCAATCCGTCAAGCACCCTGACGAACCCTACCAAAGTGGCGTTGAGCACAGTGGCCAAACCGGTAATCGGAGCCTTCATGGCAACTGCTGTCTGGGTCAACAATGTCTCCCTGGACGGCAATGTAGCCAGGAAATTGATCCTGTCGAGGGTCATTTTCTGGCCATCCAGCACTCCACCCTTGATCTTGAACACAGGTGTTTCCAGGGCGAACTGGCGTAGCACTTTGGCGGGGGCAACAGGGTCGGTCATGCTCAAAGCCATGGAAGTAGGCCCTTTGAAAATGTCGTCCAAGCCTTCCCAGTTAAGTTCCTGGACGGCCCTGAGCGCCAGGGAGTTCTTGACCACCCGGTATGTTACGCCGTTCTCCCGGCACTGCCGGCGGAGCTTGGTGTCATCTGCAACTGAAACGCCCCTGAAGTCGGCGAAGATGACACTCTTGGCATTGGACAGCTCTTCTTTCAGCATGTCTTTGATCTTTGTCTTCTGCCGCCTCTGCCTTGATTCCAACCATATCCCTCCTTTGCCACTGGGTAATGAACCCAAAAAGGGCCCCGCACGAAGCGTAGGCCCTTGATATCTCAACAAAGCTACTAAGAGTATCTAAGAGTCTAAACCTCGGCGGGCAGCCTGCTAAGAGGCTATTATGTCTTCCGACACCTGCTGTCTACGGTTTACCTATTCAATTGTACGTTTTGCTAAGGGATTGGCCCCTCCTACTGCCTGGTAATCTTGCTCAGGTCAATGGGGATACCCGGCCCCATGGTTGAGCTCAAGGTAACGCTTCTTATATATTGTCCCCTGGCCCCTGGCGGCCTTGCCCTTACAATAGCATCCACGAAAGCGTAGAAGTTGTCCAAGAGTTTGTCGGTACCAAAAGATACTTTACCGATTACGCCATGGATAATACCGGCCCTATCGGTCCTAAAGTCCACTTTACCTTGCTTGATTTCCTTGATGGCCGACTTTACGTCCATGGTGACGGTTCCAGTCCTGGGGTTTGGCATGAGTCCCCGAGGTCCAAGAATACGGCCAAGCCTGCCAACCAGGCTCATCATATCTGGTGTAGCCACGGCTCTGTCAAACTCAAGCCAGCCGCCTTGGATTTTCTCAACCAAGTCTTCTGCGCCTACGAAGTCTGCCCCAGCCTCGCGGGCTTCGTTAGCCTTTTCGCCTCTGGCAAACACCAAAACACGTAGTTCTTTCCCTGTACCGTGGGGCAGGACGACAGAACCTCGCACCATCTGGTCGGCATGCCGGGGGTCGACACCCAACCTCATGGCTATATCTACTGTTTCGTCAAACTTGGCATAAGAAAGTTGGGGGATAAGATCCAATGCTTCCCGGGGTCCGTATAGTTTGCCTTCTTCTAGCCGTTTTACTGCTTCAGAATACTTCTTGCCTCGCTTAGGCATTTAGCTGTTACCTCCTTGTGGTGAGTGCGGACGCAATCCTCCCACAAAATTTAGCCGGTTTAACGTACCGGCAAACATCCGGCCTAGGCCGGCTATTCTACTTTGATCCCCATGCTCCTGGCGGTACCTTCAATCATGCGCATGGCGCTCTCGACTGAAGATGCGTTAAGGTCTTTCATCTTAAGTTCGGCGATTTCCCTGACCTGCTCCCTGGTAACTTTACCGACTATATTGCGGTTGGGCTCGCCTGAGGCAGTTTCCAAGCCTGCTGCCTTCTTGAGCAGCACCGCCGCAGGAGGGGTCTTAACAACAAAGCTAAAAGACCTGTCTTCATAAATCGTAACTACCACAGGTACGATGGTGCCAACTTGGTTGGATGTCCTGTCGTTAAACTGCTTTGTAAACAGCTGCAGGTTCACCTGGTGGGGCGCCAATGCAGGCCCGACAGGCGGGGCAGGAGTTGCCCTTCCCCCTTCAAGCTGCAGCTTTACTACTGCTCTCACTTTCTTAGCCATATTCTTTCCCTCACACTTCCTCTACCTGATTGAAATCCAGTTCCACCGGAGTTTCGCGGCCAAATATGGAAATCAGTATGCGGAGTTTGCCCCTATCGGCCATGACATCCTGGACCATGCCCATCATGCCCTGAAACGGGCCTGACTTGACCCTGACACTCTGTCCAGGTTTGAACTTCACTCTGACCCTGGGTGCTCCCTCGCCGCTAATCCGCATGAAAATCGTTTCAACCTCATGATCATCCAGGGGAATGGGTCTAGAACCAGGCCCCACAAAACCGGTTACTCCCGGGGTGTTTCGCACTACGTACCATGAATCATCTGACATGATCATGTTGACCATCACGTAGCCCGGGAATACCTTGCGCTTAACTACGCGCTTCTTACCGTCCTTGTATTCAATTTCCTCTTCCTCAGGCACGAGCACCTTGAATATCTTATCTGACATGTTCATGTTGTCAATACGTTTCTCCAGGTTAGTCTTCACCTGGTTCTCGTAACCTGAGTAGGTATGGACTACATACCACTGGCCCTTTTCTTCAGACATAGTCATGAAATAAGGACCCCCTCACATGCTTTGGTCCGGGTCCCAGTCTCTCCCCTATCTTTTGGTAAGGAATCTTACCACTAGAGTCAACAGGGCATCAGTACCCCATAAGATAACGCCTATTCCAAGCATGACAACTATCACTGCAATAGTGTAGACCCTGAGTTCACTGGCTGAAGGCCATATTACCTTCTTGAGCTCACCGCGGACTTCCGAGAAGAACTTGAGCACCCGCGAGAACCACTGCCGTAACCCTTGGAAAATCTTCATTGCTCTCACCTGATATAAAGATTTATGGCAGGCCCGGAGGGATTCGAACCCCCATCCTTCGGTTTTGGAGACCGCTGCTCTACCGTTGGAGCTACGGGCCTGCGGATCCGGCCCGGTTTTGCAACCGTGCCGATTGTTGACTCGACGTTAAGGCAAACTACCGTGTTTCTCTATGCACAGTATGGGTACGGCAAAACTTGCAGTACTTCCTGAGTTCAAGCCTTCCGGAATGGGCCCTTCTGTTCTTTGTAGTTGTGTAGTTGCGTCGTTTGCACTCTTGGCATGCAAGAGTGATGATCTCGGTTGTGCCTTTAGCCACTCAATCTCCCTCCCATCCCGGTACATTTGCCAAAGCCGAGTGTAACACACATGAGTTTGCTGTGTCAATCTTAGGCTGTATTTACCTGGGATTGACCTGCCAGGGGTATGCCGTTTACGACACGATCTTGGTAACTACCCCTGATGCTACCGTACGTCCGCCTTCGCGGATAGCAAACCTAAGCCCTTCTTCCATTGCGATCGGGGCTATGAGTTCAACCTGAATCTTCACGTTGTCGCCAGGCATGACCATCTCGATGCCCTCAGGCAGGGTAATTGTGCCCGTTACGTCTGTGGTACGGAAGTAGAACTGCGGACGGTACCCAGAGAAGAATGCGCTGTGCCTGCCGCCCTCTTCCTTGGTCAGTACGTAAATCTCTGCCTCAAACTTGGTGTGGGGCTTGATGCTGCCCGGCTTCGCCAATACCTGGCCCCTCTGAACTTCGTTCCTGGAGATGCCCCTGAGCAAACAGCCTACGTTGTCACCTGCAACGCCCTTGTCAAGGATCTTCCTGAACATCTCAACGCCGGTAACTACCGTCTGCTTGGGCTCGTCAGTCAAACCTACTATCTCTACAGGATCCCCAACCTTGACCTCGCCGCGCTCGATCCTGCCGGTAGCAACCGTACCACGGCCGGTAATCGTAAATACGTCCTCAATAGACAGCAGGAACGGCTTGTCAACGTCACGCTCAGGCGTGGGAATGAACTCGTCGACAGCCTTCATGAGCTCCAAAATCCGGCCGCACCATTCGCACTCTTCCTTGCCGCATCCACATTCAAGTGCCTTAAGCGCCGAACCCCTTACGATAGGAGTGTCGTCTCCAGGAAACTCGTACTTGTCAAGGAGTTCACGGATCTCAAGTTCCGAAATCTCCAGAAGCTCTTCATCGTCTACCATGTCAACCTTGTTCAAGAAGACTACGATCGCAGGAACCCCTACCTGCCTCGCCAACAGAACGTGCTCCCTGGTCTGGGGCATGGTGCCGTCTGCAGCGGATACCACAAGAATTGCTCCGTCCATCTGGGCAGCTCCGGTAATCATGTTCTTGATGTAGTCAGCGTGCCCAGGGCAGTCTACGTGGGCATAATGCCTGTTCTCGGTCTCGTATTCCACGTGTGACGCTGCAATGGTTATGCCTCTCTGACGCTCTTCGGGAGCCTTGTCGATCCGGTCAAACGGCGTGAATTCCGCAAGACCCTTAGCCGCAAGTACCGCGGTAATAGCAGCGGTAGTCGTAGTCTTGCCATGGTCAATATGCCCAATTGTACCTACGTTCACGTGAGGCTTAGTTCTCTCAAATTTCTGCTTGGCCACAACAAAATCCCCTTTCCTTGCATTATGGCCCACCTTCGGTGACATTCCGGTGACTTTCTATGGATTTTTTATCAGTATTTACGTCTTTATGCAAGTTGATCTTCACGCAAGCGGACTACCCCTCTTGCGCTGCGTGAAGCTGCCTTAGAGCAAAAAAAATGGCCTAGAAACGTTAAAATGGAGCTCACAACCGGAATCGAACCGGTGACCTCATCCTTACCAAGGATGCGCTCTACCGACTGAGCTATGTGAGCACCATTACGTTTGCAAATGACAGTATTGTATTAAAAGGAAAATTGGTTGCGGGGGTAGGATTCGAACCTACGACCTCCGGGTTATGAGCCCGACGAGCTACCTGACTGCTCCACCCCGCGACGTTACTGGATGGTGGAGAGGGCCGGATTCGAACCAGCGAAGGCTTATGCCAGCAGATTTACAGTCTGCCCCCTTTGGCCGCTTGGGTACCTCTCCACGCAGTGTTTATATTACCAAGTTTTCAACAGTTGTGCAACCTCTGCAGCATGTCCTGGTTGCTACGTGGGAAATGCCGCCTGCTGGCGGCAGCAATTCTGATTATACACTGCTACGGGCATTATTTCAACTCCAACTTCCGGCCCCCGGTTAGTCTACCCGCCAATCCAATTTCTTGGTGCCAAGATACAGAAAGCAGATAGTAAACCCCAGCAATATCCCGATGAGTCTGAGCATTTCCGGCACGGGCATGCCTGTCAAGCTACCCCTTAAAGCCGCAGCCGCATAGCTCGTAGGCAGCAATCTGGATGTAGCTTTGAGGAAGCCCGGTAAGTTCTCGTAGGGAATCAAGACCGGCGACAGAAATACTACTACCAGCATCATGGCCGAGTTAAACATGTTTGCCTGATGGATCCCCCGGGCAAACACCCCTGCCAAAACCCCCAGCCCCGTCATGGACAGCGAACACACCACCATAACAGGCAGGACCATGGGGGTCCACTCTAGCTGGAATCCAAACCACCATGCACCCATCCCAATGGAAAACAGCATGGCAGGTATGATGAAAAGCCCTGACACCGTGGCAAAGGCCAGAGTTATCTGCAACTTGGATACAGGCAGCGCAGCAAAATAGTCTAGGTCGTTTCGTTGCCTCGCCCAAGCCAGGTCATTGCAGATTGACTGCATAGGCCCCATGACCAGTGACATCACTGCATTGCCGGTGGCAACATATAACCCTGATGCGGAGTCCTCGGCACTTCCGTTCAGTTTCATAAAAGTCATGATGGCAAGGGGGAACAGCATCCCTACTATCACACCAAAGTACCATTCGTTGCGGATATTTGCCCACCTTATGAACAGGAGATTCTTGTATGCCGTCCACCAATGCCTTATCTTGTCCCGCATGCTTGAAGGAATTGATGGCTGCAGGTTTTCCACCCGCTCGCCACAGAAGTCCTCATATTTCGGTTTCAAGTTTCTCAACCCCTCCCAGCCGAAGGTACACATCTTCCAAAGTAGGGGTAACGATTTTCACGTCCTCAAGATAGGTAATACCAAGAGCTGACATCACCCAGTCCACCACCTGCTGGATGCTATCACGGGGGGCCAACAGGATAACTTCTCTCCCGGACAACCACTTGGCCTCTATACCTTGAGGCGGTTCAAGCAGGGCTGGGTGTAGGTGACGGTCGGTTTCAGCTTGGAGCCGCACTTCTATACGTACTCTTTGGTCGATCCTGGACTTTAGCGCACCCACCGTCCCTATGGCCTGTATTTCACCTCCGCTCATGATGCCCACCCGCTGTAGCACTTTTTCCGCTTCCAGCACATTGTGGGTTACCAGGATGATAGTCGTGTTATGCGTTTGGTTAATCTCCTTCAACTTGTCCCAGACCTGTTTCCTGTACGAAGGATCCAGATCGTTGGTAGGCTCATCTAGAATCATGATTGGCCGGTTAGCCATAAGCCCCATGCACAAGGCTATCAACCGCTGCTCTCCGCCGGACATCTGCCCAATCCGCCGCTTGCCCAGATAACCTAATCTAAATTCGTCTATGAGGTCTGCTGCCTGATGGAAAGCCTCTTGGCGATCCATCCCCCTCATAGTGCCGGTAACACAGAGGGCTTCATGAGCCGTAAGGTCAGCCACCGCCCCGAGCCGCTGCGGAATGTAGCTCACATACCAGGGAATCCGGTGTATCGCATTTCCGGTGAGCACCTCACCGAACAAGCTGATTTGGCCGGAACTGGGCCTTAGGAGCCCTGCCAACTGACGTACCAGGGTGGTCTTGCCTGCCCCGTTAGGCCCTAAAAGGCCAAAGATCTCCCCGCACCTGATTGAAAAATTTAAGTTGTTATTGGCCACTATGTTGCCTTTGTACACCTTGGTAAGCCCGCAAACCTCATAAGCGTACATGATATCCCCCCTCGGCTAGCCCCGGAGCAGATGTTGGATCCTGCCTGCCAGGGCAATATCTCCCTTTATCTTGATCCGTCCAGGGGTGTACAGGGCAGGCAGAGGCAACAGTCCCAGGGCCATCGCGCGGAAATCATCTGAACTCATCTCCAGTACAAGTTGGGGAGAATCGGCCGGGCCTGCTTCTAGCTTGATCTGGCCTGCCCTGAGGTCTATGTGGAAGACCCCGCCGCCTTCACCCAGTATCCTGAATTCAAACAACCCACCTATCTCCCTGGCAAGCATGGGGTTGGCATTTAAGCGCTGTTCGATCTGCCTGAAGATCAGGCTGACGCTAGGTGCCCCGTCAGGCAATTTCACCAGCCCGCCTGGATCTCCCGGCTTCCACTCTAAAATCCGCTGTAACATTGCTAATTTTTCGAGAGGCAGTTCCAACCCGGATCTACTGCCAAATTCTTGGGCATATATCATGGCCGTGATGTCATGGTAGATCCATTGGGCTACTATAAAAGATACAATGGGGCTCCTGCTGAGCAGTCCCACCGTCCGCTCAGGACCGGATATCTGGACGATGAAGCATTCGTTGACATCCCCCACAACCAAGAGCCATCGGCCTATGACCGCGACCTGAAGATACTGAAGGGGCGTAACTGAGTGGTGAAACACCCTGTGTACAGGAAGCTCTACCTCTCCATAAGATAGCACGTACACATCTACGCCCTTATCCTGGGCAACCTTCAGGTCCGGCCCCAAGGTGATGAGATCCTCGGGCCAGGCTGACACAAGCAACTTGGACCTTGCCTCCGTGCACATCCGCCTGACCTTTGAAAATACCTGATCCTTTTGTCTGAAAACCAAGAATTGCGGCTCCGGGCTATCTGATGCAATGCGGTCAAGCGCGCCGTGCAATGCATCCGCTGTCTTGCTTAGCCGCTCCTTAAGCTGAGACAGCATGATACCGTGAGGCTGGGGGTAATAGAGCTGTCTTCCGTCCACCGTCTGGGAATACACTATGCCCTTTTCCTGCAAACCTTCCAGTACTTCATATACCCTCGCCCTTGGCACCTTGGAATGGCCACCGGTCTCATACCCGGTACTCCCCGGGAACCTGACCAGCGCGCAATACACTTTGGCTTCATACTCGGTAAACCCCAGTGCTTGAAGCATGGATACGGCATCCAAAGGACGTCCCCCCTGAGTCATATACAAGTTACGGCATCAACAAATAGTATAGTATCTACTTCAGTAGTGATTGACTACTTCTATCGTTAATATATTGTGCCTCTCATTTGTTGTCAAGCAAATATTCCCAGGGGCTTGCTGTAATTTACGAGATTAGGTCAAAGTGCCTAAAACGACAGAAGGCCGCCATAGGCAGCCTCTCCAAACAGTCATCTGAGGGTCTCTGTAAGTTCACAAGTATCATGTCCTCGGGCCAGGCAATACACCCGGCCCTTATCATCAGTACGTACTTGGGGCGTACTTGGGGAAGATTTGGCCAAATAAACAAAAGGGTGGAGCCAGCGGCCGGACTCGAACCGGCGACCTACTGATTACAAGTCAGTTGCTCTTCCAACTGAGCTACGCTGGCACCACACAGATAAGCAAGTACATATTACCTGCTGAAGGGGGCAATGTCAATATGAAAGCCACATCTATGTGTCATCGTGGGATTTGGTGCTACTGCTGTCTTAAAGCCGCATATTCTCCGTGATTTTCTGCCTCTTTGGACTGAAGATAGCGTTCGAGTTTCCGTTTTACTCTCTGAAGGGCATTATCCACGGATTTCACGTGTCTTTGCAGTTCATGAGCAATCTCGAGATAAGACTTGCCATCTAGATAGGAGTTGAGCACTTGCCATTCAAGGTCACTCAGGATCTCGGTGATTTTCTCCTCCATGTTGCCCATCTCTTCAGAGCTAATCACTACTTCCTCAGGATCGAGTACATGATTGCCTGGCATTATGTCGAGCAGAGTCCTGTCCGAATCTTCGTCGTAAATAGGCCTGTTTAGAGAGACATAAGAGTTGAGCGGAATGTGCTTCTGCCGTGTAGCAGTCTTGATGGCGGTGATGATCTGCCTGGTTATGCACAGTTCAGCAAAGGCTTTGAAGGAAGCCAGCCGGTCAGCCCTAAAGTCCCTTATTGCTTTATAAAGTCCTATCATCCCCTCTTGGATGATGTCCTCGCGATCCGCTCCTACGAGGAAATAGGCTCTGGCCTTAGCCCTTACGAAGCTCTTGTACTTGTGTATCAGGTATTCTTGTGCGTCTGTAGAACCTGCCCTGGCGATGTCGACAATTTCTTCATCTTCCATTTGGTCAAATACTGTATATAGATCATTCTGAGGGTCAATAGGCAAACAGCACCCCTCCCCCGGTTTTTGCCGATATCTGTCAGCCTCTCCCCATTGGACTTGTGGTGCCTGGACAAACCTATTATACGTGCCTTGTTCACAAAAAATCAACACATGGCAATTTTAGGGATGATCACCCATGAAGCTTTCTCTGCCTTTGCACCTCATAGAGGGCCATACCACATGCAACTGAGGCGTTTAGACTATCGATCTTGCCAAACATAGGGATCTTGGCCAGGTAGTCACACCGTTCCCGCACAAGCCGGGAAAGCCCTTTGCCCTCACTGCCCACCACCAAAGCTAAAGGAACGGTAAGATCCATCTCCCACAAGCTTGTATCCGCCCCGCCGTCTAAGCCGCACACCCATATGCCGTTCTTTTTGCACCACTGGATGAAATGGTGGATATTGGGCACCTCACTTATAGGTTGATGAAACATGGCCCCGGCCGACGCTTTAAAAGCGCCTTCACCGAAAGGAGCGGTCCTCCTCCTGGGCACAACCAACCCATGAACACCCATGGCATGAGATGTCCTGCAGATCGAACCCAGGTTTTGAGGATCCTGTATGCCGTCAAGTGCGACAAACAAGGGAACCTCATCCAGCGGAACACCGGCCAGAAGTTGTTCAAGTGGTTTGAACTTGACTTCGCCGACGGTGGCAGCGATCCCCTGGGAAGCTTTGGGAAACCTTGAGTCGAAATCCCTAGGGTCCATGGTTGATATCTTAATGCCGCGGCTGCGGGCTTTTTTCAAGACAGAGTCTGCGTGGCCTTGGTCATCCCGGCCGCGGACTAGGATCACCTTGACCGGCCAGCCGCTTTCAAGGGCTTCGTTTACCGGCTGTTTCCCGTAGATGTGGATTGTTTTTCCCGAATGCGCCATATGGGTCCATACACCTACTTTGCGTAAGTAGCTTGTTGAAATATGATGCCCGTGTCAGGTTTGCTTCTTGCGCTCCTTGTAAGCTCGCTTCAGTTCCTCAATGGTAGGTGCCCTGCCGCACGACATTTTGCCTTCAGGACAGTAACCTAAGTCTTCGCACGACGGGCCTGCGTTGTAAAAGATGTTGGGCGCTATCTTCTTGTACTCTTCAAGCAGCATATTGAACATCTGCCGGATCTCCCACTGTGCCCTCTGGCAGCACCTTAGGTTGAACATGTGCCTGAGTTGCCGTGCGTTTGTGGTAATCACAAACCTGGTCTCTGTGGCGTTGGTCAGCGCAAATCTTACATCCTCTGCAGGAATCCCCAAGGACAGGCCTTGCCTCTGCATATCCAGCACCTCTTCCTGCAGTTTCACATACCGCTGCAGGAACTCAGGGTGTTTCCTAAAGCTGGGTGGAGTGACGTACCTGAAGTTGTCTTCCTTCACGTACCGCTGGGACTGCTGCAGCTGAGACACGTCGGCGGACGCCTGAACCGGTTCGTTAAAGTACATCACTCCCGGCTCCTTAAATACCTTCATGAGGCGGTGCCTGTCATTCTGCTGGCTGGATATCCTGGAATACCCTTCAACTGCAAAAGTGGTGTACCAGTGTTCCAAGACTCCAAGGTGCCCTGACTTGATAAGCCCCCTTATGAACCGCCCGACCTCTTCTTTAGAGGGCTTGTCCCCTGTTAAGACAGATTCCAGCTGATCAGTGTCCATGGGTGAATAACAGAGCCGGGCCAACAAAATGAGCCTTTCGGTATCGATGTCTGTCCCCATAAACGGATAATACAATACTTTGACTTTTAGCTTAGCTTGAGAACTGCTTTCAGGCCGATGGTCCATGTCTATCTCCCCCAAACACTTAATGCAATAGCCTCATGCCGGCCTTGCTAGGCCGGCGGTCCTGTCACATCCGAACCTTGGTGCCTGACGGTGTATCCTCAAGCACTATTCCCAGGTCAGCCAGTTTGTTTCTGATGTAATCGGCAGTTGCGTAATCCTTGTTTTTTCGGGCAGTATTCCTTACTTCCACCAAAATGTCAATCAGACCCTTGCTTATGTCTTGCCCTTGTGACGCCGGTGAAATCTCTGACTGAGGTACCAAACCAAGAATCCCGAGGCATTCAACCAGCAGTCCGTAAGCTTCGGCAACCACTTGTCTGGCCTCGGGGCCGGCAGGGGTCTCTCCCCTGGGCACTACATGGGCATTGATTGCGGTTATCAGGTCAAATACAGCGGCTAAAGCCCCAGGAGTGGCAAAATCGTTGTCCATTGACCCGAAAAACGCTTCCCTGCACTGCCTGATGGCTTCATCCAATTTGGCCGCGTCCCGCAAGCCTTGGGCCGACGGGTTGGCCAAGAACTCCAGCACGTTCCGGTAACCGGTGCGAATCCGCTCCCAACCCTTTTCTGCCGACCTGAGGAGCTCCTCGGAAAAATCCAGAGCTTTCCGCCTGTGGGCAGACAGCAGGTACAACCTTACAGCCATCGGGTCATGGTTGTTCACGATCTCGTGGAGGTAGATCACGTTGCCCAGGGATTTGGACATCTTCTCCCCTTCCAGGTTGAGGAGTTCGGTATGAACCCAGTATTTCACATAGGGCTCGACACCTGATATCGCCTCTGCCTGGGCTACCTCGTTTTCATGATGGGGGAAAACCAGCTCGGTGCCGCCCCCGTGCATATCGATCTGGGGCCCGAGGTGTTTGTGGACCATGACCGAGCATTCAATGTGCCAACCAGGACGCCCTTTCCCCCAGGGGCTGGGCCATCCCGGTTCATCGGGAGCGGAGGCTTTCCACAGAGCCCAATCCAAAGGTGATTCTTTGAGCTCTGAAACCTCAACCCTTGCTCCGGGCATGAGGTCTTCGATGTGCTTGCCTGAAAGCTTGCCGTATCCAGGGAACTTCTCGGCTCTAAAATACACGTCACCTGATGATTCATAAGCAAAACCTTTGTCGATAAGCGTTTGGACGGCTTCTATAACCTCAGGGATCACTTCGCTTGCCCTGGGGTACACATCGGCCCTTTGAACACCCAGCTTATCCATGCAGTCCATATACTCTTGAATGTATTTTTCAGCTATCTCAGGGACCGGGATACCAGTCTGCTTGCTCCTGTTGATGAGCTTGTCATCTATGTCGGTAAAGTTGGTAATAAGTTTAACCTTGTATCCTTTGTGGAGCAAGTAACGCCTTACCACATCCCAAAATACCGCAGGCCTGGCGTGGCCTATATGACTATGGTCGTAGGGCGTTATCCCGCACACATATATGCTGACTTTCCCCTCTTGGACCGGGACAAACTCCTCATACTGCCGAGAAAGGGTATTGTACACCATGAGCGCCATCCTAAACCCTGCCCTTCCTTATTAGAGTTGCAACGCAAAAAGCAGCTATTCCCTCGCTCCGGCCAAGACTCCCCAGCTTTTCAGGGGAGGTGGCTTTTATGGAAACCCTGTCAACAGGAATTGTTAACGCTTGTGAGATATTATGCCTCATATCTTCTATGTATGGGGATAGCCTGGGCTCCTGAGCTACCAAGGTGCAATCCAGGTGAAAGATTTCTGAAACCTTTCCCGCTTCCGACCAAATATTCTTCAGGAGATCCAGACTCCTTGCATCTTTAAATCTGGGATCACCAGGGGGAAACCACTTGCCTATGTCGCCCAGGCTTAAGGCTCCCAGCACTGCATCTGAAACTGCGTGGCACAACACGTCAGCATCTGAGTGGCCCAACAGCCCTTTCGGCGAAGGGATCTCTACTCCCCCCAACACACATCTCCGCCCGGACACCAGCGGATGCACATCAAACCCCAAACCGGTCACAGGGATGGCAACCTCATACTGCCGCCTCAACCGGCTTAGCCCGCTTGGACGCCTGTACCTGAACCCTCCAGGTATCCTCCTTCCCGCCGTCTCAGGCCGCCCGGTTTTCTCAGCGTGTTCACCATGTCCCTCAAGCACCATAGACAACACTGCAAGGTCTTCAGGGAAGGTCACTTTGAGGTTGAGGCGCTCACCCCGGACGACAGCAACTTTGTGCCCATACCGTTCCACCAGCTGGCCGTCGTCGGTGCCAAGGAATCCATCCCTTCTGGCCATCTCATGGCACTGTCTCAACAAGCCTAACCTAAAAACCTGGGGGGTCTGTATCATCACAACGCCATCCCGGGACAAGGTACTGTGCACAAACCACAAATCCTCACGGTGGGACGGAATCACTGCCTTGACCGTATCTGTGATGCTTATCCCGCATACAGCAGCTAAGTGCTCCCTCGCGGCTTCGTACACGCGCAACGCCAGGTCTCTGGAAAAAAGCGGCCGTGCTGCATCGTGAACCATAACCCAGGATACATGGGGCGGGATCTTCTCAAGGGCTAAACCCACTGATTCTTGGCGCGTCTGGCCTCCGGTGATTGTAACCAGAGGCTTATCATGCTTTGACTCCAAATTCCGGACCATCCGCTGCACTAGCCCGAAGTTCTCATAGCCATGAGGAAGCGCTATCACCGCCCCGTCCACTTCGGGCATGGACATAACCTTATCTAAAGTCCATTCCAGTATGGGTTTTCCGGCAAGTTCCACAAATTGTTTCGGTACCCTGCCCCCGGCCCGGATACCCTGCCCGGCTGCCGGAATCACCGCCCACAGACTCTCAGACATCTTCATCGTCCCGGCCTGTCGCTTTGGGTTTAGCAAATATCATCCGCCCGGCAGGCGTAGTATGGCAATTGGTGACCATTACAGTTATATCTTCGCCAACGTATTTCTTGGCTTGCTCCACTACCACCATTGTCCCGTCGTCTAAATAGCCTACACCTTGTCCAGGTTCTTTGCCTTCTTTGATTATGTGAATTACCAGTTCCTCGCCGGCAGATACGATGGGCTTTAATGCATTGGCCAACTGATTGATGTTAAGTACCCCTACTTCCTGAAATTCAGCAATCTTAGCCAGGTTGTAGTCGGTTGTGATGATCTTGGCCCCTGTAGCCTTGGCCATTTTGAGCAAACGGAGGTCTACGTCAAGATCTGCGTCTTCCTCCCAATCCTGCATCACTACCTCAACGTGGGCTTCTTTTTGCATGTCATTTAGAATGTTAAGCCCCCGCCTTCCCTTGTTCCGCTTCAGGTTGTCCGACGAATCGGCAATCCGCCTTAGTTCATCCAGAACAAAATTAGGCACGATAAGCGGCCCTTCGACAAAACCCGTTCTACAAATATCGGAAATCCGTCCATCGATGATGGAACTGGTATCCAGGATCTTGCCGGTAGAAAACCCTCCTTCGGATGCAGGGTTCCCCTTCCTTGCCGCTGACAAGGTCTTGGCCATATCCCGGAACGAACGGGGGGTTATGGCCAATATGTCTTCCTTCTTGCTTCGTGCCACCACAATGCCGATGTAACCCAAAAGCACCATTGCGATGGAAGGCAAGACGCTGCCAACAATAGGTATCCTGGATAAAGATGGGGTAATTAAATTAGATATTATGAGGCCAACTATGAGTCCGCCCACCCCTACCAGGATGTCTTGCAGCGACATCTTCACCATGCGGTTCTCCAGCCACTTGATACCTTTTCTCACCAGGACTGCCGCAGGCGGCCCTACAAAATAAAAGATGGCCGCAATAATCCCCGCAAACACCAGAAGTATCCCGGCAGACTCAAGGATGCTAAGTTCGCGGTTGAAGAACACGGCAATGGGGATGAGCAAATAAAACCCGGCGATTCCGCCTATGATTGCCCCTAAAAGGGCAAAATACCGGCCTGCTTTTTCCAAACCGCCACACCTCCTTCTACAGTACTCGCAGCTGATTTTATTATATGTCAAACAGCATACGTAAACCAAGTTAACTGCGGATTTCCGGCAAAAAGTGCATGCAGGTGAGCTCCTTTACAATGCCTCAATAATTTGGCCGGGGGCGGGCCAAGCACCTCGGTTGACCAAACCCCCAGTTAATGGTATGATTTTACCGTAAGGTGTATTGGGAGGTATAATACATGTTTAGAGTTGGAGACCGAGTGGTTTATCCCATGCACGGTGCGGGTACCATAGAAGGCATTGAACAAAAGGAGATCCTCGGTAAGACTCACAAGTACTACGTACTGCAACTTCCCATCAGCGACATGAAGGTCATGATCCCAGTTGACAACACGGAAGAGATCGGGCTCAGAGATGTAATAGAACCCTCAGAAGTGCCTAAAGTTCTGGAAGTCCTGAAGCAGGATTCTACGCCTATGTCAAATAACTGGAACAGACGTTACCGCACCAACCTGGAAAAGATCAAGAGCGGTGATATATACGAGGTAGCGAGCGTAGTAAGAAATCTTTCTGCCAGAAACAAAGAAAAAGGATTGTCCACAGGCGAACGCAAGATGCTGGAAAGCGCCAAAGAAATCCTTCTTTCAGAACTTATCCTCGCCAGCGACTGGGACAGGGAAGAAGCCATCAGCATAATCGAAGAGATCCTCGCTTGAAATGCCTTTTCTTGACTCTTTACCCTGGCTAAAGTAAAATTGTTTTGCATGCTTATTGGGTAGGTGGGCGTGTGGCTCAGTGGGAGAGCGTTCGGTTCGCATCCGAAAGGCCGCGGGTTCGAATCCCGCCACGTCCACCAAGGCACTCCTTTTAGACCTTTTAAGAGGTGAGAATTGTGAATGACCCGCTCTGCGATAGGTTCCAAGAAGCTGTCAATGAATACCTAATCCGGCACAAGAGCATCCTGGACGTCCTGAGCAAACTGGGCGAGTCTAGCAGCCGGGTTAACCGGGCGGTAGCAAAAGCGGTCACCTCATGCGGTTGCATACGGATAGACGCGACCAAACAGAGTATTCCTCCTGACATCGCCTCATTGGCATCGGTCAGAGACTACATGAAAAACCACGTAGAAGGAAACCTTTGCGAATATTGCACTGAGATCCTCGAGGATGAAATCGGAAGGACCTTGTTTTACTTAGCGGCTTTATGTAATGTGCTTGGCCTCAACCTTAGCGACATCATGGAAAAAGAGAAAGAACGGGTAACCTGCCTAGGCATTTTTAACTTCTCATGAACCTTCTATCAGGACTTAGTCCTGACAAGGGCGTTTCGCACTCCGTCTTCAACAGTCGAGACGCCTATTATCTCAGGAGAAGCTTTATCTGCTGCAAATCCGTGTGGTACAAGCACCCTGCTGAACCCTAGGCGTAAAGCTTCTTTTACCCTGTCTTCCATCCTGGGAACCATCCTCACTTCTCCCGAAAGCCCTATCTCCCCAAAACAGGCTAGGTCGTGGCGTACCGGGATATCGTAGTAGCTGGAAACCATGGCAATCCCACACGCAAGATCTATCCCCGGCTCGCTTATCTTTACACCGCCGGCAACTTTCACGAAGATATCTGACCTGTCGAGCCCCTGGACCATGTACTTGGACATCACCGCGGCAACAAGCAGGAGCTTCTGCTGGTCGATTTCTCCTACGATGCGCCTGGATGCGCCATACTGACTGGGAGTTACCAGTGACTGGACTTCTACGAGGATGGGCTTGTTGCCCTGGACGCACGCCGCCACGCAACATCCTGAACGATTTTCCAGCCGCTCAGAAAGGAAGAACTCAGACGGGTTCTGGATCTCCCTGAGCCCCGTGTCCCCCATACCGAACACAGCCACCTCATCAGTGGCTCCGAAACGGTTTTTCCTGGCCCTTATGATACGGTAAAGGTGGCCCAGATCCCCTTCGAAATACAACACGGTATCAACAAGGTGCTCGAGCAGCCTCGGGCCTGCAATATCGCCTGTCTTGACCGTGTGTCCGACCAGGATTACCGTCAGGTCTGCCGCCTTGGCATATTCCTGAAGCTTAATAGCACAAGCCCTTATTTGAGCGGGACTGCCAGGCAGGGAATCGATAGACCTGTCTTCACATGTCTGGATGGAATCTACCACCAAGAACCCTGGCTTAAGGTCCAGGCATATCTGGATGATGGCGTCAATATCCCTTTCAGCCGCAAAATATAGGTCCTGTGACTTAATGTTGAGCCTGTCGGCCCTAAGCTTAACCTGGCCCAGGGATTCTTCCCCCGAGATATAAAGGGAGCGTCCAACCGATGAGGCCACGTTATCCGCCACTGACAAAAGCAGCGTAGACTTGCCTATCCCCGGTTCCCCGGCCAGAAGCAGCACAGATCCCGGTACAAAGCCACCGCCAAGGGTCCTGTCCAGCTCAGTGAGGCCGCTTGAAAATCTCCTCACTTGCTGAGGTTGGACTGAGGACAATACCACAGCTTGCGCCGGTGCGCCTGTCCTCCTAGAGCCTTTGGGACGTGGAACGGGGGCCTGTTCTTCCAGGGTATTCCACTCCCCGCATTCAGGGCACCGTCCGTACCAACGCAACGACTGATAGCCACAAACAGAACATACGAATCTGCCATTTGAAGCAGAAGGCGGCATAGAATCCTCCCTACCTTTCTTTCCAAGCGGGAATTCTATGCCGCCCTGGTGTTTTCCTCTTACCTCACAGTCAGCCTACTCCGCTTGGGCATCTCCGTTAGAGGCCGTGACCGGGACAAATACCAACTTGCCGTCCTCCCCGAGGCTGACCCTCACCTTGGTTGCGTTTCTGAGCTCACCCCTGAGCACCATATCTGAAAGCGGGTCTTCCACAAGCCGCTGGATTGCCCTTCTCAGAGGCCTGGCGCCATAGTCAGGATCAGTGCCTTCTTCGATGAGCTTCATCTTGGCTTCGTCGGTTACTTCCATAGACAGGCCCGATGAAGCCTGCAACCTCTCCTCAACATCCTTAAGTTGCAGGTTTACGATCTGCTTGAGATGCTCCGTGGTCAGGGCATGGAACACTATGATTTCATCTACCCTGTTGATAAATTCGGGCCTGAATATCCTTTTCACAGCGTCCATAACCCGGGACCTCATCTCATCGTGGGCACGCTCGGTGTCCCTCTCCACAGTAAAGCCCAGGACCGATTTGCCGTGGATGGCTTCTGCACCGGCGTTGGATGTCATGATGATCACCGTGTTCCTGAAATCTACAGTGCGCCCCTGTGCTTCCGTGAGCCTTCCGTCTTCCAGGACCTGCAGCAGCACGTTGAACACATCAGGATGTGCTTTTTCGATTTCGTCCAGCAGGATCACAGAGTAAGGACGCCTGCGCACCGCCTCTGTAAGCTGCCCGCCTTCATCGTAGCCCACGTATCCTGGAGGCGCACCCACCAGCCTGGACACTGTGTGCCTTTCCTGATACTCGGACATATCCAGCCTAATCATGGCATCCTCATCGTCAAACAGCACTTCAGCCAACGCCCGGGCCAATTCGGTTTTACCCACACCGGTAGGGCCGAGGAATATAAACGAGCCAATGGGCCGCTTCGGATCTTTGAGCCCTGCCCTTGAGCGGCGGATGGCCCTGGCTACGGCTTCAACCGCATCATGCTGTCCAATCACACGCTTGTGGAGTTCGTCCTCGAGCCTAAGCAATCGCTCAGACTCGCCTGCTGCCAGCCTTCTTATCGGGATCCCGGTCCAATCTGCCACAATTGCCGCAATGTCGTCAGCCGTAACCGTGGTCTTTTCAGGTACATCATTGGTCTGCCAAGCTTTCCGTTTTTCTTCGAGAAGCTGTTGCAGCCTCTGCTCTTCGTCCCTAAGTTCAGCTGCTTTCTCAAACTCCTGGGATGCCACGGCTTCTTCCTTTTCTGCGATAAGCTTCTCCAGCTTGATCTCAAGCTCCCTTAAGTCTTTGGGAGCCTCCAGGGCTTTCATGCGCACCCTGGAGCCGGCCTCGTCTATGAGGTCAATTGCCTTGTCCGGCAAGAACCTATCAGCAACGTACCTGGCCGATAGGTTGACGGCTGCTTCCAAAGCTTCGTCGGTATATTGCACCCCGTGGTGAGCCTCATACCGGTCTTTTATGCCCTTCAGAATCTCGATGGTTGCTTCAACCGTGGGCTCAGACACGAGCACCGGCTGGAACCGCCGCTCAAGGGCCGCGTCTTTCTCCACGTGTTTTCTGTATTCGTCAAGGGTGGTAGCGCCTATGCACTGAAGCTCTCCCCTGGCCAACATTGGTTTGAGGATGCTTGAAGCATCGATTGCCCCTTCGGCAGCCCCTGCACCTATGATGTTGTGCATTTCATCGATAAACAGGATCACGTCGCCCGATCGCTTTATCTCTTCAAGCACTTTCTTAAGGCGTTCCTCAAACTCACCCCGGTACTTCGTCCCGGCAACCAGAGCCGCCAAATCCAGTGTGATTACCCGCTTGCCCCGGAGCATTTCAGGGACGGTACCGTCCTTGATGTTCTGCGCTAAACCTTCCACGATTGCAGTCTTGCCCACCCCTGGCTCCCCGATGAGCACAGGGTTGTTCTTGGTCCTCCTGGACAGGATCTGGATGACCCGCTCGATCTCCTTCTCCCTGCCGATCACCGGGTCCAGCTTGCCTTGTTCAGCAAGTTCCGTGAGATCCCGCCCGTAGGTATCCAGGGTGGGTGTCCGCTTGCGGCCTGCCCTTGCCCGCTTGTCCTGACGCTGGTCGGACAGGGAGCCGCCTACTCGCCTTACGATTTCTTCCCGGACTTTGTCGTAATCGGCACCCAAAGCAGTGAGTACCTGGGCTGCAAGCCCTTCTTCCTCACGGAGCAAGGCCAGCAAAATGTGTTCGGTGCCTATATATGAGTGGCCCAAGCTGCTGGCTTCTTCGGGCAAAAGCTGCAATACCCGCTTGGCTGACTTGGTAACTGCATCTATAGAAGGCACTGCAGGTTTGGTTTCAATGGATTTGTCTATCTCTGCTTTTGCCTGTGCCGGATCGATGCCCAGGCTTTCCAGTACCAAGAGGGCAACGCTGCCCCGTTCCCTGAGTAACCCGAGCAATATATGTTCGCTGGCCATGGTTTGCGCACCGCGGCTTCTGGCTTCCTCTTGCGCCCAAGTAAGTACCCTCATTGCCCGTTCTGTGTACCTATGTCTCCGGTCCATTTAGCTTCCTCCTTCCGTACGATATCTAAACGCCTCTTGAAGCAAGATGTTTCCTGATAAGTTCTGCTCTCCGGATATCCCTCTCCTGTGCAGTAAGTGCCGTACCAAAGAACTTCTGGACGAAGTTAGGCCTGGACAGCACGAGTATTTCATTGACGTCCTTTATCTCAAGGCGGGGAATCATGGACAGCTCAACTCCCAGCCTGAGATCCGACCACAATCTGATGGCTTCATCTGACGTAATCTTCCGCGCGTTAGAGAGTATTCCCAGCGCCCTGAAAACCCGGTCCTCTACTTCAACACGGTGGTTTCTATAAAGCATTTCACGTACCTTGACCTCTTCCGTGACCACCTGCCTTACAACCAACGACAGGTTTTCAATTATCTCCTTCTCGGTTTGCCCGAGGGTAATCTGGTTGGATATTTGGAACACGTTGCCTTGCCCCTCGGTTCCTTCGCCATATAGCCCTCTTACCACAAGGCCTATCTTGTTCACGGCAGTGAGTACCCGGGATGTCTCATTGGCCACGGCAAGCGCGGGCAAGTGTACCATCACCGAAGCCCGTATTCCTGTGCCAACGTTGGTAGGGCAGCATGTGAGATATCCAATCCGCTCATCGTAAGCATAGTCAAGGTTTTGTTCAAACAGGTCATCTATACCGCTGGCTAACACCCATGCTTCCTCCAGTTCCAAACCGGAACGGAGCACCTGAATCCGCAGGTGATCTTCCTCGTTAACCATGATTGCCGCAGCTTCGTCGTGCCTGAGCACCAAGCCTTGGCCCGCTTTGCCCTGGGCATGCTGAGGGCTTATCAGATGCTTTTCGACCAGCACCTGGCAATCCAGGGGCGGGATTTTATCCAGGCTGATACTGATGACAGGCCCTCCGAACCCCTTCTCACCGATATTGCGTGCAGCCTCAAACACCTTTTCCATAACCGCACTTGCATCGTTTTCTGAAAGTAAATGGGGGAAGGGAACATCTTCCAGGTTGCGGGCAAGCCTCACCCTCGAAGAAATCACCACAGAGCCAAGTTCACCGCTGCCGTCCATCCAGGGTGAAGCCGATCTTGTGAGTATCCCGTTTAGCACCTCTGCATCCTTGCTAGTCACGCCGGATTCCCCCTAAGCTTTGCTTCGACCTCTTTAATCCGGTCCCTGATTTTGGCTGCCTCTTCGTAAGCTTCATCTGATACCGCCCTTGACAATTGTTTCCTCAGATCTTCCAACTGCCTGCGCATCCTGGCCTTTTCACCGGCGCCGGCAGGCGCCTTTCCCACGTGGGTATCCGAACCATGGATCCGCCTGAGCAGAGGTTCAAGCCTGTCTTCAAACACCTGGTAGCACCTGGAGCATCCTAACCGGCCTACCCTGGCAAAATCCCTGTAACTCATCCCGCACACAGGGCATCTAGGACCCTCTGCGCCCGGCCCCGTAGCAGGCAGCGCCTCCAGCTGTGAGCCCAAGAACGCGGACATCAGACTGTTGATAGAAAAGCTGGGCTGAAACAGCATGCCCAAGGTCATCAGCCCCGAACGCTGAGCGCAGTCCCTGCAAAGATGCATGGTCATCTTCCTGCCGTTGATGATCCTCTCGATGTGCACCGTCGCCGGAGCCTTGCCACACTCTTCACACATCATAGCCGGTCACTCCTTATCCTCAACCACTGAAAAATACGCATGCAGCAGCGCCTTGAATATCCTTGCCCTCAGCCAATCCCTGTGGGGCAAATCTAAGGCCAGGGTATCCCTGGACAAGGCAGCTTGCATCATCTTAAAGCTCCTCTCGTCTAGCAGCCCCTCGTCAAAAAGCCTCAGCAGGTATCCGTAAGCCTCGTCCTGGGTCAAGGATTTCCCTACGTTCCTGAGGATATCAGCAACCCCATCGGTAAGTTCGATCTTTACTACCCTAATGTACCCTCCGCCTCCGCGTTTGGATTCCACGATATAACCCCGTTCAGGCTGGAAGCGTGAACTTAGTACGTAGGTGATCTGGGAGGGCACACAGTTAAAATATTCGGCGAGATAGGCCCGTTGGATTTCTGCTACGCCTCCCCCTTCCTCAACCAGGGCTATAATATGTGCTTCGATGATATCTGTAAGGCTAGCCATACCATCACTCCTGCGTCAATCATGGCAGTCCCCTTTGACTTTGACTATCATTGACTATTACCTTATATAATATACCATTTGCGAAAAAATACAAGGAGGTTATTACCAAATACCCAGCCGGCTTGTACCGGTGTTGGCGCAGGGCAGCGGGCCTACCTGAAATTCTCTATAATATACTTCTCCACAGACCACCCGGCTACCGCACCGTCGCCGACTGCAGTCGCCACCTGCCTTAACAGTTTGTCCCGGACATCGCCTGCTACAAACAAGCCCGGAGTTACCGTGGACATATCGTCTTCGGTTTTCACATAACCGTTTGGAGTCAAAACAGCCAATCCTTCCAGCGGAGCAGTGTTGGGAATAGATCCTACATAGAGGAATACACCGTCAACTTCAACCTCTTCGATCTCACCGGTCTTGACGTTTTTGACAACCAGGGATTCCAGCAAGCCGTCACCCTTCATGGCTTCTACAACGCTATTGAGCTTCAGGGTGATGCGTGGGTTATCCATAACCCTGTTGACATTGGCGAGCCCTGCCCGGAACTCATCCCTTCTATGGAGAAGGATTACCTGCTGGGCATACCCGGTCAAGAATTGAGCCCCTGTAAGCGCCGAGTCCCCGCCGCCGACCACTGCTACCACCTTGTTCCGAAACAGCGGGCCATCGCATATTGCGCAATAGCTTACCCCCCGCCCTTTGAGCTCAACCTCACCAGGCACCCCTAGGGACCTGGGAGATGTACCTGCCGCCCACACAACGCTCCTAGCCTCATAATCTTTGCCATCTACCGTAACCTTAAACAAGCTGCCTTGCTTTTGGATCTTGGTTACCTCACCGAAATCAATTTCCGCACCGAACCCTTTAGCCTGATCGATCATAAACCCCATCAATTCCGGGCCTGAAACTCCATTGGGAAAGCCGGGGTAGTTGTATATCACGCTGGTATTGCCTGCCTGGCCTCCGGCACCTACAGGATCCACAACTTTAACCTTCAGGCCGGCCCGCGCGGTGTAGATGGCAGCAGTCAAACCTGCCGGCCCGCCCCCTGCAATAATGACATCTTGGACCACTGGACAGACCTCCTCATCTTTATGGTGCCTGTTCTGACTTGATGCTAGCACGCTAGAGCTGCCAAACTCAAGACTCGGCCACGTTTTACATTGACCGCCATTTGGAATGCTATATACGGAGGTGGGTACCTGTGGAGTTTTTTGAAGACAACAGGCTGAAGCTGATTCTGGGAGTCATCGCGGCCTTAGCCATTATCATCGCTTTAAGGGGACAACAGCAACATGAGCCCAAGGCCGGCATCCCCTCAGAGGAGCCCACTATATCGGTGTATTTTCACGAAACAGGCGAAATCAAGTCCATGCCTTTGGAAACCTACCTGGAAGGGGTAGTTGCAGCTGAGATGGATCCAAATTGGCCTCTAGCCGCACTGGAAGCCCAGGCCATCGTAGCCAGAACATTTACCCTGAAAAAACTCCAGGAAGGCCCCTTGGAAGGCCGTAACGCCCAGGCCAGCACTGACCCCAGAGAATTTCAGGCTTACGACGCAAGCAAGGTAAATGACAGGGTCAAGCAAGCGGTGAGCAATACCAGGGGCAAGATCATCACATACAAGGGAGAACCTATCAGGGCGTGGTTCCATTCAAGTTCAGGGGGAAAAACTGCCAGCGCAGCCGAAGGGCTCAATTTCACAAAAGAAAGCACTCCCTATATCCAGCCGGTCACCGATGTGCAGCAAGAACCGGTTCACCAGTGGTCGGCCCAGTTCTCCGCTTCAGAAGTACTTGAAGCAGCCAGGGCCGTAGGAGTTGACGTAGGTGGTGAACTTACTTCCATAAAGATAGGACGCAGGGGGGCTTCCGGCAGGGCGGAAACGCTCAGCATCAACGGGAAGGAAGTGCCGGCGCCCCAGTTCCGGCTGGCAATAGGCGACCAGAAAATGCGGTCGACGCTGATAGATTCCCTCCAACTGGAGGAAGGTACCGTGTGCATGAAGGGCAGGGGCTTCGGACACGGAGTAGGCATGTCGCAATGGGGCGCATGGCTGCTTGCACAACGGGGCAAGTCAGCCCAGGAGATCGTGACATACTACTTCAAGGGTGTGCAAATCCAGGACTCATGGCAATAACCCCATGGCTTAAGCCTGTGAGAGGATAAACAGGTACAGCCCCGGTGTTTGCAGCCGCATCCGCCGGGGCTTATTTCACATAAACACCGGTCAACCCAGCATTACTTCTCCTCTTTTTGTTTCCGGGCCTCCTCGATGATCTCTGCGGCAATGTTCTCAGGCACTTCTTCATAATGGTCGAACTTCATGGTGAACAGTCCGCGGCCTTGGGTCATAGACCTTAGGTCAATTGCGTATTTCTGCATTTCTTTCAAAGGAGCAAGCGCTTTGATCACCTGGATGTGGCCTTTTGACTCCATGCCTAGAATCCTGCCTCGCTTCTTGTTGAGGTCGCCCATGATATCTCCCATGTATTGCTCGGGGACAGTAACCTCAACCCGCACGATAGGTTCAAGCAGAACAGGATTGGCCTCTAAACAACCCTTCTTGAAAGCCAGCGACGCAGCTATCTTAAACGCCATCTCTGACGAGTCGACAGGGTGGTAAGAGCCGTCGTACAAGGTGGCCTTGAGATTGACCACCGGATAACCGGCCAGTACACCTTCTTCACAAGCTTCTCTAAGACCCTTCTCTACAGCGGGGATGTACTGCCTCGGAACGGCCCCTCCGAAAATTTTGTCTACAAATTCAAATTCCTGATCGGGATTATGTTCAAATTCGATCCATACGTGACCAAACTGGCCCCGTCCGCCGGTCTGTTTCTTGTGCCTACCTTCAGCCTTGGCAGAACCTTTGATTGTTTCCCTGTAAGCAATCTTAGGCAGAGTCAGATTGACGTCAACACCGAATTTCCTCTTGAGTTTGGTTGTAGTCACATCAACGTGAACTTCTCCAAGGCCTGACAGGATTGTCTCTCCAGTCTCAGTATTGCGCTCAACGGTGATAGTCGGATCTTCCTCAGTGAGTCTCGTAAGCCCTGCGGAAATCTTCTCTTCGTCACCCTTTGTCTTGGGGTAAACTGCAAGGGAGTACACAGGTGCAGGAAACTTTATCGGCGGGAATACCACCGGAGCTTCTTGGGCACACAGTGTGTCTCCTGTCAACGTTTCCTGGAGTTTTGCAACTGCGCCAATGTCACCCGCTGCCACATAGGGCACAGGATGCTGTTCCTTACCTTTTATGCTGAACAGCTGGCCTACACGCTCAGTACGGCCCTTTGTAGAGTTGAGGCAGGTGCTGTTAGACTCGAGTTTGCCTGAATAAACCCGGAATATGGTGAGTTTGCCCACATAGGGGTCTGCAGTTGTCTTAAACACCAGTGCCGAAAACGGCTCAGATACATCTGCTCGCCTTTGGACTTCATCTTCTGTGCCGGGAACAACTCCTTTGGCGCCGGCTACATCCGCCGGGCTGGGCAGGTAAGTCACTATCGCATCCATCACCTGGTGTATGCCCACAAGTTTGCTTGCGGAAACGGGAATGGCCAGACACACCCTCTGTGCAAGGGTAGCACCCCTGAGTCCCCTTACTATCTCTTCATCAGTAAGGTCTCCCTCGTCGAGGTATTTTTCAAGCAGTTCATCGTCGCCATCACAAGCAGCTTCTTTGAGTTCTTCCTTCAGGCTTGCCACTTCATCGGCCAATTCTGCAGGTACACTCTGTTCCTCGACCTTTTTCCCGTCAGCCGAGGGGACAAGGGCTACTTCCCGCAGGATGTCTACGACTCCCTTTAGGTTCGCCTCTTTCCCTATAGGCAGGTACAGGGGCAACACGTTGGTTTCGAACACATTGCGGACCTGTTCCAGGGTACCCTGGAAATCGGTGTTTTCCCTGTCCAGTTTATTTACCACAAGCAGCCTGGGGATTTCGTATTCAGAGGTATACTGCCATACAAGCTCGGTTCCTACTTCGACACCGCCGGTAGCATCAACCACAACCAGAGCCCCGTCAGCAACCCTGAGAGCTGAACGAACCTCTCCTACGAAGTCGAAGTACCCAGGTGTATCCAGAATATTTATCTTATGTGCCTGCCACTCAACCGGGGCCAGTCCTGTAGAAATGGTAGTCTTGCGTCTAATCTCTTCAGAATCATGATCCAAGACTGATGTCTCATCGTCGACTCGTCCAAACCGGTCGTTACCGCCGGAAATAAACAACATAGCATCGCCAACAGTAGTCTTGCCCGCGCCACTGTGAGAAACGAAAGCAACGTTTCTGATCTTTTCCGTGGAATACTCTTTCAACGACATCTCCTCCTAACAACCAGGCTACCGAAGGTCTCTTCGGCATATTATCAATTATGTACTGCTTGGTGCAAGTACATTGAACACTTAGGACGGTCCTAGGTTCCCCGTGTTATGGGACTGCTGGAACACGGATAAAACCACAAGGACCGTCCCAGGAATCCAGATGTAACCCGGCCCCGGCTACAAGCGTTCACGCAACCGCCGGCCTGATTTCCATTATATTACCAAACCCGGAACCAGGCTTGGGCAACTATAGAGTACCAGCCATGAGTTACATTTGAGCGCACGTCTACCTGGTAAGTACCAGGCGGGAGGTTCTTGAGGTTTACAAACACGTACCTTGTCGCGTCACTCTCTATTGTACCCACAGACTGGCTCATCCCTACATTAGGAAGATAGTCCTTGGCCCCGGCCTTCTTCACCAAGACCTGATACCCATATTGGTAAGGAAGGGTGATATCCTTGCCAGACACGTTCTTTATGGTCACCTTGAGCCTGGGATTGGGGTTGGACCATGTAGGAGCCAGGTATTCCACAGAATACTGCAGGGGCTCAAAAGCCCGGACCCAGATATACGACGACGCTACAGGAGTCCATTTGCTCTCAGGCAAGTAATATGCCTGGGCAAAATAGGTACCTGCAGGCAGCCACGGCAAGGCTTCTTTGTATATCTTCCCTTCTCCCGGCTTAAAGGTCTCCTCGGTCACGGCCTGGGCATAGGTCTTGTTGGCGCTTGCCCTCCAGACCATCTGTCCATCTTGCCACAGCACAAAGTCTACCATGAAAGCACTGGGTTGGGATACTGTAATTGGCTTGTCCGTCGGGTTGTATACATAAAGCACCAACTCATTGGACTCAGGCTTGTACGCAAGCTGGTATCCCAGTCCTGTACGGGGGTAGAGGGTTCCACCCCAACCGGGCCACACAGGGAACGGCTGCCATCTGAAATGCCAGGGTAGTTGCCAAGCTGCCGGCTGCGAGGCCCCGCCACCTGCAGGAGCAGCCATCACCACACCTCCCGCGACGGCCACCAGCATACATGCTGCAATCATGGCTCTGAGTATCCGCTTGACCATTATCTCATCTCCTTCTAAAGATTCACCTGCGTTAGAAAATACGCTAGCCGCCGAGGCCGCCCATCTACAGCCCCAGCATCAAATCACCAGGTAAAAGGTGTTTTCATGATATCACACAGCGCCAAACCCTTTTGGTAACAATGCTTGTTCATCGTGCCAGGAAAAGGCTACCTTGCCGGTATATGGCTGCAAATAGACACAGGCGGGGACAAAGTGTCAAAAATTAGATAGTACCATTTTCCTGCTTATCCACAATCTTTTCCACATATCCCCAGCCATGCCATCCCTTGTGGGCCAATTCCCGACACAAGCCGACAAACAGGGCAAGACATGACGGAATGAACACTTCTTCCACTTCTGCCAAGGTTGTTTCCGCAAGGGTACTCCTGCAGCGGGGGCAAGGTTATGGAGGCTATGGAGGCTATAGGCACAACAGCGCACCTGGTCTGTTTGGGGCGG